>OEIV010000232.1_pt1 | contig 34950 bp, 43 predicted proteins | sample 1539231 | NCBI WGS metagenome assembly OEIV01 (sample SAMN03794762, study PRJEB22550) | activated sludge metagenome | feature: wastewater treatment plant; material: activated sludge; isolation source: Wastewater treatment plant of a petroleum refinery complex | place: Argentina: Buenos Aires ... | reverse complement strand
TGCCGCCCATGCCGGACATGCCGCCCATGCCCGACATACCGGACATGCCGCCCATACCGGACATGCCGCCCATGCCCGACATGCCGGACATGCCGCCCATGCCAGACATGCCGGACATGCCGCCCATGCCAGACATGCCGCCCATGCCAGACATACCGGACATGCCGCCCATGCCATCCATGCCGCTCATGCCGCCCATGCCAGACATGCCACCCATGCCGCTCATGCCAGACATGCCGCTCATGCCGGACATGCCTGTCGCGGGCGCGTCTTCAGCCGAGACCACAGTGGTCGCCAGCATCAGAGCGGAGCCCGCGAGAAGCACCTTCAACATTGATTTCGTCATGTTCAGTTCTTCCTCTGTCACCTCGCGCGCTTGATACATGGCCATGGAGCACGCGCGAGATGCGCCCCACGTCCATTCCGTTGAATTATTTCTGGGCCGTGAAGGCTGCGTCGCCGGTCAGCTTGTGCCAGGCGCGGATGTCATATTGGTCAGTCAGCCCGGCGTGCATGAAGGGCGTATACCAAGCCCCCTGATTTTTCAGGAACCCAAGGCTTTCGGGATAGGGCTCCACGACGCCGTAGAGCGCCCGGGCAGTCCAGGCAGCGTCGGGCTTGAATTCAGTGATGGTGGGAGCCCCGGCGGGGCGGACACTGGGCGTCGTGCCAGCGATGAAGGGAGGAGGTGTTTGCGCGTTGGCCGCAGCCTGAAGGGCAGAAAACGCCAAAGGAAGAGAAAGTGTGAGCAGTGCCAGCCGACGCATTCGCATTCGCACGGGTGCCTCCGATAATTGACAAGAACAGTCCTCATTCGATAGAGCAACAACTGTGCCGTCTTCTCTCCTAATTTTAACCCATTGATCCACATGGGATTTTTTTTACAAAGAGGGCGGGGCAAGAACACCCTCGAGAGCCTTTCTGCCAAAAAGGCATGAAAGTCTAACAAAGCCTTTACAAGTGGTTGGAATCGCTCCGAATTTAATCCTGCCATTCTGTCACGAGAGGGTGACTCGCACATCTCCTAACAATCTGAAATTCCTTTGTTTTTGACTCGGGATTAGGCCGGAGCTGCTCGCCACCATAAGTTGATTATTTGATTAATTGCATCTTATGGATGAGTTTGCTAGGGTGGGTTGCAATGACAACCGGGCTGAGGGGGCAGATGGAGCGATTTCACGAGGCGGCCGGGACCTCTGACCTCGCGGCTCTGGCCGGTGGCGACGGGATGGAGCAGAGCTTCTATTTCATAGGTGAACTGGCGGAGAAGACCGGCCTCGATCCCAAGACCATTCGCTTTTACGAGCGCGCCGGACTGCTGGCGCCGCCGCGCCATGGCCGTTTCCGCACCTATCGGAAGACGGATGTCGAGCGGCTGGTCAACGTGATCACCCTGCGCAAACTCGGGGTCCCCCTGGCGCGCATTCGTGACATTTTGGCAGTTGAGGATGTGGGAAACGGCGGTGCGGCCCATCCCCGGGCGCTGCGCATCCTTGAAGGCCACCTGAAGGTGCTGAAGCGCAAGCAGAGGGAACTGGAACTGCAAATCGCCCAGACGGAGGTTGCTCTCGCCCTGAACCGGCCGCCCACCCCAGCGGCCTGACCTCACCCGCCTCAGTCTGGATCGGTGACGCGCCGCCCCTCACCCGGGCGGCGCGCTTCATTTCGGGCGGCGGCGGGGCATCTCCCCCTGGTGAAGATGCTTACAGTAAGTATAACTTATTTTAGAAAGTATAAATGTTTCCATATGGTGGTAAAATATGCGGAATGTGAACATATCTATACTTAGCAATTTGAACCTTATGCGTAAAATTAACCTCACGTTAAGCATGAATACGCTGTTTTGATCTCGCCTGTGTGTCGCGTCCGGTTTCCATCACCAATGATATGGCGAGAGATGAACAATGATTGTGATCGTGGACGAGCGAAACGACGTGTCCGAGGCCTATCGCACCAGCCTGGGGCGGGAGGGTTTTGCGGTGGCGACCTTCCGGCCTGAGGATTTTTCCGGCTGGTTCCATTCCTCCAGCGGGCCGGACCTCTCGGCGGTGGAGGCGGGGGTGCTGGGCGATTTTGCCGCCCGCGAAGGCATGGCCCGGACCATCAAGGCCAAGGGCGGCATTCCCGCCATTGCGCTGAACGACGCGCCGGGGCTGGACGCCACCCTGCGCCTGTTCGAGGCGGGCATTGACGATGTGGTGCGCAAGCCCGTGCACGCCCGCGAGATCATTGCGCGCATTGGCGCCATCCGCCGCCGCCAGGTTGTGGAAACGCCGCTGCTCTGGGATGACGGGGGCCTGCGGCTCCATGGCGATGGCCGCGATCCCGAAATCAACGGCACGACGGTGCAATTGCCGCGGCGCGAACGGCGCATCCTCGAATATCTCGCCAGCAACCGGGGCCGCCGCGTGTCACGCGCCCAGATTTTCAACGCGGTCTATGGCCTGTTCGACGAGGCGGTGGAGGAAAGCGTGGTGGAAAGCCACATCAGCAAGCTGCGCAAGAAGCTGCGCCATTTCCTCGGCCATGATCCGATCGATTCCCGCCGCTTCCTCGGCTATCAGTTGATGACGGTGGAGCGGAAACTGGCCGCCGCCTGAAATCACCCCTTGGCCGGGGCGCGCTTCAGCGCCTCGGCCATATCGGCAAAGGCGTCAACCGAGGGCGGGGCATCACCCGGCTGGATGAGCGCCCCGTAAAGCCTTGGCACCAGCAGCAGCGCCCGGTCCAGTTCCTCATCCTGTCCCGGCTGATAGCCGCCCAGCGCACGCAGATCGCGGCTGTCCTCGTAGCGTGCCACAAGGCGGCGGAGATCGTTGGCGGCGGCGCGTTCCGCCGCCGTCCAGGCAATGGGGGCAAGGCGCGACAGCGAGGCCTGCACATCGACTGCCGGATAGCGCCCCTGTTCGCCAATGGCGCGCGAGAGCACGATGTGGCCATCGAGCGTGCCGCGGATGGTGTCGGCCACGGGATCGTTGTGATCGTCGCCATCGACCAGCACGGCATAGATGCCGGTGATGGAGCCCTGACCCTCCGGCCCCGGCCCGGCCCGTTCCAAAAGGCCGGGCAGGCTGGAAAAGACCGAGGGCGGAAAGCCGCGCGCCACCGGCGGCTCGCCCGCCGCCATGGCGATGTCGCGGCAGGCATGGGCATAGCGCGTGACCGAATCCATGATGAGCAGCACCTTCTGGCCCTGGTCGCGGAAATATTCGGCGATGGCAGTGGCAAGCTGCGGGGCGAGCTTGCGCATCATCGGGCTTTCATCGCCGGTGGCCACCACCAGGATGGCATTCCTGGCCGCATCGCCCAGAACCTTCTCGACGAATTCGCGGACCTCGCGGCCGCGCTCGCCCACCAGGGCAATGACCACCATGTCAAAGCCGGAGGCCCGGCTCAGCATCGCCAGAAGCGTGGACTTGCCCACGCCGGAACCGGCGAAGATGCCGATGCGCTGGCCGAAGCACAGGGGGGTAAAGACATCAACGACGCGCACCCCGGTTGTCACCTTTTCACTGATGACACCGCGCGACATGGCGGCGGGGGCCTCCTGGCTCAAGGTCACCGCTTCCGTGCCTTGCGGCAAGGGCGGGCCGCCATCGGCGGGTTCCCCCAGCGCATTGAGCAGGCGGCCCTTCCAACTGGCATGGGGGCGGAAGTGCAGGGGACCGAGCGGCACGGCGGCGGCGCCCAGCGCCACCTCCTCCTGCTGGGCCAGGGGCTTCACCAGAGCCTCGCCCGCCTCCAGCCGGATGACCTCGGCCAGAACGGCGTCGCCATGGGTGGCCAGCGAGACGAGATCGCCCAGCTTCAGCCAGGGCGACAGGCCGGCAACCGTGATGCCGGAGGGTGTGATGGCCGCGACCTTGCCGGAGACGCGGGCGAAGGCAAAGGGCAGGCGGGCGGCGGCGCTGACCTTTGCCAGACGGACGAGACCGGCAAGGGGCGAAGGCGCCGTCATTTGCCGCCCAGGGTCTGGATGGCGTTGCGTTCGGCAGTGCCGACATCGTCGGTGAGCGATTGCAATCCCTCGAAGGCGCGCGTCACCTCGATGAGGCGGACCATTTCATGAACCGGGTTGACGTTGGCCTCCTCGACGAAGCCCTGGGCGAAGCCGTCATTGGCGAAGGACACCACGGGTTCCGGCTCCTGGGCGGGGATGATCCCGGCATTGTCGCTGCGGGTGTAGGCCTGACCCTCGGCGATGGTGAAGAGGCCGATGGCGCCCATGCGCTTGCCACCCTGATGAATCATGCCGTCATAGGCGATCTTCGGTTCACCGCCGGAGGGGTCGAACTGGATGGGAGCGCCGCCGGCATCGAGCACGGCATGGCCGTTCAGGCTGACCAACTGGCCATCGGCCAGCATCTGCATGCGCCCGTCGCGGCTATAGATGGTGCCCTGGGGAGTGGCCAGCGCCAGAAAGCCCTTGCCCTGCACGGCGACGTCGAAGGCATTGCCGGTCCGGGTCAGCCCGCCCGAGGCGGTGGAGAAATGTTCCCGCCCCGGCGTGGCGAAGGAGGTGGTGAAGGACGCAGCACGGGAGACGATCTCGCCGAAGGACACGCCCTCGGCGCGGAAACCCACGGTGCCGGCGTTGGCGACGTTATTGGCGATGGTGGTCATGCGCCGGTCGAGCGCCAATTGGCCGGAAAGGGCGACGTAGAGTCCGGTGTCCATGGGTGAGGCTCAGCGCTTCAGGGTCTGCAGGGCCATGAGGGTGTTCTGGGTGACGCTGGCGGCCAGCCCCTGCATGACGGTGATGGCAGGGTTCGGCGCGGCAGAGGCGCCCGGCCCGTTCTGGCGTTCATATTGCGCGGTGAAACGGGTGATGAATTTGGCGAGGCCCTCCGGGGTCTTGAGGGCAGGAATGCTCAGGCGATTGCCAATGATGCTGGCCTGCTTGTCGATGTCCATGCCGGACATGGCAGCGGGCAGGCCAAGGGCGGTGCGCACCACGGTATAGAGCGCGCTGTCGGCCATGAGGCCATAGGCCGAGGTGATGGTGGGGGCCTTGCGTTCGAAATAGAGAGCAAGGCGCAGGCCTTCGCTGTGCTGGCCGGCCTGCTGCTCCAGCGTGGCGCGGAGATAGCGGTCCACCGTGCCCTGCTGAGCGCGGGTGAAGCTGGTGGCCGCCGCGCCATAGCGTTTGAAGTTGAAGGTCTCGGCGAAATCGTAGAAGCGCTGGTCGGTGAGCTTGCGGGCGAAGGCGGTGCCGTCATCGATGCCTTCGCTCAAAACCTTGCGCATATAGGCCTTGGCATAGGTCATGTCCTCAAGGCCGAAGGCCTTCATGGCAAAGCGGAAGACCCGGTCGTTCTTCAGGAAGTCGTCGATGGTGTCGATCTTGTCGATGGTGGCGAGATAGTGATCGGCATCGCGCTTCACTTCGGGCGTGGCCGCCACTTTCCGGAGGGAGCGGGAGAGGTCAGTGGTGATCTGCTGATAGTGGCTGACAAGGCTGAGCATGGGCGTCTCCGTGACCCGCACCATGGCGCGCGAGACTTGCCCCGGCCTGTTCATCCGCCGCCAGCCCCGCGCAAGCGCCGCGCGCTAGCCAGGACCGAGATTGGTGGAGTGGTCATGACCTTTGTGCTTGGTCTGGTGATTGTTTGTCTCTGTCTGCTCGGCAGCTTTGCCGCCATGGGCGGACATCTGACCGTGCTGTGGCAGCCCTTTGAATATGTCATCATTCTCGGTTCCGCCGTGGGCATCTTCCTTGTCGGCAATACGCTGAAGGTGGTGATGGACGCGGGCAAGGCGATGATCGAGGCAATCCTTGAGAAGACGCCGAAGCCCGCCGACTATCTAGATATCCTGGGATTGCTTTATGTGCTGATGCGCGAATTGCGCGCCAAGACCAAGTCCGAGATGGAAGCGCATGTGGACAATCCGAACGACTCCGAGATCTTCAAGGCCTATCCGAAAATCCTCGCCGACAAGGAGTTGACCACCTTCATCACCGACTATGTGCGTCTGGTGATGATCGGCAATGCGCGCCCGCATGAGATCGAGGCGCTGATGGATGAGGAAATCCAGACCCTGTCGCATGACCGGCTCAAGGTCTATCTCGCCATCAACTCAATCGCCGAGGCACTGCCGGCGCTCGGCATCGTCGCCGCCGTGCTCGGCGTCATCAAGGCCATGGGCGCGCTTGACGAGCCGCCGGAGGTTCTGGGCCATCTCATCGGCGCGGCATTGGTGGGCACCTTCGCGGGCATTCTGTTTTCCTACGGTCTGTTCGGGCCCCTGGCCGCCAAGATCAAGACGGTGCGCGAAAAGAAGATCCGCATCTTCGTCATCGTCAAGCAGACCATCATCGCCTTCATGTATGGCGCCATGCCGCAGGTGGCGGTGGAGCACGGACGCAAGACCGTATCGAGCTATGAGCGGCCCAGCATCAATGACGTGGAACAGGCGACCATGGATGCGGGCGCCAAAAAGGCGGCATGATGCGTGGCGGTCTCATCCAGGAACTGCCGCCCGCCGCCCGGCTCAACACGGCCATGCTGGCCAGCCGCATGGCGGGCCATGCGCCGCAGAGCGACGCCATCAGGCCGCTGTTCGAGGCGCTGGCCACAGGCATTGCCGGCGTTTTTGCCGGATTGAACCCGACACCGGCGCAGGTGACGCTGGCGAGCCTGGGCATCGTCACGGTGGATTTCGACAAGCTGGCCGCCGAGACCGTGGGTCTGGCGGGAGCGCGCGGCGCGCTGCGGGTGCGACCCGCGGCCCAGCGCGACTTCGACATGCTCCTGTGCGAGGCCGCCTTCGGCGGCACCGGGCAGATGGTGACGGACCCCGCGCTGGAAGAGGACCGCCCGGCGTCGCATATCGAGCGGCGGCTGCGCGCCCATGTGTTCCATGACATCGTCATGGCGCTGGCCGGGGCGCTGAAACAGGCGGGTGCCGGTGACCTGGCGCGCGCGGAGGAAAAGCCGGGGCGCATCGGGCGCGGGCGGCTGGCCGCGAGCGAGGCCTATGTCGGGCGTTTTCTCATCACCATGTTTTCGCTCAGTGCCGAAATCGAGATTGAGGCCGAACGCGATGCCCTGCGTGATCTCATGGGTTTGGGCGGCGGCGAGGAGACCGGTGCCGCGCCCGCCCATGAACAACTGGGCCTGCCGGGGCTGTCCCCCTGCATGGTGGAATTGTCGGCCCGGCTGCCGCGCGAATTGATGGGCTTTCAGCGCGTGGCGTCATTGCAGCCGGGCGATCTTCTGGAACTGAAGGCCACCCCCACCACGGTGGTCGAGGTTCTGTCGGGCACCACGCCCCTCTATGCCGCCCGGCTGGTGCCGCGCGCCGAGGGCCGGGTGCAGCTTGATATCACGGGAGCGGCGGCATGAGCGTGGACACGGCGGCGGGCCAGGCCCCGACATTGGATCTCATCGCCCGGGTGCCGGTGACGGTGCAGGTGGTGCTGGGCAGCGTCAAGATGCCCATTGCCGACCTCGCCCGCATCGCCGCGGGATCATCGCTGCTGCTGGAGCAGCAGTTGACCGACCCGGTGACGGTTCTGGTCAATGGCCATCGCGTGGCGCTGGGCGAGCTTTATGTGATGGAGGGCGAGGAGGGGCAGTTGGCGGTGAAGATCACCGAAGTGTTCCGCCCGCGTGAACTGACCTAGCAGGCGCTCACCCATGGCTCACACCACGGTCTTCACGTCGCCGCGCCGCACCGGCCAGGAAAAGGCCGCCATGCTGCTGGCCAGCCTGGGTAACCCGCTGGCCGTCAATCTGTTGCAGAAGCTCGACCCCGATGATGTGAAGGCCATCATGTCTTCGGCGGAACAGTTGGGACCGTTGAACCGCGACGACCTGCAGCCGCTGGTGGAAGAATTCTCCCAGTCCTTCGCCAAGGCGCTGGGCATCAAGGTCGATTCCGAGCAGATGCGCCTGCTGCTCGATTCCGCCTTCTCGCCGGAGCAGGTGGAAACCATGCTCAAGGGCGAGGACCCGGAGCATCCCGCCCCCGTGTGGCCGCGCCTGCAAGTGGGCATGGAGGCGAAGCTCGTGCCCTATCTGCTCGACGAGCACCCGCAGACGGCGGCGGCCATCGTGTCCCATCTCGACCCCGATCTTGCCGCCCGCGCCATTTCCATGCTGCCGCGCGACCATCGTGTGTCGATCATCACCCGCATGCTGAAGCTGGCCGGTGTCGCCGAGCCGGTGTCGCGGCTGGTGCAGGACTGCCTGCGTCAGGACCTGCTGGGCCGGGCCGAGGAAACCTCGCAGGGCGATGCGCGCCTGAAGATCGCCACGCTGATGAACAAGCTGTCGAACGAGGAAACCCAGGAAATCCTCGACATTCTGGCGGCAACCCGGCCGGATGAGGTCAAGGCCCTGCGCGCCCTCATTTTCGCCTTCGAGGACATCAGCAAACTCGATCCCAGCCATCGCCTCAAGCTCTTCGACAAGCTCGTGCTGGAGCAGGTCATCCTGGCCCTGCGCGGCACGACCGCCGATTTCCGCGCCATGGTCCTCGCCTCGCTCTCGGCCCGCTCCCGGCGCATGGCCGAGGCGGAGCTGTCAAGCAACGGCGACCAGCCGCTCAAGGGTTCCGCCGCCGCCCGCCGGGCCATCGCCGACGCGGCCATTGTCATGGCGGCCAATGGCGAGATCAAATTGCCCGATCCGGACGCAGCGGAGCAGCCCTCCGCCGCGCCGCCGCCCGAGGCGGCGTCAGAGGCGGCCTGAGGGCTGAGCCATGGCGGAGCACGAGGACAAATCGTCCAAGACCGAACAGCCGACCGAGAAGAAACTATCGACCGCCATCGAGAAGGGCCAGACGGCCCTATCGCGCGAGGTCATGACCTTTACCTCGCTGCTGGCCATGCTGGCGGTGCTGGGGCTGGGCGTCACCGGCTTTGCCGCAGGCATGGAAAGCTGGCTTGCCGGTCTGCTCGATCAGGCGGGGACAATCTCGCTGTCCGACCATGACGACGCCCGCCGTTTCCTTGGTGAGGTGATGGTGACGGCTGGGGCTGCCGTCGTGCCGCTCATGGCGGCGCTGGCGGCGGGCAGCATTCTCGGATCGCTGGCGCAGAACCTGCCGCAGGCCAATCTGGAACGGCTGGTGCCCAAGGCCGAGCGCCTTTCGCCCGCCGCCAATGCCAGGCGCATCTTCGGGCTTTCCTCACTGGTTGAACTGGGCAAGTCGCTGGTCAAGCTCGCCGTGGTGGGGGCCATCCTGTTTTACGTGGGACGCCAGCAGGCCGCCGACATGGCGGTGACGGCCATGGGCGATCCCGGCGCCATTCCGGGCCTGATGCTGCATGAGGCGCTGCGCCTGCTCTGGCCGCTGGCCCTGGTGGCCATGGTGCTGGCGGTGGGTGACATGGCCTGGACGCGCTTCAAGTGGCGCAAGGATCTGATGATGAGCCGCCACGAGGTCAAGGAGGAATACAAGCAGGCGGAAGGCGATCCCGAGGTCAAGGGCCGGATCAAGATGCTGGCGCGGCAGCGGCTGGCCAAGCGCATGATGGCGGCGGTGCCGCGCGCCACCATGGTGGTGGTGAACCCGACGCATTACGCCGTGGCGCTGCGCTATGTGCCGGAGGAATCCGCCGCGCCCGTGGTGCTGGCCAAGGGTGTCGACTCACTGGCGCTGCGCATTCGCGGGCTGGCCGAGGCCCATGACCTGCCGGTCATCGAGAACAAGCCGCTGGCCCGGGCGCTGTTCGATCAGGCCGAGGTGGGCCAGATGATCCCGGCAGAATTCTATCAGGCGGTGGCCGAGATCATTCTCTATCTCCAGGCGCGGGGCCGTTATGCTGAACTGGCGGCGCGCTGAGGCCGCCAGCCCCGGACAAGTTTGGTCGAGTAGTCTTGCGATCACGGACCAGTGGGGTTTTCCATGGATATTTTCAGCGTGGCCTCGCGCCATATGGCGTGGCTGTCGGCGCGGCAGGCGGTGATCGCCGGCAATATCGCCAACGTCAACACGCCGGGCTTCAAGGCGCGTGAGATTTCGGCCCTGACGCCGATGGCGGCGGCGGCGGACCTTGCCGCCACCCATGCGGGCCACATCACGACCGCAGGCGATGACCCTTCCGGCTTTGCCGTGGTGTTGCAGCAGGCGGGCAGGGATGTGCCGCATGGCGAAAACACGGTGCGGCTGGAGGAGGAGTTGATGAAGGCCTCGGAGGGCGGCAGGCAGGCCGGTTTCGACACCAGTGTCATGAAGACCTTTCATCGCCTGGTTCTGGCGAGTCTCAAATGAGCGGCATTGAACCCCTGAGCGCGGCCTCACGCATCGCCGCCTCCGGCCTTGAGGCCCAGTCGCTGCGGCTGCGCGTCGTGGCCGAAAACATCGCCAATGCCCAGACCACCGGGACGGTTGCGGGTGCCAACCCCTATGCCCGCAAGACCGTGAGCTTCGCCAATGTGCTGGACGAACAGAGCGGCATTACGAAAGTCGAAGTGGACCGGGTGGGGCGTGACGCCGCGGCCTTTCCGCTGGAGTTTCAGCCCGGCCATCCGGCGGCGGATGCGCGCGGCTATGTCAAGATGCCCAACGTCAACATGATGGTGGAGATGGCCGACATGCGCGAGGCGACCCGCAGCTATGAGGCCAATCTGCAGGTGATCCGTCAGTCGCGCGACATGGGCACCATGCTGGTGGACCTGCTCAGAGGTGGATCATGATCGAGGCCCTGTCACTCATCGGCGGCATTGCCGGCGGCCTCAAGCCGCAGGCCGCACCAACCACGGAAGCGCCCGGCAAAAGTTTCGGCGCGGTGCTGGGCGAATTGGTGGGCTCGGTCTCCGGCACCCTGAAGGCCGGAGAGGCGGCGGCGGTCGGCGCGGTCTCGGGCGAGGTGCCGCTGCAAACGGCGGTCGAAGACCTCATGCAGGCCGAGCGCACGCTCACCGCCACCATCGCCATTCGCGACAAGGCCATTGCCGCCTGGGGCGAAATTTCCCGCATGCAGATCTGATCGAGGAGAGTGCGTGATGCGTGTCCTGTCCATCGCCGCCACCGGCATGAGCGCCCAGCAGCTCAACGTCGAGGTCATCGCCAACAACATCGCCAACGCCAATACCACGGGCTTCAAGCGCGCGCGGGCCGAATTCACCGACCTGCTCTATCAGACGGAACGGGTGCATTCGATTCCGAACCGCGACGGGCAGGGGGCCATTCCCGAAGGGGCGGAACTGGGACTGGGCACACGGCTGGCCGCCATCCGCACCATCAACCTGCAGGGGCCGCTCAACAATACCGGCAACCGGCTGGACTGGGCCATCAACGGGCATGGCTTCTTTCAGGTGACGGGACCCGATGGCGAGATCATGTACACGCGTTCCGGTTCGTTCAACACCAACGCCAATGGCGAATTGGTGACGACCGACGGCTACAAGGTGGAACCGGCGATCACCGTGCCGGCGGAAGCCACCGATGTGGAGGTCAATGCCTCGGGCCAGGTCTTCGCCCGGATTCCCGGCCAGACCGAGTTGCAGTCCATCGGCCAGGTGACGCTGGCGAACTTCGTCAATCCGGCGGGGCTGGAGGCGGCGGGCGGCAATCTGTTCCGCGCCACCGAGGCATCGGGTGCGGCGGCCACGGGTCCTGCCGGAGAGAATGGCCTGGGCGTGATCCAGCAATGTTACCTTGAAGAGAGCAATGTCGATCCGGTGAAGGAGATCACCGAACTCATCTCGGCCCAGCGCGCCTTTGAACTCAATTCCAAGATCATTCAGGCGGCAGACGACATGGCGGGTGTCGTGTCCAAGGGATTGCGTTGAGGCGGATCATGCGGATCTGGCTGGTGGCACTGCTGATGGCGGCGGCGCATCCGGCGCTGGCGGAGGTCAAGCCCCTGCCGGTGCCCAGGGTGACGCTCTATCCCGGCGATGTCATCACTTCTGCCGCCATCGGCTTCAAGGACTTTCATGTGACGGGCGACACGGCCCGGCGTTTCGCCATTGATCCGGCGCAGGTGGAGGGCAAGACGGCCAGGCGCACGCTCATGGCGGGCAAGCCCATCGCACTTGCCCATCTCGCGGGGGTGAAGGGGGTGCGCAAGGGCGCGCTGGCCCATGCGCTGCTGCGCCGGGGGGCGCTTGCCATCGATCTCATGGTGGAGCCGCTGGAAGACGGTGCGGCAGGCCAGATGATCCGAGCACGGAACAATGAGAGCGGGACGGAAATCCGCCTGCTGGTGCAGGCTGACGGCACGCTGGAGGCCGCACCATGAGGAACCTCATGGCGGTGCTGCTCTGGCTGGGGCTGGCGGTGAGCGCCGGGGGGACCGAGCGACTCAAGGACATTACCGCCGTGCAGGGGCTGCGCGACAATCAACTGGTGGGTTATGGGCTGGTGCTGGGCCTGTCGGGCACGGGGGATTCCCTGCGCAATGCGCCGTTCACCGAACAATCCATGCGCTCCATGCTGCAACGCATGGGGGTGGGCGTGGAGGCCGGCACGCTGCGCTCGCGCAATGTCGCCGCTGTGGTGGTCACCGCCACGCTGCCGCCCTTCGTGGCGCAGGGTTCGCGCATCGATGTGACGGTGTCCTCCATGGGCGATGCGTCATCATTGGCGGGCGGCATGCTGGCCATGACGCCGCTCATGGCCGCCGATGGCGAGGCCTATGTGGTGGCGCAGGGGCCGGTGATGGTCACGGGCTTTTCCGCCGCGGGTCAGGCCGAGGCCGTGACGCAAGGTGTGCCCACCGCGGGGCGCATTCCCAATGGCGGGCTGGTGGAGAAGGACAACACCGCCGACATGAACGGCACGCGCACCCTGGCGCTGCAATTGCACAATGCCGACTTCAAGACGGCGGTGACGGTAGCCGATGTCATCAACGCCCATGCCCGCCGCGCCTATGGCGGCCCCATCGCCGAGGCCCATGATTTTCGCAGCGTTGTCATCAAGCGGCCGGAACGAGTGTCGGCCTCGCGCCTTCTCGCCGAACTGGGTGAGTTGGAGGTCGAGGTCGATGGCTCCGCCCGGGTGGTGGTGGATGAACGCACCGGCACCATCGTCATCGGCGACAGGGTGCGGGTGAAGCCGGTGGCGGTGACGCAGGGGTCGATCACCGTGCGCGTCACTGAAACCCCCCAGGCCTCCCAGCCCAATCCGCTGGCGGATGGCGAGACCGTGATGCTGCCGGAGACGGATGTGGGCGTGGCCCAGACCGGCGGCCATGTGGCCATGTTGCAGGGGCCGACCATTGACGAGCTGGTGCGCGGCCTCAACCAGATGGGTCTCAAGCCGCCGGGCATCATCGCCATTCTGCAGGCGATCAAGACGGCGGGCGCGCTCCAGGGCGAATTGGTGGTGCAGTGATGCGGCGGCTTCTTGCCCTGGTGATGCTGTGGCCCACGCTGGCCATGGCGGAGACGGCGGATCGGGTGGCGGTGCCGGACATGGTGACGCCCACCGGCCAGCCACGGGCACTGGACCACGACTATTGCGTGAATTTTTCCGATGCGGCGGCGGAAGCGCGGGTGGCCCGCCAGACGGCGGAACTGGAGGCGCTGCGCGCCGCAGTGACGGCGAAGATTGCCGAACTCAATGAGCGCAGCGCTGACCTCAAGCAATGGGTGGAGCGGCGCGAGGCCCTGCTCAAGGCAGCGGATAATGACCTGGTGAAGATTTACGCCCGGCTGGAGCCGGAGGTCGCCGCCCGGCAGATCGTGAAACTTGATGTGCGCGTGGCCACCGCGCTGCTGCGCAAGCTGAAGCCCGCCGAGGCGGGCGCCATTCTCAATGCCATTGAGCCGAAGCGCGCGGCCCTTCTGGCCAGGGTCATCGCCAGCACGGGGACAGCACCATGACACGGATTATGATGATGATGGCCTGTCTGCTGCTGGCCGGATGCGCCACCAGCATGGAGGATTTCAATGATGCCCCCGGCATGTCGCCGGTGGGGGCTGACCTGTCAACGCCGCAGCCGCAGATGGCGGCGGCGCGCGCCACGGTGTTCACCGGGTCCACCTCGGCCTGGCAGGGCGGGCCTGCCGATTATTTCCGCGATGCGCGAGCGCGGCAGGCGGGCGATCTTCTGACAGTCAGGATTTCCGTCAATGACAAGGCGGCGCTGAACAATTCGTCGAACCGCAGCCGCAAATCCAACAGCAATGCCGACGCCAACATGGATATCGGCTTCTTCAACCTGATGGCGCAGGGGGCGGGCAATGCCGATGTGACCTCCAACTCATCGGCGAGCGGTCAGGGCGCCACGGTGCGTTCGGAAAAGATCGCCCTGTCGCTGGCCGCCGTGGTGAAGGAGGTGCTGCCCAACGGCCTTCTGCTGATCGAGGGCAGCCAGGAAATTCTGGTGAACTATGAGAAGCGCCGTCTAGTGGTGCAGGGCCTGGTCAATCCGCGCGATGTGACGCCCGACAACAGCATCAGTTATGAAAAGATCGCCGAGGCCCGGATTTCCTACGGTGGACAGGGCCGCCTGTCGGAGGTGCAGCAGCCCGGCTGGGGGCAGCAACTTTGGGACAAGTTTACGCCCTTCTGATGGGGCCATGGCGGGTGAGTCGGACAAGAAGGCACAAGAAGGCGGCGGCAAGGGGCTGATCCTGGCGCTGGTGGTGCTTGCTGTGGCCGGGGGCGCGGCGGGCTTCGGCGGCGGCGTGTTTCTGGGCCGCGATGCGCCCAGGCGTGCGGCCGAGCCGGTGGCCACGGCAGGCGAGGCCAAGCCGCACGTCGGCATGAGCGCCGACAGGGCGACAGACGAAAAGCCGGAGAGCAAGACGGCAGGCGGAAGCCCTGAGGCTGATAAGGCCGCGGCAGCACAGGAGCCACCGCCGGAACTTCAGGTTTTGCCGCTGGAAGCCATCATCACCAATGTGTCGAAACCGGCGGGCGCCTGGGCGCGGCTTGAGGCTTCGCTGGTGGTGAACAAGACGCTGAAGGATGCGCCCGAGATGGTGCGCGCCCGGGTGGCCGAACAGATCATGGTCTACCTGCGGTCCATCAATCTGGTGGAGGTGGAGGGCGCCAGCGGGCTTCTCAACTTCCGTGACGATCTCAATTCGCTGGTGCGCAGCCTGAACCCGGATGAGGTGCATGAGGTGTTGATCCGCACGCTGGTGGTGGAATGAAGCGCATTTTCATCAGTGGGCTGATCATTCTGGCGATGACGGCGGCGGCCCAGGCGCAACCGGCAGCAACGCCGATGCCTGACCTGTTGAGCCAGTTGCTGCCGGCCCAGGGCGGAGCGGTCTCCGGCAAGATCGTTCAATATCTCTTGCTGCTCACGGTTTTGTCGCTGGCGCCGGGCCTGCTCATCATGGTCACGAGCTTCACCCGCATCATCATTGCGCTGTCCTTTCTGCGCTCGGGCCTTGGGCTTCAGACCACGCCCGCCAATCTGGTCATGGTGTCGCTCGCCCTCTTCCTCACCTTCTTTGTCATGGCGCCGACCTTCACCGCATCCTGGGAGCAGGGCCTGAAGCCCTACAGCGACGGCCAGATCAGCGATCAGGTGGCCTATGAGCGGATCACCACACCCTTCCGCGACTTCATGGTGAAACAGGTGCGCGAGAAGGACCTGGCGTTGTTTCAGGAGGTGGCGGCGGAGACCAGGGGCTTCGGCGAGGCGCGTGATGCGCGCGATCTGCGCATTCTCGTGCCAGCCTTTATGATCAGTGAATTGCGGCGCGGCTTCGAGATGGGATTTCTCATCGCGCTGCCCTTTCTGGTCATTGATCTCATCGTCGCCACGGTGACCATGGCGATGGGCATGATGATGCTGCCGCCAACGATTATTTCCTTGCCCTTCAAGGTCTTGTTCTTTGTGCTGGTGGATGGCTGGAGCCTGCTGGCGGGAAGCCTGATTCGGTCATTTTCGGGCTGACGGACACAGGCGAAGATTGCGCGAAGCTTGTTAGTTTCGCCTTAAGGTTTGGCTGCTACACAGGGGCCATGGCAGGACGCGACGCCCCAAGAGGCCCGTCTGGCATGACGCCAACCGCCATCCCGGTTTCAGCCCGGCATGTCCATTTCACTCTCTGTCAGTTTTGAGGAAATAGACATTATGGCCAGCATTTTGACCAACACCTCGGCAATGACCGCGCTTTCGTCGCTCAACGCCACCAACAAGTCACTCGACAAGACCCAGAGCCGCATTTCCACCGGCTACCGCGTCGCCAGCGCCGAAGACAACGCCGCCTATTGGTCGATCGCCACCACCATGCGGTCCGACAAGGAATCGCTGGCGACGGTGAAGGATGCCCTCGGCCTCGGCTCGTCCACGCTGGATGTGACCTATACCGGCATCAACAGCGCCATCGACGTCACCAAGGAAATCAAGAACAAGCTGGTGGCGGCCCGCCAGCCGGGCGTTGACCGCTCCAAGGTGCAGGCCGAAATCACCGAGTTGCAGAACCAGTTGAAGTCGGTGGCCGACTCGTCGGTGTTCTCCGGCGAAAACTGGCTGTCGGTGGATTCCGCTGCGGCGGGCTATAATGCCAGCAAGTCCATGGTCTCCTCCTTCACCCGTTCCGGCGGCGCCATCGCCATCGGCACCATCAGCGTCGATATCACCAACGTCAAACTCTACGATGCCAACGACAAGTCCGGCATTCTCGACACGGAAGACACCACCACCAATGGCGCTGTCACCTATTCCGTCGCCACGCTGGACATCTCCGGCCTGACCGACACGGACGCCGACCTCGCCGACCTCGAACAGATGATCGGCTCGGTGGACACGGCCATCGGCAGCATGACCTCGGCGGCGGCCAATGTCGGCGCGGTCAAGACCCGCACCTCGCTGCAGAAGGACTTCGTCAACTCCCTGATGAACGCCATCGATCGCGGCATCGGCACACTGGTGGACGCCGACATGACCGAAGAATCGACCAAGCTGCAGGCTCTCCAGGTGCAGCAGCAGCTCGGCGTGCAGGCACTGTCCATCGCCAACCAGAGCAGCCAGACCATCCTGTCGCTGTTCCGCTAATCGCACCGGCCCGCGGGGGAGGCTCCTTCCCCGCGGGCGACCCGTGCGGCCTCCGCCTGAATTGACACGGCGGTTTTACCATTCCTTAACGCTGACGGTTCAAGCTGGCTTCATGGCAGGGCGTGATTTGCGCCTGGCATGATGCCCTTGCTGCCATTCCGGTCCGGTCCGGCATGTCCCCCTCACGTGATTTGCGCGGGACAGACCATGAGCAGCATCATCACCAATGCCTCGGCCATGACGGCCCTTTCCAGTTTGAACAAGACCAACAAGGCGCTGGACCAGACCCAGAACCGGATCTCTACCGGCTATCGCGTGGCGACCGCCGAGGACAATGCCGCCTATTGGTCGATCGCCACCACCATGCGCTCGGACAATTCCGCGCTCTCCACCGTGAAGGATGCCCTGGACCTCGGCGGGGCCACCATCGATGTGGCCTATACCGGGGTCAACAGCGCCATCGATCTGGTGAAGGAAATCAAGAGCAAGCTGGTGGCGGCGCGCCAGCCCGGCGTTGACCGCTCCAAGGTGCAGGCCGAAGTCTCGCAGTTGCAGTTGCAGCTCAAGAGTGTCGCCGACTCCTCGGTTTTCTCGGGCGAGAACTGGCTGTCGGTGAATTCCGGCGTGGCCGGCTATAATGACACCAAGTCCATCGTGTCGTCCTTCGGCCGCACGGGGGCAACCATTTCCATCCAGACCATTTCCATCTCCATTGCGGCGATGAAGCTCTACGATGGCAACGACCAGTCCGGCATTCTGGACACGGCGGATACGACGGCGAACGGCGGGATCGCCTATTCGGTGGCCACGCTGGATATTTCCACCCTCACCGACTCCGCCAATGACCTTGCCGATCTGGAACAGATGATCGGCTGGGTGGACACCGCGCTGGGCAACATGACCACCGCCGCCGCCGATGTGGGCGCGGTGAAGAAGCGCATCTCGCTGCAAAGCGATTTCGTGTCCAGCCTGATGAATGCGCTGGACCGCGGCATCTCCACCCTGGTCGATGCCGACATGACGGAGGAATCCACCAAGCTGCAGGCACTCCAGGTGCAGCAGCAACTGGGCGTGCAGTCGCTGTCCATCGCCAACCAGAACAGCCAGAACATCCTGGCGCTCTTCAAGGGCTGATCGCCTCCCGTTTCAGGCAAGGGCTGAGGCGTAAGAATCGGCAGCGCGGTTTCGTTTGTGAAGGGCTGAGTGGATGGTTTGGCAGACGCGTCTGATGGCTGGTCTGGCGGCGCTGGGGGGCAGGCGTCTGGCGGCATTGGCGCTGGCCGGCCTGACGGTCTTCGCGCTGGTGGGGGTGTCGGGCTATTACCTGTCGCGCCCGGCGCGCGAGGTGCTCTACGCCAATCTCGACGCCGAGGACGTGAACCGCATGGGGGCGGCGCTGGCGGCGGCGGGAATTGCCTTCGACGTGAGCGTGAAGGGCGACGCGGTGCTGGTGGACTATGGCAAGACGGCCAGCGCGCGCATGATCCTGGCCGAGCAGGGCCTGCCCAAGAGCGACAAGTCCGGTTACGAACTGTTCGACAAGATGGGGTCCCTGGGCCTGACCTCCTTCATGCAGCAGGTGACGCGGGTGCGCGCGCTGGAAGGCGAGTTGGCGCGGACCATTCAGCAGATTTCCGGGGTGAAGGCGGCGCGCGTCCATCTGGCGCTGCGCAACGAAGGGTCCTTCCGCGCGGCGGCGGAACAGCCCACGGCGTCGGTGGTGCTGCGGCTGGATGGCGGGGCGGCGTCCTTCCGGGCCGAGGCGGTGCAGCATCTGGTGGCGGCGGCGGTGCCGGGGCTTCTGGCCACGCAGGTCACCGTCATGACCACCGATGGCGCGCTGCTGGCGGCGGGGGGTGATGAAACCCTGGCCCAGCCGGGGCAGCTCATCGGGCTGGAACGCGAGGTGGCGGCGGATGCCGAGGACAAGATTGCACGCACCTTGTCGCCCTATCTTGGCGTGGGGAACTTCCGTGTGAGTGTCACGGCCAAGCTCAACACGGACCGGCGCGAGATCAACGAGACGGCCTATGATCCCGAATCCAAGGTGGAGCGTTCCACCCGTTCGGTGAAGGAAAACAACGAGTCCCAGAACAGCCAGTCCAATGCCGCGGTGAGTGTGGACCAGAACGTGCCGCAGGAGGCCACGCCCGGCGGCGCCGGCGGCGACACATCCTCCGACAAAAAGGAACGCAAGGAGGAGACCGCCAACTACGAGATCAACTCCCGGCAGACGGCCACCGTGTCCAATGGCTATGGGGTGGACCTTCTGTCAGTGGCCGTGGTGGTGAATCGCCAGGTGCTGGCGAAATCGCTGGGCGACAATGCGCCCGACGACAAGATCACCGCCCGCCTGGACGAGTTGGCGCAACTGGCGCGCTCGGCCATCGGCTTTTCGGAGAAACGCGGCGACACGCTGAAGGTGACAGCCGTTGATTTCATGGCCGATCAGGCGGCACTCGATGCCGTGCCGGAGGAAAGTTTCCTAGCCCGCCTTGGCGGCCACTCCGGCACGCTCATCAACGGCATCGCGCTCATCGTGGTGGCGCTGCTGGTGCTGCTGCTCGGCCTGAAGCCCGCGCTGAAGCTCATTCTGGCCGCGCCGCCCGCGCCTCCGGCAGGCGTTGCCGCCGTGGGGCAGTTGCCGGGGCTTGAGGGCGCCCCCGCCGCCATCAGCGATGCGACCGCGCAGGAGTTGCTGATGCTCTCCGGCAAGGCACCGCAGGAGAAACTGGCGCGCATCGTCGAGATCGATGCCGACCGAGCCGCCCAGGTGCTGAAGCAATGGCTGCGGCAGCCGGGCGAGGTGGGCTGACATGCGCACCCTCAAGGACTGGCTGGCGGCGGCCCCGCGTGATTATTCCAGAATGCCGGGCCTGGAACGGCTGGCGGCGCTGGAAGCGGAACTTTCGGCCCAACGTGACCGATTGCTGGAGCAGGAGGCCGAGGCGGACGAGAACTGCCGCGCCGCCAGCGCCAGAGAAGTGGCCGAAGCCCGTGACCAATGGGTGCGCGGGGAAGGCGAGACCCTTTCGGCGCTCATCCGGCATGAGATGATGGAGCTGGAAAGCCGTGTGGCGGCGGCGGTGGAGGCGGTTCTTGCCCCCTTCCTCGACGGCGAGGTGAAGGCGCGGGCCATGGCGGACTTCGCCGCCCTGCTGCAGCGGCATCTGGCCGAGGGCAGCGGGCTGAGCGTGAAGGGGCCCGCCGATCTTCTGGCGGCGCTGCGCCACAGCCTGGGTGATGCCGCCGCCATGGTGAGCTTCAGCGAAGGACCGGGACCGGAACTGTCGACACAGGCCGGCACCACCGCCTTCGTGACGCGGCTGGAGGAGTGGCGGATGCGCCTTGCTGGTGAGAACCCATGAGCCAGGGCAAGGACGACAAGCACGCGCAGGAAACCATCCTGATCCGCCGGGTCAGTCATGGCGGCCCTGATGCGCCGCATGGCGGAGCGTGGAAGATTGCCCATGCCGACTTCGTCACCGCCATGATGACCTTCTTTCTGGTCATGTGGCTGATCAACTCGGCCAATGAAGTGACCAAGAAACAGGTGGCGAGCTATTTCAACCCCATCAAGCTGTCGGACAATGCCTCGGGCGACCGGGGCCTGGGCAGCAAGGTGGCGTCGAGCAAGGACACCAAGGACAACAAGGAAGATGCCACCGCCGTCAAGCTGCCCGGCGCGCTCAAGCCCATGGGCGATCGCGAGGCGGCGGCCAGCCAGCAGACGGAACCGTCGCCCGAGGACAAGCTGCTGGCCGATCCCTACAGGGCGCTGGAGGACATCAGCAAGCAGGCGGCGGGCCAGGGCACGGCGCGCTCGCCCGACCTCATGGGCAATGGCGCGGGCGATCCCTTCGACCCGCAGAGCTGGGAGGCGCTGAAGCAGAACCAGCGCCGCGATTTCCCCACCGGCATGTCGGGCGATGGCAAGTCGCAGGCGGACGGCACGGTGAATGAAAAGCCCAAGGCATTAGCGCCGGCTGGTGCGATCCGACCCGGCGTGGATGGTGCCGCCAGCGAAACACCGCAGCAACTGGTGGATCGCGCCCGCGACATCCTGAAGGAGATCAACGCGCTGACCCGCAAGCAAGGATTGGACATTGACCTCAACATGACGGTGGAACCGGTGCCGGAGGGGGTGCGCATCTCGCTCACCGATGGCAGCAACGCCACCATGTTTGCCCTGGGTTCAGCCAGGCCCAATGCGGAACTCATCGTGCTGCTTGAAGCCGTGGCCAAGGTTCTCGCCCAGCATGAGGGCAAGGTGGTGATCGCCGGACACACGGATGCCAAGCCCTACGTCAACCGGCGTTACGACAATTGGCAACTGTCCACCGCCCGCGCCCATATGGCGAGCTATATCCTGTTTCATGGCGGACTGGAGCAGGCGCGTGTGAGCCGGGTGGAGGGCCACGCCGACCATGACCTGAAGGTGCCGGACAATCCTGAAGACGGTGCCAACCGGCGGGTGGAAATCCTGCTGCTGGACAAGGGACGATGACACGGAGATTGGTGGCGGTGGCTCTTCTGACGCTGATGGCCGGTCCAGCCTTGGCCATGGCGGCGGGTGAGGAGGCTGCACCTGCGGCCGGGGCGGTGCCCCGGGTCGAGCCGGTCAATGCGGCGGACATTCTCAAGGCCCTGCCGGTGGCCACGCCCCTGCACCGCAAGCTCAAGCTCTTGCGCCGGGCGCAGGATGACATTGTGCGCGGGCAGCGCCAGGGGGCGGAGGACCAGCGCCGCCTGCTCGGCGAGATGGCGGCCCTGTTCGAGTCGCCCGATTACTGGCGCCTGTTCACGCCCGCCGATGTCACGGCCATTGCCGCCTATGTGCTAAGCGGCGGCAGGCCGGATGTGGCCGAAAGAGCAGCCCAGCTTGACAGCATCACACCACAGGACCGCCGCCTGTTGCAGGGGGTGGCCTATTATGGGCGCGGCCTCATCAGGGAGGCGCGTGACCGTCTGGACGATATGGAGACGCGCCAATTCCCGGCGCTGCTGGCCGGGCAGATCACCATGGTGCAGGGACTGATCCGCGATGACACGGACTATGGCCGGCGTATGCAGCTTCTGGAGCGCGCCATGAACAGCGTGCCGGGCACCATGGTGGAGGAGGCCGCGCTGCGCCGCGTGGTGGTGCTGGCGGCGGTGCGGGGGGATGGCGCGATGTTCCTGCGCGCGGCGCGGCGGTATTCGGCGCGCTTTGCCGCCTCGCTCTACGCCCGTGAATATCACGACAGCCTGGTGGCGTCGCTGGCACGGCTGGCGGGCGCTGTGCCGCCGCTGGACTGGGTGCAGGCCGATCAGGTTCTCGCCCATGAACCGCGCGAGGACCGGGCGGAAATCTATCTCGGTCTGGCGCGCATGGGCATTGCCATGGGCCGGGCGGACCTGTGCTTGCACGGCGGGCGGCGGGCGCTGCGGCTGGCGCTGGAGGGGTCCGTCCCGGCGCGCCAGGCGCTGCTGCATGTTCTCGCCTGCCGGGTGGCGCAGGGCGATGCAACGGCGGCCGACCTGGGCCAGATCGACATGGATGGGCTGAGTGCAGGCGATGTCAGCCTGTGGCGTGCGGCGCAGCGCATGGCCGCGGCCATGGCGGCGGCACCGCGCCTGGGGCGGGCGGCGGCGGCGGGGGAGCCACCAGCGCCTGAGGCACAGGCGGCGGCAGCGGCCACGGCAATGGCCAAGGCGGCAGAGATTTTGCGGAGGGCGAAGCCATGACCATGGATGTGGTTCAGGCCAAGGGTGTGAAGGACGCCGGTGCCGTGATGGCGCGGAGTGCACGCGGCGCGGGCCGGAAGGAGGCGCGCGTGCACGGCTTCGGCGATCTCATGGCAACGTTGACCCGGAGCGGTCCGGCCCCGGCGCGGCCCCGGCCCTTGACCATGGCTGAGGACAGGGCCGGGGGTCTGGATAGACCGCAGGCCGATGAGGCTGAGGACAAGGCGGATGCGGCGCAGGCGGATGCTCAGGCGCTGGCGACCGCTGGCTTGGTGCTTGCCCTGCCTAAGGGTTGGGAGGCGGAGCCGCCGAAAAACCCTGCTCAGACCGTGGCGGCACAGGCCAAGACCATGCCGCAAGCAGATGCGGAAGGTGAGGAGAGCGCGCGGGCGGCATTCCCATCCGCAACGCCTGTGGTGGTGGCGGCCCTGCGGCACAGGATGGCCGGCGAGCAAGCGCCCCGGCGGACGGACGAAGCAGCCGTGATGCCTGAGGTGGCCGCACCGCCCCTGGCGCAGACGGAGGCCGGGCCCGGCCATGGACGGATCATTGCTGCGGTGGAAGTGGCGGTGGAGCCGGTGACGGGCGATGCGCCCATGGCGCAGGTGGCGGGTTTTGCCGAGGCCGCCAGTGCTTCTCCCGTGATGCCAACCGCCGCCTCCACGCCCTCAGCCTCACCGGCCCAGCAGATCAGCGCGGCGCTGGCCCCGGCCGCGATCACGCTGCCGTCGGCGGGCGAGACGGTGAAGGTTCTGAAGCTGCACTTGCAGCCGGAGCATCTGGGCACGGTGGAAGTGACCCTGAAGCGGCGCGGCAACGCGCTGCATGTGGTCCTCGCCACGGAGTCGCCGGAGGCCCAGCGCCTCATCGCCCGCGACCATGATGACCTGCGTCAGGCGCTGGAGGCTTTGGGCCTCACCCTGCCGGAGGGAGCCCTGGTCATCAGCCAGCGGCCCGCCGACACCGGCCAGCCGCCCGTCCATGGCGGGGCAAGTTTCATGGCCCAGCATGGCGGCGGAACGGAGGCGCGATCCGGCGGCCATGGCTTTGCCGCGGCGGCGATATCGCGCAGCGGGGAGGATGGCGATGGCGGTGAGGCACTGGCTGACGATTCCGGCAGCGTTGATCGCGCTGGCGTCTATCTGTGAGGCGCGGGCCGGAGACGGCGCCATCTGCGAAGGCCAGATGCACAAGACGGCGGCGGCTGAGGGCGTGCCCCTTGGCGTGCTCTATGCCGTGGGGCTCACCGAAACGGGGGTCAAGGGGTCGCTCCACCCCTACGCGCTCAACATCACCGGGCGCGCGGTCATCACCCACAGCAAGGCCGAGGCGCTGGCGGAATTTGCCCGCGCCCGCAAGAAGGGCCACAGGCTCATCGACCTCGGCTGCATGCAGGTGAACCATCACTATCACGGCAAGGCGTTCCACTCGCCCGCCGACATGCTGGACCCGGCCCAGAACGTGACCTACGCAGCGCGGTTTTTGAAACGCCTGCGGGCGCAGGAGGGCAGTTGGACCATGGCCGTGGCGCGCTATCACGCCGGGCCAGACAATGATCCGGCCCAGAAGCGCTACATCTGCGCGGTGATCAAAAATCTGGTGGCCACCGGCTTCGGCAACTGGACGCGCGAGTCGCGCCAGTTTTGTTCACGCTGAGGTGGGCCAGCCCGGCGCAAGGCAGGGGTGAGACAGTGGGGCAAATCCTGTGAGGAGAGTGACCCCATGAGTCTCTACGGCGTGATGCGCACCAGCACTTCGGGCATGGCCGCCCAATCGAACCGGATCGCCACCGTGGCCGAGAACGTGGCCAATGTGAATACCGATGGCTACAAGCGGTCGTCGGCGCGCTTCTCTTCGCTGCTGATCGATTCCGCCTGCACCTGTTCCTACAATTCCGGCGCGGTGGAAACCAATGTCCGCACCGGGGTCGGCGCGCAGGGCAGCCTCATTCCCACCGACAGCGTCACCGATCTCGCCGTCAGCGGCGATGGCTTCTTCGTGGTGGCCGACGAGATGGGCACGCCCTGTCTCACCCGCGCCGGCGCCTTCGTGGCCAATGGCGATGGCGATCTCATCAATGCCGCAGGTTTTCACCTGCTTGGCTATCCGCTGAACGGCACCGATCCCGATGTCACGGTCAACGGCTATGCCGGGCTGGTGCCGGTGTCGCTGGCCGAACTGGCGCTCACCGCCACGCCCTCGACCAGCGGTATGTTCACCGCCAATCTGCCCGCCGAGGCCGCGGTGGTGGCGGCGGGGGCGCTGCCTTCCGCCAATGCGGCCACGGCCCACTACACCGCCAAGTCCTCGCTGGTGGTCTATGGCAATCTCGGCGAGACCAAGACGCTCGATCTGTTCTATGCCAAGACCGGCGACAACACCTGGGAACTCTCGGTCTATGACCGGGCCGGGCTGTCGGCCTCCGGCGAATTTCCCTATGCCTCTGGCGCGCTGGTCACCAGCACGCTGACGTTCGATGACGGGACGGGCCAACTGGCGGCGGGCGGCCCCGACTCTGTCTCCATCCCGGTGCCGGACGGCGCGGCACTGGTGCTCGATCTGGCGCAGATGAGCCAGCTTGCCACCGGCTACATGGTGCTGGGCGCGCAGGTGAACGGCAATGCCGCTTCCTCCGCCGACATCGTGGAGATCGCCCGCGACGGCACGGTCTATGCCGCCTATGACAATGGCGACCGGCGCGCGGTCTATCGCATTCCCCTGGCCTCGGTCGCAAGCCCGGACAATCTCGACCAGCAGAGCGGCAATGTCTTCGTCACCACCTCGGAGTCCGGCCCGGTGCGGCTGGGTTTTGCCCAGGAGGGCGGACGCGGCGACATCGTTTCCGGGTCGCTCGAACAATCGACGGTGGACCTTGCCACCGAACTCACCGACATGATCGACGCCCAGCGCGGCTACACCGCCAATTCCAAGGTGTTCCAGACGGGGGCGGAACTCATGGACGTGCTGGTGAACCTGAAGCGGTAGGGCACCATGGCCGGTCTCAGCACAGCACTGTCCAACGCTCTCTCGGGGCTCACCGTTTCGGCGGCCCAGACGGCGGTGACGGCGCGCAATGTGAGCTTTGCCGGCGAACCCGATTATGTCCGGCGGGTCACGCAGGTTTCGACACTCAGCGATGGTTCGGCGGTTCTGGCGGCCACCACGCGCAGCGTCGATGGCCTGTTGCAGGCCGACGCGCTGAAGGCCAGCGCGGACTCTTCCGGTCAGAGGGTGGTGCTCGACGCCTATGGGCAACTTTCGGCCACGGTGGGCGAGGTGAGCGCGGATGGCTCGCTGGCGGCGGGCATCAATGCGCTGGCCATCAGGCTCGCCGATTACGAGGCCGATCCCTCCAGCCAGAGCCTGGCCGGAGCGGCGGTGATGGCGGCGAAGGACGTGGCCCAGGGGCTGAACGACGCCACGGCCACGGTGCAGAATTTGCGCGCAGCAGCAGACCAGGCCATCGCTCAATCGGTCAGCACCATCAACAGCCTGTTGCAGCGCTTTCAGGCCGCCAATCAAACGGTGATCAACAGCACCAGTGACGACGCGGCGCGCAATGACGCGCTCGATCAGCGCGATGCCATTCTGAGTCAACTGGCGCAGGAGGTCGGCATCCGCACGGTGAAGCGGGGAGCCAATGATGTCGCCATCTATACCGACAGCGGTGTCACCCTGTTCGAGACCACGGCCCGGCAGGTAACCTTCCAGCCCTCCGGAGCCTTTTCCGCGACCACGATGGGCAGTGCGGTCTATGCCGATGGTGTGCGCATCACCGGCGATGGCTCGGTCATGCCTTCAACCGCAGGAAAACTTCAGGCCCAGGTCATGGTGCGGGACCGCATTGCGCCCCAGTATCAAAGCCAATTGGATGAGGTGGCGCGCGGGCTGGTATCGGCCTTTGCCGAGCACGACCAGTCGGGTGCCGGGCTTCCCGCCGTCACCGGCTTGTTCAGTCATGGCGGCAGTCCGGCGGTTCCGGCGGCGGGCGTGGCGGTGCCCGGTCTGGCCGCCACCATCGCGGTCAATCCAGCGGCCCTTGCCACTACCCAGAAACTGCGCGACGGCGGCTTTGGCGGTGCCGCCTATGTTTACAACAGCACGGGTGCGGCGGGTTATCAGGATCGCCTCACCGGTCTCATCGATGCCCTGTCGGCTCCGCAAGGCCTTGATCCGGCGGCGGGCATGGGAACTTCGGGTTCGGTCGACAGCATGGCGCGGTCGAGCGCGGCCTGGCTGGAACAGGGCCGCAGCCGCGCCGAACAATCGGCAACCGTTGCCAGCGCCCGGGCGGCACGGGCCAGCGAGGCGCTGCAGCGGGTCACCGGCGTCAATATCGATGAGGAGATGACACGCCTGCTCGATCTCGAGAAGGCCTATCAGGCCTCGGCCAAGGTCATGACCATCGTCAACCAGATGATGCAGCAACTGGTCAATGTGGTGTGATCATGCTGCGTCCTGAATCCATCAGCACACTGACCTTGCGCACCACCAGCCTGGAGCAGTTGCAGCGCAGCCAGAGCGCGCTGGTCCGGGCCCAGGCCGAACAGGCCTCCGGCCGTCATTATGATGCCGGGCTGGTGCTGGGCTATCAGGTGGGGCGCAATCTCGACTGGCATGGCGAGATCAACCGCATCGGCGCCCAGACCGCGCGCAATGACCTGGCAGGGGTGAAGGCCGCACTGGCGCAGGACGCCATGGACGGGGTGCGCGCCCTGGCACAGGGCCTGGTGGCGACGCTGGCCGGGGCGCAGGGGGCCAGCAATGGCCGGGCGCTGGCCCAGAGCGAGGCCCAGGCGGCCTGGGGGCAATTGGTTGACCTCATGGGCGCGGCCCAAGGCGGCCAGCATGTCTTCTCCGGCATCAACAGCGATCAGCCGCCGCTGTCCGCCTATCAGGGCAGCAGCGGCGCAGCGGCGGTGACCACCGCCTTCCAGTCGGCCTTCGGCATCAGCCAGATCGATCCCGCCGCCCGTCTCATTGCGGCGGATGATCTGAAGAATTTCCTCGCCGGGGAATTCGCCAGCCTGTTTGACGAAGCGGGCTGGCAGGCCAGTTGGTCCGCCGCCGCCAGCGCAACCCAGATGGCCCGGCCGGGGGCGCAGGCCGATCTCGACATCGCGGTTACGGCCAATGCCGAAGGTTTTCGCGCCGTGGCCCAGGGCATTGCCATGGTGATGGATCTGGCCAAGGCCCCGCTCAACGACGGGGCCTTCCGGGCGCTGGCGGAAGAAGCCATGGCACGCCTCACGCAAGGCATCGACGGTATCACCAGGGAACAATCGCGGGTGGGTCTGGCGCAACAGGCGCTGAAACAGGCCAACGACCGGCTCCACGCCAAGCGCGATTATCTCACCACCGCCATCACCACGACGGAGGGGGTGGACCAGACGGAGGTGGCGATGCGGATCAACACGCTGATGACCCAGTTGGAAGCGGGATACGCCATCACCAGCCGCCTCAGCCGCCTCAGCCTGCTCAACTACCTCACGTGAAGGGGACCAGCATGTATAACCAGATCTATCAGGACGTGGCATCGGAGACGACGGCGCGCATCCGCGACAACGAACGGCGCGCCTTCGAACATTGCATTTCGCTTCTGCGCGGGGCGCAGGAGGCGGGCCGGGGCACGCGCCAGTCGGTGGAGGCGCTGTTCTTCCTCAACCGCCTGTGGGGGGTTCTGCTGGAGGACCTTGCCTCGCCGGAAAACGGCCTGCCCAACGAGTTGCGGGCCAAGCTCATTTCCATCGGCATCTGGATGCTGCGGCGGGCCGAGGATATCCGCCAGGGCGCGCATGATGATTTCCAGCCGCTCATCGATGTGTCCGAAACCATCAGCGCCGGGCTGCGGAGGAACTGATGCATATTCATCTGAAGCGGGGCGAGAAACTCTATCTCAACGGCGCGGTGCTGCGGCTGGACCGGCGGGCCACGCTGGAACTGATGAACGACGCGCAGTTTCTCATGGAAAGCCATGTGATGCAGGCCGAAAGGGCGACAACACCGTTGCGCCAGCTCTATTTCGTCACCCAGACCATGCTGATGGATCCGGCCAATGCCGACATGACGGCGGCCCTCTATAAACACCAGTCGGCGCAACTGCGGCGCCTGTGCCATACGGCGGGCATTCTGGCGGCGCTGGACAAGGCCGACACCTTTGTTCTGGGGTTCCGTTACTTCGATGCGCTCAAGATGCTGCGCGCCACTTTTGCCCTTGAGGATGAAATTCTGAACGGTGCGATAGCGCTGCGGGTGGAGGCAGCGTGATGGCTGTCAGCGGGGTTTCGGGTGTGGGTCCGGCGCTGGCCTCCCCAGCCATGAGCGATGCCAGCAAGGCGACGCTGGATTACAACGCCTTTCTGACGCTCATGCTGGAGCAGATGAAGAATCAGGATCCGACGGCCCCGGTGGACCATGCCCAGAACCTGGCGCAGCTTGCCTCCTTCTCCAATGTTGAACAATCGATCAAGCTCAACAGCAAGCTCGACGCGCTCCTGGCCCAGGGTCAGGCCGCACAGGCCGCCGCGCTCATCGGCCACACCATCACCTCCGCCGATGGCGCGGTGAGCGGGAAGATCTCATCGGTCGAGATCACCGCCAGCGGCCTGTCGGCGCATCTCGAGGGCGGCGGCAGCGTGGCGGTGACCGCGGGCGTGTCGCTCCGTTGACGCCATGAATGAAACCGATGCCATGGAGCTGGTGCAGGCCGCCCTGTGGCAGGTCATGGTGGTGGCCGGCCCCATGGTCATCCCGGCCATGGTGGCCGGCATTGTCATCGCGCTGGTGCAGGCCCTGACCCAGGTGCAGGAGGCAACCCTGACCTTCGTGCCCAAGATGCTGGTGGTTTTCGCCAGCATCATGCTGATGGCGCCCTTCATCGGCGCTGAACTCGCGGGCTTCACGGAAATGATCTATGGCCGGGTGCAGTCCGGCTTCTGACCATGCTCGCGCAAGTCCTGATGGCTAGCGTGCCGTCAGGACAGGACACATGGCCGCAACCGACATTCTCACGCCGCAGTTTTCCCGCCTCCGTTCGGATGTCGGCTTCGCCATGGGCATGGCCGCGATTCTGGCGGTGCTGTTCCTGCCCATGCCACCGCTCATCGTCGACCTGGGCCTGGCCTTCTCGGTGTCGCTCGCGGTGCTCATTCTCATGGTGGCGCTGTGGATCGAACGGCCGCTGGACTTTTCCGCCTTTCCCATGGTGCTGCTCATCGCCACCATGCTGCGGCTGGCTCTCAACGTGGCGACGACCCGGCTCATTCTGACCCACGGCCACGAGGGGCCGCATGCCGCAGGCTACGTGGTCGGCGGCTTTGCCAATCTGGTCATGGGCGGCGACTTTCTCATCGGCACCATTGTCTTCGTCATCCTGCTGACAGTCAATTTTGTGGTCATCTCCAAGGGTGCGACGCGCATCGCCGAAGTGGGCGCGCGCTTCACCCTCGACGCCATTCCGGGCAAGCAGATGGCCATTGATGCCGATCTTTCGGCCGGTCTCATCGACGATGGGGAGGCACGGCGGCGGCGCGCCGAACTGGAACAGGAAAGCGCCTTCTTCGGCTCCATGGACGGCGCGTCGAAGTTCGTGCGCGGTGACGCGGTGGCCGGCCTCATCATCACCTTCGTCAATGCCTTCGGCGGCATTCTCATCGGCGCCTTCCGGCACGGCCAGGACTTTGCCGCTGCCGCCGACACCTTCACCAAATTGTCGGTGGGCGATGGGTTGGTCACGCAAATCCCGGCGCTCATCGTGTCGCTGGCGGCGGGCCTCCTCGTTTCCAAGGGCGGCAACCGCGGCACGGCGGAACGGGCGATCTTCCGGCAGTTGGGCGGCTATCCCAGGGCGCTTCTGGTGGCGGCCATCCTGCTCGGTTGCATGGCGCTCATGCCGGGCCTGCCGTTCCTGCCCTTCGCGGTGCTGGCCGCCGGGCTGGGGGCGGCAAGCCGCATCATTCCCCGGCTGAAGGCCGAGGCGGAAGCGGCGGAAGCGGCGGAGAAGAAAGCTGCGGCCGAGGTGAAGGCGCAGGACGACAGGAACAGCGTCAAGGACCTGTTGCGCACCCCGGAAATCGAACTGTGCCTGGGGCGGCAATTGACTTCGGCCATGCTGGTGGCGCACGGCGAACTGGCGCACCGCGTGGCAAAAATGCGGCGCAAGTTCGCCCAGACCTATGGCTTCGTGGTGCCGGAGATCAAGCTCTCGGACGATCTCACCCTGCCGCCCAAGGCCTATGCCATCAAGATTCACGGCACGCTGGCGGCGCGTTCCGACCTCAGGCTCGGCGACGTCATGGTGATCGCGGGCGAGCGGCCCGCGCCCGATGTGCCGCATGAGGCGGTGAAGGAACCTGCCTTCGGTCTCGATGCCTTTTGGGTGCCGGAAATGTTTTCAACCGAATTGCGCGCCCATGGACACAATCCCGTCGATGCCATGTCGGTGATGCTGACGCATCTGTCGGAAGTGGTGCGCGGCAATCTCGCCCATCTCCTGTCCTACCGCGACCTGCGCGCCATCACCGACCGGGTGGAACCGGAATACAAGCGGCTGCTGGAAGAGATGATCCCCTCGCTCCTGTCCTATTCCACTCTTCAGGCCATTCTGAAACTGCTGCTGGCCGAGCGCGTCTCCATCCGCAATCTTCATCTCATCCTCGAGGCCATTGCCGAGATCGCGCCGCATGCCCGCAAGCCGGAAATCATTGCCGAGCATGTGCGCCTGCGCATCGCCCAGCAGATTTGCGGCGATGTGGCCAGCGATGGCCGCCTGCGCGTGTTGCGCCTGGGCAACCGCTGGGACGCCGCCTTCCTGCAGGCGCTGAAACGCGACGGCAAGGGCGAGATCGTGGAGTTCGACATCGATCCGCGCGCCATCGAACAATTTGCCACTGAGGCCAGTGCGGCGATCCGGCCGCATCTCGACCGCGGCGAAAGTTTTGCCTTGGCGACCGCCCCGGAAGCCCGGCCCTATGTGCGCATGGTGGTGGACCGGCTGTTCCCCAATCTGCCGGTGCTGTCGCACATCGAGATCGCGCGCGGGCCGCGCATCGAGGCCATCGGGGCGGTCTCATGACGCTCGCCGGGCTCATCTCGGTGACGGTGCTGGTGTTCTGCCGCTGCGGTGCGGCGCTGCTGCTCATGCCCGGGTTTTCCAGCGCGCGCTTTCCCCTGCAGGTGCGGCTCTTGGTGGCGCTGGCCCTGTCGGCCAGTCTGACGCCGCTGCTGGCACCGGGCTTTGGCGCGGCGGCACAGGGCGAAGTCATGTCCGGCCTCATCCTGTCGGAACTGCTGACCGGCGGCATGATCGGCCTCATGGGGCGGCTCTATCTTCAGGCGCTCAGCTTCGCCGGCACGGTCATGGCCAATGCGCTGGGTCTTTCCGGCATTCCGGGCCAGCCCATTGACGACACGGAAGCCGCGCCCCCCATCGCCACGCTGTTTTCACTGGCCGGGGTGATGATGATCTTTGCCACCAATCTGCATCTCGAAACGGTGCGGGCCCTGCGCGACTCCTATGGCGTGTTGCCGCCGGGGCCGTTTCTTTCGGCGTCGTTCATGGCGACGCAGGTGATCCAGACACTGGCGCGCACGGCGGTGCTGGCCCTGCAATTTTCCGGGCCATTCCTGGTCTATGCCGTGGTGCTGAATTTCGCCATCGGCCTTGCGTCCAAGTTCACGCCGCAGCTTTCCATCTATTTCGCCACGCTGGGCATTGCCACCGTGCTGGGCCTCGTGCTGCTGCGCATCGTGGCCCCCGATGTTCTGGCGGTGTTTGTCGATCGTTATGGTGCATGGCTGAGGGCAGGGCAATGATGGAAGCACGGCTGCGCAGGGTGGAGCGGCTGCTTGCGGCGCTGACGCGACTGATGAGCGCGGTGCGGCGGCAGGTGGAGCGCCACGAGCAGGCACTGGCGCGGCTGCGTGAGACGGAGGCGGCGGTGCGCGCCGCCTACGACCGCTGTGGGACGCTCACCGATGTGGCGGCCACGGGATTGACCCGCCTGGTGCAGCGGCTGTGGGCCGAGCGGGCGCGCACGGAGCAGGCGCTGGCCCTGGAATGGCGGCGGCTTCTGCGTCTCGAGATGACGGCAAAACGACTGACCCTGCGGCGCGTCTGGCTGGCCGATCAACTCACGCGCAAGGCCATGGAACGCGACATGGCGGAACTCGTGGGATCGCGTTTCCTCAGCGCGCAAGGCTGAGACAAGGGCCTGACACTAGGGTGAGGCAAAAGCGGGGGTGCCCATGGCGGTTCGTCTGGTCTCTGATCTGGTGATGGATGTGATGCGGGCGGCGGAACCCGCCAGGGCGCAGGCGGCGGCGCGCAAGCTGGCGACGCAGGACAGGGCGACGGTTCAACCCGCCTTTGCGCGGGCCCTCGGCACAACGACAACGCCCAAGGAACTGACGCGCGACATCGTGGCCGATGTCATGGCGGCGGCGGAGCCCGCGCGCCTTGCCCGGGCCGAGGCCAAACTTGGCGGCAATGGTGCATCCCCCGCGGGGGTGGCGCAAAAATTCCAGTCGGTGCTGCTGGCCAATGCACTGGACGCCATGATGCCCAGGACGGATGGCGGACTCTACGGCGCTGGCACTGCGGGCGAGGTGTGGCGCGGCATGGCCAACCAGCAGATGGCCGGGGCGCTGGCCAGCCGGGACGTGCTGGGCCTGAACCAGACGCTGAACGACCGGCTGGGAACTGACACCACCGCCACCGCCGCCTGGCCCTTCATGACCTCCACCCGCATCCGTCCCTTCACCACCACCTGATGAGATCTTCATGTTGAAACTGGTGACACCCGACAGTGGCGACGAGGCCCAGCGCCAGAGCCTGACCCTGCTGCTCAACCGGCTGGAGGATGTGCTGCGTCAGGAAATGGCGGCGCTGCAGTCGTCCCGGCTCGATGCCCATCAGGGCTTCACCGACCGCAAGAACCAGTTGCTGCGCGACTTCATCGCCTTTCAGAAGGGGCTCGGCAATCCCGCCGTGGCCAAACCGCTGGCGCAGCGCCTGGCGCGCGTGTCGGTGCAGCTTCGGCGCAATCAGCAACTGCTCGGCGCCCACGTTGAGGCACTGAAGGAAATCTCGCAGCTCATTGCCCAGGCGATTCTGGCGGAGGAATCGGATGGCACCTATAGCGCCCGGCGGCGCTGAGGGGAGAGGCCATGATGAAATTCATCAGCGCCGGACTCTGGGCCATGATGATGAGCCTGGGCGGGGCCTATGCCGGTTATCACTACGCGACCCGTCCGCCGCCTCCCGCCAGCGAAACCCATGCCCAAATCAATCACTTCCGGACCGAGATGACGGGTGTGCCCATCCTGCAAGGCGGCAAGGTCACGGGCTATGTGGTGTTCCAGATGGTGATCGAGGCCGATGTCACTAAAATGGCCGATCCCAAAATGGACCCGCAGCCCTATTTCATGGATGCGGCCTTCCGGGCGATCTTCGAAAACTCCGATCGCGGCTTTTCCGACATCCGACCGCGCGACCTCGACAAGCTCAGCGACGATGTGGTGCGCATTGCCAATGAGCGCATGGGCCAAGGCGTGGTGAGGGACGCGCTCATCGAGCAGTTGAATTTCATCCGCCGCGACGAAATCCGGCAGAACTGGTTCAAGAAGTGAAGGTGCCGCCTGCGTCCCCGGTGCCGTTTCCGGGCTGGATGCTGCTGGCGCAGGCACAGGCTGAGGGCCATGGCCTGAAACCGGCGGCGCTGGCTGCCGCAGGTCCTGCGGCGGGCAAGGTTTCGGCACCAGCGGTTGCCGCGGCGGCGCAGGTCGTTCTCGAAATTCCGGCGGCGGAATGGCAAGCGCTGAAACTGCGGCTGCCGGAGTTGGACAGATACCGCCGGGGCGAAACGGAACCTCTGGCAAGGCCGGCGCGGGTTGCGTCCCAGACCGTGCTGAATGAATTGGGCGGGGCCGCTGCGCCGTCGGGGCGCATCTGGGAAAGCTGGTTTGATGATGACGTGGCCCGGCCTCGGGCGGTGCTCCCCGGCGCTGGCCAGCCCTACGCCACACCGGGGCACGGAGCGGATACGATGGTGGAGCCGGGTCAGGCCCAGGTCTTTCGTCCGACCACGGAGGATGTGGTGGCGGCGCTGGATGTGGCCGGGACGGCCAGAACACGGGTGCCGCCTGCGCCACGCCAGGACGTGCCGCCGCTGACGGCGGTGTCGCCCCTCATCATGCCGCGCCGACTCCATGGCTTTGCCCTGGGCGCGGCGGCGCTGGTTACAACTCTGCCCGCCATGTGGTTGCTGTTCTGATGTGATCGCCAGATGATGGCACCGGGCTTGCCG
>OEIV010000231.1_pt1 | contig 34999 bp, 33 predicted proteins | sample 1539231 | NCBI WGS metagenome assembly OEIV01 (sample SAMN03794762, study PRJEB22550) | activated sludge metagenome | feature: wastewater treatment plant; material: activated sludge; isolation source: Wastewater treatment plant of a petroleum refinery complex | place: Argentina: Buenos Aires ... | reverse complement strand
CCTCCTCATCCTGAGGAGGGCGCGGCACGCGCCCGTCTCGAAGGACGCACCACCCCCGCCACCAAGACCCCGAAGATTCCCAAACCCTCCTCATCCTGAGGAGGGCGCGGCACGCGCCCGTCTCGAAGGACGCACAGCGCCCCTACCCCACCGCCTTCAGCCCGGCGCGGTAGCGCTTCCAGTTCTCGACATAATGCGCGGCCGATCCGGCGAGGATCGCCGCCATGCCCTCGTCCACCTGGCGCACGACCCGGCCGGGCGCCCCCATGACGACCGAATTGTCGGGGATCTCCTTGCCCTCGCCGATGAAGCTGTTGGCGCCGATCAGGCAGTTCTTTCCGATCCGCGCCCGGTTGAGGATCACCGAGCCGATCCCGACCAGCGTGTTGTCGCCGATGGTGCAGCCGTGCAGCATCACCAGATGGCCGACCGTCACGTTGGTCCCGATGGTCAGCGGCGCGCCGGGATCGGTGTGCAGCACCGAGCCGTCCTGCACGTTCGAACCCAGGCCGATCGTGATCGGATCGTTGTCGCCGCGGATGGTCGCGCCGAACCAGACGCTGGCGCCGGGCAGCAGGCGCACATTGCCGATCACCGTCGCGCCGGGGGCGATCCAGAAATCGCCGTCGGCGGGAAGCTGGGGGGCGACATCGCCCAGGGCATAGACCGTCATCTGCGCGCCTCATTTCCGCGTTGGTATCGTGGCCGACGGGCTGACCCTCCGCGCGGCGGCTTGTTAAGAGCGCGGCCCTGAAGCGCCGGCGGCAAGCCGCGTCAATGTGGAGCGTGCCCCTTGTCCGCCTTCGAGATCGTCGGCCTTGTCGCCGCCCTGCTCACCACCGCCTCGTTCCTGCCCCAGGTCGCGCACTCCTGGCGCTCGGGCTCGGCGCGCGACATCTCGGCCGCCTGGCTGCTGCTGTTCGGGGCGGGCATCGCGCTGTGGTTCGTCTACGGCCTCGCCATCGCCGCGCTGCCGGTCATCCTCGCCAACGGCATCACGTTCCTGTTGCTGCTGGTGATCGCCTGGATCAAGTTCATGCCCCGCCGTCCTGCCTGAGGAGTAAGCCCGATGCGCCTCGCCCTCGTCCCCCTCGCCTGCGCCGTCTTTTTCGCCGGCGCCGCCTCCGCCGCCGCACAGCCGGCGCTCGAGGCCGGCGCCGTCGACGGCATCCGCGCCTGCCAGTCGATCGTCGAGGGCCGCACGCCGGCCGACGCCGCTTCGATCTTCGGCTTCACCGTCGCGGGCGAGGCGATCAGCCTGGAGACCGACCGCGGCAAGATCGAGATCCTGCCGCCGGCCGCCGACCGGCGCTCCTGCCGCGTGCAGGTCTACGCGCTGGTGCTCGAGAACAAGGACGTGCTCGACGCGGTAGCCGCCTTTCTCACCACGCCGCCCCAGTCCTATGCCCCGCTGCAGAGCCGCGTCACCGAGCGCATCGGCGCCTATGCCGCCCGCACTTCGATCTGGGCCCAGAGCGGCGGCGGCGAGGGCCTCGCGATGCTGACCCTCTACGAGATCCTGGCGAACGAATATTATCTCGGCCCCAAGATCATCATCGACTTCCTGGTCGACAAGGCCTGACAGAGGTCCCGGCGCCCATGACCGTCGACGCCGCCTTCGACATCGGCGCCGCGGCGCAGGAACTGGTCCGCCTCTACGGCGAACTCGCCGCCTTCGTCGCCGATCAGTATGCCGAGGATGCCGGCGAACGCGGCGATGCGGCCGGCGCCCGGCGCTGGCGCGAGGTCGCCGCCACCGTCGCCCTGCTCCTCGCCGGCCCCCCGCCCGGCGCCGTCACCCATTGAAGCGAAGCCGCCGGGCCTTGAAGGAAGCGGTATTAATTCCTATACTGGCCAGGCCGCGCGGGTGGTCCGGCGGTCTGTGGTGGTGGACGGTCGATGGAGAGCGAGATGGTTCTGCCCCCTCCCCCCTCCCGGCCCGGCGCGGAACGAAGATGCTTTCGGCCGGTCTGGCGAAACTTTGTGTCGTGATGTCCTTCTGCCCTTTACGCTCGCGGCAAGGCCACGCGCTTGAACCGCCGCGCCCGGCCCCCTAGGGTCGCCCGACACCTATCGCCAACAAGAATAGAGCAAGGCTCCACGATGCGCTTCGAAGGCACCAAGGACTATGTCGCAACCGACGACCTGCGCATCGCGGTCAACGCCGCGATCAATCTGGAACGTCCGCTCCTCATCAAGGGCGAGCCGGGCACCGGCAAGACCGTCCTCGCCTACGAGGTCGCCAAGGCGCTGAACGCGCCGCTCATCACCTGGCACATCAAGTCGACCATCAAGGCGCAGCAGGGCCTCTACGAGTACGACGCCGTCACCCGCCTGCGCGACAGCCAGCTCGGCGACCCCCGCGTCAAGGACGTCGGCAACTACATCAAGAAGGGCAAGCTGTGGGAGGCCTTCACCGCCGACCAGCGCCCGGTGCTGCTGATCGACGAGATCGACAAGGCCGACATCGAGTTCCCGAACGATCTGCTTCAGGAACTCGATCGCATGGAGTTCTTCGTCTACGAGACCGGCGAGACGATCCGCGCCGAGAAGCGCCCCGTCGTGATCGTCACCTCGAACAACGAGAAGGAGCTGCCCGACGCCTTCCTGCGCCGCTGCTTCTTCCACTACATCAAGTTCCCCGACCGCGAGACGATGCAGTCGATCGTCGACGTCCACTTCCCCAATGTGAAGCAGGCGCTGGTCGCCGAGGCGCTCAACAATTTCTACCAGATCCGCGACGTGCCGGGCCTGAAGAAGAAGCCCTCGACCTCCGAGCTGCTCGACTGGCTGAAGCTGCTGATGGTGGAAGACATCACGCCCGAGATGCTGCGCGAGAAGGATCCGGGCAAGCTCATCCCGCCGCTGCACGGCGCGCTTCTCAAGACCGGGACGGACTTCCTCCTGTTCGCGCCCCTCGCCTTCCCCGGGCGGCGCGCTCGCAAGGCCCCTCGGGCGCCTGCCCCCCGGCCCCGCTACGAGGGGCCGGCCGCTACGAGGGACCGGCCGTGCCGGGATGCAGCGCCTGGACGCCCAGCCGGACGCGCAGCTTCTCCTGCGCCGTCTGGATCGCCCGCTGGAAGATCTTCGGATCGTCGATGCCGGGCGAGACGACGACGCCCGATCCGGTGCCGCGCACGGTCAGCGTGCCGTAGCCGAGGATGCGCCCCCACACGGTCTGCTTCAGGCCCACCTCCTCGATCGAGCGCAGCTCGATCTCGGCGGTGTCGCGCCCGATCCAGCCGGTCTTGCGGATGAAGCGCCGGTCGGTCACCGCGATCTCGGTCGCCCGGATGCGGATGAACTGCACCAGGAAATACAGCAGCCCGGCGATGATCAGCCCGATGGTGAGGTAGTTCAGCCAGGCTCTGGTGCCGGTCCCGACCCAGATCCACGAGGCGATCTGCAGCGCCACCGGCACGGCGACCGCGATGCCGGGAACGATCCAGTTCAGCCAGTGATAATGCGCCCGCGCGATGACTTCCTCGCCGGGCACCAGGGCCTTGTCGATATAGGATGCGCGCATGAGCCGACCTTAGTGCCTCCGGCGGGGCCCAGCAATGCGCGTCCGCTACGCCGTCTGCGGTTCGGCCGCCTCCACCGCCGCCGTCTCGCCCTTGGCGATCAGCATGTAGAAGCACGGCACGACGAACAGCGTGAACAGCGTCCCGATCGACATGCCGGTCGCGATCACAAGACCGATGGAATAGCGCGACGCCGCGCCGGCGCCGGAGGCGGTGATCAGCGGCACGACGCTCAGGACCATCGCTGCCGTCGTCATCAGGATCGGCCGCAGCCGCACCACCGCCGCCTCGCTGATCGCCTCGCGCTTGGCCACCCCGTGGGCGCGCCGCTCGTTGGCGAACTCGACCATCAGGATGCCGTGCTTGGTGATCAGCCCGATCAGCGTGATGAGCCCGACCTGAGTATAGATATTGAGCGTCGCCAGCCCCAGATTGAGGAACAGCAGCGCCCCGAACAGCGACAGCGGCACCGCGACCATGATGATCAGCGGATCGCGGAAGCTCTCGAACTGCGCCGCCAGCACCAGATAGATGATGACGATCGCCAGGCCGAAGGCCATGGCCAGCGAGTTGCCTTCCTGGATCGCCAGCCGCGACTCGCCGGCATAGTCCTCATAGAAGCCGTCCGGCATGATCTCCGCCGCGATGCCGCGCAGCGCCTGCAGCGCGGCGTCCGTCGTCGACCCGATCATCGGCATCGCCGAGATCGTGGCCGAGTTCAGCTGGTTGAACTGCTCGATGGCGACGGGGCCCGCTTCGGTCCGCACCGTCGTCACCGCCGAGAGCGGCACCATGGCGCCGGACTGGCTGCGGACATAGTAGCCGCCCATGCTCTCGGGCGTCAGGCGATAGGCGTCCGCCGCCTGCGGGATGATCTCGTAGGCGCGGTTCTGCCGGTCGAAGCGCGACACCCAGCCATTGCTCAGCATCGCGTTCAGCGTCGTGCCGATCTCCGCGATCGTGACGCCGAGGGCCGCGGCCCGCTCGCGGTCGACAATCACCCGCGCCTGCGGCTTGTCGAAGGCGAGAGAGTTCTGGACCACCAGGAACTCTCCCGATGCATTGGCGCGGTCGGCGATCTTCTGCGCGACCTCGTAGACGAGCTCGGGCGACCCGATCGAGCGAATGACGTACTGCACCGGCAGTCCGCCGGCCGAACCCGGAAGCGAGGGCGGGTTGACGACGAAGGCCTGGACGCCGGTGACCGTGTTGAGGCCCTGCTGCACCAGGGGGAGGATCTCCTGGGCGCTGCGATCGCGCTCCGCCCAGGTCTTGAAGCGCCACAGGGCGATGCCGGTGTTGGACGAGCCGCCGGCCGGTCCGCCGCCGATGATGGAGAATCGCGAATCGGATTCGGGAATCTCGCCGACCGCATCGCCGAACTGGTCCATGTAGTACTGCATGTAGTCCGAGGTGGCGTAGCGCGGTCCCGTGACGATGGTGAAAAGCGCGCCCTGGTCCTCGGCCGGCGACAGCTCCGACCGTGTGTTCATGAAGAGGAACGCGGTCGTCGCCAGCAGCAGGGCGACCGCGATGTAGACGGCCGGCCGGATGTCGAGCACGGCGGAGAGCATCCTCGCATAGCCGCCGGCCAGGCTCTCGAAGCGGCGGTCGATCCAGTTCGCGAAGCGCCCGCCGCCGTCGCCGTGCGGCTGCAGGAGCCGGGCCGACATCATCGGCGAGAGGGTGACGGCGACAAATCCTGAGATCACGACGGCCCCGGCGAGCGTGAAGGCGAACTCGCGGAACAGCGCCCCGGTCAGGCCCTGGGTGAAGCCGATGGGGGCATAGACCGCCGCCAGCGTGATCGTCATCGTGACGACGGGCACGAAGATCTCATCGATGCCTTTGATGGCTGCATCGAGCGGCGTCATGCCCTCCTCGATGTAGCGATGGATGTTCTCCACGACGACGATGGCGTCGTCGACGACCAGGCCGATGGCGAGGACCATGGCCAGCAGCGTCAGGAGATTGATCGAATAGCCCAGCGCGAAAAGGACGAAGCAGATGCCGACCAGGGCCAGCGGAATCGTGACCAGCGGAATGAGGACCGACCGGATCGACCCGAGAAAGAGATAGATGACCAGAACGACGATCAGCACCGCTTCGGCGATGGTCTCGAAGACGCCGTCGATCGAGGCCTGGATGAAGACGGTGGCGTCGTAATTGACGAAAACCGTCATGCCTTCCGGCAAGCCGGCCTGCATCGCGGGCAGCATGTCGCGAATGGCGGCCGCCGTGGTCAGCGGATTGCCGGATGGCGTTCCGGTAATGCCGATGAACACGCCCTTGCGTCCGTCGAACGACGAACGCACGTCGTCGCTCTTGGCGCCGAGCGCGATCTGGGCGACGTCGCGCAGGCGCACGACGTCGCCGCCCGAACTGCCGATGGGCAGGGCGCCGAACGCCTCGGCCGACTGAAGCGTGGTCTCGGTCTGGACCGCGACGACGACCATCTCGTTCTCGGTCGATCCCGGCGAGGCGAGGAAGTTCGAGTTGCGGATGGCGGTCGACACGTCGCCTGCCGTCACGCCGCGCGAGGCGAGCAGGAGCGGGTCGAGCCAGACGCGCATGGCAAAACTCTGGCCGCCCAGGATGTCGGCCGAGGCGACCCCCGGCACGGTAGCCATCTGGGGCTGGATCACGCGTGTCAGAAATTCCGTAATCTGCGCAGGCGACATGCGGTCGCTGGCGAAGGCGAGATACATCAGCGCGAAGGTCTGCCCGGTCCCCTTCAGGATGATCGGGTCTTCCGCATCGCTCGGCAGCTGCCGGCGCACCTGCTGGGTCTTCGTGATGACTTCGGTCAGCGCTGCATCGGGGTCCGCCCCGAGCCGCATGCGAACCGATACCGTGCTCGCGCCCTGGCGGCTGCTGGCCGAGACATAGTCGACGTTTTCGGTGCTCGCGACGGCCTTGGCGATCGGATCGGTGATGAAGCCCTGGATCAGATCGGCGCTCGCGCCCGGATAGGCCGTCGTTACGGTGATGGTGGTTTCCTCGACCTCGGGATACTGGCGGATCGCCATGCCGGAGAAGCCCTGGACGCCGAGGATCAGGATGATCAGGCTGACGACGATCGCCAGCACTGGCCGGCGGATGAAGGTCTCGGTGAAGCTCACGGCGCCGCCCGCTCCGTTGCGCCCGCCGGCGCGGCGCCCGGCACGTCGTTGTTCGCGATAGTCACCGCCGCGCCGTTCTGAAGGCGGTTCTGCCCGGCGACGACGACCACGTCGCCGGCCTTCAGGCCCTCGACCACCTCGATCAGCCTGCCGTCGCGCCGTCCCGACGTAACGAATGTCTGCCGGACGACCTGGCGCGGTCCGGCTTCTGATGTATCGCCGTCCTTGGGCGCCTCGGTGACGACCAGATAGACGTAGTCTCCATAGAGGCTGGGCACGACCGCCGTCTCGGGCACGGCGATCACGTCGGTCTCCTCGGGCAGGGAAATCCGGACGCGCAGGAACTGGCCGGGCAGCACGCGACCGGCCGGCGCGTCGAGGATGGCTTGGGCGGAAACGAGGCGGGACTTCGGGTCGACCTTGGGATCGATGCCGGTCACCGAGCCCGAGAAGTCCAGCTTGTCGGTCGTTACGCCGAAGCGCGCCTTCTGGCCCTTGACGAGCAGGCCCGCCGACTGCTCCGGCACCGTGAAGTCGACCAGGATCCTGTCGAGATCCTGCAGAGTGAGGACGATGGTACCTACCGGAACATACTGACCCACGACGACGCGCGGCACGCCGACGATCCCGGCGAAAGGTGCCTCGATCGCCTTCTGCGCCGTGACGGCCAGCAATCGGGCATAGGTGGCGCGCGCGGTTTCAAGCTGGGCATTGGCCTGATCCAGCGATGCCTGCGGCGCTGCCCCACGGCGCACCAGCGGCGCAAGGCGATCGACATCGGCCTGGGCAAGCTTGATGCTGGCCTGGGCGGCCAGCATGTCAGCCTGCTCGACGGTGTCGTCGATCTGCACGAGCAGCTGGTTCGCGGTGACCTTCTGGTTCGAGATCACCGCGATGGCCTTCACGACCCCGGCCGTCTCGACCGCCAGATCGGCGCCCGATCCGGCCTTGGCGGTACCGACCGCATCGATTCCGGGCGACCAGGTCCGCGGCTCCACAGTGATCGCCGATACCGCGACCGGCGGCCGCGGCCGGTTGGCGATCATCGAGGCGATCATGTCCTGCATGAAGAAATTGAAGCCGACCAGGCCGGCGCACACGACCGCTACGACGGCGATCAGGACAATGCCGCGACGTGACATCGCACTTCCCTTCAGGCCGTTGACCGGCCGGGTTATTCAGACTTGCAATCGCCTGACTTAACTGTACCGTCTGGACGGTATAGTCAAGAGGCTTGTTGCATCGCACCATGGAACATCAGGCAAGATCCTCCCGGCGCGGCTCGCGCGAGGTCATCCTCGACGCCGCGGAGGCGCTTGTCCGCGAACAGGGCGTCAATCGGATGACGCTGGAAGCGGTCGCCGCAAAGGCTGGGCTCAGCAAGGGCGGGCTGCTCTACAATTTCCCGTCCAAGGACGCGCTCTTGCGCGGCCTGATCGAACGCTTCACGGAGCGCATGGATCTGGGAGCCGGCGATCGCTCGCCCGGGACCGTCGTCTCGCGGCGGCTGGCGGTCCATGACGAAAACGCTGCCAACCGGCAGGGCGGCCTTGGGATGCTGGCGGCGTTCGCGGAGAATCCCGATCTCGTCGACCCGATCCGCAGCCTGCAGCGTCAGCTCTGGGACCACTGGAAGGCGTCGGAAGCGGACCCTGAGCGTGCCCTCATAGCCTGGCTGGCGGCGGAAGGGCTCTGCTTCCTCGACCTGTTCGACACCTCGCCGTTGACGGCGGAAGAACACGGCAAGGTCGTCGCTGCGATCAAGGCGATCGCCCGCGGCGCGCCCTAACGCGGCTCGTCGGCATTGGCGGAGGCCAGGATCGCCCATACGGCTTCGGCCGTTCCGACGATCGTTTCGCGGTGGGCGCGCAGATAGAGCGCCGAGATCTCGATCTGCCAGCCCTGGACGATCACCGTATGAGAGAGCCAGTCCTCGCCGGCCGCGTCGGCGGACAGGAAGCTCGTCGTCACCGGACGCGCCGTCTCGCCCCAGAATTTCAGCCCCGGCAAGGCCGGCGGATCGCCATCGGGCGCGAAGCCGGGGGGCGTCATGATGGCGTCGGCCGCCATCGTCGGGGCGCCGATCTTCAGCGTCACCGGCCCGTAGCGCACTTCCACGGCCGTGGCGTTGATCGCGCTGATCGCCGCACGATGGGTCGCCGTCGGCGCGTGGATCTCCAGCGGAATGCGCAGTCCGCTGGGCCGGTGTGCGACGATGCCGTCGGCGAGCACCTCCACGAAGGGCGGCGCGGTGTCGGGCGAGGGTATGGCAGCCGACGCGGCGGCCATGACGAGCGACGCAGCCAGAGTTGAAACCGCCAGACCTCGCATGTCGGACCTATCTGTTCAGTTCGCGCATCGCGCGGTCCAGGCCGTCGAGGGTGAGCGGGTACATGCGGTCGCCGATCAGCTGTTTGATGAGCTGGATCGAGGGCGTGTACTCCCAGTGCTTCTCGGCGACCGGATTGAGCCACACCATGTGCGGATAGATGTCGGCGACGCGCTGCAGCCACACCGCGCCCGCTTCCTCGTTCCAGTGCTCCACCGAGCCGCCCGGATAGGTGATCTCGTAGGGGCTCATCGTCGCGTCGCCGATGAAGATCACCTTGTAGTCGTTGCCGTATTTGTGGAGCACGTCCCAGGCGGCCGTCTTCTCGTTGTGGCGGCGGCGATTGTCCTTCCACACGCTCTCGTAGAGGCAGTTGTGGAAGTAGAAGAACTCCATGTGCTTGAACTCGGTCTTCGCCGCCGAGAACAGCTCCTCGCAGAGCTTGATGTAGCTGTCCATCGAGCCGCCGATGTCGAAGAACAGCAGCACCTTCACGGTGTTGCGGCGTTCCGGCACCAGCGTCACGTCGAGATAGCCCTTGTTCGCCGTATTGCGGATCGTGCCGGGCAGATCGAGTTCGGTCTCGGCGCCCTGGCGGGCCCATTTGCGCAGCCGGCGCAGCGCGACCTTGATGTTGCGCGTGCCCAGTTCGACCTGGTCGTCGAGATTCTTGTATTCGCGCTTGTCCCACACCTTCACGGCCTTGCCGTGGCGGCCCTTGTCCTGGCCGATGCGGACGCCTTCCGGATTGTAGCCGTTGTTGCCGAACGGCGAGGTGCCGCCCGAGCCGATCATCTTGCTGCCGCCTTCATGGCGCTTCTTCTGTTCCTCGAGGCGCTTCTTCAGCTCCTCCATGATCTTTTCCCAGCCGCCCAGCGCCTCGATCTGCTTCTTTTCCTCCTCGGTGAGGAATTTCTCGGTCAGCGCCCGCAGCCACTCCTCGGGAATCTGGGCGGCCTGGGTCGGGTCGATGTTTTCCAGCCCCTTGAAAGCGTGCCCGAACACCCGGTCGAACTTGTCGAGATTGCGCTCGTCCTTGACCAGCACGGTGCGGGCCAGCACGTAGAATTCGTCGACCTTCATGTCGATGACGCCGGCCTTCAGGGCCTCCATCAGCGCCAGGTATTCCTTCAGCGTCACGGGCACCTTGGCGGCGCGCAACTCGTCGAAGAAGGTGAAGAACATGGGCGGACCCTCAGGCGATGGCGATGCCCAAGCCTACCCCGGCCCGGCCCGTCCGCCAATCGCCCTCGCACAGGGCATTGGCATTCGCCGGCCGCTGCGCCTAGGCTCGCCCCCGGGACGCGCCGTGACTCGGCGCGGGCAAGGGCGGGGTGCATGGTCGAGTTGTTCCTGGAATCCGCGATGCTGGCTGCCGAGTCGCAGCGGGTGATCGCCCTGAGACTGTTCAAGCTCGCCTTCAGCGACACCGACGCGCCTGCCGAGGCGCAGCGCATGGTCTCCGAAAAGCTCGCCGCGGTCGCCAGCGCGGCCCACGCGGCCGCCTGCGGCGCCAGCGCCGTCTCGATCGTCAAGGACTATCGCCGGATCGTCCGGGCCAATATCCGGCGGCTCGACCCGGCCTGACCGGCGCCCCTGCGGCTCAGGCGGCCTTGACCGCCCGGCCCCAGGTGTTGAAGCCGGCGAAGCGCGGCGCGCCGGGCAGATACATCGTCTCCATCTGCTCGATCCTGAAGCCGCCATCGGTCAGCATCTGCGGCACCGGGCGGCAGAGATGGCAGCCTCCCGCGATCCGCTTCCAGAAGGGCTCGATCCGCCGCTGCCACGTGACGACCTTCTCGTCCGGCGCCAGGCCGTGCTCGCAGAACAGCAGCGTCGCCTCCGGCTTCATGACCCGCGCGATGGCGCTCATCGCCTTGGGCACGTCGGGAATGGTGCAGAGCGTATAGGTGACGACGACGGTATCGATGCTGGCCGCCGGCAGGTCGATATCCTCGGCCTTGAGGCCGGTGAACTCCACGCCGATGCCGGCCTCCTTGGCCCGGACCGCGGCGCGCTCGCGCAGCTTCGGGTGCGGTTCCAGGCCGATCAGCCGCGTCACCTTCGCCTTGTCGTAGAAGGGCAGGTTGTGGCCCGCCCCCATGCCGATCTCGAGAACCGAACCGGCCGCCTGCGGCACCACCTTGCGGCGCTGGAGAGCGATCGGCTTCCCGCCCATCGCGGCGTTCAGAAGCGGCGGCAGGATGTAGCGGTCGTAGAAGCCCATGGCGTTTCCTCTTTCGGCGCAGGGTGCGCCAAGGGCGCGCCGGAGGAAAGACCCGTTCGCCGCATTGACGGGCGGCCGGCAGGCGGCGATTGTCGCTGCGACAAGGGGACCTACCATGCGCAAATTGCTGGCCGCGCTCGGCCTGTTCTTCGGCCTCGCCACGCTCGCCGCCTGCGGGCCGATCTACGACACGCAGTACACCTACTATCCGCCGCCCGGGCAGCGCGGCCAGGCCTGCGTGTCGAGCTGCGACGCCGACCAGACGGCCTGCCGCTATCAGTGCCGGCGCGAGGTGCAGGCCTGCGAGAACGAGAAACAGCGCATCGCGCAGCGCGAATACAACCGCTATGTCCGCTGGCGGCAGGACCAGAACCTGCCCGTCGACAAGACGCTCTACGACTTCACGCCGTCCTATTCCTGCCCGTGGGAGAGCGACTGCACCAGCGTCTGCGAAGCCGACTACCGGGCCTGCTTCCAGGGCTGCGGCGGCCGCATCGACGCGCAGCAGGTCTGCGTCATGGGATGCGGCCAGGGCAAGTGACGCGGCGCCGAGGCGGGCCGGAGCGCTTCAGCGCTTCGGCCGGGGGGCGATGAAGAACGACATCGCGATCAGCGCGACGCCGAGGCCGGCGACCGCGCCGCCCGCCTGGCCGCCGATCCGAATGACTTCCGCCGGATCGTTCGAATCGCCGGCAATGCTCCTGATGCCGAAGAAGATCGCCGCGCCGAGCGCGATGGCGACGAGGCCGCCGAAGGCCATACGCTTGTTCTTCATGGGTCTTTCTACCAGCCCTTGCCGCCGCCGCCCTTCGACGGCGCCGCCTGCTGCATCTGGGCGTGTTGCGGATGGGCGGCGGCGAACTGGGCCTGCGCCTGCGGGCTCGCCTCGCTTTGATGACGCGCCTTCCAGTCGGCATACGGCATGCCGTAGATCGCCTCGCGGCCCTCGTCCTTGCTGACTTCCGCGCCAAGGCCGGCGGCCGCCTCGCGGAACCAGTCGCCGAGGCAGTTGCGGCAGAACCCGGCGAGGTTCATCAGGTCGATGTTCTGCACATCGCTGCGTTCGCGCAGATGCGCAACGAGGCGGCGGAAGGCGGCGGCTTCGGCCTGGGTCTTGATCGTGTCGTCCATGGCGTGGAGCTTACGCCGGAAGTCCGGCTTGCGCGAGAGCCCGCCTGAGCGCCCGGCCGACGATGTCCGTCATGCGGGCGACCCCTGCCGCGGTCTCGATCAGGTCCTGCCGGACCTCGATGAGCGCGTGCGGCAGGCCGCGCTGGGTGCCGTGCGTCCACATCGTGTCGTCCTCCAGCGCGCCGTGATAGGGCTCGTTGTCGCCGACGACGAGGCCCGGCTCTGCCCGGAAGGCCTCCAGCAGGGGCACGGCGAGCCGCGGATCGCGGTCCCACAGGATCCCCACATGCCAGGGCCGCGGATCGCCCTTCCAGGCCGGCGTGAAGGAATGCATGGAAACCAACGTCGGCGCCGTCCCGGCCCCGAGGCTGGCGTCGATCGCCGCCGCGATCGCCCGATGATAGGGCCGGTGATAGCGGGCGATCCGCTCGGCGATCTCGGCCGCGTCCGCGCCGGCATTGCCGGGGATGATCGCGCCGTCAGACAGGCGCATGACGATCGTCGGATCCTCGGCGCCGCGATTGAGATCGACGAGAAGCCGCGACCAGCGCCCGAGGAAAGCCGGCGCGCCGAACGCCGCCGCCAGGGCGCGCGTCAGGGCGCCCGCGCCGATGTCCCAAGCGATGTGGCGCGCGAACTGCTCCGCGCCGAGGCCGAGATCGCCATAGCGCGCCGGCACGGCATTGGAGGCATGGTCGCACAGGAAGACCAGCGGCGCCGCAACGGCGCCGGGAACGCAATCGAAGGCCGTCTCGGGGTCGCTGGCGGGTTGTGCGGCTTGCATCGGGGCGGGCTGTCCTTCATGTCGCCTCTAGCACTCCTGGGCGCGCGATCTAAGGGCCATGACCGATGAAGACGCCATAAGGCGCGCGTTGCGCCGGATTCTGGACGCGGCGCTTGCGGCGGCCGATGCCGGCCGCGCCCTTCTGCCCGCTCTTCCCGAGCGGCCGAAGGGGCGTCTGGTCGTCGCCGGTGCCGGAAAGGCCGCGGCGGCGATGGCCGCCGCGCTGGAGCAGGCCTGGGACGGCCCGCTGGAAGGTCATGTCGTGACCCAGGCGGGGTACGGCCGGACGCTGGCCCGCCTCCGCCTGACCGAGGCGAGCCATCCCCTGCCCGGCCTCGAGGCCCAGGCGGCCGCGGCCGAAACGCTCCTGCGCGCTTCGCTGATGGGGCCCGACGATCTGCTGCTCGTGCTGCTCTCGGGCGGCGGATCGGCGCTTTGGCCGGCGCCCCGCCGCCCGCTGACCCTCGAAATGAAGCGGTCCGTCACCGCCGCGCTCCTGCTCAGCGGGGCGCCGATCGCCGAGATCAATGTCGTGCGCAAGCATCTCTCGCGCATCAAGGGCGGACGGCTGGCGAAGTCGGCCGGGGCCGGCGCGATCGTCGCGTGTTCGGTCAGCGACGTGCCGGGCGACGATCCCTCGCTGATCGCCTCCGGCCCCGTTTCGCCCGATCCTTCGACGCTTGAGGAGGCGCGCGCCATCCTGCGCGCACGCGGCGTGCCGCTGACGGATGCGCTGGCCGCCGTGCTGGACGATCCGGCCAGCGAATCGCCCAAGCCCGGCGATCCGTGCTTCGCGCGCGTCGACTATCGCATCGTCCTTACGCCGCGAGACGCGCTCGCCGCCGCCGCCGCTGCGTCTGCCGCGCTCGGCTACGAGCCCATCCTCCTGGGTGCTGATCTGGAAGGCGAGGCGCGCCAGGTCGGCGCCGCCCATGCCGTCCTGGCGCGCGATGCCGCGCGCGCCGGCCGGCGCACGGCGTTGATCTCCGGCGGGGAGTTGACCGTGACGGTCCGCGGCGCGGGGATCGGCGGACCCAACCGCGAATACGCGCTCGGCCTTGCCCTCGCGCTCGACGGGGCCGCAGGCATCGCCGCCATCGCCGCCGACAGCGACGGCCAGGACGGCGCGCCCGGCGCGGCCGGCGCGATCGTCCTGCCCGGCACGCTGGAACGGGCCCGCGCGCTCGGACTCGATCCTGCCGCCGCGCTTGCCGCCAACGACACCGGCCGCTTTTTTTCGGGCCGTGGCGACGGGAGCGGCACTGGCCCGACCGGCGCGAATGTGCAGGATGTCCGCGCTAGCGTCATTCGCCCCCAAGACTGAAGCCATGCGCCGCAACCGGAACATCAAGATACTGGCGACGCTTGGTCCCGCTTCGTCGACGCGCGAATCCATCGCCGCCCTCTTCGCGGCCGGCGCCGATGTCTTCCGGATCAACATGAGCCATACGCGGCACGATGTGCTGCGCGAACTGGTCGGCCATGTGCGCGCGGTCGAAGCCGAGACCGGGCGCCCGATCGGCATTCTGGCGGATCTGCAGGGTCCCAAGCTGCGCATCGGCGCCTTCGCGAACGGTCCGGTGATGCTGTCGGCGGGCGATGTCTTCACCCTGCACCTCGATCCGGTGCCGGGCGATGCGTCCGGCGTCTCGCTGCCTCACAAGGAGATCTTGTCGGCGTTGCGTCCGGGCGCGCGCCTGCTTCTCGACGACGGCCGCATCAGCCTGAAAGTCACCGAGGCTCGCGCGGACCGCGCCGTGACCATCGTCGAGATCGGCGGCAGGCTGTCCGATCGCAAGGGCGTCAACGTGCCGGACACCCAGTTGCCCATCCCCGCCATGACCGAAAAGGACCGCGCGGATCTTTCCGCCGCCGTCGAGGCCGATGTCGACTGGATCGCCCTCTCCTTCGTCCAGACGGCCGCCGACGTCGCCGAGGCCAAGAAGCTGGTCATGGGCCGGGCCGGCGTCATGGCCAAGATCGAAAAGCCCCAGGCCGTCGCTCAGCTCGACGCGATCCTGGAAGTCGCGGACGGCATCATGATCGCCCGCGGCGATTTGGGCGTCGAACTGCCGCTGGAGGACGTGCCCGGCCGCCAGAAGCAGATCAATCGCGCCGCCCGCCGCGCCGGCAAGCCGGTCGTGGTGGCGACCCAGATGCTGGAATCGATGATCGAGAAGCCGGCCCCGACCAGGGCCGAGGTCTCCGACGTCGCGACCGCGGTGTTCGAGGGCGCCGATGCCGTCATGCTCTCGGCCGAAAGCGCGGCGGGCGCCTGGCCCGTGGAGGCGGTGGCGACGATGAACCGGGTCGCCGAACGGGTCGAGGGCGAATCGTTCTACCGCTCGATCGTCGAGGCCCAGCGCGCCGAGCCCGAAGCGACCGCCGCCGATGCGATCACCGCGGCGGCCCACCAGATCGCCGAGAATCTCAACGTCGCGGCGATCGTCACCTATACGGCGTCGGGCGCGACGGCGCTGCGCGCCTCGCGGGAACGGCCCAACGTGCCGATCCTGGCGCTCTCGCCGGTGCTCAAGACGGCGCGCCGCCTCGCCATCGGCTGGGGTCTTCACTGCCTGATGGTGGAGGAGCCGCGCGATCTCGACGGCATGGTGGAACAGGCCTGCAAGCTGGCCTATCGCGAGGGCTTCGCGAAGCCCGGCCAGCGGGTCATCGTGATTTGCGGCGTCCCGCTCGGCACCCCCGGCGCCACCAATCTTCTGCGGATCGCGCTGGTCGGACGGTCGCAGGACTAGGCGCTGGCGCATCGTGTGAGCGGACGGGCAGGGATGATCTCGCCCTCATGGCCGGGCTTGACCCGGCCATCCAGCCTCGCGCCCACCGCACCGATGCGCTGGATGGCCGCCTCAAGGGCGGCCATGAGGAAAGCAGCTGCGATCGGTCATGAACGCAAATCGCCCTGGAGCATCATCCGAAGAAGTGGACTCCGGTTCTTCGAAAAGATGATGCTCGATCAAAGACCTGGAGCCCCGTTCCGATTCCATCGGAACGCAAAGGGCGCTAGATCCGGTCGCCTTCGATTTTCCGGCGCAGGGTCTTGGCCTGCTGCTGCGCCTCTTCCAGTGTCGGATTGATCTCCAGGGCGGCGGTGTAGGCCGCCAGCGCCGCCTTGTCGTCGCCGAGCGATTCCATGATGCCGCCCAGCGCCGCCAGCGCCGCATAGTGGCGCGGTTCGAGTTCCAGCGTGCGCTTCAGCGCGGCGATCGCCGCCGCCGTTTCGCCCCTGATGTTCTCCAGGGCGGCGACCCGGTGCCAGGCCTCGGCGAAGTCGGGCGCGAGGCTGGTGATGGTCTGGAACAGCGTCAGCGCCCGGTCGATGTCGCCGGCATCGAACAGCAGCGTGCCCCGCTCGGTCAGCAGGGCCGCGGTCGGGCTCTGGCTCTCGGCCCAGATCGTCCAGATCTCTTCCTCGATGGGCGCCGCCATGGCGGCATCCTTCGCCTTCGCCAGCGCGGCGAAGAGATCGTCGAGCCGCGGGTCGTCCTGCGCCGCCTGGGCAGGCAGCAGGGCAAGGCCCAGCGCGAAGGCGAGGAGCGAGCGGATCATGGCCATGAGGATGAGGCTATCCCTGCGGCCGTTTCATGGCAAAGCCCGAAGGCGGGCCGGCCTCTCGCCGCCCGCCGCCCAGTCGAGCAGTTCGACGGTGTGGACGAGCGGCACATCGGTCCCGGCCCTCAGGTGCTCCAGGCAGCCGATATTGCCGGAGGCGATCACCGCCGGCCCGCCGCCGGTCAGCGCCGCCAGCTTGCGCGACCGCAGTTCGCCCGCCATCTCGGGCTGCAGCAGGCTGTAGTGTCCGGCCGAGCCGCAGCACAGGTGCGGATCGCTGACGGGTGCGAGGGCGAACCCGGCCGCCGCCAGCAAGCGCTCGCCGAGGCCCGGCAGGCGCTGGCCGTGCTGCAGCGAACAGGCGGCGTGGTAGGCGACGGCGACAGGCTCGGGGGCCTGGCCGCGATAGCCGAGTTCTTCGGCAAGCTCGCAGATGTCGCGCGCCAGGGGGCCAAGCTTGCCGGCCCTGAATACCCACCCCGGCTCAGGGCCCAGCAGATGGGCATAATCCTCCACCAGCGTGCCGCAGCCCGAGGCGGTGCCGACGCTCCGGTCGAGGCCGCCGTTCTCCAGGCCCTTCGACCAGGCCGCGATGTTGGCCTTGGCGGCGCGGCGCGCCGAAGCCTCCAGGCCCATGTGGTGATTGAGCGCCCCGCAGCATCCCGACCCGGCCGGCACCACGACTTCGGCGCCGAGCCGGTTGAGGAGCCGGATCGCCGCCCGGTCGATCTCGGGGGCCAGCACGCGCTGGACGCAGCCGCGCAGCAGCGCGACGCGCATCCGGCGCTCGCCGTGTGCGGGATAGACGCCCGGCTCCGGCGCCTCGCCGTCGGGCGGCGAGGTCGGCGCGAGCGCGGCCATGCGGCGGAAGGGAGCCGGCAGGAGGCGGCCCAGCGGCCGCGCCAGCGGCGCCGCCTTCATCGCCAGCCTGAACAGGGCGGGCCGCGGCAGCACCGCCGCCAGGAAGGTCCGGAACCAGCGCTCGCTCGCCGGCCGGCGATAGGTCTGCGCGATGTGGGCGCGCGCCTCGTCCACCAGGCGCAGATAGTCGACGCTGCTCGGGCAGGTTGTGCGGCACGACAGGCAGCTCAGGCAGCGATCGACATGGCGCACCACCGTCGCGGACGGCGTGGCATTCGCTTCGAGCATGCGCTGCATCAGCTGGATCCGCCCGCGGGGGCCGTCGCGTTCGTCGCCAAGCACCTGATAAGTCGGGCAAGTCGCATTGCAGAGCCCGCAATGAACACACCCCCTCACCGCCGCCGCCGCCTCTGCGAGCCCGGGGTCTTCAAGCTGGGCGGCGGTGAAGGCGGTGCGCATCAGATGCCTTCGAACATCCGGCCGGGATTGAAGACGCCGTTCGGATCGAAGGCCGCCTTCACGTCGCGGGTCAGGCGGGCGATCACCTCGTCCTGGGGTTGGAAGACGCCATAGGCGGTGCGCTGCCCGTCGCCCGCCCGCACCAGCGTTGACAGGGCGTTATGGCGTGCGGCGACTGCGCGCACGAGGCTGGCGTGCGAATGTGGCGCGTCGTCCAACAGCAGCCACATGAGGCCGCCGGCCCAGTCGTATTGCGCGGCGTTGGGACCGATCTCGCCGGCGATGGCGGCGGCGGCGAAGGGCGGCGCCGCGATGCGCCAGACGATTCCCGGCTCGCGGACGAGGAGATCGAGCCCCCCGATCCGCCGCCAGAGCTGACGGCTGACCTCGCCGCCGAGACGGCGCGCGCCGCCGCGGCGATAGCGCTCCAGCAGCGCGGCGGCGCGTTCCTCGACCGCCTCGCGCGCGCCCTCAAAGCGGATCGCCGTCAGGCCCTCCGCGACGCCGAGCGCGCCTTCCAGATGCTGCGCCAGTTCGCCCGTCAGATGGGCAAGGCCGGTCGCATCGAGCGGCTCGCCCGCCACGGCGCGCAGCAGGCGGAGCGCGTCGGGCGCCGTCAGACCGCGCAGGATGATCGTATCCTCGCGCTCGGGCGCCGGCAGGACCTTCAGCGTCACCTCGGTCAGCGGTCCCAGCGTCCCGTAGGAGCCGCACATCAGCTTGGGCAGATCGTAGCCGGTGACGTTCTTCACCACCTTGCCGCCGGCCTTGTAGATCTCGCCGAAGCCGTTGACGGCGGCAAAGCCGAGCAACGCGTCGCGCGGCGCCCCGGTCTTGAAGCGGCGCGGCCCGGCGACATCGGCCGCCAGCACGCCGCCGATCGTCGCCCGGCGATCCGGCGCGCCGAAGAACGGTCCCCAGTCCGGCGGCTCGAAGGGCAGGATCTGGCGCTGTTCGCGCAGCATCATCTCGATGTCCGTCATCGGCGTCCCGGCCTTGACGGTGAGGATCAACTCCTCGGGCTCGTATCGGATCGTCCCGGCCAGCCGCGAGATGTCGAGCACATGATCTGTTGCGACCGGACGGCCGAGGCCGCGCTTGGTGTCGCGGCCGCGCACCGACAGCGTCGTGCCGTCGGCCAGCGCGGCATTCACCGCATCGGCGGCTTCCTGCGCATTGTAGACCCAGATGACGGTCATAGGCGAGGCAACTCCGGGTGGCGGAACGCGCCGCCGTGAATGTGGACGCGCCCCAGTTCGGCGCAGGCATGGAGCGTCGGGAACACCTTGCCGGGGTTGAGCCGATGGGTCGGATCGAAGGCGCACTTGACGCGCTGCTGCTGCGCCAGGTCCTCCGCGTCGAACATGGCGGGCATGAGGTCGCGCTTTTCGATGCCGACCCCGTGCTCTCCGGTCAGGACGCCGCCGACCTCGACGCAGAGACGCAGGATGTCGTTGCCGAAAGCCTCGGCCTTTTCCAGATCGCCCGGCTTCATCACATCGTAGAGGATCAGCGGGTGCAGATTGCCGTCGCCGGCGTGGAAGACGTTGGCGACCGGCAGGCCGCAGGCCCTCGACATCTCGGCGATCCGCTCCAGCACGCTGGCGAGTTCGCGGCGCGGAATGGTGCCGTCCATGCAGAGCATGTCGGGTGCGATGCGCCCCGTTGCGGCGAAGGCGGCCTTGCGCCCCGCCCAGATCTTCAACCGCTCGGCCTCGCTCCCGCTCGCCCGGCAGGAGGTCGCGCCCGCCCGTAGCGCCACGGCCTCGACGCAGGCGATCAAGGTGTCGACCTCGACCGCCGTGCCGTCGAGTTCCGCAATCAGGACGGCCTCGGCATCGAGCGGATAGCCGGGCGCGCAGAAGGCCTCCATCGCCCCGACCGAAATGCGGTCCATCAGCTCAAGCCCGGCCGGTATGATGCCGGCGGCGATGATCGCGGCGACCGCCTCGCCTGCCGCCGCGATCGAGGGAAAGCCGATCAGCATGGCCCGGGCGAGCGGAGGCTTGGGCAGAATGCGCACCGTCACTTCGGTCACGACGCCGAGCAGGCCCTCCGAGCCGGTGACGAGACCGAGCAGGTCGTAGCCGGACGGCGCCCCGCACTTGCCGCCGATGCGGGCTACCGTGCCGTCGATCAGCACCATTTCGACACCCAGAAGATTGTTGGTCGTGAGACCGTATTTCAGGCAATGCACGCCGCCCGAATTCTCCGCCACATTGCCGCCGATCGAACAGGCAATCTGGCTGGAGGGGTCGGGCGCATAGTAGAAGCCGCGCTCCTCGACCGCCTTGGTGATCGCCAGATTGGTGACGCCCGGCTGCACCACGACGCAGCGGTTCTCGTAGTCGATGTCGAGAACGCGGTTCAGCTTCGCCATCACCAGAAGGATGCCGTCGCCGAGCGGGATCGCCCCGCCGGAAAGCGACGTTCCGGCGCCGCGCGGCACCACGTTGACCCCGCAATCGCGGCAGAAGGCGAGGATCGCCGCCACCTCTTCCGTCGTCCCCGGCAGGACGGCGCAGAGCGGCTTCTGGCGGATCGCGGTCAGGGCGTCGCAATCATAGACCGCGAGGCTTTCGTCGTCCGCGATCACCGCCCCATCGGGCAGCAGCGCCCGAAGCCCGGCGACGATATCCGCCCGGCGCGCGACGATGGACAGATCGGGAGGCGGAAGGTGCATGAATCGAAACGGCGGCGACGAATTGCCGTCACTCTAGGACCTCGCCGGGGGAAACCAAACCATTGCGGAGGCCGGTCGCCGCTCGGCCGTCCGCCAAACGAAAACGGCCCGGGCGATGCCGGGCCGTGACGCGCGAAGGACAGCTGGGTCTCAGCCCTGGCGGGCCTTGAAGCGCGGGTTCTTCTTGTTGATGACGTAGACGCGCCCCTTGCGGCGGATGACGCGGCAGTTCTTGTCGCGCGCCTTGAGCGACTTGAGCGAGTTGCGAACCTTCATGGGGCCGGCCCTTTTTCAGTGAGTTCGGGCCCCAGGAGCCCGGCTTTCGTCTGTGAGGGGCGAGCGTTTACCGGGGCGGAGGCCCCAAGTCAATCGGTCTACCCGGCGCTGACCTTGGCCCAGGATCTTGGCGGCCTCTAGCCGCCGTGCCACCATTCCCCATGGGCGAAACCCCTCAAATCAGGTCAAGGTTTTCCCAGATTCCCGGGGGAATCTGGGCTCTGGGATTCGTTTCCCTGCTGATGGACACCTCCTCGGAGATGATCCATGCGCTGCTGCCCGTCTATCTGGTGACGGCGCTCGGAGCCTCGGTTCTGGCGGTTGGCCTGATCGAGGGGATAGCGGAGGCTACCGCCTCGATCACCAAAGTGTTCTCGGGCGCCCTCTCGGACTGGCTGGGCAAACGCAAGTTCCTGGTTGTGCTGGGCTACGGCCTGGCGGCGGTAACAAAGCCGGTCTTCCCGCTCGCTCAGACGGTGGGATGGGTGGTGGCTGCCCGGTTCGTGGACCGTGTCGGCAAGGGCATTCGCGGCGCCCCACGCGATGCGCTGATGGCAGATATTGCGCCGGCCCATCTCAGGGGGGCGAGCTTCGGCCTGCGCCAGTCGCTGGATACCGTCGGCGCATTCCTTGGCCCGGCGATCGCGATCGGCCTGATGGCTCTGTCTTCGAACGATTTTCACCTCACTTTTTGGGCGGCCGTGGTGCCTGCCTTTCTGGCGCTCGGCCTCCTCGTCTTCTGGGTCCGCGAACCGCCGCGCCCCGAGGGGCTCCGACGGGTAAGAATGCCGTTCTCCCGGGCCGAACTTGCCCGGCTGGGACCGCCATTCTGGACGATCGCCGCCATCGCGGCCGCTGCAACGCTTGCCCGCTTCAGCGAGGCCTTCCTGGTGCTGAAGGCGCAGGCGGTCGGCGTTCCGATTCTCTGGATCCCGCTGGTTCTCGTGTTGATGAACATTGTCTACGCATTGTCGGCCTATCCGGCAGGCGCGCTTTCGGACCGCATCGACCGCCGCGGCGTTCTGGCGATCGGACTCGTGCTTCTGATTGCGGCAGACGTCGTCCTCGCGACGACCGCCAGTTGGGCCGGCACTGCGGCCGGAATCGCGCTGTGGGGCCTTCACATGGGATTCACACAGGGTGTCTTCGCGACGCTGGTCGCCGACGCGGCGCCGCCGGAGTTGCGCGCGACGGCCTTCGGCATCTTCAATCTGCTAAGCGGCATCGCGCTGCTCGCCGCCAGTGTGCTGGCCGGCGCGCTCTGGGACATGGCGGGGCCGGCCGCGACCTTTGGCGCCGGCGCAGGACTCACCGCACTCGCGCTCGGGGCGCTCGTCTGGGTCCGCCGGCCAGCCGCGAAGGCGAGACCATGATTCGCCTTGCCCGCACCGAGGACGCTGCGGCGATCCGCGCGATCTATGCGCCCTATGTCACGGACACCGCGATTTCCTTCGAGATCGAGCCGCCGGATGCGCACCAAATGGCCGGGCGCATCGAGACGACGCTGGCGGCATGGCCATGGCTGGTGGAAGAGCAGGACGGCGCCATTATCGGCTACGCCTATGCCGGGCAGCACCGGACCCGGGCGGCCTATCGCTGGTCGGTCGACGTGGCCGTCTATGTCGCCCGGGGCAGCCACCGCCGGGGGCTGGGACGCAGCCTCTACCGGCCGCTCCTCGATATCCTCAAGGCCCAGCGCTTTCGCGCCGCCTTCGCCGGCATCACCCTGCCCAACGCAGCCAGCATCGGCCTGCACGAGGCGCTGGGATTTGTGCCCGTCGGCGTCTATCGCAATGTCGGCTACAAGGCCGGCGCCTGGCACGACGTGGGCTGGTGGGAGCTCGACCTCGGCGCCCCCCATGGCGCCCCGCACGAGCCCCTGCCCCTCGCGGCGCTCGACTTGCCGGAGTACTGGGTCTGACCGATTCACCGCTCGTTAAGGACAAAAGAGTGATCGAACTGGGATGGTGGCCGACAGGGTCGATCCTGCTTGTGGCGGCGGCGGTGTTCGTCTGGTCGCGTCAGGTCTCGATCCGGCCGCCCGACCCGCTGAGGCCAAGGTTGCTCAATCATGGCGCAGTCCAGCTTTTCGCCATGATCGTGGTGATCCTGATGCTGGTGCACATGGTGACGCTGATCGCCGGCGAACCGCTGACCGGACGACGATAGGGGACTTCCGATGCGTCTGATTGCCCTGACATTCGCGCTTCTCGCCGCCGCCTGCGCCAGTCCCGGGAGCGAACCGGGGCCTGTCGCTTCGATGCCTGCGCCGGCTCCCCCGCCGCCGCCGCCGGGCGGCGATCTGGCCGTGACGGCGAATACCGGGGGGCCTCAGCTGAACCCGGCCGGCAATCAACAGGTCGCCAATCCGACCGAGGGCGGCTTTCGCGCTTATCTGGGCGAATTGAGACCGCGCATGCTGGCGGCCGGCATCGCGCCCGCGACCTGGGACAGCGCCATGTCGGGCGTCTCGCTGAACATGAAGTCGATCGGCCTGTCCTCCGGCGCCTCGGGCGGTATGGGGCGCATCTGGACCTATCTGGAGCGCGTCGATGTCCTGCTGCCTCGCGGGCGCACCGCGCTCTCCGCCAACCGGGCGGCGCTCGACAAGGCCGCACGCGAGACCGGCGTCGATGCCGTCGCCATTGCCAGCATCTGGGGCAACGAGACGAGCTACGGCAATGTGCTCGGCAATTTCTATGTGGTGGAGGCCCTGGCGAGCCTGGCCTATGAAGGCCGCCGCCGCGCCTTTTTCGAGGAAGAACTTCTCGCCGCGCTGACGCTGCTGCAGGAAGGCCTTGTCACGCGCGAGGAGCTGACCGGCTCCTATGCAGGCGCGCTCGGCCAGGTGCAGTTCATGCCGTCGAACATCCTCAAGCTGGGCAGGGATGGCGACGGCGACGGAGAACGCGACCTGCGCGGCTCGCTGCACGACGCGTTCCTTTCCTGCGGCAACTATCTGCGCCACCACGGCTGGCGGCCGGGCGAGCCCTGGCTGGCCGAAGCGAGGCTGCCGGCCGGCTTCCGCTGGGAACTGGCCGGACCCGACATCAGGATGACCGCCGCCGAGTGGGACGATCTCGGCGTTCGGGCCTTCGACGGGCGACGGCTCACCGCCATGGTCGGCGCGGAAGCGCCCGTCTCGGTGATCCTGCCGGCCGGACATCGCGGCGTTCCGCTCATCGCCTTCGAGAACTATCGCCGCTTCCTCGACTACAATCCGAGCCAGGCCTATGCGATCGCCGTTGCCCATCTCGCCAACCGGCTCGCCGGCGCGGCCGGCTTCGCCCAAGGGTGGCCCGCCGACCAGGGCGGGATGAGTGCGGCCGAGATGACGGAGCTTCAGTCCCATCTTCTGGCGCGCGGCTACGACCTGACCGCCGACGGCCGGTTCGGCGACAAGACCCGCCGCGCCGTGCGCGCCTACCAGTTGAGCGCCGGCCTGCCCGCCGACGGCTATCCGACCGGCGCGCTGCTCAATCGCCTCAGGAACGAGCGCGTCTCGTGAGGGTGGTCGCTTTCGTCGCCGCCGCACTGCTGGCGGGCAGCGCCTTCGCAGCCGACGTCTGCCCCGTCCGGGTTGCGGACCCGCCGCCGCCACAGGCGGCCGACGGTTCGGCTCTGACGACGGCGGGATTCAAGGCATGGCTCGCCGGCTTTCGGTCGCGCGCGCTGGAAGCCGGCGTCCCGGCCGCCATCTTCGACAAGGCGATGAAGGGCGTCGCCTTCACGCCCAAGACCATCGAGCGCGCCTACAATGCCAACGAGCGCACCCAGCGGATCTGGGACTATCTGAAGAACCGTCCCAGCCCCGAACGGCTGAAGACCGGCAAGGAGATGCTTGCCGCCCACAAGGCGGTCCTCGCACGCATCGAGGCCGACACCGGCATACCGCCGGAAGTCCTCGTCACCTTCTGGGGCGTGGAGACCGACTATGGCCGCAACAAGGGCCAGGACGACATCTTCCAGGCCATGGCGGCGCTCGCCTACGAGGGCAAGCGCCGCGACTTCTACGAGAACAACCTGATCGCCGGCATGCGCATCATGCAGCGCACGGGGTTCCCGAAGAGCAAGATGGTAGGCAGCTGGGCGGGCGCGGTCGGCCACGCGCAGTTCATGCCCGAGGCCTATCTGGAGTACGCCGTCGACGGTGACGGCGACGGCGTCATCGATCTCTGGGACTCGGTCGAGGACGCCTTCGCATCGAAGGCCAACTACCTGCGGGAGCGCAACGCGAAGACGCCCTGGCGCAAAGGGCAGGCCTGGATCGCCGAGGTCCAGCCGCCCGCCGGCTTCGCCTTCGAGGATGGCGATCTCACCATCAAGAAGCCGGTCGGCTCCTGGACGATCCGCGGCGTGACTCTGATCGGCGGCGGCGCGCTCACCGATCTCAGCGGCGTCGCGACCGACACGCCCGCCGCCGTATTTGCGCCCGGCGGCATGCGCGGGCCGACCGTGATGACGCTGCCGAACTTCGACCGCTTCGTCGACTACAATCCCTCGCAGTCCTACGCGCTCGCCATCGCGCTTTGGTCGAACGCCATCGCCGGACGGCCGGGCCTGCGGACGCCCTGGCCGGTCGACGAGCCCGACATCACCCGCGCCCAGGCCTATGCGCTGCAGAAGAAGCTCAAGGCGCTGGGTCACACCGACGCCGAGCCGGACGGGGATATCGGCAAGGGCACGCGCGCGGCGATCCGCTCCTATCAGCTTGCGAACGGCATGGTGGCCGACGGCTTTCCCTCCTGCGCGCTGCTGAAGAAGGTGCTGGCGGAGTAGCCATGCCGAGGAATCGCGACCGCGAGAAGCGGGCCATCGTCCGCCGCGACGGATCCGCCTGCTTCTATTGCGGCCGTCCCCGCCGCAACCCGCTCGTGATGTCGATCGAGCATCTTGTGCCGCGCGCGGCGGGCGGCGCCAGCCAGCTTGAGAACCTCCGCCTCGCCGACACGCTCTGCAACAAGTTCGCCGGCCGCCGCCCGGTCGCTGACAAGCTGGAGCTGCGCGCCAAGTGGCACATGGCCGAGGGACTCTAGGACGCTAGACCTTCGGCACGCCCGTTTCGGCGTTGTCTTCCGGTTCGGCGTCGAGGATGCGCAGACGCGGCGTCGCCGCCACATAGATCGCCATCGCGATCATCATCACGGCGCCGAGCACGTAGGGCGCGCGAGGCTCCCAGGCGTAAAGCGCATTGCCGACCAGGGGCGCGAAGATGAAGCCGGATGCCGTCGCCCCGCCGGTAAGGCCGGCCGCGGCGCCCTGTTGCTCCTTGCCGACCGCCAGCGAGGCCGCCGCCGCGTAGCCCGGCCGGATCAGGCCGAAGCCCAGGCCCGACAGCAGCAGCGCGAAGGTGATGAGACCGTAGGTCTGGCCGACCGCGAAGATCACATAGGAAACGAACGAGATTCCGATTCCGATCTTCACCAGCTGGCCGGCCGCGAGCTGGAGCCGCTGCACGATCACCAGCTGCGCAAAAAGCGCGGCGACCGACGACACCATCAAGCCGACGCCCGACAGCTGGATCGCCTGGTCCGTGTCGAGATTGAGCACGTCCATGAAGAAGAAGGCGACGGTCTGGATGGGAAAGGCCCCGGCGGTGCCGAGCAGGACGCCGAAGATCATGAAGGGCAGGATGCGGGGATCGCGCCATGACAGGCGGACCATGACCTCGGCCTTCACCACCGGTGCGGTGCGCTCGGGCAGGAAACGCCAGATCGTGAAAGCCGAGAGCGCGCCGACAACGGCGATGAAGTAGAGCGGCGCGATATTGCCCATCACGGCCAGCGCCGCGACGACGCCCGGCCCCATGGTGGTCCCCAGGCCAAACGCCGCGTTCAGCGTCGCCACCGCGTTGGTGCGTTCCGACGGGCTCGTCCGGTCGGCGATGTAGCCCTGCGCGGCGGGGAAGCCCGCCGAACCGAATATGCCGTAGATCGAGCGCGCCGCGATCATCAGCGGGTAGACGATGGCGACCGGCAGCAGTCCCATCAGGCCGACCTCGACGGCCGCCGCGAAGGTGAACATCGACAGCGCGAACGCCGACAAGCCCAGCACGATCATCGGGCGCCGGCCGCGGCGGTCGCTGCGCGCCCCCCAATAGGCCGACGAGAAAACCCAGATCGTCGCCGAAATGGCGAAGATCGCCCCGGTCTGGAACTCGCTGAGACCCAGCTTGCGCGAGACCGGAGGCAGGATGGCGAACATGCCCGACTGGCCGATGCCCAGACAGACGAGACTGAGGAAGAGAATCTGGAAGGCGCGGCGCCGCTGCTCGGGCGACGAGGGGCCTTCGCCCGGCTCGCCGCCGCCGACCGGCGTGAACGCGCGCGCCCACAGCGACGCCCTGTGTGGCGCGGGCGTTTGCGTATCCGGCTGGTCGGTCATGACGCGCGTTTGGCCCTCATGCGCGTCCTGGCGCGCTTGAGGGCTGGTGGTATCAGCGTGCCGCGAGGGCCGTAAACCGCCAAGGCGCCGGGCGCCATCACAATGGGCGACGATGGTGTCGCACGCGCCACGGCGCGTCCGGGCGACGTGACGTCACATCTGCCGCTTCAGCCGGATTTTCGACGAGGCAGAGCGGCCCTCCGCGTCGATCACGGTGACCCGCACGAAGCCTTCTTCCCTGGGTTGCCACTCGGTCTGCGCATAGGCGTCGCCCGCCGGCAGGGGCTTGCCGTCGATCACCCAGCGCAGCGGCTTGGCGCCGCCGTCGGCCCGCAGAATGAGCGCCGGATCGGCCGCATTCAGTTCCACAATCGCCCCGTCCGGCGGAAAGGCGATGACCGGCGGCGGGACGGCGCGGGCGAGCCCCGCCACCATGCGGTTCGGCGAGAAGCGCTGAAGCGCCGGCGGCAATTGCTCGGCATTGGCGACGATGAGCGCATCGGCCGGCGGCGGCTTGGAGAGCCCCGGCTCGGCAGGCAGCAATTCGAAGACCCGCAGCATGACCGGACCGGCGGCGTTGCGGCCCAGTTCGCCCGGCCGGGTCGAGCCATCGGCGCGGCCGGTCCATACGCCGACCGTATAGCGGGGCGAGACGCCCACCGTCCACGCGTCGCGATAGCCGAACGACGTGCCGGTCTTGAAGGCGACCTCACGGCCGCGATCGATGCCGCGGCCCATCGCCCAGCCGTCCGGCAGCGGCGAGCCGCGCAGCACATCGAACAGATACCACGCGGCGACCGGGCCGAAGATACGGTGCGGCTCGCCCGGCCCTTCGTCGGCATAGCGGCGCAGCGGCCTTACGATTCCGTCATTGGCGATGCCGGTATAGAGCATCGTCAGGTCTTCCAGCGTGACGCCGACGCCGCCCAGCGCCATCGGCAGCGACGGCCCGGCGAAGCGGCCGGACCACGAGAGGCGCGCTCCGCCCTGGCGCATCGTCGCCGCAAGCCGCACCGGTCCGATGCGGTCGAGCACCGACACCGCCGGCACGTTGAGCGACTGGTGCAGCGCCTCGCGCACCGTGACCGTGCCCTGGAAGCCGCGGTCGAAATTGCGCGGCGCATACGAACCGAAGCTGACCGGCTTGTCGTCGATCAGCGTTTCGGGGTGCAGAACGACATCGTCGAAGGCGATGCCGTAGATGAAGGGCTTCAGCGCCGAACCCGGCGAGCGCATGCGCCGGGCAAGGTCGATCTGCCCCGTCTCGCTCCAGAAATCGGTGGAACCGGCATAGGCGACGACCTTCGATGTCGCGTTCTCGACCACGACCACGGCCATGTCGCCGCCGTCCGCCAGCGCGGCGCCCTGGTCGGCCAGCAGCCGCTCGACGGCGGTCTGGATGCGCGCATCGAGCGTCGTGACGATCTCGCCCGCCCCCGCCCGCTCGCGCCGCGCTTCCTCGGCCAGATGCGGCGCCGAGAACGGCATGGCGAGGCGCTGCGCGGGTACCGCATCTTCCATCGCCTCGGCTGCATCCTGGGCGGTGATCTCGCCCTTCTCGGCGAGGATGCGCAGCACCTTGTCGCGCGCCGCCTTGGCCCGCGCCGGAAAACGATCGGGCCGGTTGCGTTCCGGCGACTGCGGCAGCGCGACCAGCAGCGCCGCCTCCGCCAGCGTCAGGTGGCGCGGCTCCTTGCCGAAATAGGCAAGGCTGGCGGCGCGGACGCCCTCGATATTGCCTCCCATCGGGGCCAGCGTCAGATAGATGTCGAGGATTTCGTCCTTGCCGAGACGCATCTCGATCTGCACCGCGCGCGCCGCCTGCAGCACCTTGCCGGCAAGACTGCGCGGGATCGGCTCCAGCATGCGCGCGACCTGCATGGTCAGCGTCGAGGCGCCCGAGACGACGCCGAGATTTGAAACCATCTGCCAGGCGGCGCGCCCGACGGCCGCGACGTCCACGCCGGCGTGATCGTTGAAGCGCCGGTCCTCATAGGCGAGCAGCATCCGCACATAGCGCGGATCGACGTCCTTCAGCGTCACCGGCAGGCGCCATTTGTCGTCGGGCGTCAGAAAGCCGCGCAGCATCGTGCCGTCGGCGGCCAGAACGATGGTCGAGCGCTGGCGCGCGCGCTCGAAGTCCGGCGGCAGGACGAAATTCGCGGCGGTCAGCGTCGCGGCAAGAAACCCGGCGCCGATCGCGAACCGCTTCAGGCGGCGGAAGCGCATCCGCGGCGCGCCTGCCGCGGTCCCCTCCCCCGCAAGGGGAGGGGTGGAGCTTGAGGAAGGCGCGGCCGGTTCGCTCGACATGTCCGGACGCTGCCCTCCGATTGCGGCGCTACTGCGCCGCGATCGTGACCGAGCCCATCGACGAGCGGGCGGTGACCGACGGCGCGTACATGTCTTCCACCACGGCGGCCGGCTGCGCGAAGGTGCCGGGGATCGTGGCGCGGGCGACATAGGCGAAGCGGAAGCTCGGCAGCGGCGTGCGGGCCTCTTCGTCCTCGGACATCCGGTACGAGGTGCCGGCCGAGAAGGCGGCGACATAGCGGTCGTCGCGGCCTTCCTGGATGCTGGCGTAGCTCAGCTTGGCCAGCCACGGGTAGACCGTGCCGCCGTCTTCGCCGATCTTCACCGGACCTTCGACCTCGAAACCGGCCGGGATCAGGTCGGTCAGCGCCATCTGGCGGTAGGAGCGGTCGGCCAGCTGACCCTCGATCACCACCACGATCTGGTCGTTCTGCTTCAGCGCGGCGAGGTTCGCCGGGCTGCCGTCGAGATTGTAGAACGACTTGTTGACCGTGACGCCGTCGCCGAAGGCCGGCAGCGGAGCGGCCGGAACGCCGGTCGCCGAGACGGTGCGCCACACGGCCTTCTCGCCCGCGTTCCGCACCGAGACGCCGGCGGCGATCTCGTTGAGGGCCGGGGTCATCAGGACCTGGCCCTGCGCCTCGTTCGCCGCCGTGCCGGTGGCCTCGACCTTCACCGGCGCCGCGTTGTTCAAGAGGCGCCACTGGGCCAGCAGCATCCACGCCTTCTCCTGCGTCGTGGTGTAGTTCAGCCCCATGTTGAAGCCGTTCACCTTGTCGAGCAGGGCGGGCAGAAGCGCCGTCTCGCCCGAATCCGCCGCCACTGCCGTCAGACCGGCCACGTCGCGCAGCGGCGAGCCGTAATAGTAGTAGGGCAGGACGTTGAGATCGCTCTCCAGCGCCAGCGAACGGGCGCGGGTGAAGGCGATCGTGGCGCGGCTGCGGTCGCCGGCCTGGACCAGCGCGCCGCCCAGGAAGCCCTGGGTGATCACCGAATCCGAGTTGGCGCCGCCATTGTCGGCGAAGTAGCGCAGATCGCCGGGCTGGCCCTGGCCGCCGCGCGCCAGCACGTAGAACGCATAGGCGCGGGCATTGTCGCCGTTGTAGCTGTCGGTGGCGATCTGGCGGGCATATTGCAGCGCCCGCTTCAGGCCTTCCTCCGGCACCACGAAGCCCTTGGCCTTGGCCTGCATCAGGAAGTCGATGGCATAGACCTGGAGGAACTTGTCGGCGTCGTCGCTATAGGACGAGGACCACATGCCGAAGCCGCCATCGGGACGCTGCATGTCGAGGACGCGGTCGATCGCCTCCTGAACGCGCAGCGGCACCGCCTTCTCGGCCTCAAGCCCCGACAGCTTTGCCAGGTCGTTCAGATAGACGAGCGGCAGGGCGCGGCTCGTCGTCTGCTCGAGGCAGCCATAGGGATAGCGGTCGAGCCATTTCAGCATGCCCGCCACGTTGTCGAAGCCGCGCGCCCCGGACAGCGTGACCGAGACCGTCGCCGAACCCGGCGTGAAGGCGGTCAGGATCGAGGCCGGCAGGACATAGGTCTCGCCCGCCTTCAGCTCGGCCACGTCGTCGATCGAGGTCGGCAGCTGCGGCGCGCGAATCTCGATCGGCCACACCCGGTCGACCTGGAAGCCGCCGGGTCCGGTGATCGCCAGCTTGATCGTCGCAATGCCGGCGCTGGTCGCGCTGAGCTTGACCGGGATCAGCTGGCGTTCGCCGGCCGCCAGCGTGCGGTCGATCGAGGCCGAGGCCGGATCGATGGCCACCGGATCGGCGGCCGAGATCACCGCCTTGTACTCGCCCGGCGCGCCGTCGACATTGTGCAGGTTGAAGCCGACCTCGGCCGTGTCGCCGGGGGCGAGGAAGCGCGGCAGAACGAGTTCCGCCACCACCGCGTCGCGCACCGTCACCGGCTTGGACGTGAAGCCGACCGCATTGGGCGACCAGACGACCGCCATGATGCGCAGCTCGCCGTTGAAGTCCGGCACGTCGATCGTGACGTTGGCCTTGCCGTTCTCCAGCTTCACGGGGCCGGAGAACAGCGCCACCACCTTCTGCGGCACGACCGCGAGGCCGCGTCCGCCGAAGCTGTCGCCGCCGGTGCGCAGTTCGCCCACCTGATAGCGCGTCGTTTCGATCAGGCGGCCGTAGTCGTCGCGAATGTCGATGCCGAGCCGGCGCTTGCCGTAGAAATACTTGACCGGATCGGGGGTCGCGAAGTCGGTGAGCTGCAGCACGCCCTCATCGATCGCCGCGATCGTGACATAGGCCTCCGGTCCGGCATTGGCGACGCTGACCGGCACCACCAGCGGGGCGCGCGGCGTCATCTTCTCCGGCGTGCCCAGTTCGACCGCAAGCGTGCGGTCCGAGGCGTCGATCGGCAGGTGGACGAGGCCGATGGCCCGCGCCGCGCCCTTGGTCGCCGCGTCGAGCGGACGGTAGAGCGTGACGAGCGCGTAGACGCCCGCCCCCCACTCCTTCTTGACCTCCACCGGAACCGATGTGCCCGAAGCGCTGATGTCGATGACCCGCGTCTCGTAGACCTTGTCGCCGGCGATCACCAGCAGGCCCTTGCCGTCGACCGCCGAGCGGACGTTGACCGTGGCGGTCTCGCCGGCCTTGTAGCCGGGCTTGTCGCTCGAGACGGTCAGGCGATCCGGGCGATCCGAGGCGCTGGCGCCCCAGCCGGCCCAGAAGCGCACGGACGAGCGCACGCCGCTCACCGGATCGGTGACGGTGAGGCGATAGCTGCCCCACTCGACCCGCGCCGAGAGCTTGGCCGGCGCGTCGGCCGCGATGTCGATCTTGCCGCCGTTGACGATCCGGTCGCGCACGATGCGGTCATAGCGCCACTCGCCGTCGACCTGGTACCAGCGGTAGTCGACGATCTCGCGCACGAACTCGTAGGTCGCGCCGGCGAGCGAGACGGGCTCGCCCGCGGCATTGACGACCACGACTTCGAAGCCGGCGTCCGAGTTCTCGGCCACCGTGTCGTAGTCGAATCCGGCGCGGATGCCGATGGCCGTGTCGCGCGTCTTGACGGGCAGCGTGATCTGCTCGCCCGTCGTGCGCCCGCCCGGCTCGTACACCTTGATGTCGGCCGTCGCTTCCAGCGGCACCATGGTCTGCGTCAGGTCGATGCCTTCCAGCGTGCCGACGGCCTTGGTCTTGCCCTCGGCGTCGGTCGTGCCGACCTCGAGCGTGACCTGCTGCGTGTCCCACAACTCGTCGACCATGCCGAACGAGTAGTCCTTGAACTTCTCGTAGGGACGGTAGGCGCGATTGATGGTGATCGTGCCCTCGCCGCCCAGGCCCGCCGAGGGCGCGCCATAGAGGAAGCGGCTCTCGACGTCGATCTCGATCGGCTGGCCGGCGCTCAGCATGGGCTGGGCGGCGGCCAGCGTCACCTTCAGCTTCTGCGGCACGAAGTCCTGCACGTCGAACGAGGCCGACCCGACGGGAGCATCGTTGGGGTCGGTGTAGACGGCGGCGGTCCAGCGGCCGCGCGGCGCCGAAGCCGACAGCGTGAACGGCTGATAGACCGCCCCCGCCTTGAGTTCGGTGGAGGTGTAGCGGCGGAACTCCTGGCCGTCCGGCTTGGAGACGATGATCGTCACCGGCGCGTTCGACAGCGCGTTGGATTCGCGATCGCGCAGCATGGCGTTGAAGTGGACCGTCTCGCCGGGACGATAGATGCCGCGGTCGAGATAGGCGAAACCGTCGATCTCGCCGCCGGCCGGCCGGCCGTCGACGCCGCGATCCGACAGGTCGAACGAGGAGCGGCGCAGATCGATATAGGCGAAGTCCTTCTTCGCTTCGTCATAGGCCATCACGACGGCCGGCGAATTGCCGCCGGCGCCGCGCAGCAGGCCGCCCTCGAAGACCGCCTTGCCGTCCGAATCGGTGGTCGCTTCCGCCAGGATCTCGTTGTTGGTGGCGACCAGCTGGAGGCGGATGCCGGAGCTCGGCAGCGCCGAGCTGAACGAGCGCGCGAAGACGGTCAGCCCGTCATGGGCCTTGTAGGTGGTCAGCGCGATGTCGGTGTTGATGATCCACTGGCCGGCTTCGGGATCCCAGTCGTCGGCCTTGCCTTCGCGCGCCTTGTCCTTGGCGAGCACCAGATAGACGCCGGGCTTCATGTCGGGCAGCGCGTCGCCGATCGCGAACGAGGTGGTGACCGCCTGGTTCTTCGTGTTGGCGATCGTCATCTCGCCGGACCAGACCGTCGCGCCCTGGCTGTCGGCATAGCTCTGCGCGTCGTATTCGTAGACCTCGCGCTGATCGAGCACATAGTCCTGCAGCTGCGACAGCAGCCGGTCGCCGACGCGGATGACGCGCAGCATCACCGTATCGACGTTGACGGTGGTGATGGGAATGCCGTCGGCGCTCTCGCGCGGCAGGATGAACCCCGAACCGAAGGCGACCTTGGCGGGCTGGTCGCGCAGCTCGACGGGAATCGTCTCGTCGTCCGCCAGCTTCTCGCCGCTCGCCGCCGGCAGGCCGGCGCGCATCGTCAGCGTATAGGTCTCGTTGTACGAGAGGCCGGCGACGCACAGGCGATCGGCGGTCGGGCGTACCGCGATCTGGATTTCGGGGCTGAAGGCCAGATAGTCCTCATAGCGCACCGAACCGTCGGTCTTGAACTCGCGGGTGAACACGAGGCAGGCCTCGGGCGTCTCCTTGCTGGTGTCGATCTCCAGCCGGCGGAAGGCGAAGTCGACCTCCTTGGGCGCCACATAAGGCTCGCGCTCCCTGGCGGCGGGCACCACCTCACCGGGCGCCGAAACCGGCGTCGACGCCCCCGCTGCCGCACCGGGCGTCGCATCGGGCGCCTTGGCGACCGAGGGCGGCACCGGCTTGGCGCCGATCAGTTCGGCGACCTCCTTCGGGAGGTAGGGGGCCAGCGCATCGCGCCAGAGATAGGTGCCGCCCGCAAGCAGGGCGAGAATAACCAGGAAGGTGCCGAGGCGCTTCATACGATCCCCCAAAAACTCATGTGCGACGGCTGCCCGACTCGCGGCCGCGCACCTCAATGACGGACACTAGAATCCCGGTCGCCGCTTGTCGCGGGGGAACTTGGCCGCAGGGGGCCATTCCCGCGCCACTCCCGATGGGCGGTTGGATACTAAGGACTCGACGTGTCTTGTTGGGGGGGATGGCAGTCCCCGATCTTGTCCGGATTGCGGCAAAGACGTGTCGGCGCCGCGGCGCGCGCGAATGTCGCAGGCCGCCAGGCGCGCACGCCCCGGACGGCGCGCCGGCGTGCGGATGAAGATGAATATGTCGAAGGCGGGGGATGGTGGGCGGTACTGGGATTGAACCAGTGACCCC
>OEIV010000230.1_pt1 | contig 35032 bp, 32 predicted proteins | sample 1539231 | NCBI WGS metagenome assembly OEIV01 (sample SAMN03794762, study PRJEB22550) | activated sludge metagenome | feature: wastewater treatment plant; material: activated sludge; isolation source: Wastewater treatment plant of a petroleum refinery complex | place: Argentina: Buenos Aires ... | reverse complement strand
GCACCAATGCAATTATTGTTTGGAATAGTAAAAGTTATATCCTGAGTCTCTATTTCTGTCCCAGGTGTAGTTGGGACTGAGTAGACACCAGAATTGTTTGTAGCAATTTACTCCTGCTAACTGATTCTCGAATGTCTGAGCAGCACTCTGCTCGACGTTGTTTCCGATCCTTGTCAAAATCGCCCCTTCTGGAATGCCAGAAACTGGTCTTACGCAGAATTCTGTGTTTACAGGTATACCAAATGAGAATCTACCCTCGGCGTCTGTAGTAACTGTTCTATCTGCACTGCATATTGTAAGCACTACCCCAGGAAGTGGTGCATCATTCAAGGTAACTCTTCCGTTTACTACCACATTATAGCTTCCGGATGTTATTCCGAATGGCTTAGGTGGCGGTGAAGGTGCGGGTGGAGGCGTAGCCGCAGTATTGGACACGTTAGATATTTGATCTTCTACTGAGCTTGGTACTACAGCGCCTTTCGTCCAGCAACTAAAGCTCGAGCTCCATGGAGCGGTGCCCGCCTGGGCGAACGACAAATAGAACCTTTCATCTTGAACTTCGGGTGGTGCATCAGCAGGATCATAATACCCTTTGTAATTACCCCACGTAGAATAGCTGTACTGATATGCCCCTCGGTATTTTGGGTTATTTTTGTTGCCATAAAAAGTACCAGATTCACATTGTGCTATCCTAGGACGCCAGTATTCAGGGTTGTCTCTAAACACTGTCACTCCAGTAGCTAAAGATCGATAAATGAAAAAGATACCAAAGATCAAAAATACTATAACAAGTATAAATAAAAGAGGCTTATTCTTGACTGTATTTTTTAAGGGATATATACCAATATTTGTTTTTTTATTTTTCATTATACTTATCCTTAAGATAACATCTTGATATGCGATAGGTCAATTCTAATCCTTGTTCAATTGATAATAAGTGCAATAATTGTTATGATTATTCTAAATGAAATCAATCCCTCGAAATCTATCCAGTCTATTAAATGGAGAATTGACCTGTTCAGAAAAGGCGCGTGAGTATTTCTCTACCGACGGAAGTATCTTCAAGATCAATCCTAAGATAATCATTTATCCAAAAAATGAAGAAGATATAATCAACACTGTGAGATATTTGAGTTGGGAAGTTCAAGAAGGTAATAATATATCTATAACAGCACGCGGTAAGGGTACTGACCAGGGTGGCGGTGCATTGGGAGATGGAGCTATGCTTGTATTCCCAGCTCATATGAAAGCTCTCAAGGATATTACGAAAAATACAGTGACTGTGCAACCTGGTATGATATATTCACATCTGCAAGGAATACTTCAGAGCCATTGGCGTTTTTTACCTCCATATCCAGCTAGTGTAGACTTTTGTACACTAGGAGGTGCTGTTGCAAATAATTCTTCTGGCGAAAAAACTCTCAAGTATGGATCTACCCGCAACTGGGTCAAAAGCCTAAGAGTGGTGCTGAGCAATGGGGATGTGATAACGACATCTAGATTGACCAAGAAACAGCTCAAAAAGAAGAAAAATCAACCCGACTACGAAGGTCATATATATCGTGAAGTCGATAGAATTATTGAAGAGAATAAAGCTTTGCTTAACAGCACAAAACTAAAAGTAAGTAAGAACTCTACTGGTTATGATTTATGGGATGTCAAAAAGAAAGATGGGTCATTTGACCTTGGCCAGCTTTTTATAGGCTCGCAAGGCACTCTTGGAATAGTATCTGAAATTACTTTTTATACTCAGCCCTATAATCCACAGACTACACTTTTAGTAGCACATTTTGATGATGCTATCAAAGCAGAGCAAGCTGTTCGGAAGATATTACCACTAGGGCCAAGCGCTGCGGAACTGGTTGATTATCATACTCTAGAGTTTATTGCAGAACACAATTCCGAGATGCTCAAGGGTATAGATATCAATAACCTTCCCAAGATTATCTTGCTCATTGAGTTTGATGATGAAAAGTCCAAGCTCAGACGCAAAAAAACTCTTAAAGCCCACAAAGTTCTTTCTAGCTATACAGAAATAGTGAAATACGCCGCAACTCTAAAAGAGCAGAACAATCTGTGGAGTATACGAAGAGGGGCAGCTGCAGTTATATGGACTCATCAAGGAGCGAAAAAAGCATTACCTATAATAGAAGACGGTATAGTGCCAATTGATAAGTTTACGCAGTATCTGGAAGATGCCTATAAGCTATTCAAGAAATACAACATAAAAATTGCTACCTGGGGACACGCAGGTAATGCCAATATGCACATTCAGCCGTTTTTGGATCTTTCCAATATGCGTGATCGCTCAAAGGTATTTGATTTGGCGGATGATTATTACAAAATGATAATCAAGCTCGGTGGTAGTACAAGTGCTGAACATAACGACGGGATTATGCGTGGTCCTTATCTCAAGGGGCTATTTGGAGCTAAACTGTATGGAGTATTTAATGAGATCAAAGATTTATTTGATCCCCTAAATTTCTTGAATCCTACTTCAAAGATGAATGTCACCAAACAAGATGCGATGATCAAAATGCGCAAAGAGTATTCCATGAAGCATCTACACGAAAACTTACCCTCAGACTACAATCACTAGATTAAAAAGTCATTAATTGGTAGAATAAGCACTGTGTTCTTTATTCCTAATACGAAAAATTAAACTCTGACCTTAAATGTTTGATTTTTCGAAGAGGAAGAATTATATGATTATTGAATTATTTTTTTAAAAAATATGAAAAGTTAAATATAATTCTGACGAGCGGACGTGGTGGAACTGGTAGACACGCAAGCTTGAGGGGCTTGTGGCCGAAAGGCTGTGGAAGTTCGAGTCTTCTCGTCCGCACCAATGATATTATTTTATTCTCTTCGCAGTATCGATAACATTTTTTAGAAGCATCACTACCGTAAGTGGACCTACGCCACCGGGTACCGGTGTGATTATACTAGCTACTTTTTTTACGTTTTCAAAATCAACATCTCCTTTGAGTCGATGATTTACGTCATTGATACCTACATCTATTACTACCGTACCTTTTTTGATCATCTCAGCTTTTACTAGATTGGGTGAGCCAGCTGCAGAGATGACTATATCTGATTGCAAGGTTAAATTTGATAGATCTTTTATCTGTCTATGACCAACCAGCACTTTTGCACCTAAATGCTCTAGCAGATATCGGAGCGGTGCTCCTACCAGATGACTACGACCAATGACTGTGATGGTTTTGTTTTGCAGATCAATATTGTATTCATGCAATATTCGCATTACGGCTAGTGGTGTAGCGGGGACTATGCCTGGTTTGTTTTGCTCTAATGCAGTTTGATTGGTGCTAGTTAGACCATCTACATCTTTTTCTGGCGATACATAGTCGACAAGATCTTGAGGGTCATACCAGCCGGACAAGGGGAGTTGTAGTACTATTCCGTGATTATTCCCATCATCACTTATATCCTGCACTATTTGTTTACACTCCGAATGATTTTTACCAGTCAGATCTACAAATTCAGTATCTATTCCTATTTCTTCGGCACGTTTGAGCTTCATACGAATATATACTTGTGACCTGTCGTCTGGCTCAATAGCCACTATTACCAATTTTGGAATAATTCCTTTTTGCTTCAAATCATCAGCTTCACTTTTGAGCTGATCTGCTATGTTTTGGGCTAGTTGTTTGCCATCTATTACGGTTGTCATGGTTTAGAATAGTTTGATTTTTAATTTCTTACTTCGTTTTTTGTTGCCTGAGATACTTAGCCGGTAGTAAATAATTATAATAAGGTAGAGTAAGAAAGTGGAGGCTATCAATGTATGTCCTAGGAAAATGGCATAATCATTTACCAGATATAATTTGTACCATATAACAATTACCGCAAATAGTCTCACTACCTCACCGATTATCGATATATCCAAAGAAGAATGACGCCTTATAACATGTACTATTTGTAGTACATTGTTAAAGCATAGTCCTATATAGGCGATGATGGTTAGTATATCAATAGTACTCATGTCTTCTATCAGTATAACAAAAAAAGACCTCAAGAAAGGTCTTTTTATGGTGGGTGATGAGGGGCTCGAACCCCCGACCTCCTCGGTGTAAACGAGGCGCTCTAGCCAGCTGAGCTAATCACCCTTAGCTAGATATACTAGGGTATTATACTAAAATATGTTTGTTTTGTCATCCGTAGTGTGCTATAAATAGTGCATTCATTTGCACCTATCATGGAGGTGTCATGTGGAGTTACAGAGTGCGTTCAGACGATCAGAAGTTAGAGAGCCTCAATAATTTCCTAACTGCACTACGAGAATATGTAGATGCAGATACGGGAATAAGGGTTTTTTCAATCTCTAGATTCGCTCGAAGGGTATTCGGAACTTACGCTGAAGCATCTTGGGCAATAGATACACTAAAACGATTGGGACTACTTGATAATCTCGGTAGTGCGGGCAAAAAGGGTGGTACATGGCGAGTTGATATTAGTGAGCGCATGGTAAAACCCGAAGATTTGCACAGTTCCAGAGTAGATATAAATTCCAACACTCAGCAATCCTTGGTGCGACAGTTAAAAGCTGAACGTGGCAAAGTAGCCAGACTAAATTTTGAGCTCGCGAAAAGAGACACTACAATATCCAATCTAGAGGACGAACTAGCTAGCTTGCGAGAAACTATTCAGGATGAATTGATTACTTCTCTAGTCATTATCCCAGAAGAACAAAAAGGCACCCAATAATGGGGGTCTTAATTTATTTTGGGGCGATTTAATTCAGATTCTACAAGCCTAGCATTATATTCTTGCCTGACTCTCTCGGCAATCTCTTCAAATTTCTCAGGATCAGCTAGCCAAGTCTCGTAATTCATACCATCTACTTCACGATCTAGCACTTGATCATTTCGTGTCTTTTCAGTTATGACATCTATCTCAGATCCATCTTCGGTAATCGCCTTACCCTCACAATCTTCATACCAACCATAGTCGAGTAGCTCCCAGTCTCGGACTCTTTCGCGTTCTTCTGGTGTGAGCTCCCAAATAGTACCAGATACTTTACTGCCCGGACGATACTCTATCACATAGCTCTCAAAGCCATCGCCCCATACATTTTTGAGTATTTGTCTAGGAGAGATTGGTTCTGGAGCATTGGGCATTACTGTATCTGGAATTTGGTTAAGTCCTTGTACACCTAGCTGATAATCCTGCAATACGGCCGGTCGTCCTACCAACTGCTCGACTGGCTTACCCAGTATGGCGGCTATCATTCTAGCATCACGATTGGCACCATATCCGAAATAAAGTACTTTATTTGTCATATTATAATAATAACAGACGGCTTATTATACATTAATGTCACTTATCAAACTATCTGACATAAATCTGTTTCTTTTTGAAAAATAACAGTCCGGATAAGAGCCATGCTATGCAGATTATTCCACAGATAATTGTAAAGGGTAGTAATCCCCATACAAGAATCAGCGGCATTGATAATGCAGTTACTATACCACCACCCATTAATGGCTCAAATAGCAGCTGTTTATACCCGAAGCTTTCTACGGAGCTTGTCTGGTCCTTGGGGTCGACTATATTCAGGAATAGTAAACCCGTAGCAGTCATTCCCATAGATTGACCCATATTGACTATGCCATTTTGAAACCAGTTGTACCTAAACATACGAGGCGCAAATACCAAGAAACCAAACAGTATCCATAGGATACCTGTTATCGCAAGCAGCAAGAATATCTCTGGATGTGTCTTGATGAAACTCAGAGACATTGTAGCTACTGCAGTAGTTATTAAGAAGCTCAAAGAGAAAGCACTAATAAGCTCTACTAGGGGACGTGATATAGGAAACTTTAATCTTTTCCATATGTTGTGAGCTATAATTCCTCCGAACATACAAAGAGTGAACATAGGTAGATATTTAAATATAGTGATACCCAGCTTTTCGGCCCATATCGTTTCTTCAGCTCAGACGAGCCCGAAATGTATTAACCAACCGAATCCCACTGCAGTAGCAACCAGTAAGAGGTGACTAATAACATTCTTAATGGTTAAATGATCACGCAACCTCAGGTCTTGTTTTCTTAATTCGTACAATATTCTTCTGTGGTAGGCTCGTCTTGTTGCAGTTTGTTTGTCCATATGTTTTATGTGATGTCTTCTAACGCCCCAATGAATCAAAACAAGTCCGCTTACTAGTGCACTTGACAAACTAACTGTGGCTAGCCCCATAGCCAACTCTCTTCCTTCACTAAAGTTTAATTGGTTAAAAACAGGAGTAAGTCCAGCTACTGTACCGTGGCCTCCCTCAAAACTTATTTCTATCAACGCTGCAGAGAATGGGCTTGCGCCGAAGAGAGGTATTAGGACAAGTATGGTTAACAGTCCGCCAATCATATATTGACCCCAAGCCAATGTTTGACCGAAAGCAATCTGTGGTCCTGCAAGTCGCCACATTTTTCTGAAAGGAAGGACTGGGCGGGCTAAAAATATACATGCGAACACTACATTAATTAGTAGTGCGGGAAATATTCTCCAGAAACTATAATAAGACTCTAGTAGTTGCCATTCAGGGGCATAGATGCCTGCTACTTGAGTACCAAGTAGGAGTAATAGAACACCCGCAGCTAAAGATGCTGGGATAAAACTCATCCGAATGATAGGTAGGCGTATAGCCAAGCTGCACAGTACGATTGCGCCAAACAAAGCTATGAGGGAATAAGTCTCTTGTGCGTACATTTATCTAAAAATTATAGCATAAGCATTTAGTAATATTTATGAACTTAATGGTTGAGCTGGTTATATTTTGTATTAGTATAAAAAAGAGACCTTCTACAGCCCCTGATTCTATCTACTAAAAATTAAGACTTTGGTGCGGGTAGGGAGACTCTAACTCCCGGCCTCATCCTTGGCAAGGATGCGCTCTAAACAACTGAGCTATACCCGCCTGGTGGCGAGACTCGGATTCGAACCGAGGACACGAGGCTCTTCAAGCCACTGCTCTACCAACTGAGCTATCTCGCCGTGTCATAATTATGCTTCAATTCCCTGAATAATTACAGTTAATCAATGAAGTATCATATCCATTTCAAATAACGTAAATAATCATAGCAGATAATAGGTATCAATTCCAGACCTTTCGAGTATCGGTAAAAACAGGTATAATATGCACTATCTTGCCTCTATAACCGCTTCGCTAATTCAAGCGAATAAGTTGAAAAAAGAGAGAAGAGAAACTGTTAAAATATTAAGCTTTAAAATAATGTGGCGCGTTGGCCGAGTGGTTAGGCAAGGGTCTGCAAAACCCTGTACACCGGTTCAAATCCGGTACGCGCCTCCAAAAATATATACATGCGCGGGTGGTGGAATTGGTATACACGACAGACTTAAAATCTGTTGCCCATAGGGCTTGCGGGTTCGAGTCCCGCTCCGCGCACCAATATCAAACTTTCCGATTTTTGCCCGACCGATTCGGCCGCGCGAAGCGCGGAAAGGTATGGAAACACTGGCTCGCCGCGCACAGCGCGGCTCGCCAAGCGCAGGTTCGAGCCAAAGATTTCTTTGGCAGCAACCTTTTTCTCCAAAAGGTTGCTATCCCTTGCGATTTTGACGAGGTTTGAAGCGACTTTTATCCATTCTTTCATCGGTTCGAGCCAATCATTCTGCTTTTGTTCAATCCGCGCCATTTTCTCCTCCAGCGACTTCTTTTCTAAAAGAAGTTTTTGTTTTTGCTCGCGGTAGATTTCCCGTTCAATATCCTGTTCCAAATAGCTGTCCAGAAGTCGCTGGAGTTTTTCATTTATGGCGCGGATTGTATTTTGTGATTCAAGAACAAAAGCAAAAACGGGTTGGGCGGACTTCTCTTTGTCTGTTTTCGCCATTTGTAGAAGTTTTTCCGCCCAATCCGCGGGCAAAGAAACTTTTTGAATAAGAGATGATAACTGCCGATCCAATTCTTCCTCGCGAGTATAAGGTTGAGAGCATCTAACCTTGCCTTTCTTGGTACAGCGATAATAAATATGTCCTTTCTGTTTTTCGGCAGTTATCATCATGCCGCATTCGGCGCAGGAGATAAGGCCGCAAAACGCTTGAGGCTCATTTTTCTGCTTGTGACGTGATTTGCCTCTCTGCTTCAAAATCTCTTGCGCCGTATCAAAAAGTTTCTTTGTGATGATTGGCTCGTGCTTGCCTTCGTATATTTCGCCGCCATAGCGAAATAGACCAGTGTAGAAAGGATTGGAAAGGATAAAAGTCGCCCTCGTCTTGTGGATTCTCTTTCCGCCGCGGGATAGTATCCCGCGTTGCGCCAAAAAGTTAGCGATGTCCTCTAGTCGCGAATTTCCTTTGGCGTATAGCTCAAACGCCTCGCGAATAATCCGAGCCTTCTTTTTATCCACGACAACGGATTTAGTACGAACGTCATTTATATAGCCAATAGGCGCAACGCTCGGATATTCGCCGCGTTTAACTTTTTGGCGCAAACCACGCTTCGTGTTTTCGGAAAGAGAATCCACATAGTATTTGCTTTGCCCAAAAGCAATGTTCAGCATGAACTTGCCTTGAGGTGTTGGCTCAAACCAAAATGTCGGAAGTTTTAAGCCCGCAAGTTTTCCAGTGTCCAAAAGGAATATAAGCCGTCCGCCATCAACAGAATTGCGCGCCAATCTATCAGGATGCCACGCTAAAATTCCGTTTACTTCATCCTTCTCAATTCTGTCGAGCATATCGTTGAAAATGGGACGGCCTGGAATTTTGGCGGATTGTTTCTCAATCAAGATTTCCGCAATAGAGATATTTTCTTGCTTGGCAAAGGCGCGCAATTCTGCGATCTGGTCTTCGATAGATCTCACTTGTTTATCTTCCACATCCGTGGACTTGCGGGCGTACAAAATGAATTTTTGGTTTGTGTCATTCATAGTATTGGGCAAAGCAAATACTTAAAATCGCAAGGGATTTCGAACCTGCGCTTGGCGAGCCGCGCCGTGCGCGGCGAGCCAGTGTTTCCATACCTTTCCGCGCTTCGCGCGGCCGAATCGGTCGGGCAAAAATCGGAAAGTTTGATATTGGTGGAATTATACAACTCTGCTCGAACATTTTTTGAACGGAACTGACGGCGCGCTTCGCGCGCCAAACTGACCGCTCGGGCGGGGCGGGAAGAAAAAGGGGTGTGGGGAAAATGAATTCCCGCCCCGCCCTCGCTTCCGCCGCCGAATTTCGTATTTCGCCTTGCGAAATGCGCCGCCATAATTTGCTTGATAATTTTTATTTTATTTGGTAGTATAACAATAGAAGTATTCATTTCTTATACTATAATACTACCAAAACATTATTTATATGACAAGTGGAAAAATCATCAGTGAAAATATCAAGAAACTCCGTACCAAACTTGGCTTAACGCAAGACGATTTAGCCAAGAAAGCGGATATTAAATACACCACGCTTATGAAGGTCGAAAGTGGGACAGTTAATAAACCAAGCGTCCAAACTATGGCGAAAATCGCCAAAGCGTTGGGTGTTTCGATTGAGGATTTGATAAAATAGAAGCAAGTTATAGATATAGTCAAAAAATAATTTTTAATTTATACCTCAATATTATGAGAAATAAAATATTAATAATAATTTCAATAACTTTTATTGCAGCTTTAGTATTGTTTGGTTTACTTTTGTTTGGTAAAACACCGATGAAAATACCGAAAGGCGAAACTCCAGCTCCGGTTCTTCAATTTAAGCAAATAAAATTTACAGATAAGGAAATACTAGATGTAGTTTATTCAGACTATAAAATTCCCGATGGATTTTTTGTGGACACACTTGAAAAGGGAGAAAAGATTTCTGACTCTGTTTATTACGAAAGAGTATTGGAAAATAATAATTGGGTATTTTATTGTACAAATGATATTAATACTGCAAGACAGCTAGTAAACAAAGATATTGCAGATTATGATAAAACGAATGATTCCTCGGGCAGAATTATTATTGCCACCAGTGAAAATGAAAAGTTTTTTGAATTTAAAACGCTAGAAACTCACAAGACTCTTCCGGATAGAAAATACTATTTACGCTACAGGGTGTACAAATGTAATTATTTATCCGATTTACAGCACGGGATGTATCCTAAGAAAGACAAATCCATTTCAGACAGCTATATAGGTATATTTGCTAAAAAACCCGTAACAACAGAAAATGTTAAAGAGCTTGTGGAATTTTTATGGTATTCTGCATTTAGTAATTACAACAAAGGAGGATCAAAGATATTAAGTTCATTTACAGAGGAAAATGGTGACTCAGTAAGACATACGATTTTTGAAACAAAAGTTGTGTATGGAGATTGGGGTCTGCGCGATCAAATTACCTTAATTAAATCAATTTACACTGTTAATAAAAATTCTGGAGAAATTAGATTGACCGAGGAAGATGTTAAAACTTTACAAGGTAGAGGCAATTAAAGGTTTTGTTCTGAGGCAGCGCGCCAACTTCGTTGGCACGAAATTCGGCGGCGGCGGAAGCGAGGGCGGGGCGGGAATTCATTTTCCCCACACCCCTTTTTCTTCCCGCCCCGCCCGAGCGGTCAGTTTGGCGCGCGAAGCGCGCCGTCAGTTCCGTTCAAAAAATGTTCGAGCAGAGTTGTATAATTCCACCAACTAATTATCAATATTAAATATATTAATGTATAATATTAGCTAATCATGGCTACCACCATCAAGCAACCAACTATTTCAACCGCCATCTCAGAGGGTTGGCAAAAAACCAAGAGTAATTATTCTGTACTTATATTGAGTTTGTTGGTTTTGGCCGGTATCTCAACTGCTTTTTCTTTGCTTAGAAGTTTCCCTAATCTTATCTCGTTAATATTCAAGGACTCATCCGGGGTAGCCGTGTTTACTTTTATAGTTTTTGCATTGATTAGCCCACTGCTATTCGTGGCCGAGATGGCTGTCAACAATCTTACAGCAATAGGATTTACGAGGATTCAGCTCAATATCCTAGATGGCAAAAAAGCCCAAGTTTCCGATCTGTTTAAGACCAATGGATTATTCTGGCAGTATCTGGCCACCTCATTGCTTGTGGGTCTAATTGTGTTTGGTGGATTATTGCTCCTTATTGTCCCTGGGATAATCTGGTTTTTGAAGTACCAATATGCCCCAATCCTGATAATTGATAAGAAGCTAGATATCACCGAAGCTATTCGCACTAGTGGTGAGATCACCAAGGGACATAAAGGGTGGCTGTTTGGTTTTGCAATTGTTATGGGTCTCATAAACATAGCAGGTGCCTTAGCGCTTATTGTAGGTCTATTGTTTACTATACCAATCACAATCATGGCCTATATCTATGTCTACAGACAATTTAGCGCAGGTGTCAAATCTAGTAAAGCTTAGTTTGTGCTATAATAACTAACAATAAAGGAGAAATTATATGATTTTATGGATTATACCAGTAATAATAGTACTAATTCTTATTTGGTTATGGGCTACTTACAATGGTCTTATCAAAGCACGCTTGAGAGCAAATGAAGCACTTAGTGATATAACAGTTCAAGAAAAAAGAAGATTAGATCTTATCCCAAACCTTATAGAAACGGTCAAGGGATACGCTAAGCACGAAAAATCTACTTTTGAAGAAGTTACCAAGGCGCGAACTGCAGTAATGAATACTCCAGAAGACAACCTCGGTAAGCGAGCTAAAAATGAAAATATGCTTTCAGATGCTTTGAAGAGTCTTTTTGCGGTGTCTGAAAACTATCCAGATCTTAAGGCAAATGAAAATTTCTTGAACCTCCAAAATGAACTAACCGATACTGAAGACAAGATCCAGGCGGCCAGGAGATTTTACAATGGTAATGTCAGAGACTTCAATATGAAGCTTCAAGTTTTTCCTACAAATATGATAGGTGGAACACTGGGATTTAAAGATTATGACTTCTATGATGTAGCTGAGGACGAAAAAGAAGCTGTCAAAAAAGCTCCAAGTGTAAAATTTTAATTTTCGTTTTCAATCTGTAAAGCAGCCTATCAAGGGGCTGTTTTTGGTATAATATCTCTATGTACTCAGAAATAGCCAAAAACAAACGAAATAGCTATGTATTGATATTTTTGTTCTTGTTGGTAATCATTGGTTTGTGTTGGGTATTTTCGCTGGCATATGACAATGTTTTGATATTAATTCTGGGTGTTGGATTTTCGGTAGGCTACGCGCTGATCAGCTATTTCAATGCCGGATCTATGGTACTTGCCATATCCAAAGCCAAGCCAATAGCAAAAAAAGACAAGCCAAAGCTTTATAGGATAGTCGAAAACCTAACTATTGCAGCAGGTCTACCTATGCCCAAAATATATATCATTGACGATAGTGCCCCAAACGCATTTGCTACGGGTAGAAATCCAGAGCATGGAGTCGTATGTGTTACCACTGGATTGCTAGATGTACTTGATAAATCCGAACTAGAAGGTGTGATAGCTCATGAACTAAGTCATATTGGAAATTATGACATTCGCTTTATGACTCTGGTAGTAATCTTGGTGGGAGTGATTGTGCTCATATCTGATTGGTTTATAAGGTTTTCAATATTCTCTGACGATAGTGAGTCTGGTGGGGATCAATTTCGACTGATTATGATGATAGTAGGAATAGCATTGGCAATCTTAGCACCGATTATTGGCATGCTGATGCAATTGGCTTTTTCACGCAAGAGAGAATATCTAGCCGATAGTTCGGCTGCTCTGCTTACGAGATATCCAGAAGGGCTAGCTAGTGCACTGGAAAAAATAGATAGTAATGCTGAACCACTAGAAGCTGCCAATAGGGCTACATCAAATTTGTACATTATCAACCCGCTAAGAGATAATGTAAAAGGTGATAAAAGAAGTCGGTTTGCTGGACTCTTTAGTACACATCCACCAACCAAAGAAAGAATAAAAAGATTAAGAGAAATGGGAGCACATTCATGAGCAAAACTAAAAGTAATTTAAATCCAGTCGAATTATTTAGGTCTACTTGCGATATATGGCTAAGATCTTTTTGGAAGATTATGTTTATGACAGCAGTAGTAGCCATTCCCGGCTCTTATACTGGAGTTTTGGCTTTTGATAGTGTCAACGACGCCAGTATCATAGCAAGCATAGCAGGCTTGTATTTAACGCTGGCACTTACTTACTCATTTATCGATACCAATAAGCTAACAAGCAATAGCTTCACAAAACTATACGTACTCTCAAGTGCGCGTTTTTTACCGTTTTTGTTTGCTTCTATAATTTTCTCAGTTATTACACTGCCAGCTATACTCGGTGCATCCTTAATAATCCTGGCTATTTCAGCGCCTTTATCTCCTTTGTTTATATTGCTAGGATTAGTATTGATAATCTCTTGTTTATATCTGCTACTCCGATTCAGTGTAGCAACGGTTCTAGTTGTGCAAAACGATATCACAGCATTTAATGCCTTTCGTCTGAGTTGGCAAGTTACCAATAAGCGTCTGATTCGACTCTCTCTTGCCTGGGTATTTATATTTATAATATCAGTCGTTGTCTCTGGTCTAGTTCTGACCGGTGCAGACTACTTCTTGTCGGCAGCAAATAATGTATATATCCAAGTTGCAGTCAATGCCCTTCTTCTGCTGTTTATATTGCCGCTTTTTATTGGCTATAGTGTAGAAATAACAAAAAGGCTTGAGCAGTGACCAAGCAAAAAGATATCAAGCGTATAAATCAACTACGTGATTGGATAAATACTTATAACTACAAGTATTATGTACTTGATAAGCCAGAAGTAAGTGATGCTGTTTGGGATAGTCTCAATAGTGAGTTAAAAAAACTAGAGGAAAAATACCCGGAATTAGTCGACGAGAGCTCGCCGACCCAAAGAGTACAAGGTAAGGCTTTGGGTAAATTTAAAAGCATTGAGCATACAAAACCGATGCTCAGCCTTAATGATATATTTAGCATTGAAGAGCTTGAGAAATGGGAAAGTCGAATGCACAAACTATTGCAAAAGACTGATTTAGAATATTATGCTGAACTCAAAATGGATGGTCTTGCAATGAGCTTAGAGTACGAAAATGGCTTTTTCAAACGAGCTATCACAAGAGGAGATGGATATACAGGTGAAGATGTTACACATACGGTACGCACTATTCGTACCATTCCATTGCATTTACGTAAATCCAAAAATGTTCCGCATGAGATTTATCAATATTTTGAGATTCGAGGGGAGGTTATCATCCCAATAGAAGAATTTGATCGCATCAATTCTGCTAGAGCCAAATCAGACCAACCATTGTTTATGAACCCTCGCAATGCTGCAGCCGGTACAGTTCGCCAACTAGATCCAGCTGTTGCAGCTAGTCGCAGGATGGAGTTTATCGCTTATTCTATAGAGATGGATTTGCCAGAACTCAAGACTCATCAAGACGAACATGAGATAGCCCGTGAACTTGGATTCAAGCTAGAGCCCAACGATAAGGTGTGTAAGAGTATTGATGAAATTGAGATTTTTATCAATAAATGGGAAGATGCGCGCACTAATTTGCCTTATCAAACCGATGGTATTGTCATCACTATCAATAACAATAATGAGTTTGAAGGATTGGGTGTGGCCGGCAAAGCACCTCGAGGTGCTGTGGCCTTCAAGTATCCAGCAGAGACTGCTACCACTATTCTAGAAGATATCCGGGTCAGTATGGGGCGTACTGGCGCAGTTACGCCATATGCTGTACTTAAGCCAGTAGTTGTATCTGGTAGCTTGATTCGTAGAGCAACTCTTCACAATCAAGGAGAGATCGAACGTAAAGATGTACGTATAGGCGATACAGTTATTATTCGTAAAGCAGGAGATATTATCCCAGAAGTAGTAGAGCCTATCACCAAGCTTCGTACGGGCAAAGAGAAGAAATTCGTAATGCCACAAGTTATCAACGGTATCAAAGTAGTCAGGCCAGAAGGAGAGGCAGTAGCAAGACTTGCTGATATGAGTTTTGGTGAAGTCAAGTGGCAACAACTCATACATTTTGTGAGCAAAAGCGCATTTGATATAGATGGATTGGGTGAAAAGATACTCGCTCAGCTTATGGAAGAAGGACTTATCGAAGATGCAAGTGATATATTTAAGCTACACAAAGATGATCTAGTGGGATTAGAGCGATTTGCAGAAACTTCCTCTCAGAACCTAATTGATTCCATAAAAGAGCATAGCAAAATTACCCTCGGGAGATTCATATATGCATTAGGGATAAGACACGTCGGTGCGAAGACCGCCAATGATATAGCAAGCAATTTTGTAAGTCTAGATAATTTTATGAATTCGAAATTTTCAGATTATGAGAGTATAGATGGAATAGGACAAGTAGTAAGAGATAGTGTTGTCAATTGGTTAGGCAATGATAAGAATCAACAATTTGTGAAAAAACTGATTAAATCTGGAGTCAAAGTAACCAATGCAGTGAAACAAGGTAAGGGCAGACTAAGTGGAACTACATGGGTGTTCACAGGTACATTGAATAAAATGAGTAGGGATGAAGCAATTCAAAAAGTCACCAATCTAGGTGCTAATGCGGTCAATACAGTCAGTAAAAATACTAACTATGTAGTGGTAGGGGCAGAACCGGGGTCAAAATATGATAAAGCCCAAAAACTTAAATTGAATATATTGAATGAGAATGATTTTTTGAAAATGATTCAATAAGCTTATGCTTGCAGTAGCTACATACATCTAGGCTATAATAGTAAATTGTAAAAAGGCACTACGGGGGAAGTGCCTTTTTGCTTTTATACTCGATACAAAATGTTTTTTCAGGTATAATTGATTCATATGTCAAAACTTACCAAGCAAGAAATCGACAAAATATCAAAATTAGCGAGAATCGAATTGGAGGACAGCAATAAGACCGAGCTAGTTAGTGAACTAGGTTCTATACTTGAATTTGTAGACGATTTACAATCATTGGACTTGAAATCAGTGCAGCCAGTCTCTCAGGTTACCAATCTACAAGATATTTGGCGAGAGGACGTAGTAGTCGATTGTGACATACCTAGAGAAAAGTTCTTGTCCAATGCACCAGATGCTCAAGATGGATATTTCAAGGTGAAGAAGGTGCTTTGATGTCAGATTTATCTTATTTATCAATACACAAAGCACATGACTTATTGAAGAGTAAAAAAGTAAGCTGTGTAGAACTTACAGAATACTATTTAGGAAGAATCTCGAACCTTGATGACAAGCTAAAGACGGTTATTTCACTAGACAAAACTAACGCTTTATCCATGGCCAAAAAAGTAGACGAAAAGATTTCGCAAAATGAAAATATTGGACTGCTGGAAGGTATACCATATGTCGCCAAAGACATGTTTCTGACTGAGGGGGTACAGACGACTGCTGCTAGTCAAATATTAAAAGATTTTATCCCACCATACTCCGCAACTTCAATAGACAAACTCAATAGTGCAGGAGCAATTTTGCTTGCCAAGGTCAATCAAGATGAGTTTGCCCACGGAGGTAGTACTGAAAACTCTGGATATCACAAAACATATAACCCTTGGGATACTACAAGAGTGCCTGGTGGAAGTTCGGGTGGAAGTGCAGCAGCTGTAGCAGCTGATTTGTGTGTGTTCGCAATGGGTACTGATACAGGAGGTTCGATTCGCCAGCCTTCGGCGTACTGTGGAGTTAGTGGACTGAAGCCTACTTACGGGCTTGTAAGTCGTTATGGTGTCGTAGCTATGGCTAGTAGTTTTGATTGTATTGGTCCAATTGCTAGAAGTGCTATAGATACCGCAATTGTATTGCAAGCTATAGCGGGTAAAGACATTCAGGATTCTACAACAATCGAGTTAGATAGCTATGATTTTACACAGCCAACTGACACTAGAAATCTAAAGGTTGGATACCTTGAATCTTATTCAGAAATCTTAGAAGACTCAATCAATAAGTTTGGAAAAGTCGTAGATTCGATAAAGCCGATTAAGGAGTCTGAATTTATTAATCCAGTAATGGCCTTAGCAGCATATTATGTATTAGTTCCTTCTGAAATAAGCTCAAACCTAGAAAGATATGATGGCATAAGATATGGTCAAACAACTAAGCATGCCTCAAATATTGAAGAAACATACTCAAAGACTAGAAATGAATTCTTCGGTCCAGAAGTAAAACGCCGGATACTGACTGGCACATATGCATTATCTGCAGGATATTACGATGCTTATTACAAAAAGGCCATGCAAGTTCGTAAGAGTATTATCAATACCTTCGATGATTTATTTAACAAATTTGATGTTATTATTACTCCTACAACCATTGATCCGGCTTTTAGAGTAGGGGAAAAATCTGATCCTATCGCTATGTATAAGACCGATCTTTTGACGGTAGGGGCGAATTTGGCTGGAATACCAGCTATCAGCATACCTACTACTCAACATGAAAATCTTCCCATGGGGCTGCAATTGATGTCAGCTCAAAAAGACGATGCAATTATCTTAAGCCTAGCTTCGAAATATCAAGAAAATACCGATTGGCATACTAGGGTGGAGGCAATAAAGCTATGAACATTGTATCTCTTATTGTTGCTGTAGTCGTGATTTCCGGATTACTTTATATATTTCTCAAACAAAAAGCCGGAAAGAGCTTCAAGCAAAGAAGCTATAGTAATAGTAACTTACAGACAAGTAGCGACCGTGGCTCCGATGTCTCACAACTTGATTATGAGCTCGTAAAAAGTAAATGGGCGGATATTGAAGCTATGCAGAAAAATGGTGGATCAGGTATCAAGAATGCACTTATCGAAGCCGATAAGTTGCTTGACTATGTAATGATACATAAAGGCTTTAGTGGCGAAACTATGGGGGATAGACTCAAGAGTGGTGGTTCTAGATTTGCCAATCTAAACGGTGTATGGGCAGCTCATAAATTGCGAAATCAGATTGCTCACGAAGTAGATCACGACCTTATACCTTCGCAACTCCAACAAGCCATTAAGATTCTAGGAGAAGCAATTAAAGAACTCGGGGTACCGATAAGATGAATGATAAATACACTCCAACCATCGGAATAGAGATACATACTCAACTCGCCACCAAGAGCAAGATGTTTTGTGGATGTGATAACGCTAGTATAGATTCCGAACCAAATACAAATATATGTCCGGTATGTTTAGCATATCCGGGTAGTTTACCAGTGATTAATAAAGCAGCAGTGGAGCTTGCTGTGCGAATGGGGTATGGGCTAAATGCCAAGATAGCTACACTCACAAGCTTTGATAGGAAGAATTACTTCTACCCAGACTCTCCAAAGGGTTATCAAATCACCCAAATGGACCAACCAATCATCCAGAATGGATACGTTGATATAATAGTCGAAGGTGAGTTTAGACGCATCGGAATTCACCACGCTCATTTAGAGGAAGATGCCGGTAAGTCCACTCATCCTTCAGGTGCTGATTATAGTTTAGTAGATTTCAATAGAGCTGGTACTCCGTTGGTGGAAATTGTAAGTGATCCAGATATGCACTCTCCATTGGAGGCCAAGCGATATTTACAGGAAGTATACGCTATCGTCACAAGACTCGGTGTTACTCATGGTGATTTGCAGCACGGTAACTTTAAATTTGATCTTAATGTATCTGTCAGCAATAACGATAAGTTAGGTACGCGTACAGAGCTTAAAAATCTCAATTCATTTCGCAATGCTGAACGTGCTCTGGTGTATGAGATAAAAAGGCAAATAGAAGTCTTAGAAAGTGGGCATCAAATAGAACAAGAAACGAGAGGATTTGACGACACAAAAGGCATTACCTTCTCACAGCGCGGAAAAGAATACGCTCACGACTATAGATATTTTCCAGAGCCAGATTTGCCACCCCTTGAACTCAAACCAGAGTTTATAAAATCTATCCAAGATGAAATAAAAAAAATAGAATTACCAATCACGCTACGAAAGAGATTGATAGAGCAAGGATTGAGTGAAAAGGAGCAAGATATACTTATATCTCAAACTAAAACTTCGAAGATATATTTTGATGCCATTAAAGATACTAAATCTCACAAGCAAGTATTAAACTTTTTGATTGGCGACTATCAAGCTTGGCTAGCTGATAATAATGAGGAAAATTCTAAGCTTAGTGGTTCAAACTTGGCAGAATTGTTAAACCAAGTAGAGTCTGGAGCTATATCGTCAAAAGTTGCAAAGGATTTATTTGTAGACATCATACTCGGAGCATCAGCTAACCAGCTGATAAAAGACAAGGGTATCGTCCAGATATCAGATGATACTGAGCTCGAAACTGTTATTAAAAAAATTATCGAGAATAATCCCAAAGCCGTCGCAGATTACAAGTCTGGCAATCAAAAAGCATTAGGATTCTTTGTAGGTCAAGTAATGGCAGCTACAAAGGGACAAGCGAATCCTGGTAAAACCAATCAGCTTGTGCTTAAATTACTAAGTAGAGAATAATATCTACAAGAATATAAGCCATGTTTTTCGGAAGTGATATCATAATAGCACTCAATGAGTTGTTTACGCAGCTGGTAAATTCTTTACCTATATTGGTAAGTGGAATATTTTTGGCTGTAGTAGGAATTGTAGTTATAAAAATACTATCTCGACTTTTAGCAAAATTTATAGATTATGTCAGAATTTCATTGGGCCTAAAAGAAATAATCCTTATCCTTGCAAAAGCTGGTTTATGGGTCTTGCTCACAGTGGGTATACTGCAGATTTTAGGACTATCAAATATCGCCCTAGCTCTTAGTGGGTTTGTTGCAGCATTTTCTATTGGTATATCACAAGGCTTTACGCGTATGGTGGGAGATTTAGTTGCAGGTATACAGCTTGCAAACGATCAAGATTTTAGGGTTGGTGATAAGGTTGAGGTTGGTGGTAGTCAGCGTATCAAAGGCTATATAGTAGAAATGGACACCAAAAAAACTAGGATATTAGATGTCAACAATAAGTTGCATATCATTCCCAACTCAGTAGTAGATGAAAATGAATGGACTATTCTAGAGCGAGATGAGATTACACTTGTTCATCTCAACAGGAGTGATATAATCAAGGTAGTATCACATAAACTTAAAAAGGATAAAAAATAATGGATGGTCTTACTCTAGCTCTCTTGGTAGTTATGACAATCGCCTTAATTATACTAATAACTTTTACAGTCGTATTCTTGTATGTCATGATAAAAGCTCTCAAGCAAATTCGCTTTGCTGCTGAAAAAGTCCAAGAAAGTGCTGACTCTGCTGCAGAGCTAGTCGATGAAGTCAGAAGGACAGTAGTCAATCCAGGTATCATCGCAGTAATGATTGAAAAGTACTTGCGCGGCAGAAGTAAATCTAAAAAAACGGAGAAATAACATGAATGAAAAAAAAGGATTTTTTAAAGGAGTAGTTATTGGAGGTATCATTGGTACTATTACTGCACTGTTGTTTGCTCCAAAATCAGGTCAAGAACTTCGTGGTGATATCAAGAAAAAGCTCGATGAAGCGAGTGCAGAATTGGCACATAAGACTCAAGAAGCCAAAAAAACTGCACAGTCTGGCACCAAGGAATTAATTGAAAAGGCTGAAAGACTACAAAGCATTCTCAACAAAAAAAGTGATGAGATCTCAAAGAGTGGTAAAAAAGTAGGTAAAGTAACTGCTAGTGAAGCAAAAAATCTAGCAGCTCAAGCCAAAGAACTCTCTGAACAACTGGCGAAGAGCACAAAGAAAGTAGTGGATACTTCAAAAAAAGAAGTAGAACGTATGCAAAAAAAATCAGCTCAAGAAAGAGCCAAGAAACAATACGTAGATCCTAGCAAGTCACCTGCAGATAAAAAATAGAAATAGTGGGTGCTCAATCTAACAACCAAAAAGGCCTCAAAGATGTAGTAGGTGCAACTGGTCTGGATTCTATTAATGAGATAGCTAATAACAAAAGAAAACTATTCTGGTTAAATATGACTACCGGCTTTACTAGGGGATTCTTTGGGGTATTGGGTGCTGCATTTGCTGTTGTACTGGTAGGTTTCTTAGTGGCACAACTCGGCTGGCTACCTTATATCGGGGATTTTCTTCAGAATCTTGGTTCGGCATTATAAATATCCCGAGCTCTAATCTCGCTCGTTATACGGGAGCTTATAGCCTCTACAATTATGCTAGAATAGTATTAAGAGGTGAGATATAGGCAGTATAGACGTCGAACATTTGAATAAGACAATATCAAAAGCCCGTAGTACTAAAGGTTTTGTTGATTTTGTGCATTTGCACAATCATACTCACTACAGCTTGCTTGATGGCCTACAAAAAATACCTACGCTACTAGATCAGGTTGAAGCATTAGGTCAAACAGCTTGTGCTATAACTGACCACGGCACATTATCAGGTGCAATAGAATTCTACAAAGCATGCAGGGCTAGAGATATAAAACCTATCATTGGCATAGAAACCTATGTTGCTCCCCGCACACATAAAGACAAAAATAGCGCAGAAGATAGAAACCCCTATCACTTGATCCTACTCGCTCAAAACCATACTGGATATAAAAACATTATGAAACTCAGTACCATCGCCAATCTGGAAGGATTCTATTACAAGCCAAGAATTGATCACGATCTCATCAAAGAATATAACGAAGGTATAATATGCCTATCTGGTTGTATTGGTGGCGAGGTAGGTACTCATCTCAATAATGACAACTATCAAGAAGCCAAAAAAGTAGCTCAATTTTACAAAAGTGTGTTTGGTAAAGAGCGATATTATTTAGAGATGCAAGCTCACACCGACTGGGCTCCTCAGGTAAAGGTCAATGAGGGTCTTAAAAAATTATCAAAGGAATTAGACCTTGATCTGGTTGTCACTGGCGATGCTCACTATACAAAGCCAGAAGATCATTATTCGCACGACATACTTTTATGTGTCCAGACCGGAAGTACTGTAGAAGATCCAAATAGGATGCGACTTGATCAAGATCTAAGCGTTCATTCAGGCGCAGATATAATGGATAAATTTAAAGATACACCTGAAGCAATATCCAATACAGTCAAAGTCGCTAAGATGTGTGAGTTAGAAATTGAACTTGGACAGATACTGATACCAAGATTTCCAGATATCCCCAAGGGAGAGACAGAAAATAGCTACCTCAGAAAAATGGTTTATAAGGGTGCTGCAAATAGATATACGGATATTACAGAGGAGGATATTGCCGAAATATCTATAGAAAAGATCGAAGAAAAACTAACTACCAAGGTAAAAGAAAGAATTGAATTTGAGCTCAGTGTGATATCTGACATGGGCTATGAAGGTTATATGCTGATTGTTGCAGATCTTATTAACTGGAGTAAGTCGCAGGGGATTATCTGTGGTCCGGGAAGAGGTTCGGCTGCAGGGAGTATTATTGCTTATGTAACTAATATTACCGAAATAGACCCACTCAAGTACGACTTACTTTTTGAACGATTTCTAAATCCAGATCGTATCAGTATGCCAGATATTGATATGGACTATGCTGATGATAGACGCGAAGAAGTTATTGCTTACGCAACAGATAAATATGGATCTGACAGGGTGGCTCAAATTATCACATTCGGTATCATGGCAGCCCGTAATGCCGTAAGAGATACTGGACGAGTTTTGGATATGCCTTATGGGGAAGTAGATGCGATTGCAAAACTTATCCCTCCACCTATCCAAGGCCGCCATATACCGTTAGAAAAATCTATAGTAGACAGCCCGGAGCTCAAGACCGAATATGAGACCAACCAAAAGGCTAAAAAGATTATAGATATAGCTATCAAGCTTGAGGGCACTATCCGAAACGCAGGCACTCATGCTGCCGGCGTTGTAATAGCTCCTGAGAATCTAGTAGAATATGTACCTCTCACTAGAGCTAGTAAGGGCGGAGTGGCTACTCAATACTCTATGAATCCAGTTGAAGATTTGGGTCTACTTAAATTTGATTTTCTAGGATTATCCAACCTGACAATCTTAAAAAATACTCTAAGGATTGTCAAAAAAGTTTACAATGTCAATCTAGAAATTACCGATATTCCAATCGACGACAAGAAGACATATGAACTCTTGAGCCTAGGTGATACCACCGGTGTATTTCAGTTAGAATCTTCGGGCATGAAGCGATACATCAGAGAACTAAAGCCAGATAGATTTGAAGATATTATAGCTATGGTCGCCTTATATAGACCAGGACCCATGCAGTGGATAGAAGATTTTATCAACAGAAAACACAATCCAGATATGATTTCGTATGGTCATCCTAAGATGAAAAAGGCACTCGAAAATACTTATGGAATAATCGTATATCAAGAACAGGTAATGCAAATCGCCAAAGATTTATGTGGTTTTACCGGAGGACAGGCTGATACCCTCAGAAAGGGTATTGGTAAGAAAATACCCGAAGTTATAGCGAAGATGAAAAAAGATTTTATTGATGGTGCCCTGCAGACTTCCCAGGTAGATCCGAAGTTTATAGAAGATCTATGGAAAAGTATTGAGGATTTTGCGGCCTATTGTTTTAATAAATCACATGCGGCTTGTTATGCACTCATAGCAGTACAGACTGCGTATCTAAAAGCGCATTACCCTGCGGCATTTATGGCTGCTATTATGACTAGCGATCATGAGAATTTAGACAGGATTGCCATCGAGGTAGCTGAGTGTAGGAAAATGGGAATTGAACTTTTACCACCTGATATCAATGAAAGCTATTCTGAATTTGCGATTGTTCCTGATACCAATAATATTCGTTTTGGATTGGGGGCGATAAAAAACGTAGGCCTCGGTCCTATTGAAAAAATATTGGAAGAGAGGTCTGAGGGTGGTAAATTTATCAACCTAGAGGATTTCTGTAAGAGAGTAGATGCAACTGTAATCAACAAAAAAGTCATGGAATCTTTGATTAAGTGTGGGGCATTTGATTCGTTAGGCAACAGAGATGTTTTGCTCAACAACATACCGATAATTACCAGTTATGCATCGAGAGTTCAAAAAAACGCGCTTAGTGGACAAATCGACATATTTGGTACTAGTAGTATGAGCAATGAAGTACCTCCGCTTGCACTTGAGCCTCCCAAGCAAAAACCAGATCCTAGGTCTCACCTTTTGTGGGAACGTGAGCTTCTCGGATTGTTTATTAGCAGCCATCCTTTGGATGATTTTAGAAATTATCTAGAATTCAAAACTCAATCTATCAAAGACTTTGATAACACCAATGACTCAAGTCCAACCACAGTTGGAGGTATAATCTCTGCGGTCAGGCAAATATATACTCGCAACAATGATCCTATGGCATTCGTAAAGATTGAGACTCTAGATGGGGATATCGAGATAGTAGTATTCCCTAGAGTATATGAAAAACACAAAGAAGCATGGTCAGTTGATACTGTAGTAGAAGTAAAAGGCAAGATTAATGCACGCGACAGAGATGGTAAGCCGACTGATGATATTAAGATATTAGCAGATAATGTGAAGATTATTGATTCTGAAACTGCCAAGCATTACCCCGTCAATGACTCCAAGAAGCACCAAGATAAAGATACTGCAAAAGAGCCTAATAAAGAATTGATATCAACTAAGCCCAAGTCAGTAATATTTAGACTATCTGATCCAGCTGAGCCTCAGATACTTATGGAAATCAAGAAACTCATCAAGCAGTACTACGGTCAAATACCACTTTTTCTTAGTTTCCAAGGCCAGAGCAAAAAGCTCAAACTTCCTGATGGAGTAGACGGTACCAAGGAGTTTATTGACAAGGCTCAGAGTATTGTGGGAAGGGAGAATGTGATGCTCGAGAAATCTAGCATTGAGATAAGTAAGTAAGTCATGCGTACTTTCTGTACTTGCAGATAATAGGTAATTATGATAGACTATTGTAATTATGAATGCCATAACAGAACTAGAAACCAGCCAAAAAAAGACCAAGCTTCCATCTATAAATGTAGGTGATACCATTAGAATTCATCAAAGAATCTCAGAAGGCAAGAAAAGCCGCATCCAGATTTTTGAAGGACTTGTAATCCGCTACAGAAAAGTTAATAGTCTACAGGCTTTTATCACTGTACGAAAGATAGCCTCAGGTATAGGTGTAGAGAAAAGCTGGTTTGTGCATAGTCCTACTATCGAGAAGATACAAGTTGTCAAAAGAAGCAAAGTCCGCAGAGCATTCTTGAGCTATATGAGAGATCGCCGCGGTAAGTCAGCTCGTCTTGCCGAAATGGGATTTGACAGAGACAAGACCAATGAGTCAGACCACAGGACCAAGAAGCAAATAGAAGCTGAAGAGCAAGAAGCAATCGCAAAAGATGTAGATAAGTCAGCTGATTTTGAATCTAAAGATGATGTCATGAATCAACCAGATACCAAGAGTACTGAAGAGGTGTCAAAAAAAGAAGCCAAGGAAGCTAAGAAAGAAGATCCTACTTCTGCAGATGATGATGAGCCAACAACTGCACCAGAGCAAGAAAAGGTCAATGCATCAGGAGCAGATGAGCAGCAATTAGCTGCTGAAGAAGCTCAAGAAGGCGTAGCCAAGCCAGACAAGAAATAATACAATATGTATACAAAAAACTCCGCTAAAGTGCGGAGTTTTTTGATTTAGATAGTATTTGACAGATTAGTTTATAGTATGTCCATTGCATTATTAACAATAATTAATCCTCGATTTCTCGAGGATGGTAGATTATCTATTGTGGGTCATCTGAGGTCTGGGCAATTAGGTACAATTCTGCTTCAATCGTAATGATTTTACTACAAGTATTAGCTTGAGATTTTTCGAACCTCACCAATTTGTGATGAGAATAAAGTGACAAACCTAGCCCAGATAGGCCAGCTCCAAAAGTTACAATTGAGAATATAAAACACCAAAATCCCATGTTATCGCCGGTAGATACCACAAACGCGAAGATCCACAGTATTGCAGAGACAAGCGATAGGGCAATCCCGGCTATAAAGCAGATATTCCGAATAGTTGCTGCAAAGTTACTGGCATATTCTAGTCCTTCACATTCCAGTCGTGCATCGGACAGCTTGTTTCTGAGTTTGTTGGTGGTTTCATCAGTCTCAAAGGACATCTCGCTCTTGCCCCCCGTTGTATCGAACAAGTCGTAATTATATTATTCCAAAATACCAATAATTACAATTACTTGTGCTTGCAGAATTGAAGGGTCTTGTATGAGAATAATTCTATGAACAAGAACACTACAGCTGTTGGTAATCAAGCAGAGACATTAGCGTGTGAGTATTTGTTGGCCAAGAAATACAAAATAATTGAACGAAATTATAAAGACCGGTTTTGCGAGATAGATATTGTCGCAAGTCACAAAGATACAATTGCATTTGTAGAAGTGAAGTACCGAAGTAGAGGTGACTTCGGCGGAGCGATAGGTTCGATTACTCCTGATAAACTAAAACGAATGCACAATTCCGCAGAATATTGGCTAGTAAGAAACTTAGATTACCAGAAATTACAACCAAGACTAGATGTAATTACAATAGTAGGTGATTTGAACAGACCAAGGATAGATCATATTGAGAATTGTATCTAAATTCAAATTAGCACTCTTGACACAAGAGTGCTAATTTCTTATACTAATTAGTATAGTCATATGAATAAATCTAGGGTATAATATTAACAGTAGTCGATGGAGTAGAAAAATAAAAACCCACCGACTTTTTTGTTCCTCTAGATTTACATCATAGTGACTATCTAGTCGAAAAATTACAATTGAATATTAGAAAAGGAAAAACAACATGCAAAGCCAATTCGTTACCGCAATAGAACAAATATGTGAAGAAAAAGGAATCAGTAAGGACTCCGTGATTGAAGCTATCGAAGCTGCTCTGATTGCTGCATACAAAAAAGACTTTGGCGACAAAGACCAAGAAGTAAGGGTTACTCTAGATAAAGAGTCTGGAGAAGCTCGTATATTTGTCTCAAAAGAAGTCGTCAAAGAAGTACAAGAAGGCTTTGAAATGTTACAGATCACTCTTGCAGATGCCAAAAAGCTAGATCCTAAAATCAAACTAGGTGAAATGGTAGAGTACGAAGAAGACAATAAAGAATTTGGACGAGTCGCTGCCCAAACTGCCAAACAAGTGATAATGCAAAGAATTCGTGAAGCCGAACGTGAAGTGGTATTTACAGAGTTTTCCGACAAAGAAGGACAAATCATATCTAGTACCGTTCAACGTGTAGAGCGAGGTAATGTTTATATTGATCTTGGACATGCAGTAGGCGTATTGTTTCCAAATGATCAATTGCCAAACGAAAGATATTATACCGGGCAACGAGTAAAGGTCTATGTAGTGCGTGTCGAACAAACTCAACGTGGACCACAAATAGTAGTCAGTAGAACCCACCCTGAAATGATTCGCAGATTATTCGAAATGGAAGTACCTGAGATATCCAATGATAGTGTAGAAATAGTAGCTATTGCCAGAGAGGCAGGTATGCGTACCAAGATCGCAGTGAGAAGTAACATAGAGGGTGTAGACCCAGTTGGTACGTTTGTAGGTGGTAGAGGCAGCAGAGTACAGGCTGTAATGAATGAAATAGGTGAAGAAAAAATAGATATTATTCCATTTAGCGAAGATCCTACAGAATATATATCTTCAGCTTTGTCACCAACCAAGGTTCTCAGCGTTAAGTTAGATGAAGCAGAAAAGAAGGCTATCGTTAAAGTCCCAGAAGATCAGTTGAGTCTGGCTATTGGTAAATCTGGTCAAAACGTCAGACTAGCAGCTAAGCTGACAGGATGGAATGTAGATATAGATGGTGCTGATGAAGCAGGTATAGAAGAAGCTGCCGAAGCTGTTCAGGATGAACCCAAATCAATCAAAACCAAAGACCTAGAAGAATCATTGATATCTGCAGCAACAGAAGAAACTGATGAGGAGAAAGTTCAAGAGCCAGAAACCGATGCCGAACAAACAGGCGAAATTAATAATGAAAATGATAAAGACAGTAAAGACCCTGAAGTAGTACAGAAAGAAACGGATACCAAAAAGTAATCCAAAATTTGTTTTAAGGAGGTGAGTATATGAAGCCAGAAGGATTTCCAGATGTTTTCGACAGATTTACACAAAATGCAAAACAAACATTGCAGTATAGCGGTCAATTAGCAATCCAAATGGGGGCGGCCTATGTTGGGACAGAGCATCTATTGTTGGGTATATTGAAATCCCCAGGTTCACTTGGTGCTAGACTACTGGGCGAGAGTGGAGTGACACTTGATAAGATTAATCCAAGTCTCATCTCTGCTTCGGGTGCTATTGCTGATCCTAGTACTCCAAATATGATAGATTTATCCGAAACTGCAAAAAAAACCATTACCCTAGCGTTAAGAGTTGCACAAGAATTCGGACAGACTTATGCGGGCACTGAGCATATCTTATTTGCTATACTCAATCAAAAGAATTCTCGGGCTCAAACGATTTTGGCAGAAATAAAAGTAGATCCTGTCAAATTAAGAAATGATATAGAGAGTTTCTTGCAGAACCAACCTCATTCATTCGAGCAGCCATCAGCCATCAAAGAAGACAATAACTTATCTAGCAAAACTCCAGCTCTTGACCACTTTAGTATTGATCTTACTGCAAAAGCTCAAGGTGGTAAGCTGGATCCTATGGTCGGTCGCAAGGCTCAGCTTGATAGAATGATATCTATTCTCAATCGCAGATCAAAAAACAATCCTGTACTTATAGGAGAGCCAGGCGTGGGTAAAACTGCAATTGTCGAGGGATTGGCTCAAAGAATTGTAGATGAAGATGTGCCTGATCTTTTGGTAGGTAAGCGGATAATGATGCTAGATATGGCCTCGGTGATTGCTGGTACTAAGTTTCGTGGTGAATTCGAAGAACGACTTAAGAAAGTCCTGGATGAAGCTAAGGATTCGGATGATGTCATATTATTCATTGATGAGTTGCATAATGTGGTTGGAGCTGGGTCTGCTGAAGGAGCTATAGATGCGGCCAATATATTAAAGCCAGCACTTGCTCGTGGAGAAGTTCAGACGATAGGCGCCACAACTATCGAAGAATATCGTAAATATATTGAGAAAGACTCCGCCTTAGAGCGTAGATTCCAGCCTGTACAAGTACCAGAATCGACTGTTGATGAGACCATCGAAATACTAAAAGGCTTGAGACCTCACTATGAGAAGTTTCATAATGTCGAAATATCTGATGAAGCTATGGAGCAGGCAGCGAAGTTGGCTAAGCGCTATATATCGGACAGATTTATGCCTGACAAAGCTATTGATCTGATAGATGAATCTTCAGCACAAGCTCGAATTAATCGTGGAGGCATGGGCAAAAAACAGCGACAACTAGAGAAAAAGCTCAATGATCTCAACAACTCCATTGAAGATTCGGTTTACAATCAAGATTTTGAGTACGCCGCAAAACTCAAGTCCGAAGTATCTGTATTAGAACAAAAGCTCAAAGCTCAGCTCAAAAAAGATGATAAAAAAACAGTAGTTTCTGTCACTGCCGAGGATATAGCCATGGTGGTCGCCCAAACTACAGGTATACCTATAACCAAGCTTATTAAGTTTGAGACCGAAGCACTCAAGCGACTTGAACAAAGCCTTAAAGCCAAAGTAATAGGTCAAGACGAAGCAGTAGAAGCTGTCGCTAAGGCGGTAAGACGTAGTAGAACTGGTATCGCCGAAGAAAATAGACCAATTGGATCATTTATATTCTTAGGACCAACTGGTGTTGGTAAAACTGAGCTTGCTAGAGTACTAGCTGAAGAGCTATTCCAGGACAAAGATGCCATGATCAAAGTTGATATGAGCGAGTTTATGGAAAAGCACAATACTGCAAGATTGGTAGGTGCTCCTGCAGGATATGTTGGGTACGATGACGGCGGGCAACTGACTGAGAAAGTACGTAGAAAACCATATAGTCTGATACTATTTGATGAGATTGAAAAAGCCCATCCCGAAGTATTCAATATATTATTACAAATACTCGAAGATGGAGTGCTTACAGATGCCAAGGGTCGCAAGGTAGATTTTCGCAATACTATGATCATCATGACTAGCAATGTTGGTGCTAGAAAGCTTCATGAAGAAGCTGAGATAGGATTTGCCACCGTCACTCAAAAAGATGAAGATAGGCTAGAAAAAGTACATGAAAAGATGAAATCAACAGTCAAAAAAGAACTCAAGAAAAGTTTTCGCCCAGAGTTTTTGAATCGGGTAGATCATATAGTGGTATTTAGAGCTCTAAGCCAAAAAAGTATCTCACAAATCATTGGCCTGCAACTTGCCGATCTAGCTCGTCGCCTAGAAGCCAAAGAAGTGATATTGAGATTCTCCAAATCAGTCGGTACAATGCTTCTAAAAGAAGGTTATGATGCCGATAATGGTGCCAGACCGATGCGTAGAGCTATTCAGAGACTCATAGAAGATCCATTGGCTACTCAGATGATAGATGGAGCCATCAAGTCTGGAGATACCGTCAAGGTTGGTATAGACAAAGAAGGCAAGGTTGAGCTCAAAGTTGCACTTGGAGTATGATTTAAACTTAATGCGACATATTAGAATATTTATTAATTAATAAATTAGCTCAAAAATGCCAATTTTAATATTTAGACACTTTCGCATAATGTTCGTAGTGTGCTATAATTAAAATCATTATGGCAAAATCGACCTCACAATTTGTATGTCAAAACTGCGGAGCAACATTTGCGAAGTGGAACGGTAAATGTATGCAGTGTGGTGCCTGGGATAGCCTAGTAGAATCAGTTGCCCAAACAGAGATGGTAGGCAATAAAGTCGGCAAGATACCATCGGCTGTCAAGGTAGAATCTCTGTCTAATATCAAATCAAATCAGACCCCTAGAATACCTACCGGCAACTCTGAAGTAGATACGGTACTTGGTGGAGGAATAGTGCCCGGTAGCTTGATACTGCTAGCCGGCGACCCCGGCATCGGTAAAAGTACCCTGGTATTGCAACTAGCGGCCGACGTATCAAAGGGTAGTAAAAAAGTATTGTATGTAAGTGGAGAAGAATCAGCTAGCCAGATCAAGCTACGAGCTGATCGCATCCAAGGGCTTAGTGAGACTTTTGATTTCTTAGCCACTACCGATCTAGATCAGATATTGGCTCAAACATTTACTAACAATTATGATCTGATCATCGTGGACTCTATCCAGACTATGGCTAGTGCCAATATCGCTTCCGCCGCCGGTACAGTCAGTCAAATCACCAACGGTGCCAACGCCATCATGCAATCTGCTAAGAGTACTAATACTGCATTCATAATCATAGGCCACGTAACCAAAGAAGGTAATTTAGCAGGGCCAAGGCTGCTCGAGCACTTAGTGGATACTGTTTTGCATCTTGAAGGTGAGAAATTTGGTGCAGTCAAATTCTTACGGTCTATCAAGAATAGATTTGGTTCAACCAATGAAGTTGGGGTATTTGAAATGAGTGATGCAGGATTATTACCACTTACCAACCCTAGCGGAGTATTGCTAGAAGAACGTTCTGATAGCCCTGGTAGTGTGATATTTGCCACCATGGAAGGTACTAGACCAATTCTAGTTGAAGTGCAGGCGTTGGTAAGCCCCAGTGTGTACGGATATCCTAAGAGAACTGCGGTAGGAGTAGATCTCAATCGACTTGGATTACTCTGTGCAGTTATGACCAAGCGAGGAGGCGTCAATTTGAGCTCATCTGATGTATATGTTAATATTGTTGGTGGACTGAAGATTTCAGAACCAGCTCTCGATCTTGCAATTATTTTGGCAATAGCCTCAGCAATTAAAAACATTAGTATCAATTCATCATATGTTGTTTTTGGAGAAGTTGGACTCTCTGGAGAAATCCGTTCTGTCAATAGTTCTGATCGTAGACTCAAGGAAGCTACAAAGCTTGGCTATAAAAAAGCCATAGTGCCGAGTGGCCTCAAGGGCTCAGGTCTTTTGAACCCTCAAAATATCAGACAAGCTATTGAACTTATAACCAAAAAATAAACTGAAAGGAAAAAATGTTAATATTTATCACTGCCTCTCTGGCCATAGCGACACTAATAATGTCTCTCGTTATCTATACACTCTCTAAAAAATCCGGTCCAAAATCAATCAGCACAGATACCATAAAATCAACTAGTATCGATCACTCTCAAATACTTGTAGATACGTCTGCAATTATTGATGGCAGAATAGCCGATATCGCCAAGACTGGATTTGTACCAGGTAAATTATTAGTACCGAGATTTATATTGGCAGAGCTGCAAAACATTGCCGACTCCGAAGATCCTATGCGTCGTAGTCGAGGACGAAGAGGATTGGAAATGTTGAATGTGATACGAGAAAATCCAAGTGTTGAACTCGATATCGTAGAAGACAACCCAGAAGACGTGGCTGAAGTAGATCACAAACTTGTCCATCTTGCCCGGGAATATAATTGTGATATTTTGACTACTGACTACAATCTCAATCGTGTGGCTACCATAGAACAGGTCAGGGTTCTAAATATCAATGAACTGGCTAACTCTATACGAGCAGTAGTATTACCAGCAGAAGAGATGCGTGTAAAAGTGGTGCAAAAAGGAAAAGAGAAGAATCAAGGCCTAGCTTACCTAGAAGACGGCACTATGATAGTGGTGGAAAACGGCGATAAGCTTATCGGCAAAGATGTGGATGTGGAAGTGACCCGTATATTTCAATCAGTTGCTGGCAAGATGATATTTGCAGCTCAAAAGGGGCATGCCAAAAAAACTAATCCTCGATCAAATAATAATCATAATAGAAGAACTAATAAATCCTAGGGATAGATATTTGATCCACCATCTACTCTTACATAAATATTCGATAATGCACCAGTATTGCCATTCCACCCAACCGCACCTGGCCAACTACTCGCATTCCATCCGTATGGTGAGGTAGAGTCTGCTGAAGATCCTCCACCGATATTGTATAGAATAGCTGTACCTGATGTTATCCCGGTAAGGCTGCAGCTTTTTGATCCAGGGCCACCAGAGCAACTCAGTACCGGAGATCCAGAACCCCTGGAAGAATTGACGGACACGGAATTACTCTGAGCATTGTACAGGCCTGCATCATAAACCTTGGCAAAGTATCCATGCACACCGGAGCCTGGACTATCGCTGATAGTAACAGCGCCACCAGCCCCAATAGCTTGGGAGCTTATTACGCCTCCGTTACGATAGAAATCGACGCGATTTACCGGAAATCTTCCTCCCACTATATTGGCAGTGACAGTGACTGTGCCTGCGCCAGTAGCTGTTGCAGATATACTAATAGATGGAGGAGTATCTCCACATTGGTGGACATCGTCTTTGTCGGTAGGTAGAGATCCACCGGAGCTATATCCGAGGCTCCTGGCAAGTGCCGCAACAGGTGGGTTCCATCTTTTGAACGACGGATCGGTAGAAGGTATCTCTGCTGTCATCGAACCTCCCGTCACTTCTTGTCGGGCATCGACTGGAGTACACTCTGTTGCGAGTTTGCCACTGACTTTGTCTATGGTGCCTTTTTGAGAAGCATCGGCCTTGGTGAGTGAATACCAGGCTGGGAATATATCCGTACGTGTTTGTTTGGTAATCTCAGTTGGGGTTTTGCCGGTATTGGAGTCGAGAGTGACTTTTTTAAGCCCCGGAGCTTGAGTAAATTGTTCTACTGGTGAACCTTCTAAGGTTGTTTTCATAAATTTATTCCATATAGGAGCAGAAACGATACTAGCAGCTTGCGTCATTGGCTTGTTGTTATTGTTGCCGGCCCATACTGTTGTAACAATTGATGGTGTGTAGCCCACCGTCCATGCATCCTTATAATCTTCCGTTGTACCAGTTTTGGCAGCTACCGGTCTAGATCCTAAGGTCAATGGGTTGTTGCAAGAGAAGGCTCCCAGGCTACAGCGCGCTGGGTTGTCAGACAATATACTGGTGATTTGAGAAGCTATTTGTGGGTCAATTACTTGTTTGGATTTGTTTTTTTCGGCATTATTTTCATCTACCACTTTTCCTGAAGGGTCTGTTACTTTTAGCCAATATACTTGGTCGTGTTTTTGTCCATTATCTGCAAGTGTTGAGAATGCATTGGCCATATCTACCATTTTGACTTCGCCAGAACCAAGTGCCAAACTCAATCCATATTCATCGGAACTTCGATCAAAAGTAGTGATACCCATATCTTTAGCCGTACCAATGAATTCATCGATACCTCCTATATAGAGTGCTTTGACGGCAGGGATATTGAGTGAGCTAGCCAATGCAGATCGAGCTGATTGAACTCCATAGAATCGACGTGTATAGTTCTGAGGTTTGTATCCACCTCCAAAGTCGGTCTGCACATCATAAAAAGTACTACCTGCGCCCCAGTTTTTCTTGAACAGATTAGAATAAACCAATGGCTTTATAGATGAGCCTGGTTGTCTTCGTGCTACGGCAACATTATAAGATCCGAATTCGGGATTGTTATAGTCATAACTCCCCACCATTGCTAGCACCTCGCCTGTTTTTGGATCGGCAGCAGTAAGTGCGGCATTACTTCCTCCGTTGGCTCGCACACTATCAATATTTGAAGCTACTGCATCTTCAGCTTGTTTTTGCTTGTCATAATCAAGTGATGTGATGACTTTGAGGCCGCCTTCGTTGACGCGTTTGATACCAAATTTGTTTTCCAAAAGTTCCCGAGTATATTGCACAAAATGTGGAGCTGTCACGTTGGCATATGGGTTGTAGGGCTTGAGTTGAGCTAGAACATCGGTCTGTTTGGCTTCTTTGGCTTGGTCTTCTGTGATGTATTTTTGTTCTACCATGAGGTCAAGTACTCTGTCTTTTTTCGCAATCAACGCATCCTTGTGTGTACCATATGGTGAATAATAAGTTGGTGCCTGAGGCAAGCTTGCAAGCATAGCACATTGAGATAAACTTAGGTCTTTTGCATCAATGCCAAAGTATTGTTTTGAAGCTGCTTGTATTCCGTATGCTGTGGATCCATAGGGAATCTCATTGAGATATAGTTTGAGAATATCATCTTTTTTGTATAGCTGTTCTATCTCGATTGCTAGTATGAGTTCTTTGATTTTTCT
>OEIV010000229.1_pt1 | contig 35066 bp, 28 predicted proteins | sample 1539231 | NCBI WGS metagenome assembly OEIV01 (sample SAMN03794762, study PRJEB22550) | activated sludge metagenome | feature: wastewater treatment plant; material: activated sludge; isolation source: Wastewater treatment plant of a petroleum refinery complex | place: Argentina: Buenos Aires ... | reverse complement strand
GGCACGGCATCAAGCTCTACGTGCGCCGCGTCTTCATCATGGACGACGCCGAGCAACTCATGCCGCTCTATCTGCGCTTCGTGCGCGGCGTCGTCGATTCGGCCGACCTGCCGCTCAACGTCTCGCGCGAAATTCTCCAGGAATCCAAGGATATCGAAGCCATCCGCAAGGGCTGCACGGCCAAGGTGCTGGGCATGCTGGCCGACCTAGCCAGGAGCGACGAAGCCGCCGACCGGGAGAAGTACGCCAAGTTCTGGGGCGAGTTCGGCAAGGTGCTCAAGGAAGGCGTTGGCGAGGACTTCAGCAACAAGGAGAAGATCGCCGGCCTGCTGCGCTTCGCGTCGACCCACGCCGACACGACCGAGGAAGCCGTCTCGCTGGCTGACTACATCGGCCGCATGAAGCCCGAGCAGGAGAAGATCTACTACGTCACCGCCGAGACCTTCAACGCCGCCAAGAACAGCCCACACCTGGAAATCTTCCGCAAGAAGGGCATCGAGGTGCTGCTGCTCTCGGACCGCGTGGACGAATGGGTCGCCTCGCACCTCACCGAATTCGAGGGCAAGCCTCTGGTGTCGGTCGCCAAGGGCGGCCTGGATCTCGGCAAGCTGGAGGACGAAGCCGAGAAGCAGGAACAGGAAAAGGATGCCGGCGAGTTCAAGGATCTCACCGACAAGATCGCCAAGTCGCTGGGCGAGCGGGTCAAGGAAGTGCGCGTGACGCACCGCCTGACCGACAGCCCGGCCTGCCTGGTGGCCGACGAGCACGACGTGAGCGGCAACCTGGCGCGCATCCTCAAGGCCGCCGGCCAGCAGGCACCGGACATGAAGCCCATCCTTGAGATCAACCCGAAACACCCCGTGGTGCTGCGCCTCAAGTACGAGGAGGCCAAGTTCGACGACTGGACGGCCGTGCTGTTCGAGCAGGCGCTGCTCGCCGAAGGCGGCCAGCTCGACGATCCGGCCACCTTCGTCAAGCGCATCAACGAGCTGATGATGTCGATGTCTCTGGCCGGCAAGTAATCGCCGCAGAAGTCAGGCGTGACGGGACGCCCATATGTCACTTGGGCGTCCCGTTTTCGTTTTGCACTGCAAAATGCGAAAATTTGCGTCATAGCCAACCCATTCTCGCGGAACGAAACATGTTGCCCAGATTCTCAGCTTTCCCCGGCATCGCCGGCCCGGTGGTCACCATCGTCATGGACGGCTACGGTCTGGCGAAGACCGATATCGGCAGCGCCATCGCCGCCGCGCGCAAGCCGACGCTCGACCGCCTGTTCGCGCAATATCCGAACGTGCGCCTGCTGGCCCACGGCAAGGCGGTCGGCATGCCGTCCGACGACGACATGGGCAACTCGGAAGTCGGACATAATGCAATAGGTGCAGGCCAGGTCTATGCCCAGGGCGCGGCGCTGGTGGCCGATGCCATCGCCTCCGGTTCGATCTGGGCGGGCCAGGCCTGGCGCGAGATCGTCGCTGGAGCCAAGAGTGCGCGCGGCGTGATCCATTTCCTCGGTCTGTTTTCCGATGGCAACGTGCACAGCCACATCGACCACCTTAAGGCGCTGGTGGCGCGCGCGAAGGAGGAGGGCATTGGCACGGTGCGTGTGCATGTGCTGCTGGATGGGCGCGACGTGCCGGAGACCAGCGCGCTCGACTACGTCGAGCCTTTTGATGCTTTCCTGGCCAGCCTCAACGACGGCGGCTTCGATGCCTGCATCGCCTCCGGCGGCGGACGCCAGAACATCACCATGGACCGCTACGAGGCCAACTGGGCGATGGTCGAAAAAGGCTGGCGCGTGCATGTATTGGGTGAGGGCAAGCAGTTCCCCGATTGCGTTACCGCCATCAAGGCGCTGCGCGAACAGCATCCCGGCACCATCGACCAGGACCTGCCACCCTTCGTCATCGCGGCGAACGGCAAGCCGCTCGGCACGATTGAGGATGGCGACTCGGTGGTGTTCTTCAATTTCCGCGGCGACCGTGCCATCGAAATCACCCGCGCCTTCGAGGATGCGGACTTCGACAAGTTCGACCGCGTGTGCTGGCCCAAGGTCACCTACGCCGGCATGTTGCAGTACGACGGCGACCTCAAGCTGCCCAAGCGCTTTCTCGTCGATCCGCCGGCGATCCGCGACACTGCCGGCGAATGGTTCGCCAAATCCGGCATCGCGCAGTTCGCCTGCTCGGAGACGCAGAAGTTCGGCCACGTTACCTATTTCTGGAACGGCAATCGCTCCGGCAAGCTCGATGGCGAAACTTGGCAGGAGGTGCCGAGCGATGTCGTGCCCTTCGAGCAGCGGCCGTGGATGAAGTCGGCGGAGATCGCCGACGCCATGATCGCCGCGCTGCGGAACGGTCAGTATCGGGCGCTGCGTTGCAACTTCGCCAACGGCGACATGGTTGGTCACACCGGCCACTTCCGCGCCGCGACCATGGCCATCGAGGCGGTCGACCTCGCATTGGCGCGGCTCTTGCCGGCCATCGACGTCGCCGGCGGCGTCGCGCTGGTGACGGCCGACCACGGCAATGCCGACGAAATGTACGAGATCGACAAGAAGACCGGCCAGCCGTCCACCAACAAGGATGGCAGCTACCAGGCCAAGACTTCGCACACTCTGAACCCCGTGCCGCTGATCCTGTACGACAACGTCAGCGGTGGCCGGCTGGGATTGCGGCAAACGGCGACGGCGGGGCTGTCGAACCTCGCCGCGACCACGGCCAACCTGCTCGGCTTCGAGAAGCATCCGGCTTGGGACGAAAGCCTGCTGACCGTGAAGTGAGCGGCGCGGCGGGAGCGGCGCGTCTGACTGGCCTGCCGCCGCTGATCGGGCCGGGCGCGCGCGTGTTGATCCTCGGTTCGTTTCCTTCCGAGGCCTCGCTGGCGGCGCGGCAGTATTACGCCCACAAGCAGAACCAGTTCTGGCGCATCCTCGGCGCCGTGCTCGGCCAGCCGGTGACCACGATGGATTACGCGGCGAAGCAGGCGGCGGTGACGGCGGCCGGCATCGCCATCTGGGACGTCTATGCCTCCTGCGAGCGCGCCGGTAGCCTGGACAGCGCCATCCGCAACGCCTGGCCCAACGATTTCGGCGCTCTGCGAAAGTCAGCCGTGGCGCTACGCCGCGTCTGCTTCAACGGCCAGGCGGCGGGCCGCTTCGCACCGCAACTGACGGCACTCGGCTACGAGACGCGGGTACTGCCCTCGACCAGCCCGGCCAATGCCGGCTGGAGCTACGAGCGAAAGCTGGCGGCGTGGCAGGAAGGCATCGGTGGGCTGTCGCTCAGGCGATGTTCAGGCGGGCAGTGAACCAGAAAGTGCTGCCCTGATCGGGCTGGCTTTCCACGCCAACCTGGCCATCCATCAACGCCGCCAGTTGCCGCGCCAGCGCAAGACCGAGCCCCATGCCGCCGAACTCGCGCGTGAGGGTGCCGTCGGCCTGCTCGAAGCCGCGAAACAAGCGGCCGCGCGCCTCGTCGCCAATGCCCATGCCGGTGTCGCGGACGGCGCAGCGCAACGTCACCGTGCCGGCGTCCCGATGGGCCACGCCCACCGCGATATCGATGCCGCCCCGACCGGTGAACTTGACCGCATTGTCGCCGTAGATGCGCAAGATCTGCGACAGTCGGGCCGCATCGCCCACTAGGCGAGGCGGCACGTCGCTGGCGATATCGAGACCGACGCGCAAGCCCTTGGCTGCCGCTTCCTCTTCGATGGCCGCTCGCGCGTTGCCTAGAACCGACGAGAGATCGAAAGCGGTGCGAGCGAGCTTGACCTGGCCGGCTTCGATCGCCGAAAAGTCGATGAGGGCGTTAATGAGCGCAAGCAACCGTTTGGCGGAACCATCGATGACGTTGATATGGTCCCTCTGGCGCGGGGTCAGGTCGGAGTTCCGCACCAGGTAAGTCATTCCCAGAATGCCGTTCATCGGCGTGCGTAGTTCATGACTGATGTTCGCCAGGAAGTTGCTCTTGGCGCGATTGGCCGATTCGGCGGCTTCCTTGGCGGAGCGCAGCGCCGTTTCGACTTCGGCGCGGGTGGCGTCCTGCGCCGCCAGATTGGCCGAAAGACGGTTGAGCGCCTGGAACATCTGGTTGATTTCGACAACATCGGCATAACCGGGCGCCTGGCGGCCCGCCGCGTTGTCAATGGCGCCGGCGAAGTTCGCGGCACGCTGTAGTTCGGCCAGTGGCCGGCGCATGGCGAGATAGACAGCGCCGACGGTGATGGCGATCACGATCAGCACCAGCAAGAAACTGTGCCGCCAGATGGTGGCCTGCAAGGCTCGGATCGGCGTCGCGTCCACCGCCACACGCACCCAGCCGAGCGGGGCGGAGGCGTCGCCAACGCGCTGCCAGGCCACCGGGTGGTCATGATGGCGGATGAATGTCCTGCCAAGCAGTTGCAGGGTGGACACATTTTCCAGCCACGCCGCGGCCTGGTGCTCCGCGAATGGCTCGATGGCCCGACCGAAGTGTGCCACCGGTTGGCCATCGGCGAGTTCGACGTCGGCCACCAGCTTGCCCTTGTCATCGACGACCTGCAACGAAATGGCGCCGGTGGAGCGTATCTGTTCGAGCAGCAGGGCCTCCAGTGCCTCGAGGTCGCGCGTCAGCAGCAGCGGCATGCCGGCCGCGGATACGCTCCTAGCGAGGTTTTCCGCACGAGTGATCAGCAGGCTGGCAACGTGCGACGCCTGTTCGGCGGCGCTGTAGGCGCCAAATAGCAGCAACACCAGGCTGACCAGAGTGGCCATCGGCAACACCAGTCGCCATTGCAGCCGGTGTAACCTGCTTGAGGCCGGCGGAGCGGGTAACGGCGTGACTATTTTTCCAGCACCAGGTATTTGTCGAGATGCAGCTGTTCGAGCGGCGCGTAATCCCGCATGTAATCGGCGGCCACTGGCTTGGGGATCAGCACTTCCTTGAGCAGCGCGCGGCCGACGTTGTCTTTGGCGAGATTGAGAAAAGCGCCAACGATTCGTTCCCGCAGGAGTTGGGGAACGCGAGGATGCACCATCACCGGATGCGGCGCGGCGCCTGATGTCTGGTAAAGAATCCGCAACTGGGCACGTATTTCGGGCGTCTGGTCGTTGAAGGTCTGGTTGATACCGCCACCGGCGGCAAATTCGCCGAGGGCGACGCGGCGATAAACATTGCCGTGAGTCTTGACATAATTTGGTTCGATGCGGACAGCGGCGGCGTCGATCAGGGCCCGCATGTAGAGCGATGCGCCAAAGGCATTGGGCGCGGGGAACGCGACTTTTTGCCCGTCGAGGTCCTTGAGTGTCCGGGCCGGGCTATTCGTGGGCACGACAAGCACGCCGACCAGCGTCTCGGTGTCGCGGACCAGTGGAACATATCCCTGGGCACGTCGCGCCATCACCGCGTGATAGGGGTTGCCGAAGATGAAATCGGGTTCACCCCTCAGGAACGCGGTCTCGAATGTCGGAATGGTGCCGTGAAGCTTGATATCCAAACGGATGCCAGCATCGTCGCCAACGCGCTTCAGCAAGGGCTGCCAGCCGGCATACATTTGGGTCGCGCTCGACTGCGGCACGATGGCGATGCTGTATACCGGTGGCTCGACGGCGGTGGCCAAGAGCGACCAGACCACGAGCGCGGCGGCCAGGGCAGCCCGGGCAAGTAAATGCAATGGCATGGAATGACATGCTGAAGGTGTATCGGGTATCTATTGTGGCACTGTTGCCGGGCGCGTGGTGGCTCGCGGCCGATCGGTGCCTTGCTCCGCCGGGCGTCTCGGTGCATGATTGCTCGCCATGTTCACCCTGCCCAATATCATCACTGTCGCGCGCATCCTGCTGATCCCGGTCGTGGCCTTCCTGCTGCTCGACCACGATTATGCGATGGCGTGCGGCGTCTTCGTGGCCGCGGCGGTGGGGGACTGGCTCGACGGCTTTTTGGCGCGGCGCTTGAACCAGATGTCCCAACTCGGCGCCGTGCTCGATCCGATCGCCGACAAGATGACCATGATGATCGTCGCCATCCTGCTGGCGGCGCAGGGCTTGCTGCCGATCTGGCTGGCGGTGGTGATCTTGCTGCGCGACGCCATCATCGTCGCCGGCGCCGTGGCCTATCGTTTCGTCGTCGGCCACATCGAGATGGCGCCGACGCGGCTGTCGAAAGCCAACACCTGCCTGGAGTTCGGCGTGCTGGCGCTGGTTATGGCCCAGGCGGGCCAGCTGGTACAGGCGAAGTCCTGGCTGGCCCCGCTGTTCGTGCTGCTGTTCGCCCTCGTGCTCGTTTCAGGGGCTCACTACGCCTGGCTCTGGCGGCGCAAGGCGATCGACGAAGCTGCACGGCACTAGTCCGGCATCGGTCTGGGTGCCGCGGCTGGCGCGGTGCTAACCCTGTAATAGACTTGCCTCCACAAGGAACCGTCTGAAAGGTAATGGTCATGTCTCGTCGATCCGACGACCGGCGCGTGGCGCTGGTCACTGGCGCCAACCGTGGTATCGGGCTGGCTGTCTGCCGGCAACTCGCCGAGAGGGGTGTGGTCGTGCTGCTCGGGGCCCGCGATGCGGCCTCTGGCGATGCCGCGGCCCGGACCCTGCAAGCCGATGGCATGGAGGTACGCCCCATCGTCATCGACACGGACCATCGGGAAACCTTCGATGCCGCCCGCGAAGCGATTGAACGCGAATTCGGCAAGCTGCATATTCTGGTGAACAACATCGGCATCGGTTGCGACTGGGCCTACACCGCGGCCAATGTGCCGATGCCGCTGCTGCGGAATACCTTCGAGATCAACTTCTTCTCCGTGGTGGAGCTGACTCAGCGTTTACTGCCGCTTGTCCGGAAAAGCCCCGCCGGCCGCATCGTCAACCAGTCGAGTGCCATCGGCTCCCTGGCCGGACACGCAACACCGGAATCCTGGGCGATGGGTGATCGTCCCTTGGCCTACAGCGCCAGCAAGACCGCGCTCAACGCGTTTACGGTTCATCTGGCTTGCGCGCTCAGGGATACGCCGATCAAGGTCAACGCCGCCCATCCGGGCATCGTCAAGACCGACCCCAATCCAAACGGGCTCATCACTCCGGAAGAGGGGGCGCGGACCGCGGTGGCGCTGGCGCTGCTACCCGACGATGGGCCGACGGGTGGATTCTTCCACCTGGGAGAGGCCGTGCCTTGGTGATGGCCCTGGCATGCCGCCGGCATCAGTGGCCGATGTTCACTCCTTGACGATCTGGCACATCAGGCCCTTGAGGTTGGTGGCGCCCATGCCGGGATCGAGCGGCGGCGCGTCGTCGGTCAGTACGTTGATGTTCGACTCGCTCCAGCCGTAATCGGGCGGGCCTTGCTCGGGAAACCACCAGCCGAATTCGGCGCTGACGACGCGCGGGTCAAGGCCGTCGAACAGCCGGGCGCGCATGCGCACTTCCCCGCGCGGACTGCGGATGCGCACCCAGTCGCCATCGGCGATGCCCCGGGCGGTGGCGGCTTCGGGGTGGATTTCCACCAGCGGATCGGGATGGGTCTTGCGCAAGCTTGGCGACTGTCGATGCTCCGAGCCGAAGTAATTGAATATCCGTGTTCCGGTGGTCAGGATCAGCGGATATTGGGCGAGGAACTCGGGCTCGCGCGCCGGGCTTTCCGGCGGCTCGACGAAGCCGGGCAGCGGGTCGTAGCCCCAGTCGGCGTACTGTTGCAGGTAGAGATCCAGCTTGCCGCTGGCGGAACGGAAGCCCTGGCTTTCGTGCTTGCAATAGACCGGCTGGTTCTGTAGCCAGGGCATCTGCCTGAACTGCCGCCAGGTGACGCCTGCCGGCTCGAGGATGTAGTCGAGCGAGTCCTCGTAGTTTGCCCAGAACCGATCCTCGAAGCCGAGCTTGCGGCCGAGATCGTTGAGGATGACGTGGTCGGAGCGCGCTTCACCGGCCGGCTCGACCACCTTGTTGCGCGGAAAGACGTAACCGTGCACCTTCCAGTACTCCGCGATGTTGTCGTGCTCCAGCCAGGTCGCGGCGGGCAGGACGATGTCGGCGAGCTCGGTGGGGGGCGTGCGGAAGATGTCCGTCGCGACGAAAAACTCGATGCGCTTGGCCAGAATCTCATGCACGCGCCGTGCATTTTCGCGCGCCATCAGGCTGTTGCTGGCGAATACCACCAGCGATCGCACCGGGTACGGATCGGCGTTCTCGATGGCATCCCAGACCACGTGCGGCGTGATGCGGTTGATGGTGGCGCCCAGCCGGTAGCGGTCGGCGCCGAGCATCCTGGCGCGCTGCGTGTCGGGCAAGGCGTCGAACAGCGAAAACTTCGCGCGCGGCACGCCCGGTGGAATGCCGAAAATGACGTTGCCGCCCGGAACGTCGAGATTGCCGGTCAGAGCCACCAGATAGATCAGCGCGCGGTCCGCGTCCACGCAATTGACGTTCTGCTCGACGCCGACACCCCACTGCAACGCCGCCGGTTTGGTGGTGGCGAAAAGCCGCGCGGCGGCGACGATTTTGTCGGCCGGCACCCAGGTGATGCGCTCGACGACCTCGGGCGGATATTCATCGAGCCGATGGCACAGCTGTTCGAAGCCGGTGGTATGGCGGGCGACGAACTCGCGGTCGTGGAGCGCCTCCTTGACGATCACGTGCAGCATGCCCAGCGCCAGCGCCGAGTCGGTGCCCGGCCGCACCTGCAACCAGAGTTCGGCCTTGTCGGTCAGGCGGTTGCGGCGCGGGTCGACCACGATCATCCGCGTGCCCGCCTGCATGGTCTTGGCCAGGTTGATGCCCTTGTTTTCGTCCGGGTTGGAGATCAGGTGATTGCTGCCCCAGACGAGCAGGCACTTCGGCTGGTTGTCGTAATCGACCAGCGGAATCTCCATGCCGAGCGCCTTGCACACCGCGATGCGCGGCAGGTAGCACATGTGACCGGGCGTCAGCACGTTCGGTGTGCCGAACAGATTGGCGACCCGATAGAGAAAGCGGTGGAAGTCGCGCCCGGTGCCATGGCCGAACACCACCGACTCGGCGCCGGACTCGGCCTTGATGCGGTTCAGCCGCTCCGCGACGATGCCGAGCGCTTCGTCCCACGACAGCCGGCGCCACTTGCCTTCGCCGCGCCCACCGACCCGCTGCTGCGGATACAGCAGGCGATCGGGATGATTCTGCAGCTCGATCGCGGCATGGGCTTTCTTGCAAGTGTAGCCCTTGCTGATCGGATGCTCCCAGTCGGCGTGTATCTTCACCGGCCGGCCCTTTTCGACGGCGACATACACGCCGCAGCCGCCATGGCCGCAGGCGCGACAGATGGTCCTGATGCGTTCCTGTGGGTTGCTCATGTCGTTATCTTCCGCGGTTGGCTAGCTCCGCGCCACTGTAACGTCGACCCCGGCCATCGGGTTTGAACGGGCGTGAAGTGCCGCTGGCCGGAGCGCGCAAGGCGCGCATCGGGGTCAAGTAAAACTAGAGGGGAAATTGGCCGCATTCTTGGGTATATCGGCCCGCCGCCACGGGAGCAGGATGAGCGCTGAAACCCGCTCAGGAGGTGCAAGCCGTGATCATCCAGTCCGTCGAACTCGTGGCCCTGCCGAACGCGCCGGCCTACCAGAACAAGATCTACCGGGCCCATCTGGACACCGGCGAGGACATCGATCTATTCCAGCAACACTGGGACGTGCAACTGCCGCCGGAATCGCTGGTCGGGCTGACGCCCGAGCAGGCTCGCAAGAAGCGCACCGAGAAAATGCTGTCGGTGGCCGAGGGCCACCACTGATTCGGCGAGCGGCGGCGGGCTCAGCCCTGCTGCGGCTTGTTGGGGCGGGGCCGGCGCTTGCCGCCGCCGCCCGGGCCTTTTTCGCCCTTGGGCGGATGTTTCTTCTGCTGGAAATGCCGGCCACCACCACCGCCGCCGCCGGTCGAAGGAACGCCAACCGGGCCGGCCGGGCTGCCTGGGTGCACGCGGTTGCCCGGGGCGAACTGGATCTCCAGCTCGTTGATCTCGTCCCATTGCTCGTCGCTGCGATCGCGTTCGGGCACCGACAGCAGTTCGCGCAAGCGACGGCGCGGGTCGACGCCCGGCGTCTGCGGGGCAGGGGCGGCCGGCGCCACGGGCTGGGCCGGTGGTGCGGCGAGTGCCGGCGCCTCGTCGGCCGATGATGCGGCCGGCGGTGATGCCGGGGACTCGTTGAGGTTTTCTGGCTCCGTATTCATGCCGCCATTATACCAAGGCGGCAAAAGTCAGGCATGGTGGCACGCCGGCCGGCCGGCGGACGGTCAGCCCGTGCGCCCTTCCAGTGCTTCCCAGCGTTCCAGGCAGGCGAGCAACTCATCGTCGATGGCGGCCAGGCGCGCGGCGATGCGCACCGCCTCGTCGCCCCGGCTCATGTGCAGTGCCGGGTCTTCGAGGCGGCGCGTCAGTTCGCCCTGTTCCGCCTCCAGTACGGCGATGCGTTCCGGCAGGGCTTCGAGCTCCCGCTGTTCCTTCCAGGTAAGCTTGTTGTCGTTCCTTTTCATGGCGGCGGTCGGCGACGGGGCGGCGGTCCGGGTTGGCGGCGACTTGGCGGCGACCGTCGTCTCCTTGCGACAGCGTAGCCAGTCCTCGTAGCCGCCGGCGTATTCCTTCCAGCGGCCGTCGCCCTCGGCAGCGATGGTTTGCGTGACCACGTTGTCGAGGAAGGCGCGGTCGTGGCTGACCAGGAAGATGGTGCCGGAATAGTCCTGGAGAAGTTCCTCCAACAGCTCCAGTGTCTCGATGTCGAGGTCGTTGGTCGGCTCGTCGAGCACCAGCGCGTTGGCCGGCCGCGCGAATAGCCGCGCCAGCAGCAGGCGGTTGCGCTCGCCGCCCGACAGCGACTTGACGGGCGAACGCGCCCGCGCCGGCGCGAACAGGAAGTCGCCCAGGTAACCGATGACGTGCTTGCGCTGGCTGCCGATCTCCACGTAGTCGGAGCCGGGCGAAATCACGTCGGCGAGCATGGCCTCGGGATCGAGCGCCGCGCGGAACTGGTCGAAATAGGCGATCTGAAGCTTCGTGCCCAGCCGCACCGAGCCGGTGTCGGGCTTCAGTTCGCCGAGGATCAGCCGCAGCAGCGTCGTCTTGCCGGCACCGTTGGGGCCGATCAGGCCGATGCGGTCGCCGCGCAGGATGCGCGCCGAGAAGTCGCGCACGATCTTGCGGTCGCCGAACGACTTGTCGACATGCGTCAATTCGGCCACCAGCTGGCCGCTTTTCTCGCCGGTGGCGAGCGAGAGGCGTGCCTCGCCCAGCCGCTCGCGCCGGGCGGCGCGTTCGCGGCGCAGCGCTTCCAGACGCAGCACGCGGCCTTCGTTGCGCGTGCGGCGCGCCTCGACGCCCTTGCGTATCCAGACTTCCTCCTGGGCGAGAAACTTGTCGAATTTCGCGTTCTGGGTCGCCTCGCCCTTGAGCATCTCGGCCTTGCGCCGCCGGTAGTCGGCGAAGGCGCCGGCGAAGCTGGTCAGCGTGCCGCGATCGAGTTCGACGATGCGCGTCGCCAGCCGGTCGAGAAAGCGCCGGTCGTGGGTGATGAACAGCAGCGTGATGCCGCTGCCGAGCAACAGTTCCTCCAGCCATTCGATGGCGGCGATGTCGAGGTGGTTGGTCGGTTCGTCGAGCAGCATCACTTGCGGCTCGGTGGCCAGCGCCCGCGCCAGCGCCAGCCGCTTCTTCTGGCCGCCCGAGAGCGTGGCGACGCGCGCGTCGGGGTCGAGGCCGATGCGTTCGATGGCCCGCTCGGCCTGGGCAGCAGCAGACCAGGCGCCGAGCGCCTCCAGGTCGTGCTGGAGGACGTCGAGCCGCGCCAGCAGCTTGTCGTGATCGGCGCCGGGCTCCGCGAGGCGGTGCGAAACCTCGTGCCATTCGGCCAGTAGGCGCGTCGCCGCGCCCATGCCGGCGACCACGGCCTCGAAAACAGTCAGGGCCGGATCGAGTTCGGGCTCCTGATGGACGTGGGCGAGCCGGAGCCCCGGCTGCCGCCAGACTTCGCCGTCGTCGAGATGGCCGCCGTGCTCGCCGCCAGCCAGCGCGGCGAGCAGCGAGGACTTGCCACTGCCGTTGCGGCCGATCAGCGCCACGCGCTCGCCTTCGTCGAGCTGGAAGTCGGCGTGGTCGAGCAGCGGCACATGGCCGAAGGCGAGGCAGGCTTGGGTGAGCGAGATGAGCGGCATGGCTTGCCCGGATTTGCTAGGATGGAATTTTGTTCTGACCGAGGCATTCGACATGAGCCACAAGCACGTCAATCAACTCCGCGGCATTTTCCATGACCCGATCAGCGCCAACATCCACTGGCGCGAGGTCGAGTCGCTGCTCACGCATCTCGGCGCCAGCATCGAGGCCGCGCATGGCGCGCGTTTCCACGTCAAGCTGAACCGGGCGGAAACATTTCTCCATCATCCGCACCACGGCAATGTGTGCGATCGCAACCTGATCAAGCAGTTGCGCGAGTTTCTCGCTCACGCCGGGGTCAGCGTCTCCTCCTACGAGAGCCAGCACGCCCAGCACTCGGGAAGCTAGGCGACGGCCAGCGCCTGTTCGAGATCGCCGAGCAGGTCGGCGATATCCTCCAGGCCGATGGATAGCCGCACCAGGCCTTCGCTGATCAGGTGCTCGACGCGCTCCTCCGGCGTGTAGAACGCATGGGTCATGCTGGCCGGATGCTGGGCGAGGCTTTCGGCATCGCCGAGACTGACCGCCCGGGTGAACACGCGAAGCGTGTTCATGAAGCGTCGGCCGGCTTCGATGCCGTCCTTGAGTTCGAAGGCGATCATGCCGCCGGGCTGGGCCATCTGCCGCCGCGCCAGTTCCAGTTGCGGGAAAGACGCCACCCCCGGGTAATGCACCACGGCGATCTTGCCGTGGCCGGCCAGGAATTCGGCCACCGCGCGGGCATTGGCGCAGTGGCGGTCCATGCGCAGCGACAAGGTCTTCAGGCCGCGCAGTACCAGGAAGGCGTCCTGCGACGAGAGGACGGCGCCGGTCATGTCCTTGAGTCCGTAAAAACGCACCTTGTCGAGGGTTTCCTTGTCGCCGACGATGACGCCGGCCAGCAGGTCGCCATGGCCGCCGAGATATTTCGTCGCCGAATGCAGCACGAAGTCCGCGCCCAGTTCCAGCGGTCGTTGCAGGTACGGCGTGCAGTAGGTGTTGTCGACCACGGTGCGGGCGCCGTGGCGGCGGGCAATGGCCGACACGGCGTTGATGTCCACCAGGCGCATGTTCGGATTGGCCGGTGATTCGAAAAACACCACGCGGGTGGTCGGGCCGATGGCGGCCTCGAGATTGGCCGGGTTGGTGAGGTCGACATGCGTGACCTTGACGCCGAACTTGGCCAGCCCGTGGTTGAGAAAGCCGAAGGTGCAGCCGTACAGGGTCTTGTCGGCGATGATTTCGTCGCCCGGCGCCAGCAGGGTCCAGAGCAGCGAGGTGGTGGCGCCCTGGCCAGAGGCGGTCGCCAGGGCCGCTTCGCCGCCTTCCAGATCGGCGACTCGCGCCTCGAGCAGGGCCGTGGTCGGATTGCCGACGCGCGAATAGACGAAACCCGCCTGCTCGCCGGCAAAGCGTGCGCTGCCATCCTCCACCGTCGGGAAGGCGTAGGTCGAGCTCAGGTAGACCGGCGGATTGAGCGAGCCGTGGCCCGCGTAGGGGTCATAGCCATGGTGGATGGCCCGGGTGTCGAAGCCTGGGCGGCGGGTTCGGGAGGTATCCATGTCAACTGTCTCGGTGGTCGATGGCCGACCGGGAATCTAGCACGTCGCGGCGGTCGGGCCGCGCTTAGCCGCGGGCCAGCCAGATCAGCAGGGTGGTGAAGAGTTTGTCGGGATCGACCGGCTTGGCGATGAAGTCGTTCATGCCGGCGCCCATGCAGCGCTGCCTGTCCTCCTCGAAGGCATTGGCCGTCATGGCCAGGATCGGCACATGTTGCCGCCCGGACAGCGCGCGGATCATCCGCGTCGCCTCGAGGCCGTCGACATGGGGCATCTGCATGTCCATGAGAATCACGTCGTAGGCGCCGGCCCTGGCCATGTCGACCGCTTGGCGTCCGTCCTCCGCCAAGTCGACCTTCAGGCCCGCCTCCTCGAGCAGGGAACGCGAGACTTCCTGGTTGACCGGCTCGTCCTCCACCAGCAGGATGCGGGCGTCCCGGTGGCGGTGCTTGATCTGTTGCTCGGCCGGCGAGTCGTCCACCGCGCGCGGGGCCTCGCCGGGCCGGGCGCGCTCCAGGCGCGCGGTGAACCAGAAAGTGCTACCGAGACCTGGCTGGCTGTTCACGCCGATCTGCCCACGCATCAGGCCCACCAGGCGCTTGCTGATGGCGAGGCCCAGGCCGGTGCCGCCAAAGCGCCGTGTCGTCGAACTGTCGGCCTGCTCGAACGCGGAGAACAGCCGGGGCTGGTCCTCGACCGGGATGCCGATGCCGGTATCCTGAACATCGAAGCGGAGCAGGCAATGCGACGCCGTCTGCTCGACCGCCGAAACCCTGATCCTGATCGAACCGCGCTCGGTGAACTTGATGGCGTTACCCGCCAGGTTGATGAGCACCTGGCCCAGCCTCAGCGGGTCGCCGCGCAGCGACAACCCGGCCACTTCGTCGGCGATGTCGACCGTCAGCAGCAAACCTTTTTCGGCGGCGCGACCGCCGAGCATGCTGATCACGTTCTCGGGCACGCCGCCAAGCCGGAAATCGATCTGTTCGAGTTGCAGGCGGTCGGCTTCGATCTTGGAGATGTCGAGGATGTCGTTGATCACGCCGAGCAGGTGCCTGGAGGCGTCGCGGGCTTTGCCCAGCTGGTCGCGCTGCTTGGGGTCGGTGGCGCGGCGCAGCGCGAGGTCGGTCATGCCCATGATGCCGTTCATCGGCGTGCGCAGTTCATGGCTCATGTTGGCCAGGAAGGCGCTCTTGGCCCGGCTGGCCGTCTCGGCCGCATCCTTGGCCAGGACAAGATCATGGGTGCGCTTGTCGACCTGCTCCTCCAGGTACCTGCGCTGGTCGGCCAGCTGGAGCTCGGCGACCCGCTGCGCCGTCACGTCCTGCACCGTGCCGGTGCCGGCGATCGCCTGGCCGCCGGTGTCGCGGGCGATCTCGGCGCGTTCGCGCACCCAGAGCACCTTGTTCTCGACCAGGATGCGATGCACCACGTCGTAAGGCATCCGTCCGGCGATGGCATCATTCCACGCTTGCGTAACCGCGGACAGGTCGTCGGGATGGATGTAACTGGCGAAGGATTCGAAGGTCTGCGGCGTCCCCGGGGGCACGGCGAACATGCGGTAGGTTTGGTCCGACCAGGTCAAGCGATTGGCGACGATGTCGAGGTGCCAGCTGCCGATGCCGGCAACGGCCTGCGCGTGCTTCAGGTTGGCCTCGCTGCGCGCCAACTCGGCATTGGTGGCGGTCAGCGCCTCGTCCTTGCTGATCAGTTGACCATAGAGCAGCTCGGCGGGGCGTCGGACGCCGGTGACGACCAGCGCCAGGTAGGCCAGCACCACCGAGACGAAACGGAAGTAATGGCCGAGTTCGTTGGCGAAGTCGTAGAAGCCGACGTAGTGGATGAAGCAGAACTCGGTGGCGATGGCCAGCAGCACGGAGCCGCTGAGCAAGCCGAAGACCTGACGCGGAAACTCTCGCCGCGCGCGCGCCAGCATCAGCCAGGCCAGGACCAGGATGCCGATGATGACGAACTCGCCGACGATCTTGAAACGGGTCAGTCCGACTTCCTCGACATGGGTGGCCGGCAGCATGCCTTGAAGAATGGCGATGCTGGCCAGGACGCCGGGCACGGCGAAGGCGAACGTGGCCAGCGTGAAATTCGGTCGGCGGCGGATGAAGGCTGGCGCCAGGCAGAGCGCGACGGCCTCGATGAAGCGCGCCGCCAGCCAGAACTGGGTGGGGTGATTGGTGCTGACGTCGGGCAGGAGGTTCATGCCCTTGAAGGTCAGGGTGTGGAAGATGTCGATGGTGGCGATGGTGGCGTAGGCGGCGCCGACGATGACCAGATAGCCATTGTGCAGGTGCTGGCGCGTCGCCCAGGTCAGCGTGAAGACCGAGATGGCCACCGAAATGGCGATCAGTTCGGCCAGGGTGTGAAACAGCAGGTAATGGACCGGCCGCGCCGCCGCCATGAGCAGCCCGGCGGCCACGACGAACAGCCAGACACCGGCCGTCAGCACCGGCGTGTCGGCGCGCGGCGGCGAGCTTGGCCGTTCGCCGTTCATCGCCGATGACGGCATGGCGCCGCGCCGGGCGGAGTCCGGGCAACGCCCGGTGGCATTTCAGCCGCCGGCCAGCAGTTGGCGGAAACGATCGCGGCTGACATGGATGAACAGGGCTTCGCAACTGGCGGTGACGACACCGTTGGCGCGGATTTCGCCCTCGAGCAGGTTCTTGCGGCCTTTGACTTCCTTGACCCGCCCGACCAACTGCAACTCGGTGCACAGCGGCGTCGGGCGATGCAGGCGGACGGTGATGGTGCCGGTGACGCCCGGCTGGCCGGTGAGCTTCTGGGCAATGCCGAGAAACTGGTCGAACAGCGCGCAGACGAAACCGCCGTGCACGCAGTTGGGCGGCCCTTCGTATTGCCAGCCGAGCGTGGTGCGGCCATGCGCCGTGTCGCCCTCGATCCAGGTGTTGAACGGCGGCGAGATGGGATTGCACTTGCCGTCGACCGGGTTGAGCTCGTAGCCCAGGCGCCCCGGGGTGCCGTGACGGCCATCCTCGTGCGCCTCGAAAGCGAGCCGGCCGAGGAGGTTGGGCACTTCGGCCAGCCGGTCGGTCTGCGCCCGGATACTGTCGGCGACGGCGCGCAAGGTGGCGGCGTCGCTGGTGGTGGCGACCAGCTTGGCGATCAGTTGCCGCGCCGCCTCGGCGGCGTCGCGCCGGGCCGCCCAGTCGTCGTTTACGGGAGCCTTGGTGGCGGGGCAGGCGTAGGGATCGAAAGTATCGTCGTCGCTCATGGGGGAAGGCGCGGCACGGACGCCGCATCGTTGGAGGCGTTCCCCGATTTTATCAAAGGTGGCGGGTGGCCACGGCTGACTTTGCCGGCATTGGCCGGAAGAGAGGACGCGAGCCTCCTCCCGATCCTTGACGGGATTTTCGATCAGCGCCGATGGTGGTTGTCGAAGCGGTCCGCCTGGCCGCCGAACAGAATGTCGCGTGCCATGGCCCCTTCGAGCATGTCGTGCGGGAACCCCAGTTTGGGTGCCGTGGCCCGTTCGAGCCGTCGCCACTGGTCGTCGCTCAGCGTGCAAGACAGGCAACCCAGGTTGTCGAGCAGTTGCTCCCGCGTGCGGGCGCCGAGGATGGGGAAAATCGTGCCATGGCGAGTCTGCTGGCGGATGAAGGCCAGGGCCGCCTGGCTGGGCGTGCAACCCACCTCGCGGGCGATGTCGGTGACCAGGGTGGCCACCGTTCGTTGCCGCTCCGTCATGGGCTGGTGTTGGCCGCGCCCCTTGCCCGTGCCGTCGAGGAATTTGCCGGTGAGGATGCCGCCCGCCAGGGGTGACCACGCGGTAATGCCCAGGTCGAGCGCGCCGGCCATGGGCAGCAGTTCACGTTCCGCCGTGCGTTCCAGCAGGCTGTATTCGACCTGGATACCGATGAACGGCGCCCAGCCGCGCAGGTCGGCCAGCATGTTGGCGCGGCTGATCTGCCAGGCCGGCGTGTCGGACACGGCGACATAGTGGACCTTGCCGGCGGCAACCAGATCGTCGAGGCCGCGCATGATCTCCTCGACCGGCGTCGTGTCGTCCCAGATGTGCAGCCAGTAGAGGTCGATGTGATCGGTCTTCAGCCGGCGCAGGCTCTCTTCCACGCAACGCATCATGTTCTTGCGGCTGTTGCCGGACTTGGACAAGTCGCGCTCCAGCGTCGAGCCGTATTTGGTGGCCAAAACAAAATGATCGCGATCGGCATTCACGAAATCGCCCAGCAATGCCTCGCTGGCGCCGTTGCCGTAGATGAATGCCGTGTCGATGAAATTGCCGCCGGCATCGGCGAAGGCGTCGAACATCTCGCGACTTTCGGCCGCGTTGCTGCCGAATTGCCAGAGCTGGTCGTCCTTGCCGAAAGTCATGGCGCCGAGGCACAGCTCGGAAACGCGCAGGCCCGAATGGCCAAAAAGTTTATAACGCATGGATGGACCGCCTTCCGTTATCGGGTCGTGCTTCCGGTTGCCGGGCGTTGGTATCGATCGCCAGGTCGACAGTGAGACCGATAATAGGCGAAAGTCAGCCATGGCGGCGCGCCGCCATGGCTGACTTTGCTCAGACGGTCACGGTATCCGCGACTTCCTGGAATTCGCCGATCTGGTTGAAGTTCATGTAGCGGTAGATGTCGGTGGACTTGCCTTCCAGGGTCTTCACGTACTCCAGGTACTCGGGAAGCGTCGGGATGCGGCCGAGCAGGGCGCACACCGCGGCGAGTTCCGCCGAGCTCAGATACACGCGGGTGTCGATGCCCAGGCGGTTGGGGAAGTTGCGGGTCGAGGTCGATACCGCCGTGCTGCCCTTCCTGATCTGCGCCTGGTTGCCCATGCACAACGAGCAGCCGGGCATTTCCATGCGCGCGCCGGACTTGCCGAGCACCGAGTAGTAGCCTTCCTCGTTGAGCATCATGGCATCCATCTTGGTCGGCGGCGCGATCCACAGGCGGGTCGGGATGTCACTCTTGCCTTCAAGAATCTTGCCGGCGGCGCGGAAATGGCCGATGTTGGTCATGCAACTGCCGATGAAGACTTCGTCGATCTTGTCGCCCTGGACTTGGGAGAGCGGCTTGACGTCGTCCGGGTCGTTCGGGCAGGCCAGCAGCGGCTCCTTGATCTCGTTCATGTCGATCTCGATTACCGCCGCGTATTCGGCGTCGGCATCGGGTTCGAGCAGCTTCGGGTTGGCGATCCAGTCCTCCATGGCCTTGACGCGGCGACCCAGGGTGCGCTTGTCCTCGTAGCCTTCGGCGATCATCCACTTCATGAGCGTGATGTTCGACTTCAGGTACTCGATGATCGGTTCCTTGTTCAGGCGCACCGTGCAGCCGGCGGCGGAACGCTCGGCCGAGGCATCGGTCAGCTCGAAGGCCTGTTCGACCTTGAGGTCGGGCAGGCCTTCGATCTCGAGGATGCGGCCCGAGAAGATATTCTTCTTGCCCTTCTTCTCGACGGTTAGCAAGCCCTGCTTGATCGCTTGATAGGGGATGGCATTGACCATGTCGCGCAGGGTGATGCCGGGCTGCAGCTTGCCCTTGAAGCGGACCAGCACGGACTCGGGCATGTCGAGCGGCATGACGCCGGTGGCGGCGGCGAAGGCGACCAGGCCCGAACCAGCCGGGAAGGAGATACCGATCGGGAAGCGGGTGTGCGAGTCGCCGCCGGTGCCGACGGTGTCGGGCAGCAGGAAGCGGTTCAGCCAGCTGTGGATCACGCCGTCGCCCGGCTTGAGGGAAATGCCGCCGCGCGCGGTGATGAAGCTGGGCAGCGTGCGATGGGTCTTGACGTCCACCAGCTTCGGGTAGGCGGCCGTGTGGCAGAAGGACTGCATCACCAGGTCGGCGGAGAAGCCAAGGCAGGCGAGGTCCTTGAGTTCGTCGCGGGTCATTGGGCCGGTGGTGTCCTGGCTGCCGACCGAGGTCATTTTGGGCTCGCAGTAGGTGCCCGGGCGGATGCCCCGCTGTTGCCCATTTTCCTCAGCCAGGCCGCAGGCGCGGCCGACCATCTTCTGGGCCAGCGAGAAGCCCTTGCCCGTGTCGGCCGGGTTCTGCGGCAGGCGGAAGAGGGTGGAAGCGGGCAGGCCGAGGAATTCGCGCGCCTTGGCCGTGAGGCCGCGGCCGATGATCAGGTTGATGCGGCCGCCGGCGCGCACTTCGTCGAGCAGCACTTCGGACTTGTAGGCGAAGGTGGAAATCGTCTGGCCGTTCTTCTCGACCTTCTTATCGTAGGGGTAGATGTCGACGACATCGCCCATGGCCATCTGGGCCACGTCGCACTCAATGGGGAAGGCGCCGGCGTCTTCCTGCGTGTTGAAGAAGATCGGCGCGATCTTGCCGCCTAGGCAATATCCACCGAAGCGCTTGTTGGGCACGAAGGGAATGTCGTCGCCGGTCCACCAAAGGACGGAGTTGGTGGCGGACTTGCGCGACGAGCCGGTGCCGACCACGTCGCCGACGTAGGCGACCGGGTGGCCTTTCTGCTTGAGGTCCTCGATCAGCTTGATCGGGCCGCGCTCGCCCGGCTTCTCGGGCGTGATGCCTTCGCGGGCGTTCTTCAGCATGGCCAGGCCGTGCAGGGGAATGTCGGGGCGGCTCCAGGCATCCGGCGCCGGCGACAAATCGTCGGTGTTGGTTTCGCCGATCACCTTGAACACGGTGACGGAAATCTTCTTCGGCACTTCCGGACGCGAGGTGAACCACTCGGCGTCGGCCCAGCTCTGCACCACGGCCTTGGCGTTGGCATTGCCGGCCTTGGCCTTGTCGGCGACGTCGTGGAAAGCGTCGAACATCAGCAGCGTGCCCTTGAGGCCGTTGGCGGCGACTGTGCCCACTTCCTTGTCATCGAGCAGGTCGATCAGCGGCTTGACGTTGTAGCCGCCGAGCATGGTGCCCAAGAGTTCGGTGGCCTTGGCGCGCGAGACCAGCTTGCTCGGCGTCTCGCCACGGCTGACTTTGGCCAGGAACTCCGCCTTGACCTTGGCGGCATCATCGACGCCCGCCGGTACGCGGTGGGTCAGCAGTTCGAGCAGCAACGAGGCCTCGCCGCTCGGCGGCCCCTGGATCAGGTCGATGAGTTCCTGGGTCTGTTGCTTGCTCAAGGGCAGCGGCGGAATGCCGAGGGCGGCGCGTTCGGCGACGTGGGCACGGTAGGCTTCGAGCATGTGAGTGTCCTCTCGGTTGGGGTATCAGCTAAAGAAACGTTGATGGACGGCGGCCGGCACTGGCATGCCGGTAGACCGCGCCCGTTGCAGGAGCTCCCAGTAGTAGCGGTAGGAGGCCCGGTCGTGCAGCCTGCCGTCGATCTGGATCGGTCCCCAGTCGGCGTCCTGGGCAGCACAAAGAATGGCCGTAGCGGTGTCGACTTCGGCGAAGTCGGGGCGCATGGCCTCGACGATCGGCTCGATCTGCGCCGGGTGGATGCTCCACATGCGCAGGAAGCCGAATTCCATGCGGGCGCGGCGCGCGTCGTCGCGCACCACGGCCGGGTCGCGGAATTCCGTGGTGACGTTGTGCGCCGGCACCACACCGTTGCCGAGCGCGGCGGCGGCGATCTCGCACTTGGCGCGCACGATTAGCGGATGCGAGAACTGGCCGGGCGAACGCATGGCGGTGGCGGGAATCGCGCCATGATGGGCGGAAACGAAATCCATGAGGCCGAAGTCGATCGACTCGACGTGCGGCAGGGCGGCGATTTGCCAAGCCTCGCGCAAGGCGCCCGGCGTTTCGATGAGCACATGCACGGGGATTTCGCGGTCGACGCCATGACGCTGCCGTGCGGCATCAAGGGCGCTGATCTGCTCCAGCGCATTGTCGGCACGCTCCGGTTTGGGCAGCACCAGATAGGCCAGCCGGCGGCCGGCCGTGGCGATCAGCGTTTCCAGTTCCTCGCGCCAGGCCGGGTGCGTGACATCGTGGATGCGGGCGCCGAAACGGTCGAAGCGATTGGCGTCGCTCATGACCAGCGCGGCGATCATGGCCGCATGCTCGCGCTCGCGGCCGGCCGGCGCCCCATCCTCGCCATCGCCGGTGACGTCGAACACCGGGCCGAGTCTGGCCTGGAGTTCGAGCGCCTTGCCGATCGTCTTTTCGCTGCCCGCGTAGTGTTCGCAGGCCGCCAGCGCGGGAAACGGCCGGCCACCCGCGTAAAGCACTTCGGAGGGGTGAAGTGCCATGGCGCCTATCGATCAGCCGAACAGGTGCTTGACGCCGTCGCGCTCTTCGGTGAGTTCCTTGAGCGTGAAGTCCATCTTCTCGCGCGAGAAGGCGTCGATCTCGAGGCCCTTGACCACTTGCCACTTGCCACCGGCACAGGTGCAGGGCATGCCGTAGATCATGCCTTCCGGAATGCCGTAGGCGCCATCGGAAACCACGCCCATGGTCACCCACTTGCCATTGGTGCCCAGGTTCCAGTCGCGCATGTGGTCGATGGCGGCGTTGGCGGCCGAGGCGGCGGAGGAAAGGCCGCGTGCTTCGATGATGGCGGCGCCGCGCTTGCCCACCTTCGGGATGTACTCGTTCTTGTACCAGGCTTCATCATTCACCAGCGCCGGCGCGGCCTTGCCGGCAATCATGGCGAAACGGATGTCCGGATACATGGTCGGCGAGTGGTTGCCCCAGACGACCATCTTCTCGATGTCGGTGACCGAGGACTTGGTGCGCGTGGCGAGCTGCGAGATGGCGCGGTTGTGGTCCAGACGCATCATCGAGGTGAACGCGCTCTGCGGCAGGCTCTTCGCGGTGTTCATGGCGATCAGGGCGTTGGTGTTGGCGGGATTGCCGACCACGATCAGCTTGAGATCACGTGCGGCGACTTCGTCGATGGCCTTGCCCTGTTCGGTGAAGATCTTGGCGTTTTCGAGCAGCAGGTCCTTGCGCTCCATGCCCGGGCCGCGCGGCCGGGCGCCGACCAGCAGGGCTTGCTGGGCATCCTTGAAGGCCACCTTGGGGTCGGAGGTGCCGATCATGTCGGCCAGCAGCGGGAAGGCGCAGTCCTCGAGTTCCATCATTACGCCTTTGAGCGCGGCTTGCGCCTTGTCGATCGGCAGTTCGAGCATCTGCAGGATGACCGGCTGATCTTTGCCCAGCATTTCACCGCTGGCGATGCGGAACAACAGGGCGTAACCGATTTGACCGGCGGCGCCGGTGACTGCGACTCGTACGGGGGCTTTGGCCATGGGAGACTCCTTGCGGGTTGAAGTGTTCGAGCAGTGAAATGCCGGCTCCAAGCACTCCGGCGCCGGTCCGATGTCATGCAGAATCTTAGCCGCCTCTTGTGCGCCGTGTCAATAGTTATCATATAACATATATAAGACATAAGATAGTCTATGGACGAGTCTAGCCGTTTGTGGTTGAATGCATGCCATGGCGCACGTATCTCCCACGTTCAGTCCGCTCTATCGGCAGATCAAGAGCCTGATCCTCCAGTCGCTGGAAGGGGGTGAATGGCGGCCGGGCGAGGTCATTCCCAGCGAGACCGAGCTGGCCGGCCGCTTCGGCGTCAGCCAGGGCACCGTGCGCAAGGCGGTCGACGAACTCGCCGCCGAGAACCTGCTGCTGCGCCGGCAGGGCAAGGGCACCTATGTCGCCTCGCATAACGACCCGCGCGCTTTCTTCCGCTTTCTCAGGCTCGAAGCGCTCAAGGGCGACATCGGGCCATCCATCAGCGCGCCGCTGGAATGCTGGCGCGCCAAGGCGGGGCTGGAAGCGGCTCGCGTGCTCGGCATCAAACTGGCCGAGCCGATCGTCATCGTGCGGCGCCTGCTCCAATTTTCGGGAAAGCCGGTGGTGGTCGACGAGATCTATCTGCCTGGCGATGTGTTCGGTGGCCTGACGCTGGAGATGCTCAAGAACTGGCCGGGATCGCTCTATAGCCTGTTCGAGTCCGAGTTCGGCGTGCGCATGGTCCGCGCGGAGGAACGCTTGCGGGCGGTGGCGGCCGATCGCGCCAGCGCCGAGTTGCTCGGCGTGAAGGAAGGCAGCCCCTTGCTCTCGGTGGAGCGCGTCAGTTTCAGTTATGGCGGTCGTCCGGTGGAGTGGCGACGAGGCTTGTATTCCACCAGCGATCATTGTTACGTCAACGAGTTGAGTTGATGCTGGCGGAGGCGGTCGCGCATCACGTCGGCCCGGTTGCCAATGTCGATAAGATGTACTGTTTCATGGGTATATCGGTTTTATAATTCGTAATTGCTGCATCGTGTCAATTAAGGGAGGTCGAGCATGGCTGAATCGGTCAAGGAAAGACCCAAGCACCTAAATCTATTTGAGATAAAGCAGCCGTTGCCGGCGTTGATGTCGATATTGCATCGCGTCAGCGGCGCCGGCCTTTTCCTGATGCTGCCGTTGTTGATCTGGCTGTTTGGCCTGTCGCTGCGATCGTCGGAGAGCTTCGAGGCATTCAAGGCCACGGTGGGCCATCCGGTCGTCAAGCTGATCCTGCTGGGACTGCTCTGGGCCTATCTTCATCATTTCTGCATGGGCATCCGCATCCTGCTCATCGACATCCATATCGGCGTCGAGAAGGCCCCGGCCCGCGCATCGGCGCTGGCCGTGCTGGTCGTCAGCCTGGCGCTGACCGTCATTCTGGGAGCGAAACTATGGTGACGCGAACCGTCGTCGGCGCCCGCTACGGGCTCAAGGACTGGCTGGCGCAGCGCATCACCGCGTCGATCATGGCCATATATACCGTGGTGATGGCGGTGCTGTTGCTCGGCCGGGATGGCGGCTACGAAGGCTGGCGCGCGCTCATGGCCAATGGCGCCATCCGTTTCTTCACCTTCCTTTTCATTGTCAGTCTCTGTTATCACGCCTGGGTCGGTGTCCGTGACATCTGGATGGACTACGTCAAGCCCGTCTCGACGCGACTGCTGTTGCATGTGCTGACACTGCTCGTCCTAGTCGGTTACGCCGGCTGGGCCGTGCAAATCATCTGGAGGCTCTGATCGTGAGCGTTACCGTTCGCACTTTCGACGCGGTGATCGTCGGCGCCGGCGGCGCCGGCCTGCGCGCCGCCATCCAACTGTCGGAATCCGGTTTCAAGACCGCGGTACTGACCAAGGTCTTCCCCACCCGCTCGCACACCGTCGCCGCGCAAGGCGGCGTCGCCGCCTCATTGGGCAACTCCGAAGAGGACCATTGGCACTGGCACATGTACGACACCGTCAAGGGTTCGGACTGGCTGGGCGACCAGGACGCCATCGAGTTCATGTGTCGCAAGGCCAATGAGTGTGTCATCGAGCTGGAACACTACGGCATGCCGTTCGACCGTACCGACGCCGGCAAGATCTACCAGCGTCCGTTCGGCGGCCACATGTCGAACTTCGGCGAGAAGCCGGTGCGCCGCTCCTGCGCCGCCGCCGACCGCACCGGCCACGCCATGCTGCATGCGATGTATCAGCGCAACGTTAAGGCCAATACGCAGTTTTTCGTCGAGTGGATGGCGCTCGACCTGGTTCGCGACGCCGAGGGCGAAGTGCTGGGCGTGACGGCCATGGACATGGAGACGGGCGAGATCGTCGTCTTCCACGCCAAGGCGACCATTTTCGCCACTGGCGGCGCCGGCCGCATCTTCCACAGTTCGACCAACGCCTTCATCAATACGGGCGATGGTCTCGGCATGGCGGCGCGCGCCGGCATCCCGCTCGAGGACATGGAGTTCTGGCAGTTTCACCCGACTGGCGTGGCCGGCGCCGGCGTGCTGATCACCGAGGGTGTGCGCGGCGAAGGCGGCATCCTGCGCAATGGCCAGGGCGAGCGTTTCATGGAACGCTACGCACCCAACGCCAAAGACCTGGCCTCGCGCGACGTGGTGTCCCGCGCCATGGTCACCGAGATCAACGAGGGTCGCGGCTGCGGGCCGAACAAGGACTTCGTGCTGCTCGACATCACCCACCTGGAACCGGCGACCATCATGAAGCGGCTGCCGGGCATCCGCGAGATCGCCATCCAGTTCGCCGGCGTTGACCCGATCAAGGAACCGATACCCGTGGTACCGACCTGCCACTATCAGATGGGCGGTATCCCGACCAATTACCATGGTCAGGTGGTGGTGCCACAAGGCGATGCCAAGGCGGCGGTGGTGCCGGGCTTCTACGCCGCCGGTGAGTGCGCCTGCGCCTCGGTGCATGGCGCCAATCGCCTCGGCACCAACTCGTTGCTCGACCTGCTGGTGTTCGGCAAGTCGGCCGGCGAGACGGCCGTCGAGGAACTGAAGAAGTCGGCCAAGGCGCACAAGCCGCTGCCGCAGGGCGAGATCGACCGCGCCCTGGCGCGCGTCAATCGCCTCGACACCCGGACCACCGGCGCCGACGTGCACGAGACGCGCATCGCCATGCAGCGTGCCATGCAGAATCATTGCGGCGTTTTCCGCTTCGCCGACAAACTGAAGGAGGGGGTCGGCAAGATTCTTGAAGTCGAGCAGCAAGTGCGCAACACCGTCATTCGTGACAAGTCCAAGGTGTTCAACACCGCGCGAGTCGAGGCGCTGGAACTGGAAAACCTGATCGAGGTGGCGGTGGCGACCATGATTTCGGCCGAGGCGCGCAAGGAATCGCGCGGTGCCCACGTGCGCGACGACGCGACCGACACGCCGGAGCATCCGGACGGCCGGGATGACGCCCATTGGCTGAAGCACACGCTGTGGTACAAGGAAGGCAATCGCCTCGACTACAAGCCGGTGACCCTGACGCCGCTCTCCGTCGACACCATCGCCTTGAAGAAGCGCGCCTACTGAGGAACCGCACATGACCACGCGCACACTCCAATTCAAGATTTACCGCTACGATCCGGACAAGGACGTCAAGCCCTACATGCAGGACATCGCCGTCGAGGTCGACGCCACCGACCGCAAGCTGCTCGACGCAATGGTGAAGCTGAAGGCCAAGGACGATTCCATCGCTTTTCGCCGCTCCTGCCGCGAAGGCGTTTGCGGTTCGGACGCCATGAACATCAACGGCAAGAACGGCCTGGCCTGCCTGACCGACATCGCGAGTTTCCCCGAGGGCAAGCCCATCGTGCTACGGCCACTGCCGGGGCTTCCCGTCATTCGCGATCTGATCGTCGACATGACGCAGTTCTTCAAGCAGTACCACTCGATCAAGCCTTATCTTGTCAACAATGATCCACCGCCGGAACGCGAACGTCTGCAAAGCCCGGAGGATCGCGAGGAGCTGAACGGCCTTTACGAGTGCATCCTCTGCGCCTGCTGCTCGACCTCCTGCCCCTCGTTCTGGTGGAACCCGGACAAGTTCGTCGGCCCGGCGGGCCTGCTGGCGGCCTATCGCTTCCTGGCTGATACGCGCGACCAGGCAACCAACGAACGGCTCGACAACCTCGAGGATCCCTACCGTCTGTTCCGTTGCCACACCATCATGAACTGCGTCGATGTCTGTCCCAAGGGACTCAATCCGACCAAGGCCATCGGCAAGATCAAGGACATGATGGTGCGCCGGGCGGTTTGAGGCATGGACGAACAGCGGCGCGCCCGGCGTGAACGCCTGCGCTGGCATTGCCGACGCGCGCTGCTGGAGCTGGACATCGTCTTCGAGCGCTTCTGGCGGAGCGCCGGCGAGTTGAGCGAAGACGATGAAGTGGTGCTCGCGGATCTGCTGGCGATGGAGGATCACGAGCTTTGGTATCTGGTGAGCGGGCAGACCGAGACGGACGATCCGCGCGCCAAGGGCATGGTCGAGCGGTTGCGTCAGGCCTGACGCAACCGCGGAACCGGTAAATAACGAAGGGCGACCTGACAGGGGTTCTTGAAATGAACGCACAACGCATGGCAACGCTGAACGTCGATGGCAAGGCCATCGAGCTTCCCGTCTATTCCGGCAGCATCGGCCCCGACGTCATCGACGTCCGCTCGCTGTATGGCAAGACCGGCACCTTCACTTTCGATCCGGGTTACATGTCCACGGCATCGTGCAAGTCGTCGATCACCTATATCGACGGCGACAAGGGCGAACTGCTCTATCGCGGCTACCCGATCGAACAGCTGGCGGAAAAATGCGACTTCCTGGAAGTCTGCTACCTGCTCAAGCACGGCGAGCTGCCGAATCTCGCCCAGCGCGAGGACTGGAACAAGCGGGTCAAGCGCCACACCATGGTGCACGAGCAAATCACTCGTTTCATGCAGGGCTTCCGCCGCGATTCGCATCCGATGGCGGTGCTGGTCGGCCTGGTCGGTGCACTGTCGGCCTTCTACCATGACTCGCTGGACATCAACAATCCCGAGCACCGCGTGATCGCCGCGGTGCGCCTGATCGCCAAGATGCCGACCATCGTCGCGATGGCCTACAAGTACTCGATTGGCATGCCGATGCCTTACCCGAAGAACAGCCTCGACTACACGGCCAATTTCATGCACATGATGTTCAGCAATCCGTGCGAGGACTACGAGCCGAATCCGGTGCTGGTGCGCGCGCTCGATCGCATCCTGATCCTGCATGCCGACCACGAGCAGAATGCCTCGACCTCGACGGTGCGCCTGGCCGGCTCGTCCGGCGCCAATCCGTTTGCCTGCATCGCCGCCGGCATCGCCTGTCTCTGGGGCCCGGCCCATGGCGGCGCCAACGAGGCGTGTCTGCGGATGCTTGAGGAAATCGGTGACGTCTCGCGCGTGCCGGAATACATCAAGCGCGCCAAGGACAAGAACGACGGCTTCAAGCTGATGGGCTTCGGTCACCGGGTGTACAAGAATTTCGACCCGCGCGCCAAGCTGATGCGCGAAACCTGCCATGAAGTCCTCAATGAACTCGGCTTGCACGACGACCGCCTGTTCAAGCTGGCGCTGGAGCTCGAGCGCATCGCCCTCGAGGACGAATACTTCGTCGAGAAGAAGCTCTACCCGAACGTCGACTTCTATTCCGGCATCGTGCAAAAGGCGCTGGGCATCCCGACCCAGCTGTTCACCGGCATCTTCGCCATGGCCCGCACCATCGGCTGGATCGCCCAGTGGCACGAGATGATCGGTGACCCGGAGCAGAAGATTGGCCGTTCGCGCCAGCTGTATGTCGGCGCGGCGAGGCGCGACGTGCCGACCATCGAACGGCGATGAGTCCGCGGGCAAGGGTGGCCAGCCGCGCTGGCCGCGCTTGGCTCCGACCAGCAGAGGTGACGACAAGATGATGAGACAAACATTGGCGAATTCCTACTTGTTCGGCGCCAATGCGCCGTTCATCGAGGAACTCTACGAGCGCTATCTGGACAATCCGGCCGCCGTCGAGCCGGCGTGGCGCGATTATTTCGACAAGCTGGGCGCCCTGCCTGGCGTCGGAAATTCCACGGCGCCCGATGTGCCGCACGCGCCGGTGATCGCGTCCTTCGCCCAGCGGGCCAAGGAAGGCACCCTGGCGGCACCCGCCCGTGCAGGCAAGCAGAACGCCGAAAAGCAGGTCAGGGTGCTGCAACTGATCAACGCCTATCGTTTTCTGGGCAACCGCTGGGCGCAACTGGATCCCCTGAAGCGCCAGGAGCGGCCCGCGGTCGCCGAACTCGATCCATCTTACTACGGCTTCACCGAGGCCGACTTGGGGCACGTCTTCCACACCGGCTCGTTCGAGGCCGTCGGCGAATCGGCGACCCTGCGCGAGATTCTCGAAGCCGTGCGGCAGACCTATTGCGGCTCGGTGGGCACCGAATACATGCATTTGACGGAGGTCGTGCAGAAGCGCTGGTTGCAGTCGCGGCTGGAAAAGTGCCGCGCCACGCCGGCCCACGGGCCGGAAGACAAGAAGCGTTTCCTTGAGCGCCTGACCGCGGCCGAGACGCTGGAGCGCTACCTGCACACCCGCTATGTCGGCCAGAAGCGTTTTTCGCTGGAGGGCGGCGAGTCGCTGATCGTCGCCATGGATCAGTTGATTCGTACCGGCGGCGCCGGCGGCGTCGAGGAGATGGTGATCGGCATGGCGCATCGCGGCCGGCTCAACGTGCTGGTCAATACGCTGGGCAAGCAGCCGAAGATGCTGTTCGAGGAGTTTGAAGGCAAGAAGGCGCAGGAACTGTCGGCCGGCGATGTCAAGTATCACCTCGGCTATTCCTCGGACGTGGCGACGCCCGGGCGGTCGATGCATCTGACACTGGCGTTCAATCCGTCGCACCTTGAGATCGTCAATCCGGTGGTCTGCGGGTCGGTCTATGCGCGGCAGGTGCGACGCGGCGCCACGGGCCGGCGCGAGGTGGTGCCGGTGCTGATCCATGGCGACGCCGCCGTGGCCGGCCAGGGTGTGAACCAGGAGATGCTCAACTTCTCGCAGACGCGCGGCTATGGCACGGGCGGCACGGTGCACCTGGTGGTGAACAATCAGATCGGTTTCACGACCTCCGACCTGCGCGACTATCGCTCCTCGCTCTACTGCACCGACATCTTCAAGATGGTCGAGGCACCGATCTTCCACGTCAATGGCGACGACCCGGACGCGGTGGCCTATGTCACGCAGCTGGCGATGGAGTTCCGCCAGGAGTTCGGCAAGGATGTCGTCATCGACATCGTCTGCTTCCGCAAGCTCGGCCACAACGAGCAGGACGAGCCGATGGTGACGCAGCCCTTGATGTACAAGAAGGTCAATGCACATCCCGGCACGCGCAAACTTTACGCCGAAAAACTGGCGGCCCAGGGCGTCATCGGCGCCGACGACGGCGAGCGGATGATCAAGGACTATCGCACCGCGCTGGACGAGGGCCGGCACCTGATCGACCCGGTGATTTCCCATCACCAGAGCAAGTACGCGGTCGACTGGCAGCCGCACGCCAATGTCCCCTATACCGAGAAGTGCGACACCACGGTGCCCGGCAAGGAACTGCTGCGGCTGGTCGAGCGCGTGACGACAATCCCAGACCACTTCACCCTGCATTCGCGCGTGCAGAAGATCATCGACGATCGTCGACGGATGGGGGCGGGCAAATTGCCGGTCGACTGGGGCATGGGCGAGACCATGGCCTACGCCACCCTGCTGGCGGCGGGCTACAACGTGCGCATTTCCGGCGAGGACGTCGGCCGCGGCACCTTCTTCCACCGGCACGCCGCCCTGCACGACCAGAAGCGCGAAAAATGGGACGAGGGCACCTCCTGGCCGCTCCAGCAGCTCCAGGAGAAGCAGGGCTGGTTCCACTGTTTCGACTCCGTGCTGTCCGAGGAAGCGGTGCTGGCCTTCGAGTACGGCTTCGCCACCGCCGCCCCGAACGAACTGGTGATCTGGGAGGCGCAGTTCGGCGATTTCGCCAACGGCGCCCAGGTGGTCATCGACCAGTTCCTCGGCTCCGGCGAAGCCAAGTGGGGCCGGGGCTGCGGCCTGGTCATGCTGCTGCCGCACGGTTACGAGGGCCAGGGGCCCGAGCACTCGTCGGCGCGGCTCGAACGCTACATGCAGTTGTCCGCCGAGTTCAACTGGGAAGTCTGCCAGCCGTCCACCGCCGCGCAGATCTTCCATCTGCTGCGCCGGCAGATGCTGCGCCGGCAGCGCAAGCCGCTCATCGTCATGACGCCGAAGTCCCTGCTGCGCCACAAGGATGCGACCAGTTCGCTCGACGAGCTGGCCGACGGCACCTTCCAGACGGTGATCGGCGAGGTCGACGCGCTGAACGCCAAGAAGGTGACGCGCGTCGTCGCCTGCGCCGGCAAGATTTACTATGAACTGCTGGCGGCGCGCCGTGAGCGCCAGCTGGACAACGTCGTGCTCCTGCGCATCGAGCAGCTCTATCCGCTCGACGACCGTCGCCTGTCGGAGGAACTCAGGAAGTATCCCAACGCCAGGCAGATCGTCTGGTGCCAGGAGGAGCCGCTCAACCAGGGCGCCTGGTACGCCAAGCACCACACCCTGATGAGTTCCCTTGGCAAGGGGCAGACGCTCGAAGTGGCGGCGCGGCCGGCCTCGGCGTCGCCGGCGGTCGGCTATGCGGCGAAGCACGTTGTCCAGCAGAAGGAAGTCATCGATGCAGCCCTGGGCGGCGCCGGCCGCACGAACTAAACAGAGAGAGAAATCATGATCATCGACGTCAAAGTTCCGCAGCTGTCGGAATCGGTGTCCGAAGCCACGCTGGTGTCCTGGCACCGCCAGGAAGGCGAAGTCGTCGCGCGCGACGAAAACCTGATCGACATCGAGACCGACAAGGTCGTGCTCGAACTGCCGGCGCCCGATGCCGGCGTGCTGGTGAAGATCATCAAGGGCAATGGCGAATCGGTGGCCTCGGGCGACGTGATCGCCCAAATCGACACCGCGGCGAAAGTCAGTGGCGGCGCCACGCCGGCGACGAAGGCCGAAACGGCCCCGGCGCCCGCCGCCAAGCTCGAAGCCAAGGCCGCCGTGGCCGGACCGGCGGCGCGCAAGCTGATGGAGGAGAAGGGGCTGTCGGCCAGCGAAGTGAAAGGCAGCGGTCCCGGCGGCCGCATCCTCAAGGAAGATGTCACCGGCACGGCCCGGCCGGTACTCGCGACGGCCGCCGCCAGCGTGGCGCCGCCACTGACTTCGGCGCCGCCGCCGTCGCTGCCGCAGCCGGCGGTCATCGATGCCGACGACATCATCGCCGAGCGGCCCGAGCAACGGGTGCCGATGTCCCGCCTGCGCGCGCGCGTGGCCGAGCGGCTGGTGCAGTCGCAGTCGACCAACGCCATCCTGACCACCTTCAACGAGGTGAACATGGCGCCGGTCATGGACCTGCGCAACCGCTACAAGGACAAGTTCGAGAAGGAACACGGCGTCAAGCTGGGCTTCATGAGCTTCTTCGTCAAGGCGGCGGTGCATGCGCTGAAGAAATATCCGGTGCTCAACGCCTCGGTGGACGGCAATGACATCGTCTATCACGGCTACTTCGACATCGGCATCGCCGTCGGCAGCCCGCGCGGCCTGGTGGTGCCCATCCTGCGCGACGCCGACCGCTTGTCGCTGGCGCAGATCGAGCAGAAGATCGCCGAATTCGGCGTCAAGGCCAAGGACGGCAAGCTGTCGCTGGAGGAACTCACCGGCGGTACCTTTTCGATCTCCAACGGCGGCGTGTTTGGCTCGATGCTGTCGACGCCGATCATCAACCCGCCGCAGTCGGCGATCCTCGGCATCCATGCCACCAAGGACCGACCGGTGGTCGAGAACGGCCAGATCGTCATCCGGCCGATCAACTACCTGGCCATGTCCTACGACCATCGCATCATCGACGGCCGCGAGGCGGTGCTCGGCCTGGTGGCGATGAAGGAGGCGCTGGAGGATCCGGCGCGCCTGCTGCTCGATCTCTGAGGAAACGACCATGGCCAACAAGCAATTCGACGTGCTGGTGATCGGCGGCGGCCCCGGCGGCTACGTGGCGGCGATTCGCGCCGCGCAACTCGGGCTGAGCACGGCCTGCATCGAGCGCGATAGCTACGCCGATCCCAAGGGCGAAGTGCGCCTTGGCGGCACCTGCCTCAACGTCGGCTGCATTCCCTCCAAGGCGCTGTTGCAGTCATCCGAGCTCTACGATCAGGCCGGCCACTCGTTTGTCATGCATGGTATCGGCCTCGACAGCCTGAAGATCGATATCGGCACCATGATCCGGCGCAAGGACAACATCGTCACTCAGCTGACCGCCGGCATCCGCGGGCTGTTCAAGAAGAACAAGGTGACCCTGCTGCCAGGCCATGGCCGCTTCGTCGGCCGCGACGACGACCGGTGGCAGGTCGAGGTCGTCGGCAAGGACGGCGGCGAGATCGTCGAGGCGAAGAACGTGGTCGTCGCCACCGGCTCGCGGCCGCGCCATCTCGACGGCATCCCGGTCGACAACAAGATCGTCTGTGACAACGTCGGCGCGCTGTCGCTCGACGCGGTGCCCAAACGATTGGGCGTGATCGGTGCCGGCGTCATCGGCCTGGAACTGGGTTCGGTGTGGAAGCGCCTTGGCGCCGACGTCACCGTGCTCGAGGCCTTGCCCGATTTCCTGGCTGCGGCCGATGCCGCCGTGGCCAAGGAGGCGTGGAAGACCTTCACCCAGAAGCAGGGCCTGAAGATCCAGCTCGACGCCAGGATCGGCAAGGTGACGCAAGGCAAGAAGGGCCGGCATACCCAGGTCACCGTCGAATACGAATGCGGCGACGCGTCGCACGTGCTCGAGTGCGACCGCCTGATCGTCTCTGTCGGCCGCATCGCCAACACCGACGGCCTGGGCGCCGAAAATGTCGGCCTGGCGCTCGACGAGCGCGGCCGGGTGACGGTGGACGCTCATTGCCAGACCAACCAGCCCGGCATCTGGGCGGTGGGCGACGTCGTGCGCGGTGCCATGCTGGCGCACAAGGGCATGGAAGAAGGCGTGATGGTCGCCGAGCGCATCGCCGGCCAGGCCGGCCACGTGAACTACGAGGCGATTCCCTGGGTCATCTACACCCACCCCGAAATCGCCTGGGTGGGCAAGACCGAGGCGCAGTTGCGCGCCGCCGGCATCGACTTCCGCGTCGGCCAGATTCCCTTCGCCGCCAACGGCCGCGCGCTGGGCCAGGGTGACACCACCGGTTTCGTCCGCATGTACGCCGACACCGCCACCGACCGCGTGCTTGGCGTCCACGTGATCGGCAACAATGCCTCGGAGCTGATCGCCGAGGCGGTGGTCGCCATGGAATTCGGCGCCGCCAGCGAGGACATCGCGCGCATTTGTCACGCCCATCCGACGCTTTCGGAAGTCATGCATGAAGCGGCCCTCGCCGTGGACAAGCGGCCGCTGCATTTCTGAACCCACGCGGGTAAGCAGGTAACATGGCGGCCACGGGGGCGTCCTCCGTGGCCACTTTTTTTCGATGCCACACACTATCCTCAAGGTCCCCAAGGACGGCATGATCGAAGGCTTCAATGCCGCGCTGAACGCGCGCGGCATCGTCGCCGATCCCGCCCAGCTGATGGCCGCCATGCGCCTCCAGCAGTTCTACGACGAACTGATCGCCTTCAAGGCGGCGCGGCGCACCAAGTTGCGCAAGATGCTGGCGCGGCCGCGGTTGCCGCGCGGCGTCTGGTTCTGGGGAGGGGTCGGGCGGGGCAAGAGCTTCCTGATGGACTGCTTCTTCGAGGCGGTGCCCTACCGGCGCAAGCGGCGCGTGCACTTCCACGCCTTCATGCGCGAGATCCACGCGCGCTTGCAGGCCTCGAAGCATGAAGCCGACCCGCTGGCCGGCGTCGCGGCCCAAGTCGCCAAGGAAACCCGGCTGATGTGCTTCGACGAGTTTCATGTCTCGGATATCGCCGACGCCATGATCCTCGGCCGGTTGATGCAGGCGATGTTCGAGGCCGGCGTGCTGTTCTGCATCACCTCCAATTATCCACCCGACGGCCTCTATCCCAACGGCCTGCAACGCGACCGGCTGCTGCCGCCCATGGCCCTGCTCAACGCGCGTCTCGATGTCACCCGCATCGATGCCGGCATCGATTACCGCCTGCGGGCGCTGGAGCAGGCCGATA
>OEIV010000228.1_pt1 | contig 35084 bp, 37 predicted proteins | sample 1539231 | NCBI WGS metagenome assembly OEIV01 (sample SAMN03794762, study PRJEB22550) | activated sludge metagenome | feature: wastewater treatment plant; material: activated sludge; isolation source: Wastewater treatment plant of a petroleum refinery complex | place: Argentina: Buenos Aires ... | reverse complement strand
TGGTGGTTTCGGCTGTCATATTAACACCGGTACGGCCTGGCACATTGTAAAGTATGATAGGCTTAGGGGAATGTTGATTGATTGCTTTATAATGAGCTAACAAACCCGCCTGGGTAGGCTTGTTGTAATAAGGTGTTACACTTAAAACGGCGTCTACCTCATCTAATGGATACGAAAGCATTTGTTGCACAACCTCATCGGTATGATTTCCTCCTATGCCACAAACCAATGGTACCCGATGATTGTTGTATTTGATTACAGCCTGCAATACCGCTTTTTTTTCATCAGCGCTCAAGGTAGGTGTTTCGGCGGTAGTACCTAATGCAACTAAATAATGAACCCCTTGATTGATTACATGATTGACCAATTGCTCTAATGCGACAAAATCAATGGCATGGTCGGCTGTAAAGGGTGTAACTAAAGCAACCCCAGTACCCCTAAATATGTTTACGTTCATAAGGTTTTAATTTAAGTGTTGAATTGATATGGATAATTAAAGAAGCAATATTTTCACCTTCATCGCAAGGGATTAATATATCAGATACTTTTTTGAGTGCATCATTGTAAGGCCCTACCCGACACTTTGCCTGTGACATTTGGGCAATATACAATAAAGGCAGGCTTGGTTGAAAATACAGATTAAACAACATATCATATTTTTTTACGATAATGCGATCTGTTTTAGGACTATGAGGCAACAATGTTTTTTTATCTAAATCGTTCCAATCGAAGTATTGAAGATAAATATTGTTTTCGCGTTCTTTTTTATCAATAAACAGCAATACATCACATTCATAACCAAGCTGTTCAAGTCGTTTTTTATAATTCGAAATTTCTTCCTGCATATCATAATCGGTAAAATAGCATAAAATGCCAATTCGATAGGAGTTGGAGAAATTTTTAAATTCGCGCATCACTTCATCTTCCTGTGCAAAAATATCAGGTTTTGTATCTCTTGTATTGGAAAGAATAAATTTTTGAATATTTTTAAAAATGGACAAACGTTATAATTGAATTTTATATAATAAATTAGTTTAAGGTCAGACTTCTGAAAATATCTTCCAGATTTTTATGTTCATTATTTTGTTGTAATTGTATTAAGCTATCATCAGCAACGATGTTTCCTTTGTTGATAATGATGACACGGTTACACATGGCTTCTACCTCCTGCATGATATGGGTTGATAAGATGACCTTTTTTCCTTGCCAAAGTTTTTAATTAAGTCTCTGATTTCTACTATTTGATTGGGATCCAAACCTGAAGTTGGTTCATCTAATATAAGTACTTCAGGATCGTGTATGATCGCCTGAGCAAGACCAACTCTTTGTTTATATCCTTTTGATAAAGAGCCAATTTTTTTCTTTTCTTCACGACCTAAGCCTGTAAGTTCGATAACTTCATCGATACGTTTATTGCTTTTGATGCCAATTTTATGTACACGGCTTAAAAATGTCAAGTATTCTCTTACATACATTTCGTGATATAAAGGATTTGATTCGGGAAGATATCCAATATTGCGTTGAGTATGTATTAGATGATTACTAACTTCTTTACCACAAACTGTTGCAGAGCCTTCTGTTGCTGGTATGTAACCTGTAATAATTTTCATGGTGGTTGATTTACCTGCACCATTGGGTCCTAAAAAACCAACAATCTCGCCTTTGGGTATATCAAATGAAATGTGGTTGACAGCCACTTGTTCATCATATACTTTAGTTAGGTTTTCTACTTTTACAGACATCTTACAAAAAAATTGAATTGCAAATTTCGATAATAATTTTGATAGATAGCAGATTATTTTTTTCAAACAATATTGTTTAAAAATAAATGCTGACAAAAGAATAGATTATGAATTTAATTTCTATTTTTCCACTGAATTACCAAAAATGTAAAGAAACAAGACGAATAGCTAAACCGATTTACTGGCCCTCTGATGTTTAATTTTTGGTGATTCCCATGTTGATTTTTTGAAAAAATTGGATTCTTTTTTAAGAATGATCATGGCAGAAATGAAAACACACTATGGAATAGCAACATTTATTATGAAAAACACTAAAGAAATTAAAGCCCTTTTTCATCTGCTCGATGACCCCGATAAAGAAATATTTGAAACAGTATCAGATAAAATTGTGCATTACGGCAAAGAAATCATTCCCAATTTAGAACATTTTTGGGAAGAAACGACCGACAATACAGTTCAGGAACGTATTGAGAACATCATACATAAGGTAAACTTCAATGATACTTACAACGATATAAAAAAATGGTATTTTTCACCCAATGCTTCTTTGATGCAGGGGGCTATGCTACTTTCAAAATATCGTTTTCCTGAATTGAATGAAGATTTTTGTCGCAAAACCTTAAAAAGTATTTATCAAAGTTGTTGGCTTGAATTACATAATTATTTGACACCTCTTGAGCAGATACATGTGATAAACAGTGTGTTTTATAGTATGTATAAGTTTACTGGGTTTGACCTTGAAGCCAACAAAGCCAATCATTATTATATAAGTGAAGTGCTTGAAACACGTGAAGGTAATAATTATTCATTGGGTATTATTTATCAGTTGCTTTGCGAAATGCTCGATATTCCTGTATTTGCGATACAATTGCCACGTCAACATTTATTGGCTTATTTTGATAATCAATATGATTTTTTCAGTAAAGATGCCAAACAAGTCCAAAAAATTCAGTTTTATATAGATGCCAATACAGGTACTATTTTTACGCAAAATGATGTGGATGTTTATATTAAAAAATACAATTTTAAGAATACAGAACAGATTTATCTGCCCCTTTCAAACCAAGAAATTGTTTTAAGCACTATCGAGTCCTTAATCATGATGTATGATGAATTGCAAGACCATGAAAAATCAGAAGAACTCAATAAAATCGTTTTATTTCGAGGTTTATAATAATCGTTTGATGATTCGTAAAGAATGGGTTCTTTTGCCCGTTTTTTTGTTAACGATGCCATGATTATCCATTGAGTCGATTGCTACTTTACCGTTGGTTTCGCTTGCATGTATGATTTCGTTGGCATTGAGCAATATACCCACATGATTAATTTCACTGGCATCATTTTCAAAAAAGGCCAGATCGCCACAAATGGCATTCTCAAGAAAATCGAGTACTTCCCCTTGTAGTATTTGGGCTGATGCCAAATGAGGCAGATGAATCGAAAAAAACTTATAAAACATTTTAGCAAGTCCTGAACAGTCGATACCATATATGGAAGTACCTCCCCAATGATAGGGGGCCTGTAAATAGCTCTGTAACAATTGCTGTTTAAAGGCTTCCTCAGGCTGTATGGCATCAATTGCGATGAGTTGATTTGTTTGATTTAAGGATGTTATATCAGATTCCCTCAAATACGTGCCATTCAATAAGGGTAATGTATGATGTTCATTAATCATACTTGTATGATGCCCAAAAACGATGTATGGAAATGTAACCTCATGTTGTATATCTAACTCTGTAAATTGAGATTTTAATACCCAACCAGTGGTTTGATGATTAATGGTTACAATTTTTACCCAACTGCCAACAGGTTCTTCAGCTACAAAAGCGCAATCCCGAAAATATAATTGCGTATGCACTTCAGCTTGATGACTTGGTTCTTTCATCATTTGCGCAACGTTTACCTGGCAACTTAATTTTTTCATGGCAGTAATATTACAACGTTTTCATCATTTAATACCTACGAACCATTAAAATTGACTATTTGAATGGTGGTTACCCATTGATGTTTGGATTCATTTTTAGACTAATCATAAATATATTTAATATAAGTTTGCAACTCAATTTACTATCATGTCAAAAAAATACACATTGGTGTTAGGCGCTTCTGAAAAAAGTGAAAGATATAGCAACAAAGCAGTCAAAATGCTAACAAAATATAATCATCCCGTATTGGCGATAGGCAATAAAAAAGGAATGATAGACCAAACTGAAATATTGATTGAGCCTATGAACGTAAATGATATTGATACAGTGACCTTGTATTTGAATGCAGGCAGACAACTTGCCTATTACGATTATATCCTGTCATTGAAACCCAAACGTATTATATTTAACCCTGGAACCGAAAATGATGAACTTGAGCAATTGGCTGCGGAAAACAATATTGAAACTCTCGAAGCTTGTACCTTAGTATTATTAAGTACTGGTCAGTATTAACAATATTATTGATACCCCTTTTGTTTTAAACATATGATACAAATTGAATTAAACCATATTGAAAAAAAGTATAATGAGGAATTGCTTTTCAGCGATATCAATCATACATTTTCTTCTCCTTGTATCATTGCCTTATTAGGTATCAATGGCTCAGGCAAATCTACCTTATTGCAAATACTTGCAGGTTACTTATCCCCATCAAAAGGGACTATTCAATATACCATCAATCAACAAAAAATTTCTCCTGACGACATCTATCAATATGTTTCAGTATGTGCTCCCTATCTTGAGTTGATTGAAGAAATGACACTTAGCGAATTTTTAAGTTATCATGCTTCTTTCAAACCGCAAAAAATGGAAGTAAATGAAATAATCGCTTATATTGGGTTAGAAAAATCAAAAGACAAATTAATTGAGAAATATTCAAGCGGTATGAAACAGCGTGTGAAACTGGCACAAGCATTTATCAGTAATGCCCCTGTATTACTGCTTGATGAACCTTGTACCAATTTAGATGAAGAAGGTATTAAACTGTATGAAAAAATGATACAAGATTTTACCAAAGATAAAATAGTGATTATTGCAAGCAATGATCCGCAAGAAACAAAAAATTGTACTGAAAAATATTATATCAGGGATTTTAAATGATGAGGTCGTGAATTTACCATCTAAAATAAATATCGAATGCTGTTAGACGATAAAAAAACAATACGTGCATGGACCTATTACGACTGGGCCAATTCAGCCTATTCATTGATCATCACATCGGCTATATTTCCAGCTTATTACAGTGCCATAGTTCCTGAAAAAGTAATGATAGGTGGTGTTACCTATTTAAGATCATCTTTAGCCTCTTTTTCAATTTCCTTTTCATTTTTGTTTATTGCATTTCTTTCGCCAATACTCTCTTCAATTGCTGATTCGAGGGGCAATAAAAAATCGTTTATGCGTTTTTTTTGTTACTTAGGTGCAAGTGCTTGTGCAGCAATGTTCTTCTTTCAAAAAGACAACAACGGTGAAGCAAACATTTTATATGGCTTAGTTTGTTCAGTGATTGCCTCTATAGGATATTGTGGAAGTATTGTTTTTTATAATGCATTTTTACCCGAAATAGCATCCAAGCAAAATCAAGATGCAGTCAGTGCGAAAGGGTTTTCGATGGGTTATATTGGCAGTGTGTTGTTGATGTTGGTCTGTTTTGCCTTTATATTATTGAATGATCAAATGCATCTGAATTTAGGTTCATTACCTGCAAGAATCTCTTTTTTAATGGTAGGTATTTGGTGGTTTGCCTTTGCGCAAATACCGTTCAATACATTAAAGGAAGTGAAAAAAGAAAAAAGCCATCATACATTGGTCATATTGAAACAAGGATATGCTGAACTCAATAAAGTATGGAATGAACTTAAACATTACCCTACCTTAAAAAAATTTCTGGCTTCCTTTTTCTTTTATAATATGGGTGTCCAAACAGTGATGTATATGGCTACTTATTTTGCCAGTGATGAATTAAAAATGGAAACCACACAATTATTGGCGGTGGTACTCGTTATACAACTGGTAGCCATTGGCGGCGCCTGGCTTTTTGCAAAAATATCCCAATTTGCCGGCAATAAAATTTCTTTGTTATTGCTCATTATATGTTGGATTTGCATTTGCTTTGCTGCTTTTGTAATCCAAACGGTTTTTCAATTTTTCATACTTGCTTTTGCCGTTGGCATGGTCATGGGGGGGATTCAGTCTTTATCACGATCAACCTATTCAAAATTGCTCCCACTTACTAATGATACCGCTTCTTACTTTAGCTTTTACGATGTGTGTGACAAATTGGGTATTGTGATAGGCACCCTTTCCTTTGGATTAATTAGCCTTATGATGGGTGGTATGCGAAACTCAGCTTTAGGACTTTCTGTATATTTTATTTTAGGGCTTTTATTGATGTTCCCTATTCCTAAAAAGGCGTTCAGTACACAACAATCATCCACGTAATAAAATTAATCTACTTGTATTTTTTGGTAAGAAAAGTCCCCTTTCTTGTCTACGATTTGAAGTAAATAAATGCCTGAAGGCAAATGAAATGATAAAGGTAAATTGTTTGTTTCCGCAACTTGTCTACCCATCATATCAAACATTTTCAGTGAACTTACAGGCAAAGTACTATAAAGCATGTCGTGTGTAGGATTTGGATAAATTTGTCCATCTGCCTCAGATGTATGACTGATTATATTTGGTGCACATTCTTCATAGGCACCGATATCAATGCTTGCATTGCTACATCGTGAAGCGAAGTTTTGCGGATGAACATATATCTTGTCTGCTAAAAGTGAATAAGAACCAGCCATACCTGCATTGATTCCTGTATTAAAAAGAGGACTTGTGCCATAAGCTGGAAAGCTAATTTGATATTGATAATTTGCGGCATTTTGAAATTGAAGTGTATTGATATTTGCATTAATCAAATTATTCATCGTGTCTACTACCAATGCAGTATTGGTCATAAAAGTACCTATACCAGCACATACATTATTATAAGCTTTAAATTTTTCTGTGCCGATTTTTAAATCAAAAAATGACCCGACATTTTTTTCATTGATGATGGTATTGTTGATGACATATACTTCATTAAAGGCAGCATTGGCAAGACCTTCAAGACCATAACCAATCATATTATTATTTTGTGAGTTTTGTTGTTGATTCAAAATATTGCCCATTATTACAGTTAAACCTCCATTGGGTAAGTCTATATTTCGGCTATCCGTTCCTAATTCTGTACTAATTCTGTTGTACAAAATATAATGTGTTTTGGCACGGCTCTTTAATTCGTGTCCCACATAAGCATCATGCGAATAATTATATTGAAACACCAAAGTGTCGATATGATTAATGTATAAATTGTGCGATAAGCCATCGCCATAACCATTGAAACCAAATTCACTTTTTTCGATTAAAATCTTACTCCCTGCATTGTCACCCGCTAAAATACCATTTTCATTATGATGAAAATAGCAATGATTGACATGTAAATTGATGCCTTCCTGTCTGATACCCGCACCATTTTTATCGACCACTGTACATTTGCTAAATTCAATATTCTCTACCAAAGTATTATCTCCACCAATTACCCAAATCGCTTTTCCACCATAGGCTGTATTGTTTGCATCTAAATGTGCATAGCCGGGGCCTACCCCTTTCAACACCAGGTTGTTTTTACCCCAATAGCAAACATCGGCTATATAAACGGCTGCATCTATCAGTACCGTATCCCCATCGTTGACCAATGTGCTTACCTGACTGGGTTTTGTATACACTTTGGCAGGGCCTACAAGCCAAGTGGTAGCCATGCAATATTGGGCACTAAGTAAAAATAAGCATAATAAACGTTTTTTCATGATAGGAGTATAATGTTGAATAATGAAAGAATCAAAGGGCGAACGTAAAGGTAGATGTTTACATAAATATAAGGAAGTAGAAATTTCATTTAAAAAAGATTATATTTGATACTCAACTCAATGTTATGTACAATTTTTTTTATACTTTACTTTTTATGACTTGTATACAAACAGTCATGGCAGAAAAAATGACCCTTCTGTTGCCTGATAGTACTTCATGTAATTATGAAAAAAAACTGGGTATGTTCGATGGAGAATATAAATCATATTATAAAAATGGGAAATTAAAAAGTGAAGGCACTTTTTTACAAAATAATCGAGTTGGATTTTGGGTATTTTACAAAGAAGATGGTCGTATTCAATGTCTGAGAGATTATATAAACAACGATCATTATCAGGAAAAGTTAACCGACAAGAAAGCGATATCCATAGTTTGGAATGAAAATCATTTTTGGACGCCCCTTTTTGAAAAAGAGCTTTTACACAAAGTAAGATTTATGAATACGGTGTTGTTAGAAAATAATCATCTAATTTTTAGCTCAAAAAATATGCTTGAAAAAATTGCACTCATCGCACAAAAAAATCCATCATGTATATTTTCCGATGAACGTTTAGTAATACCTACGACCATTGATTTTTCCCAAATTAATAATATCAGTGGATTTAAAATCAAAGAAGATTATATGATTGATCGTAAAACACAACATCTTCATCATCGAATCATTGCCATTGCACCATTAGTTTATTCAACAAAAACAAAGGAATTAAATGCCTTATGCTGGATTTACTACCCTTCAATAAAAAATGAACTTGCCAAGATCGCTAACCCTAACACATCTTATCCCATGTTAGGACAAACACTATTGGATGTATTTGAATATGCCAGATATGCTGTTCAACATCAAGAACTTATCAAGTCAAATTGGTCAACACAATTAAAAGAAGACAATATACCTATTGAAAATCTTGAAATTTATTTGATAGAGGCCGAAAACGACTTGATAGCAAATCCAATTTCTATCAATTAATCGTATCATTCCTTGCTTTCTTTTGATAGTCTGAAGCTTTTCCTTATTTTTGGCTTGAAATATACATTATGTCAAAAACGAACAAAAGTAATACCCCCACTCCCATTGAACCCACGTATACCAAAGAAACTATAAACGCACCTTTATCTACCCCTAAGCCTCTTTTAACGAATCTGTTGCTGTTTAGTTTTATAGCAGTGTTTGTAGCTATGACTGCCATGAGTTTCTTTTACGGTCTTAGTGGAGATGAGGTTGATATGAATGAATATGGCAAAACCATCTTGAAATATTTTACTTCGTTTGGGAGCGATCAATCTGTATTTAGAACATCAGATGAGCTAAACGCAGCCAAAGTGTATAACTACAATCGCGATGGCGTGATTCAATATTATGGAGGCTTATTTGATTTGATTTGTGCGTTAATCAATACAATTTCGCCATTGGATGAATATGTTACCCGACACCTGTTAAATGCATGGGCAGGCTTTTTAGCATTGTTTTTTGCTGCAAAAATTACCCGCAAAATATTGGGTGAACAAGCAGCGATCATTGCGGTATGGCTGATGTTTCTTTCGCCTTTCTTTTTAGGTCATGCCATGAACAATCCCAAAGACATTCCCTTTGCGGCAACTTATATCATGTCTATTTATTTCATGATACGCTTATTTGAACGATTACCTAATCCTTCAAAAAAAGACTATTTATGGGTGATACTCAGTATTGGAGCTACCATCAATATACGTGTAGGCGGTATTTTGTTGATTCCATACTTAGCCGTATTTGCCGGCATTTTGTTTATTGTAAAAAACTATATACAGCAAGAAAAAGTGGCTTTGGGTACTTTTGTAAAACCTGTACTCATTACAGGTGTATTGGGATATCTGGCCGGGAGTTTATTATGGCCTTATGCATTGCAAAATCCCTTCACCAATCCTTTAAATGCCCTCAGCGAAATGAGTAACTTTAAAGTAAATATACGTCAGTTATTTGAAGGGGCTAAAATATTTTCTGGTGAATTACCTGTAAGTTTTTTGCCTAAAAGCTTTATCATTACCAACTCCCTGGCAATATTGAGTGGTTTAGGATTAATGCTAATTTTTTTATGTGGCTTTAGAAAAAATAAAAATGCTGCTGTACTCTATTTTATATTTTTTACAGCATTTTTCCCTTTAGCTTATATTATCTATTCAAAATCAAATGTGTATCATGCATGGCGACATGTTTTGTTTATATTTCCCAGTATAATCGTATTGACAGCCTTTGGCTGGCAACGCATTATTGAAATGTTTGAAAAGATGAAAGTGAAATTGATCGGTATAGCCTTATTGTTTTTTTTACTGATAGAACCTGCTTATTTTATTGCAGCTACCTTTCCTAATACTGTTACTTATCATAATCAACTGGTTGGTGGTGTAAAAGGAGCCTATGGCAATTATGAAGTTGACTATTATTATAACAGTTTAAAACAATGTGCTGACTGGTTTAAAAAAACTGAATTGCCCAAATATAAAAATACGGATACCATTATCGTATTGAGTAATGCAGTGCATTTGTTGACTAAATACTTTCCTGAACCTAACAATGTAAAATTTGATTATATTCGTTACTCAGAGCGCAATAGCAAAATGTGGGATTATGTGATTTTTCATATTGCCCTCATTCCAAGTGAAGATATAAAAAGCAATGCATGGCTACCAGCCTCAACAGTGTATAAAGCTTCCATACAAGGCAAAACATTATGTGCAGTCATCAAACGTCCTTCTTATGAAGATATTAAAGCCTATGCCTTTTTACAAAACAATCAAATTGACAGTGCATTGATTTGTTTTAATAATTATTTATTGAAAGATTCAAGCAATACAAGTGTATTGAATATGGTGAGCAATATATATATGCAAACAGACCGAATGGCAGAAGCAGAAAGATATATTAACCGCTCGTATAAAATTGATTCCAGTAGTATGGAAACCAAACAAATGAAAGGCATACTATGTATTCAACAAAGAGATTTTGCCAATGCACAAATCCTTTTTTCACAAATCATCAGCGAAAGTCCACAATATGCCAAAGCCTATTTTTACTTAGCTATAGCCCAATTTAATCTTGGCAATGATAACCAGGCCCTCAACAATTTCAACACCGCTTCGCAAGATGAAAGTATTAGAGGCAGTTGTTACAAATTTATGGGTGATATTTACACAAAAAAAGGTGATACCCAACAAGCGATGAAATTATATCAAATGGCTGGAGTCCCAATCGCTCAATAAAATCAAAGACATATTAAAAAAAAAACGACAATGGAACATAAAATAAAATCAATCATAGCTTCCTCAATCAAGACAAAGCAGGACATATTAGACAATGATGACATGATTAAATTAATCAATGAATGCAGTGATGTGATTACCCAGGCATTTAAAAATGGTCAAAAAGTATTGTTTTGCGGAAATGGGGGCAGTGCGGCCGATGCACAACATTTAGCCGCTGAGTTTAGTGGTCGATTTTATACCGATCGGGAGGCATTACCTGCGGAAGCTTTGCATTGCAACACTTCTTATATAACTGCTGTGGCCAATGATTATAGTTACGATGTTATTTATAGTCGTATGATACAAGGTATTGGCAAACCTGGTGATGTGCTTATTGGACTTTCTACTAGTGGCAATTCAAAAAACATTGTAGAAGCTTTTAAAACAGCAAAAATCAAAAACATGATTACCATCGGATTTACCGGTGAATCAGGTGGGATGATGAAAAACATAAGTGACTACCTACTAAATGTTCCAAGCAACGACACGCCTCGTATTCAGGAATCACATATTATGGTTGGGCATATCATTTGTCAATTGGTAGAAGAAAAATATTTTGTATAATGCATAAAGATTGTATCATATTAGCAGGTGGGCTGGGTACTCGTTTAAAAAGTGTGGTGAGTGATAAACCTAAATGCATGGCCGATATCAATGGCAAACCATTTCTATATTATGTATGTCAGCATTTAATGAAATTTCATTTTTGTAAAATTGTTTTTTCTGTTGGTTATCAAAAAGAAATGATTATTGATTATGTGACCTCACACCGAAATGAATTTAAATTTGCCTTTGATTTTGCTGAAGAAACTGAACCCCTTGGAACAGGCGGTGCAATACTCAATGCGCTCCCCTATTCAGATACCGAAGATTTTTTTGTGATCAATGGTGATACGTTTTTTGATGTCAACTTTGATGATATGTTAAAGGCACAACAAGAAAAAATGGCGGATTGCACCATCGCCTTAAAGAAAATGCAACATGCCGATAGATATGGATTAGTGCAAATGAATGAAGATCATTTTATTACTGCCTTTGAAGAGAAAAAACCTGGGGCATCGGGTTATATCAATGGTGGTGTTTATTGTTTGTTTAGAAATTCGTTTTTAAACATCCCCTTCGAAAAAAAGTTTTCTTTTGAAAAGGATTATTTAGAAAAATATATCAACGAACGCGATCTCTTAGGATTTGTGCAGGATAAATATTTTATTGACATTGGCATCCCAGCTGATTACCAAAAAGCACAGGAAGATCTACCTATGTTTTTTGATATGTAATCCATGATTTGTTTCAACCTATATTTTCAATTGCTTGCCAAAAATTTGCAATGACGAGCATAGGAATTAATTTTTAGCTCAATATCTATATACTAAAATATAATTTCAAGCAATCTGACAGACCTATGTATAATGCCAAAACATATGTTTGCTGGGTTCAATGCATAAACTATCTGTTAAGTATATTACCGCGTTTGAATTAATTTAAAGTATAGCTTGTATTACATACTTTCAATCGTTTTTTTTGAATGCATTTTTAGGACTCAATTTTATTGAACCAAAAAAAGGTTCCTGCTACTTTTCTTTCATCCACTTCAAAATATCATCTTCATCTAAGGTAATATAGTTTGATTCGCGTATCAAAGTAGTGTCCTGCATCCATTTAATAGTGGGTAATGCGGTACCTCTATTGAGTTTTTTAAATTGCTCAGCACCATTAAATATAGAATAATCAATGTTGTCAACTTTTGTATCATCAAAAAATGGTTTTATTTGACTACTGTCGCCATTAAGTATGATAAAAAAAGGTAATTCAGGATGTTTTTGTTTCATGATACGCATACGCTTAGCTGCCTTACGACAAAACTCACAAGTAAGGCTCATAAAGGCAATGACATGTTTCCCTTTTCGAAGTTCAATACCTGGAGGAGGATTATTGGCTGATTCATACAGCATGCTCAGGGGCAATGGCTCATTGATATCGGGTTCCATTTCAGAGATATAAATACTTTCGGGAGGGTTTCTCCAAATGGGAAACGCTATACAAAGTAGCAACAACACGATGCTTAACAATCCGAGATATTTAAACTTCAATTCATGTTGTATAAAATAGATGATGACAATAATGACTAACATGATCAGGTTCTTAATCACTGATTCTAAGGGAGTCATTTGTATAAGTTCACCAAAACAACCACAATTGCCACTACTGCCATACGTTTTAATCACCATCAATAAATACAAGGTAAAGATCAGTAACAAACCAATGGAAATAGGAATAGCAATGGTACGTAAACGAATATGAAAGATAAATAAAACACCTAAAAAAAGTTCTAAACCGATCAGTAAACGGGCACTCCATTCAGCTAATGTCCAGTTGAGAGGAGTGGTTTCAACAATAGTCCAACCAAATTGTTCAAGGGTAGGTATTTTAGACCACCCTGAAAAGATAAATACAGCGCCAATTAAAATACACAATAAAGAGGCTACAATTTTTAGCGGTAATGAAGTTTGCTTAGTCATTTAATTTATTCTTTTTTCTTTTAACATAAGCATCCACAGAAGCGATAGCTACCATATTCACAATTTGCCTTACGCTACTACCCAGTTGCAGCACATGTACCGACTTGTTTAACCCAAGCAATATAGGCCCTATGGCTTCTGAGTTGCCAAGTTCCATCATGAGGTGATAGGCGATATTACCCGCAGACAAATTAGGAAATATTAAAATATTCGGATTATTGTTGATAAGGGCACTGAAAGGATAATTTTCTTTCAAAAGTTCATTATTAAATGCAACACTTGCCTGAATTTCACCATCTACAATTAAGTCGGGATGATGTTGATGTAAATAGTCAACAGCTTCTTTCACTACTTTTGCTTCACTCAGGTTGCTACTGCCAAAGTTTGAATAAGAAAGCATGGCCACCCGAGGTTTAATATTTAAATTTTTTATTTTTTCAGCAGCAAGTAAAGTAATTTCAACTAAATCGTTGGCTGTAGGAAACTCATTGATGGTGGTATCGGCAAAACATATTGGGCCTTTACGTGTCAACATGATATACATCCCTGCAATTTTGTTTACCTGTGGCTCTACACCAATGATTTCCAATACAGGTTTTAAAGTATCAGGATATTTACGTGTAAGTCCAGTGATGAGTGCATCAGCCTCACCACATTCTATCATCATGCAACCAAAATAATTTCGCTCCCGCATGATTTTCTTTGCTTCATAGGTATTGTAACCTTTCCTGCTTCTTTTTTTGAATAGCATTTCACCATACATATTTCTTTTGCTTTCTAAATCATCTGATTTGGGATCAATGATTTCAATACCATCCAATTCAAGGTTATTTTCTTTAATAATGGCTTTGATTTTGCGTAAATTACCTAATAATATAGGTATGGCTATGCCCTCTTCTTTGGCTATTTGAGCAGCTTTGAGGGTTTTGAAATTTTCTGCATCAGCAAACACCACACGTTGTTTGTATTGTTTGGCTTTGTTAATAATCACCTTCAAAATATTATCATCGCTTCCTAATCTGTTTTGCAGTTCTTCTTCATAAGCCTTCCAGTCGATAATCACTTTTTGAGCTACTTTACTTTTCACGGCTGCTTTGGCCACTTCTATCGAAACGGTTGAAAGCAAGCGGGGATCCATGGGTTTAGGAATGATATAAGTAGGTCCATAGCTTAGGTTTTTTTCTTGGTAGGCCATATTCACCATTTCGGGCACTGGCTTTTTAGCTAAAGAAGCTAAAGCCTTTACGGCAGCCAATTTCATGGCTTCATTGATTGTTTTAGCCCTGACATCTAAAGCACCTCTAAAGATATACGGAAACCCAAGTACATTATTGACTTGGTTAGGATAATCACTTCGGCCTGTGGCCATTATCACGTCTGGACGGGCTTTCACAGCTGTTTCATAATCAATTTCAGGATCAGGGTTAGCCAATGCAAACACAATAGGATTGTTCGCCATGCCTTTGAGCATTTTTGCATTGACGATGCCTCCTTTACTTAAACCAATAAATACATCTGCACCTTTCATGGCATCCTCCAACGATTTGATTTTACGTGATGTAGCAAAACGTTGCTTCATGGCATCAATATCTTTTCGATCTTTGGTAATAGCACCTTTACTATCAAACATGATGATGTTTTCAATTTTTGCCCCTAATTTGATGTATAAATTGCAACAGGCCATGGCTGAGGCACCTGCCCCACTGACCACTATACTTGCTGTTTTAATATCTTTTTGTTGCAACTCTAACGCATTGAGTAAAGCGGCGGCAGAGATAATGGCGGTACCATGCTGATCGTCATGCATGATTGGAATATTAAGTTCCTTCTTCAGTCTCTCTTCTATTTCAAAACATTCGGGGGCTTTTATATCTTCAAGATTGATTCCACCAAAAGTAGGTTCAAGGGCTTTTACTATTTTAATAAAATCTTCTACATTATTGCAATTCAGCTCAATATCGAATACATCAATATCGGCATATATTTTAAACAATAAACCTTTGCCTTCCATAACAGGTTTGGATGCCAATGCGCCAATATCTCCCAATCCAAGTACCGCAGTGCCATTTGAAATGACAGCTACCAGGTTTCCTTTGGCAGTATACTTATATACATTTTCAGGATTTTTTGCAATTTCTCTGCAAGGTTCAGCTACTCCGGGAGAATAGGCTAAGCCTAAATCCCTTTGTGTTTTGGTTTCTTTGGTAGGAATCACTTCTATTTTACCAGGTCTTCCTTTTGCGTGATAATCAAGGGCATCACTTTTACGTATAGATTTTTGCATATTATTGTATACTTTTCTAAAATGTGAAATTAATCAATTCAAGTAGAAATTTATGAATGAATATCCTCATTCATTAATCTTCTTTGCTATTGCCTAAAGCAAAGCCGGCTACATTTAGTTTTTCAACGATTTGAATCATTGCTTGTGTTTTTACGTTTGAAGATGAAACTTCACTAATGGTATATAGCCAAAAATAAACATTAAACTCATATCCTCCATTGGATATATTCATTAATTGAACAGAAGGTTTATGCACTTCATTGACCACTGATTGCATATCGAACATGATTTCTTCTATGATGTTTTTAGCTTTTACCAAATCAGGATGGTATTGAATTTTTACTAAAAACTCATACCGGTGTGAGCCATCGATGGTATAGTTTTGCAATGGATTTTTAATCAACATACTATTAGGCATATACACATCTTTTCCATCGGCTGTTTTCAATTCGGTGTCTTTTAAATTGAGTGCTGTTACAACACCTTTGATACTATTGCATTCTATTAAATCTCCAACCCTAAAAGGCCTGTTTGAGGCTAATAGAATACCCGCTAAAAAATTTTCACCTATATCTTTTAAGGCAAAACCAATAATAAAAGCTGAGATACCCGCACCTGCCATCAAACTTGTAGCAACACCACCTAATTGCATGACTTTAAGTGCCATTAATATACCGACAAGTACAATGATGATACGTAATATATTGGCTAAAAAAGCTGGCAACAATGGATCGTCAAAACGTTTTCGCAATCTGTTTTTTGACAACTTTTTGATTTGTAATCCCAAAAGCCATGCAATGATGAGAAAACAACATGCAATAAACAATCGAGGCAAAACACCCAAAGAATCTACGGTTTCAAAAAAAGGTGCGTTGAATAGTTTATAAATAAATGCTTTCATGAAAAATAGGATTCAGCAAAAATAATGAATTTGCGATGATTAATAACAACCACACATACTAAATAGACTCATTAGGCTAAGCTGACTTTCAGGTATAAAAGCATCAGACCAATATCGTTTAGATTATCCAATAATTACATTTGGTATAACTTATTTTGAGCAAAGCATATTTATACCAATCGGATATACACTTATTTAAAATGATTGCTGATAAAGGTAATCAATTGCTCATCGCTCATTTTATTACTTGTACTTTCCGAAGCTTCTACATTTTTATATTGAGGCGTATTGGCTAAGTACTTCATAAACTGCTCTTGTATTTGACCTGTACCTGTTAAGTGTATTTGGTCAACATTTGGCATAAACGCTGCAATTTCTTTAAAAAATTTATGCGTCAATCCGATTTCCTGATGATTAGCTGCATTTTCATTTGAATTACTGTTTGGTCCATCATTTTTTGCATGTCCCAATACTACAAAAGCACCCTGGTCTGCATGTTCTTTTCCTATAATGGTTGCATGATGTGTATCCATCCACACACCAAATTGTTTTTTACTTTTTTCTGACATAAAATATATTTAACCAAAGATAGGCTATTTAGCGGCAGGGTTCATGTTTATTATTATATGCAAATATTGAATGACCAAATTCATTCATTTGACCTTATTCGAAATCAGGATAGAGCAGATATTTTTTTCTGATTTTTTTAAATTTTGTAATACCGGCTTCCCAACTATCTCTGATAGTTTGCTCTTTGCTATTTTGAACAATTTGATTTCTTAATTTTGCAGTGCCCGCAAGTTTTTCAAAAAAATCATTGAAAAACTGGGATTTGTCAGGTGCTAGAGTATAGGCATTTTTGATAAATTGAAGATTGATTTTTTTTTGTAGTATTTTCAAAACATCATAAGGGGGCAAGCTGAGATTAGCGCCATAACAGCGTTTATTTTCATACAATGGCGATTTAGCCCCTTCTGTACTTATGGGGGTAAATGAAAAACCATTGTCTTTAAAAGTAGGTGCACCCCACACTTCAAAAGGGGTTTCTGTACCTCGGCCAACGCTGACTATGGTACCTTCAAACAAACACAAAGAAGGATAAAGAAAAATGGCCGCATCTGATTTTAAATTTGGTGAAGGTGGTATTGGTACATGATATAATTTATTATGATCATAATTTTTGCAGGGGATGACTTTTAAGCTACAAGCTTTTTTATTTTTCAGCCATGTTTCGCCATTCAACATGGAAGCATACTCTCCTACTGTCATACCATGTACAATTGGAATACATTGCATACCCACAAACGATTTATATTTTGGTTCCAATACAGGTCCATCTACATAAAAGCCATTGGGGTTAGGCCGGTCAAGTATCAACAATGGAATATTAGCTTGTTGACACGCCTCCATCATATATTGTAATGATGAGATATAAGTATAAAACCGCACACCCACATCCTGAATATCAAACACCACGATATCTATACCCTGCATACTTTCTTTTGAAGGCATTTTACTGGCACCATACATAGAAGTGATAGCAATACCAGTTTGTAAATCAATTCCACTTTTTACTTTTTCCCCAGCATCTGCAGTGCCTCTAAATCCATGTTCGGGAGCGAAAATTTTTACAATATCAATTTGCGAAGCTAAAAGTGTATCAACCAAATGTGTTTTTTTTACCATGGATGTTTGATTCACCAATAGGGCCACTTTTTTATGATTGAGCAAAGGTAAGTAAGCATCCATTTGTTCAGCCCCAACAATTATTTTATTAGAAAATTGTTGTGCCTGTGTCCATAAATGGGGCATTAAAAACAAAAGGAAACAAAGTTTTTTTAAGTTCATGATACGTTTATTTTTGCTTGTTTATGTTAAGCATGATTAAAGTTATGAAATCGAACTTGACATAGACCTCATTGGCAAAGGTAAGTTAATAGCTAAGGGTGAAATAGATAAAAGATTATGCATCCCAGCCTTGCACTAATATATCGGCAATATGGGCTGTTTTGATATTTAAATTTTCATGTTTGATATAACCTTCTAAATGCATCAAACACGAAATGTCGGTAGACAATATGTATTCAGCACCAGCATCCATTGCACTTTTTACTTTGGTTTGCGCCATACCTATGGAAATGGGTTCGTATTTGATGGCAAATGTGCCTCCAAAACCGCAACAGGTTTCACATTCTTTCATTTCTACCAGTTCTAATCCTTTGACATGAGATAGCAAGGTACGGGGTGTTTTTTTAATTCCACATTCACGCAATGCGCCACAAGCATCATGATAGGTAACTTTGGCTTTGAATGAAGCTCCAAAATCTTCATATTTCAATACATTGACCAAAAACTCCGAAAGTTCAAAACTATTGTCTGATACTTTTTTAGCATCTTGTTGCATGGCGCTATTTTCGAATATTTCGTCAAAGCAACCTCTTACATAACCGATACATGAACCTGAGGGTGAAACGATGTATTCATTGCCCGAAAAATCATCTATAAATTTTTCACTCACCGATTTGGCTTCTTTCATATACCCAGCATTGTAGGCTGGCTGTCCACAACATGTTTGCTGTGGATTATAACGCACATTACACCCGGCTTTTTCTAATAGTTTAACGGCATTCATGCCTACTTCAGGGTATAACTGATCGACAAAGCATGGTATAAAAAGTTGAACATTCATGAATAAAATCTTTTAGTCAAAGGATTTACAAAGGTATTGTGTCGCTGTTTAAAAAAAAAGGTTGTTTAGGTGTATCATTTTCAAAGTAGTAATGGCAGCTTCTTTTCCTTTATGACCATGCACCCCGCCTAATCGTTCATAAGCTTGTTGTTCATTAAGTACAGTTAAAATGCCAAAGGTTACGGGACTATTTAAAGTTACATTAAGTTGTGTAATACCCTGGGTCACTGACTGACATACATATTCAAAATGAGGGGTATCTCCTTTTATCACACAACCCAACGCGATATAAGCAGCTGTATTATGGTGATGTGCTGCATGTTGCTTAATGGCAAAGGGTATTTCTACACAACCAGGCACTGCAATTTCGTGGAGTTGAATGGCAGGAAAAAGATTCATTATTTCGCGCACACCTTGTCGCAATTCATGAATAATGGGTTCGTTCCATTCTGTATAAATGACAACAACCTGCGAATGTGGTATTTGCAGGTTGTTTATTTGAAGTAATGTTGAATTATCTGTAGAAGCCATGTTTAGTTATATTCTCCGAGACGGGCAAGGCTTTTTTTGATATTTTGTGATTGCGGACTGGAAGGAAATTTTTCTACAATTTTTTTATAGGTTTTGATTGCGTCTTCTTTTTTATTTTGCATTTCATAAGCCATACCTGCTCTTTCCAAATATACAGGGGTCAACAAAATATTATTTTCATCTGCACCTGCTTCTAAATAAGCACTGATGGCTTCAGCTGTTTTATTTTGTTCCATATAGGCATCACCTAAAGCACCTTTGGCAACATAACTAACCATAGTACCTTTTCCATCAAATGATTTCAAGTGTTTTTCAGCTTTTGCAAAATCACCCATTTTCAAATAACAAATGCCCGCATAGTATTGTGATAAGTTAGCTGCTGGAGTACCGCTGTATTTATCGATTATTTTTAAAAATCCAAGATTGCTACCGTCTCCGTTTAAAGCCCAGTTAATAGAATCTATTCCAAAATAGGTTTGTGCCCTGAAAATAGCATCGTTTGATTTTTGAATTTTAGGGGCTTTATAAAAACGGGTATAAGCAAAAATACCCGCCACCACTGCCAAAATACCGATTAGTACATTGTTTATTAGCTTACTATTGTTTTGATACCAATGTTCTACTCCTTTAAGTTTTTCTTCAGCAGAAGGTTCATTATCAATTACATTTGTTGCGACTACTTTTCGTGGAGCTGTGTATAAATCTTGTTTTGCCATTAGTAAATGTTTATAAAAAGGATGATTTTCGTTTAAAATGTGCGCAAAGTTAATAAAATAGTTTGATTAATTGAACGATTTGAACTTTTTTATAGATTATTCATTGGCTTGGGGAAATATGCTTGTTTGTTTAATGTGCATTCGAGCTTAGCTATCTTAAGGGATGCTAAAAAAAGAACCTTTACATGCTAAAGAGTATTTAAGCTTTACCGGTTAAATATTGAATTTATTATTTTTCGCTATTAAAAAGAATCCAGCTATCAGAAGTTCAATCCATCTGAAAGTATGTATATGAATGACCATTCTTGTTTACATGAACGATATTATTTGCATGAAATATATCAGGATTCAAACAAGTATTGGAATACAAGACAACTATGATGAATCATTTTAAATTATTTACCCACATCTGTGCATTACTATTTATAGGTAGAACCTGGGTGTAAAGTATATTTGGAATACAAATCTAAAATAATTGTATGACGATAGAACAAATTATGTTGCAAAGTGAAGCTTTAATATTTAGTTCAGACAAGCCCTTAAGTGCGATTGATATTGAACAATTGATTAAAGATACCAATTCAGAAGATCAATTAGATGTAGAAAAATTACCTGCTGCTTTGGAAGCGATTGTTGAAAAATATGCTTCTGATTTTTATCCTTTTGAGGTAAAACAAATTGGGGGGGGGTATCAATTCTTAAGTAAAAAAGCGTTTCATCCTACATTGGCTAAGCTCAATGGCGAAAAATATACCAAAAAACTGTCTACCGCTTCATTAGAAACCCTGGCTATTATTGCTTACAAACAGCCTATTACCAAGGGTGAAATTGAACAAATAAGGGGCGTAAACTCTGATTATTCAGTGCAAAAATTATTAGAAAAAGAATTGATTGTCATTTCAGGCCGAATGGAAGAAATGGTCGGTAAGCCTTTGATATATAGTACCTCAAAATCGTTTATGGATTATTTAGGTATTAATACCATTGACGATTTGCCTAAGATTAGTGAAATAAAAATGGATAATCAAGTAGAACCTACCAATGCATTTGAAGCCTTGCCCGACACAAATATACAAATGGTAGTGAGTGTTTCTGGCGAATTGCTTGAGATGAATCAAACCGATCAAAATACCTACGATACTTTATAGGGATAGTATTTGTTTGAAGAGTATCATGTATTAAAAATTGATACAAATCTGAATATTTCAAATTATTGAATTTGTTTAAACACAAAACATGTAATTTTTTAAATCGCATAATCATGCCACAAAAAGTAGCTTGTTTAAATAATATTTGATTTATTCGTCGTCGTCTGACAATAAGTCCTTTACGAAAGTATTGACTTCTTCTAAACGGGCTGCATTTAGGTTATAATGTATATTTTTACCTTCACGAGTTGTTTTTACAATTTCGGCTCTGCGCAAAATGGCTAAATGTTGCGAAGCTACAGATTGTTCTACCCTTAATTTAACATAAATTTCGGTTACGGTTAAATTTGATCTTTCTTCTAATAACTTGATGATAGATTGTCTTAATTTATGATTAATAGCTCTTAAAATTGCTGCTGCTTTTTTAACTTCTAAATAATTAATTTTAGCTGTTGAGTTTAAGCTGTTTTCATTAAACGAAATGATGTTTGATGAGTATTTACTTGGTTCCATAAATTAAGAATAAAAATATTTTTTAAAATTATTGAAATAAATATATATATTCAACAGATAATGAATACAATTGAATATATGCATTTATTTTAAACGTAAAAATAATAATATAATTAAAAAATCAAATGTTTATAACTTGTTTATTTTGTTAATATAGACGTTTTTTAGGTAAAAAGGCTCAGAATGCATCAAATCGGCAAGATTTTTTTGTAAATAATGTGTAAAAACGACACGTTTTATACAATCATGAGAAATAGGAATATATTGAATATAACTCAATTCCTTCAGTAATAATTCATCAGAAGTGAAAAGTTTGTATTGATTAGTTTGTATATACTCTTCTAATTCTTCTGTTGACTTAAGAGCAGCTTGTCTACTTTGGATGGCATCGGATGTAAAAAAATATTCATTTTCTCTTGCCTTTATAATATATGCCGAATCATGGGTATGGTTTGTATGGCATGCACACATCAAATCGAGTTGATTTAGTAATATCAAAGGTGTATTGAAAGCATAACAAATTCCTTTTGCACTGGCAAGACCAATTCTTAAACCTGTATAGGAACCAGGACCATTCATTACACAAACAGCATGCAAAGAAGACAAGGGAATGCCGGTTTCTTCAACAACTTCTTGTATATGAATATTAATAAACTGTGCATGCTCATTGAGCGATGTGGTGTTTTTTACAGCTAGTATTCCTTGCTCATTAAAAAGCATGATTAGCGAGTATTTGCCACTGGTGTCAATATATAATATATTAGTCATGTATAAAGCAAAAGTAATACTGAACGGTATAAACGACAAAAATGAAAAAAGAAAACAAAGAATATAATAACGACAACCCTTTTGAATTAGATGTTAGTCATCATACTGATAAACCTCAATTCGCAAAAAAAGACTCTGCATCGTCAAGTATGGTTAAAGATGTAATGAATACATGAGTGTTTCTATGATACGATGATATTTTCACGAATTAAAAATCATATTTATATTTACTTTTGTTGAAATAAAAAGTACAACATGAGTAAAAAAATTATCAATGCATCGAATGCACCCGCACCAATAGGTCCTTACAACCAAGCCGTAGAAGTAAATGGCATGTTGTTTATTTCTGGGCAAATCGCCTTAATACCTGGTACGGATGAACTGCAATTATCAAGTATAGAAGCGGAAACAACACAAGTAATGGAAAACTTAAAAGCCATCTTAACAGAAGCACAACTTGACTTTTCAAATGTGATTAAAACCAGTATTTTTTTATCTGATATGAATTTATTTGCTACGGTAAATACACTTTATGCAGCTTATTTCAGTTCAGACTTTCCTGCACGCGAAACGGTTGCTGTATTAGGTTTACCTAAAGGCGTTCATGTAGAAATTTCTATGATAGCTGCTCGATAATGATACCCAAACCATTTAAATGGTAACAACCCTATGAGCTTATATATTAAGGCTTAATCGTTAGTATTATAATAATTGTGCTAGTTTTTCATTGGCAGCGTTCCAGCTATACTGTTGTTCTACAAACTGATGCGCTTGGCTACTCAGCTGAGTTTGCAAAGCCTCATTTTGTAGCAAGCTTATAATTTGATCAGCAAAAGCTTGTTCATCATTCGCAATCATCAAATGTTTATTTTCGCTTGCTTTAAGCGAAAAATTCACCAATGAAGTGGTTACACAGGGTAGTTGCATACTCATGGCTTCTAATATCTTATTTTGCAACCCGGCCCCTGTAAATAAAGGCGCTACAAATATTTTGGCACTTGCATAAACGTCTCTAATATCTGGTACAAACCCACTTATGGTGATATTCTTATTTCCTAGTTTTAAAAAATCTTTGGGTGTGTCTGCACCAGCAATATTGACTTGCACAGAAGGGAATTTTGCTAATAATAAAGGAACTATTTTTTGCACCAAATACAATACAGCATGCGAATTTGGCAGGTATGATAAATTGCCTACAAACAAAAGGTCATATTTCTTTACCTGTTTTTTTGCTGAGTAATACCCTGTATCAACCCCATTGGGTATAACGGTCATTTTATGTTCGCTGCCCTCTATTTGCGACTTATCAAAATCTGCAATAATGGTACAAGTGTCAAACCAGTGAATCATTTTTTGTTCAAATGTCAACATCGTTTTGTACTCACGTGTATAAAACAAACGATAAATACCTTTTGTATGTTCACTTAATCGTTTATAGTTTGTAGAAAATGCATCTTGAAAATCGATTACTTTTCTCCCTTTAAAATCTTTAGCATATAAAGCAGTTCTTGAAAGTTGACAATAAACTGTGTCTATTTCATGGTTTGTTATTTCAAGGTTTATTTTTTGATGGATTTGTTTTGCATAAAAATATCCAACCTGTATGGGGTATCGATGCCATAAACTGTAACAAATACCTTTAAAAATATCGAAATATTGAATTTTAAATAGTTTGATTTCTTTGCAAAATGATTGAATTATTTGAAAACTTTCTTTTGAAACGTCTTCAGTATGTATACAATATAAATAGATATCGTAATGCAGACATAGGTATTTTAACTGATGATAGGCCCTGAGTTTATCACCTTTATCTAATGGATAAGGGAAACGGGATAATATGACTGCAACTTTTTTTCTCACCTGATTTTTTTACGCATTTACTAAAGCAGTCAATTGCTTGATGATATCAGTGTATATTTTATGTTTTTGAAAATAAGTATTCACAAATGCTTTCGCTTGCAGGCCAATTTTTTTCGCTTGCTCTCTTTCATGAAAACAAAATTGAATGGTCTCTACAAATTCGTCAACGGTATCACAAATCAATATGTTTTTTTTATGTGTTCCCCCGATGCCTTCAGCCCCTATTGTTGTAGTAATGATCGTTTTGCCTAAACTCATAGCTTCTAATATTTTTACCCGTATTCCTGCGCCTGAAAGCAAAGGCACTATCATGATGTTTTTTTCTAAACTAAACTGCACAAAATCGTCTACCTCTCCTACTACATCAATTTGTTTGTTTTCTTTCGACAACAATGAAGGAGGCATATTTTTACCGGCTAAATAAAAAGTTACTTCAGGTAAAAGGACTGAGGCTTTAGACCAGATTTCTTCTAAAAACCACTGTACCCCTTCTATATTTGGCGCCCAGTCCATACTTCCTATATGATAACAACTATTTTCATCAAAAGGAATGTTTGAGGTATCAATGTCTCTTTCCTGGATACCAAAAGGAAGGTAAATACATCGATTTAACTTTTGCTCATTAAAAAAAGCCTCTTCTTTCGTTGAAATGGGCAATAACAAGTCAAACTGCTTAATCACATCCATTTCGTAATTATACAATCGGTTGGTGAGTAATTGCAAATACTTTTTTTTCAAATAGGACTTTTCATTTTCGGTTAAGCGTTGCCAAATTAAATGTTCAATATTATGTACCCGACAAACGCAACGAGCATCTGAATATTTACGTGCTGTTTTAAGATATGGTGCTGTATAAATACTTTCAAATTGAATGATATCAAAAGTCTCGATTTGCAATAACCTGATTAAACATTGTTCAATTTGTTTATTCACAAAACGTTCAACATTATAGGATTTATCGGTAAACAAGTTAAAAAAGGCTGAAAGTGGATTTACATCTGTTTTAATATATACCGACTCAAAATGAACTAATTTTTTATACAATGCAGGCAAGGAAGCTTCATCTACCCAATGCCTGGAGGTATTGAGGGCAAGCAAACTTACTTCACATCCTTGTTCAATATACCCTTCTAAAGTTTGATTCATTGCGATAGAACCGCCATCTCTCAAAGGAAAAGGAATACGAGGAGTAAGTATTAAAATTTTCAAAGCCATGTTCGATTGTCGAAAATAAGATAAAATACTTGATTATTTTTGCCAAATGGGAAAACAGTCCATTATTTTTTTAGGGTCAAAACCAATTGGGTATCATTGTCTGGATTATTTAATCAGTCAAAAAGAAGCACTGGCATTAGATATTGTTGGTGTTTTATGTCACGAAAACCAGCATTTTGATGCCCAATTCAGTTTAACGCAATTAGCGAAGCAACATCAAATACCTGTATTGGAGTCTCTTGCTGAAATGCCAAACGTTGATTTTATATATTCAGTACAATATCATCAAATTTTAAAAAAGGAAGATATACAGAAAGCGGGTATTATAGCCTTAAACCTGCATATGGCTCCTTTGCCTGAATATCGGGGTTGTAACCAGTTTTCTTTTGCGCTCTTAGACAATAAAAAAGAATTTGGCACTACCATACATCAATTGGATGCCCAAATAGACCATGGTGATCTGTTGTTTGAAAAACGATTTCCCATACCCGAAAATTGCTGGATTGAGCAATTGTATTCATTAACCTATGACGCTTCGTTACTTTTATTTAAAGAATCATTAAAAAACATTATTTACCATAATTATACACTTACTTCGCAGCAATCACTTGTAGAAGAAAGAGGCAGTCAATTGCATTACCGAAAAGACATTCACGAAATTAAAAAAATTGATTTGAACTGGGATCAGGAAACAATTATGCGTCATATTAGAGCGACCTCTATGCCGGGGTTTGAGCCCCCTTATACAATGATTGGCGATAAAAAAATATATTTCAGCACTCAATGGCACTAAAGAAAATAGTTTGTACCGTTACCAATGACCTTAATTTTGATCAGCGAATGATACGAATTTGCACCTCATTGCAACAAGCAGGATATGAGGTGACATTGATAGGCAGAACTAAAAATCAATCAAAGCCACTTGAACCCAAGCCCTTTAAGCAAAAAAGACTTTATTGTTTTTTTCAAAAAGGCAAATTTTTCTATATTGAGTATAATATACGCCTGTACTTCTATTTACTTTTCGTCAAAACCGATTTATTTTGTGCTATTGACTTAGACACCATTTTGCCGAATTTATTTGCTTCTAAAATTCGACGTAAACTTCGTGTATATGATGCCCACGAATTATTTTGCGAAATGGAAGAAATCGTTTCCCGACCACGAATATTCAAACTATGGAAAGCCATTGAACGATATGCCGTGCCACAGTTTCCCCATGGATACACCATTGGCGATTGTTATGCACAAGCTTTTTATGAAATGTATCAGGTAAAATATGAAGTGGTACGCAATGCCACATTTTTACAAGCACACCAAAAACCACTACAAACCAACAATAAATATATATTATACCAGGGTGCAGTGAATGAAGGGCGTAGCTTTGAAACGTTGATACCCGCTATGAAAGAAGTGGATTGTAAACTCATCATTTGCGGGGAAGGCAATTTTTTTGAACAAGCAAAAGCATTGGTGATTGCACATCAATTACAAGATAAAATTGAATTTAAAGGGTATGTAGAACCTTCGCAACTGAGGTTATATACCCAACAAGCCACCATTGGCATTACATTGTTTACCAATCAGGGAAAAAGTAATTTCCTCTCAATGGCCAATCGTTTTTTTGATTATATGCATGCCGGGGTACCCCAATTGTGTGTAGCATTTCCAGAATACAAAAAAGTAAACGAACAATTTGAAATCTCCTATTTAATTGAAGACACCCACGAAAATACCATTAGCCAGGCTTTGAATACCCTCCTCAATGACCATGCATTATATCAACATTTACAACAACAATGCCTAAAAGCACGTGAAGTTTACTGTTGGCAACAAGAAGAAATAAAACTCATTTCATTTTATAAATCTATTTTTTGAGCAATAAACTACATATCATATCATTAGACATTCCCTACCCTCCTGACTATGGCGGTATGATTGATGTGTTTTACAAGTTGAAAGCATTGTCATCCTTAGGCTTAGAGATTACCTTACATTGCTTTGAATATGGCTCTCGAACACCGAATGCAGTATTAAATCAATATTGCAAAAAAGTCATTTATTACCCACGCAAAACTGGTTTTCAAGGCTTAAATGCATCATTACCCTATATTGTATCGTCACGCGATGACAAAACCCTTTTATTAAATTTAATGCAGGATAATAGTCCTATTTTATTTGAAGGCCTGCATACGACCTTTTGGCTTAATCATCCATCCTTAAAAAATAGAATCAAACTGCTAAGGGCTCACAATATAGAATCAGATTATTATTATCAATTGGGTAATCATGCAAGTTCTTATTTAAAAAAACTCTATTTCTACTTAGAATCCAATCGTCTGAAATGGTATGAAAATTACCTGAGTGGAATGCAACATCTTTTATCCATTTCGGAGGCAGACACTCGTTATTTTTCTACATGTTATCCAAATATTCCAACAAGCTATATTCCCGCATTTCATGCAAATGAAGAAGTGAATATCATACCCGGGCAGGGTAAATACTGTCTTTATCATGGTAATTTAAGTGTCGCTGAAAATATAAAATCGGTTCGTTATTTGGTGAAAGAAGTCTTTAACGACTTAAATATCCCCCTGATCATAGCAGGCAAAAATCCGCCTGCCGACCTCATCAATCATGTCGCTGATCATATCACCATCATAGCTAACCCAAGTGAACAAGAGATGGAAACCCTCATCAGCGAAGCACATATCCATGTATTGCCTAGTTTTCAAAACACGGGTATGAAACTTAAACTATTGCATGCATTATTTGCTGGCCGATTTTGTATCATGAATCAATCAATCCTGGACGAAAATATTTCAACAGCGATCATTTTTGCAAAAGACGCTTCAGCATTTAAACAACATATACGCCAAACCATGCCTTTACCTTTCACTGAAGAAGCTATAGAAAGTAGAAAAAAAGTATTGAAACCTTATATGAATGTTGTAAATGGTCAAAAAATCATCGATATCATCCAACAAACGGTCAAACAAACAGTTTAGTCAATTAAGCACTAACATATTTGTAAAAGGTCAGATTTCAGACAGCTTTTAATGGTTTTAAGGTAAATATTAAACTTAGATTTTGCTGTTGAATTCTTTGTGAGAGCGCCTATTATGGAATAAATACGCGTGTTTGGGATCATTTTTAAACTGAAAATTGTGTATATGATATAGCGGTGAAAAAATCAAGCGATTGCTGGTATTTGCAACCGTTTAGCCCCGTAATAAATTTAGACTTCAAAATCAGGGTTAAACAAATAATAGGGTACTCAGGAGCTTGAAGTAAAAGTTTATTTAAATATTTCAAAATTCATAATTTATATTCCAAAATTCAAAATTATATTTGTACCCATGAGCGACATACAAACTCCGATAAAAGATACACTCACTGTTACCATTGACAATATCACCATTGAAGTAAAACCAGGCACATCTGTATTGCAAGCAGCACGGATGATTGGTGGCGACGTTACCCCTCCTGCTATGTGTTATTATAGCAAATTAGAAGGTAGCGGTGGTAAATGCCGTACTTGTTTGGTTGAAATAGCTGCAGGTTCTGCCAAAGACCCACGTCCTATGCCTAAGTTACAAGCCAGTTGCCGAACAGGTGTGATGGACGGAATGGTTGTAAAGAATATTACCAGCGATAAAGTCAAAGATGCACGTGCGGGTGTAGTGGAGTTTTTATTGATGAACCATCCTTTAGATTGCCCCATTTGCGATCAGGCAGGTGAATGTCATTTGCAAGATTTGGGTTATGACCATGGAAAAGAAGGTACTCGTTTTGAATTTGAACGACGTACGTTTGAAAAAGAAGATATCGGCCCTTATATACAATTGCATATGACTCGTTGTATCCTTTGTTACCGATGTACATATGTAGCTGATCAATTGACCGACAAAAGATGTCATGGTATATTGGAAAGAGGTGATAAAGCCGAAATTTCTACCCTTATTTCAAAAGCCATCGACAATGAATTTAGTGGCAATATGATTGATGTTTGTCCAGTGGGCGCACTAACCGATAAAACCTTTAGGTTTAAAAACAGGGTATGGTTTACCAAACCTGTATTGGCACATCGCGATTGCAAAACATGTTGTGGAGAAGTGACGCTTTGGTACCGTGGTGATGATGTGATGCGTGTCACAGCTCGTAAAGACCAATGGGGTGAAGTAGAAAACAATACAAAAGATGGCAAACCAGGATGGATATGCAATACATGTCGTTTTGATAAAAAACAAACAAGCGACTGGGTTATTGAAGGACCTATGAAAGTGCAACGTCATAGTGTGATTTCACAGGGACATTATGTAAAAGCCATCAACGGACATGAAGCTCTAACAAAAGTGATGGGTGGACGTGAACCTAAATTATTAATGGATATTCACAGCATCAGTGATGTAAATAAAGATTAATAATCAATACCCATTCAATGCATGTTTGAAAAATTAAAACAACGCTGGAAAGTGTCCGGCACCCAATTATTTTTAATACTCTGTGTGTTTGCAATCACCGGCACTACCACGGCTTATATTTCCAAAGCCATCACGTCATGGGTGGGATTAACCGTTGAATCGCCATTGTGGCAACGTGCTGGATTACGAGCATTGGTACTTATTTTTGGATATCAATTTATCATTTTATTAGTCAGCATCCCATTTGGTCAGTTTTCATTTTTCTGGAATTATGAAAAAAAAATATTACGTAAAATGGGAATCATGAAAAAAGAAGAACCTACCGAGGAATCATTGTGATATGGTGTATAAACCATGACATTACACGCAATGATTACCTATTCTTTAGATGTAAAAATGTAAAATAGGCTATGATCAAAAAAGGGATTGTAGACCCAATGATTTTTAAATTGAAACTAATAATACCTACAAAAAACATAAATCCCAGCAAAACACCAATGGATACAATTCCAAAATAGGCCAAATTTCGATTGGGGGTTTTTCGAAATAAGCACAACAACAATAAAAATTGACCCACTATGGGCAGTATGATCAATGGGTGCAATATTTTAGTAGGCGAAGTAAATAATTTGTAGAAGAGGGTCGCTTCGGCTTCAAAAAGAAAAATATGGTTACCTCCACCCCATTCTAAGTAACCAAATAATGAAGAAATCAGTAGGAGGAGGAGTAGTGTTTTTGTTTTCATATCGATCATTAATGCAATATCAATGTTGGTGTTTCTTCTCTTAAATGACTTACATACTTATGCGACAGATGAACGTTGAATTGGATTTAAATACATTTATGCTATTGGGGAAATACGAATAAACGATTATAAAGAAGCTATCCTAAAAAAAATTATCTCTTGTATAAAAAATGAATGTTTCTAACACTTGCCATTGAAATCATTTGCAAGATAATACAATGATTCAACATTTTTATTAGATTTTTAAAAAGAAGACTGATCATACCCCCTATATATTCAGCTTAAGGAATAATGGTAGAATGTCTATTTCATATTGAATTTCAGCTTTGTTATCTTAAACCATCAAGGTGTTGCTGTCCTGAAAAATCTTCACAAAGACTCGTTTTTATTGTGTTTCAGGCGCTCACAAGGAATTCTATTGCAAAAACTTGTTTAAAAATAAATACCATGCATCTTTAATCTGCCCAATGAATTGATTTCTAAAGTAGGCAAAGGCACTTTAAATCGGACAAAATTAAGTACCTGAAATATTTTCAAATAACGTCCCCGGTATCGCATTTTGGAGAAATCGATATCAGGTGAAATAAAAAATTGTCTTACACGAGGTATATCTCTTCGATCGTGATAAATATTATTTTTATCAATCCAGTCATTGTCGTAACCACCAAACATACCTTCAGCGCCATAACCTACGGCTACATTTAACCAGGGAGGCAAACGACTTTGCTTGGCAAATGACCACATATTGATACTCCACCAGTATGTTTGTCCATTATAATCTTTGAGTATTCTTTCAGGTAATGATGTCCCATATAAATCATCAGCTTTTTGTTTCAATTCGGGGTCATCATATTTTACACGATGTGATGTAAATTTAAATCGAATACGTTGTTCACCCCATGCATATTCCTGTCCAGCAAAAAGCAATGAACCAGATATATTTGCAGCCATATCGGCTAAGCTAAACCCCCATTGAGCACTATAGCCATCTAAAATTTCAATCACGCTTTCATAAGCAATACCCATTCCAGCACCAAGCAATGCCGATTTTTTTCTGTTGACACCACTCCACATAAAAAACTTAGAAGACAAATTGGCTGCATAATAGGCACTAAAAGCATGTCCCACTTTATCTACTTGTTGCCACTCACCTGCATCATTAAATAAATGAAAAGGGGCTTTGGGATAATTGGCATACCAGGCTTGATTGAGAGCTACCAAACTACCTACCCAAATACCACCTTGCAAAGCAACCACCGTTTTTAATCTCGCTTTATTAAGTGTATCAGCATTGACTAATAAGTTACCGAACTTGTTATCTTGCGCTTGAAGCTGCACAGTAAGGAATAGAAAGAGTACAACGATGTTTTTCAAACAGATAAATTAGAAAGCAAAAGTACTGATAATACATATATATACCTTAATTGACCATGCACAATATATTGTTTTTTATAAATAGGCCTTGCTTAAGCATGTCATACACTTTGAATAAAAGTGAACAGTTTACGAATTTGTCTTTACAAGTCGTAAAAAATCATTTTAGCCTAACGATACCTCTTTAAATGTTTTATTTCAAATCATTTGTTAACGTTTAGTGAAAGTAATTTGCACAAATACGAAACGATAGATGTATGCGTTTAATATCAAAACAAACCCATTTTAAACATGCACAATTTTACATCCAACGATTTACTTCTTTATGTACTCAATGAAGCAAATAGCGATACTATCATGGCTATCGAAAAAGCAATGAAAAGCAATCATCAAATTAAGCAGGAAATCAAATCTTTGCAACTCACAGTCGATGAAATCAATCATTTTGAAATGCAACCAAATGATAAAATCATGGATTTTATCATGGAAGATTTATTTGAAGCAGAAAGAAATATTGTAATCGTTTAATCAACGATGCTCCCCAACAAGGTACCAGAAGTACATGATAAAATTTGTACTTTAACAAAATCACATACTGAAGCCTTTTCCTTAGGAAAAATAACCATTTTATTACTGCTTGTTCGTCCACAATATTCTGCTTGATTTTTCTTGGATGGCCCTTCTACCAGTACTTCAAAGATTTTACCCACATCTGCTAAATTGCTTGTATGGCTATTTAAACGTTGACGTGTAATAATTTCTGAAAGCCTACTATTTTTTACATCTTCAGGTATATCATCCGTATATCTGCGTGCTGCCAGTGTTCCGGGCCTTTCGCTATAGGTGTACATATAGGCAAAATCAAATTGACAATGATCAATCACTGAAAGTGTTTCTTCATGATCTTCTGCCGTTTCTGTACAAAATCCTATTATCAAATCGGTGCTGATGGCACAATCGGGTATGATTTCTTTGATTCTTTTCACTTGATGCAAATACCATTCTTTGGTATAGGTTCTGTTCATCATTTGCAATATTCTGGTACTGCCACTTTGAATAGGTAAATGAATATGGTTGCAAATATTATCATATTTTGCGATGATATGCAATACATCATCAGTCATATCTTTGGGATGTGAAGTGCTAAAGCGTATTCTAAAACGAGGATCAATCAAAGCGACCATTTCAAGCAGTTTTGCAAAACTTACCACTTCAGTGCCGTCATGGTTTTCCCAACGATAACTATCCACATTTTGGCCCAGCAAGGTTACCTCTTTATAGCCATTTTCAAACAAGGCTTTTGCTTCAAGTACTATTGAATGGGCATCCCTACTTCTTTCACGACCTCTTGTAAAAGGCACCACACAAAAACTACACATATTATTACAACCACGCATGATGCTTACAAAACTTGTAACCCCATTCCCGTCAAGCCTAACAGGATTAATATCACCATACGTTTCTTCACGACTTAATAATACGTTGACCGATTTTTGTCCACTTTGGGCTTCTGCTATTAAAGTAGGTAAGGTACGATAAGCATCTGGGCCAATCACAATATCTACCAACTTCTCCTCTTCCAAAAGTTTATCTTTGAGCCTTTCAGCCATGCAACCCATTATTGCCACCAAAGTTTCTTTATTTCTTCTTTTAAGACCTTTAAAATGTTTTAATCGATGACGAACCGTTTGCTCTGCTTTATCGCGAATTGAACAAGTGTTGATGAGTATGAGATTGGCATCTTCAACTACTGGTGTACTGCCATAACCATGTTCAAACAAAATAGAAGCTACAATTTCACTATCGTTAAAATTCATTGCACAACCATAGCTTTCGATGTAAAACTTTTTATGGGCATTTGTATTCACGTCCGCAAGAAGAGCACTGCCCTGCTTACTTTCATCCATCGTTTTTTCTGTCAATTCAAACATAGTCAATAACAAGTAAATAGTTGAACCTGCAAATATAAAGTATTTACTGAATAGCTAATCTAATAGCAGCGAATCATTCTATACAATTCAATGACGATAAACTGAAATTCATTGTATATAAGCCTGATACCCATATACTTTATATAAAACAGTAATTGTATTTAATATAAATCGCTCCTTAGGGCTGTAAAATGCAGCGTTGATAGTTAACATGAGACTCTTGTACATATTTGTAAAGTTTTATGCAAAGTGAATTTTAACCGCTTTAATATTGATCTCTGTATTTATATTTTGTACTCCATGTTATTTAACTGCAAGATGATTAATCATTATCCAATCAAATATATTATTTTAACTTATTGCTTAAGCACGAAATACACCTCGTAAAATTCACAAGACACATTCTTTGCATAGTGAGGGAATCCTTTTTGTCTCAATTTTTGTGTATTCTTCGTTGTTATATTGAAGATGATTTTTATTTAAACATATTGTCTTAAAGTATGGGTGAAGGCTCCCCTTTTTTAGTACGATTCAAAAGTAGAATTTATTATTCATTAATA
>OEIV010000227.1_pt1 | contig 35138 bp, 34 predicted proteins | sample 1539231 | NCBI WGS metagenome assembly OEIV01 (sample SAMN03794762, study PRJEB22550) | activated sludge metagenome | feature: wastewater treatment plant; material: activated sludge; isolation source: Wastewater treatment plant of a petroleum refinery complex | place: Argentina: Buenos Aires ... | reverse complement strand
CTTAAAAACTATACTAGTTCTCAGAGACAAAAAATCAAAATACTTGGCAATGCTTGGACAGCAGTAGCTAATGTTCTCTTTTGACAATGACACTGAAAACGTCCAGAGAGCAATCAAGATGGCTGGTTCGATTTACTTGAAGTAGTTTTTGATACTATCATAGAAAGAAAAAAATAGTCTAGAAAAATGGCAATACAAAAAGAATTATTCCGATAAGCTTTAGAAATTTTTGTGGTGGTGGAGAATAATTTTCGTTAAAAAAAACACTCCGAAGAGTGTTTTTTTAAAAGTGAGCTAAGGAAAAATTTATTTTTTCTTCGCTACAACTTTTTTAGCAGCTGGTTTCTTAGCCACAGCTTTTTTTACTGTAGTCTTTTTAGCAGCTGGTTTCTTAGCTACAGCTTTTTTTACTGTAGTCTTTTTAGCAACTGGTTTCTTAGCTACAGCTTTTTTCACTGTTGCTTTTTTAGCAGCTGGTTTTTTTGCTACAGCTTTTTTTACTGTTGCTTTTTTAGCAGCTGGTTTTTTTGCAGCAACTGTTTTAGCAGGAGCTTTTGTTGTAGTTAATCGAGCCATTTTTTTAGGTTTTTTATTCAAAAGTAAAATCTTTTGCATCTCCAAATTAGTCATTGAAAAGAGTAATGCAATCGTTTTCATTTTTTTTTCATACATTTTTTTATTTTTTCATATACCTTCAAAACAGCAATTCACAAGAGGCATTTCTCTTCTTCTTTCCTTCTCCTTTTTTGAAAAAATTATTGCATTATTATGAAAAATATTTGTCGTATTATTTTTTTCGTCATTTTTTTTATTTTTATTTTCATTTTTTATTTTTTTCTTAATCTCTAAAAATCAGCTCTCTAAGCCATTAAATTCATTTTACAATAATTTTCATTTTATTTTTTGCAGAAGAAAAAATTTTTTAGTTCTTTATAAATATTTTTTTCAATACTCTCAAATCCAGCTTTTAAACATCATTATTTTCGCTCTCAAAAATTTATATTTTATGTTTTTCAGAAAATTTTTTCTTATAAGATTTTTGTATTATTTTTTCTCATTCTCTCAAAAGTAGCTTTTTGATTAGAAAAAATTCATTTTCATAAATTTATTTTTTATATTTCGCAGAATGAAAATTTTTTTTAGATTTTGAATTTACTTTTTTTGTGTTTTGAAATTATAAGTTGTGCAAGCAGAATTTTTTAGATTCTTTTTTTTAACTGAATTGCTTAAAAAAATTTCTAGAAGATAAATGTTTCTCAAAAAACGCTTAGTAAAAGGAATTTTTAGCTTCTCTTGATTGGTTGATTGAAAAAAGTAAACTTCTGGGGATATGATTTATTGTTGTATAAAAAATTATGGAACAGACACTTTTGTGAAATACTATACCACATTCTATTGAGCAAGAAATTACTCAATCTTATATCGACTATGCGATGTCGGTGATCGTTTCCCGTGCGTTGCCTGATGTGAGAGATGGGTTCAAACCTGTTTTGAGAAGAATCTTGTATGCGATGCATGACATGGGTCTCTCTCATAATGCGAAGTATAAAAAATCTGCATCGGTAGTCTGAGAGGTGCTCTGAAAGTACCATCCTCACGGAGATAGTAGTGTCTATGAAGCGATGGTAAGAATGGCTCAGCCTTTTTCTATGAGATATCCGCTCGTTGATGGACAAGGAAATTTCTGAAGTATCGATGGAGATGGAGCTGCTGCGATGAGGTATACTGAAGCAAGATTGACAAGAATAGCTGAAGAAATGCTTGAAGATATTGATCAGGATACGGTAGATCGAAGACCAAACTACGATCAATCCCGCGAAGAGCCGATTATGCTTCCGACAAAATTTCCAAATCATTTGTGTAATGGAACGATGGGAATCGCTGTAGGTATGGCCACAAATATGGCTTCTCACAATCTTACTGAAATTATCGATGCTTGTTTGCTTCTCATTGAAAATCCTGAAGCTACCATTGATGATATCATGGAAATCGTTAAGTGACCTGACTTTGCAACTGGTGGAATTATTTTTGATCCGACTACTATCAAAGCAGTTTACGAAAAAGGAAGATGATGAATTACTTGCCGTGGGAAAACTCATATAGAAGAACTCAAGGGACAAAAAATCATTGTAATCGATGAGATTCCTTATCAGGTCAATAAAAGTACTCTCTGCTCAAAAATTGGAGAGCTCGTCATGGAGAAAAAAATCGAAGGAATCGTGGATATGAGAGATGAATCGAGTAAAAATATCATCAGAGTGACTATTACTCTCAGAAAAGGGATAGATCCAAATGATGTTCTTACTCAACTTTATAAGTTCACTGAACTTCAAACTAACTTCAATATCAATAATGTTTCTTTGATAGAAAAAGCGAGTCAGCCAAGAGTAATGAATATCAAAGAACTTCTCATGGAGTTCGTTACTTTTAGAAGAGAAGTGATCTACAAAAGGTCTGTCTTCCAGCTCAATAAAGCTAAAGATAGACTTCATATTTTGGAGTGATTAAAAAAAGCTATTGATATTCTGGATGATGTAATCGCAACAATTAGAAATGCGAACACCAAACAAGAAGCAAAAGAAGCCCTGATGAATAATTTTGAATTTTCTGATGAACAGGCAGAATATATTCTTCAAATGAGATTACAAAGTCTCGTAGGACTTGAATTTCAAAAAGTTTTGGATGAGATAGAAGAAAAGAAAAAACAAATTGAGTATCTTGAAGGCATCATCAATAATCCAAAAAAACTTGATGAAGTGGTAATAGATGAGATGGTCTATGTGAAAGACGAATATGGAGATGCTAGACGCACTGAAGTTTCGACTGATACAAGTGTTTACGAACTTACTGGAAGTATCAAAGCTCTTAGAAAAGCTCAGGATCAGATCAAAGAAGATGTCATTCTCTGGATAGGAAATGATCATACTGTGAGAGTACTTTACCAATCAAGAATCAATATCATCCCTGAAGATTCTCTCGAAGTAGTTTATACTCACAATCAAGATAAACTTATCGCTCTAACCGATACTGGAGAGCTGGTTATCGAAAGACTCAAAGATCTTTGAAGTTTTCAGATGAAACAAAAATCTCTGGATATCAAAGAAAAATATGGACTCAAGGGCAATATTATTTTTGTCAGTAGTATGCTCCACGATTACCAGTATCTTGGATTTTTATCAAATGATAATAGCATCAAAAAAATCAAAAAAGAACTCCTTTTGAGTTTCAGAAAATTTCCTACTGTCTGCATGTCTCTCAAGGAATGAGAAAAACTCATCAAAGTCGAGGCTGTAAGAGAATGAGATAAAATCTGAGTAGTAAGTGAACAGTGATTGCTCACACTTTTTCCAGAGTCTGGAATCAGACCTATGTGAAAAACTGCTTGATGAGTCAAAGCTATCGAGCTACCAGCTGATGATAAAGTTGCTAACTTTTTCGTCTATAAAGATGAGCCGTTTATCATGATCTACTGAACAAAAGCTGGTAAACTTATCAATAAAGAAGACCTCATTTTCTGAAAAAGTGAGTTTGCTAAAAGAGGTGGAAAAACTTTATTGGTAGCTGATATAGAATGAAAAGAAATTATCAAAGGAGCTATTAGTATCGTAGAATGATCTGTCAGAATTAGACTCTCTGATGGTCAAATCGTCAATGTCCACTCAAATGATATACAGCTCGATGATCTGGAAACACCAATGGTAGGAATCACTAAAGAACCTATCGATATAGTCTACAGACCGCGAGAAGAAAAAGAAGAAAACCAGAAATATAAGTTGGAAAGAAAAGAAGAGAAGAAAAAGGAGGAAGCTGAAGAGAATGCAGAATAAAGAATTTTTTTTAGAGTTTATGAGAAGAAATGAGTGAAGCGAAACCACCACAAGAAATTCTCGCAAAAAAGCTGATTATAAATTGACTTGTGGCTTATTTTTTTTCTTTTCTCATTGGCCCACTTTGATATTTTTCCAGAATATTATTATCGCGCTCAGTAAGTGTCGAAGAGTACTGATTTTTTTTCTCACTTTTGAGTCTTGTTACTCTTTTTTCTGTTTACAACGACCTTTGATTGACTGAGTCTCTGCAGTATTTTTTACCGCAATATAGAGCAAAGACTGATCATAAATCAGCTAATTCTCTTCTTTTTTTTACCGCCATTTTACAGTTTATTTCCGCGCTCATTTTTTGAAGTGTTATTTTTTTTACAAGCGATCGATTAGCACAAAACTATTTCCATTTTACTCATGGCTCAGAAATTATTACGCTTTTTGCTTGGTATTTCTTGGGAATCAACTTTATTCAACTTTTTAGCTCAGCATTTTATGCTTTCCAAAATGTCCTGTATGCTAATCTGATAGAATTTGTAAGAGTCCTCTCAATTACACTTTTTACTCTTTTTCTTTTTAGCAGCGGCTCCCTCACACTTCTTTCTTATACTTTTTGCTGGTTGGGATGATTAGCGTTGGCTATAATAACTGGCTTTACACTCTACTTTACTGGTTATCTCAAGGAAACAAAAGCTGGAATTTTTTTCTCAAAAAGTATCATCAAAAAATGGCTATCATATGGCTTGTGGGTTTTTTTGTGAGTTAATTTTCTCGCAGTATCTGGACATATCGATCAACAAATTGTTATCTATTTTTTGGGACCGACTCAATCCTGATATTATGCCAATTTTCTTAATCTGATAACAATTTACGTCTTTGTGGTTTTTCCTATTTTAAATTTTCTCCCTGCCATTAGTGCAGATCTTATTGTTCAAAAAAACTTCGATAAACTCAAAATACTTCTTTCGATCTTATATAAATATTTTTCAGTCTTTAGCATGACAATAGGCTTATTTTATCTTTGTTTTTGACCAGAAATTGCTGCACTTTTTTTCTGAAAAGCATATTTTTATTCTGGCTATCTGTTACAGTTTATTTGACCATTTATTGTCTTCAACACTCTTCATTCTATCAATTACTATTTGATGAATGGCTTTTGACTAGCTAAACAAAGGACCCTTATCGTGATTATTTGAGTGGTTAGCAATATTTTGATTACTATTTCCACCCTATCTCGATTGGGTATTTTGGCTGTAATAGTAGGGACTATTACTGGTTGGCTGGTAACTTTTTTTATGAGTTTACATTCTGTTTATCGTTTCCAGACATTTTCTTTTGATCGAACTTTTTTTTTCAAAAATGTTTTTATTCTGGTTATTCTTTGAGGAATTTTTTCATATAGCAAATCATTCTTTTTTTCTCTCTGTCAATGATTTCGACCAGAATTATGACTTTTAATGGGGTATGGAATAGTAACCTTTTTACTTCTTTTTATCATCAATTGGTCGAGTGTAAAACTTTTGTACTGAGAACTAAAATATTTTAGAGCTGTAAAATAATTACTGATGACATATTCTATCTCAGAAAAAAACTGAGTTGTAAGACGAAAAAATTGGTCTGACTATCTTGATCAGACATTCATATCTCCGCATCATTCTGAAAAAGTTTTTTCTGTTTTGAGCCTTTGTTTCAATTCCTTCCATACTATAAAGACTACCATTGATTATTTTTTGAGTGATCCAGAAAATAAATTTTTTGATTATATTATAGTGGATCAGTCAACAGATAACGTTGTTAGTCAACAACTTCAAGATTATGTTGCTCAGTTTGAAAATATTATTATTTTGACACCAAAGGAAAATTTATGATCAGCTGGTGGCTATGCTTTTGGCCAAGAATATATCCTGAATAATTGATATTCTTATCTGACAATGCTCGAAGACGATATTCTTTTGGCATCTCCTGGTGTGTTTTCTGCATTTCAAAAAGCAATGAGACTTGATACGATTTGATTTATCAATGCCTGTAAAAATACTGGCGGAGAGCAGTCTCGATATGTTCAAATAGCTTGTTATCCTTGCTGATTTTTAGAAAAAACTGGTATCATTGATCCGAGATATTTTTTTAGAGGCGAAGATATAGAGCGAGGCGCTAGAATTGAAAAAAACGCGATCCGTTACTCTTATGAAAAGTTAGTCCTACCCTATGATTATCTTCACCCCTATCTCAAAAAAAATAACTGAAAAATCTGGTGGGCTTATTTTTCACTCAGAAACCAACTCTATACGTTCCAAAAAACTTTTTCTTTCGGAATACTAGTCATCGCATTTATGTATATCTGGTACTGATTTTCAAAGTTGCTCTTTGCCAGAAATCTTAATGTACTCAAAATAGTTTGACTGGCTATCAAAGACTTTCTTCTCCATCGCTATAGTCTGGGGAACTCAAAAGCTCGTATTCAGCAGACAAAAGATTTGATAGATCCTATCCCTGATGATGTGACTCCTTTCTCATTGAAAAAAACTGAAATTTCTGCCAAAACTCAAGAACTTTTTTATTTTTCTCGTGCACCTTTATTTTCAAAAGTAGATCATAGCTGGATATCATTTTCAAACCAGAATAAAAATTTTTTTCAGAAATGAGTTTTGATTTGATGACGATATAATCCGCTCTATTCTCTTTTTATGAATGCTCCTTTTATTTTTTCGATTGATGAGTATCAGATTGATTGAGACCAGGTTTTTATCTCTTTTTGGAAAAATAGTACGCGTTTCAGATTGATAAAAACTCTGATTTCACTATTTTTGAGTATAGTGGTTTTTGTTATCGTATGATATCTCATCATCTTAAAGTCACTATTTTCCAGATTGAAATATTATTTACTCCATTACGCATTTTAAATAAACAATGAGATGTTCAATAGTAATTCCAATGTATAATGAGTCAAAGTACCTTTGAAGATGTCTTGATAGTCTCCTTCATCAGACAATACAAGATTTTGAACTTATTATTGTTGATGATGGAAGCACAGATAATAGTGTCGAGATTGCTGAGAGTTATCGTACAAAGTTTTTGCATCTCTTGGTTCTTAAACAACATCGTTGAGGTCCTGGGAAAGCTAGAAATCGATGAGCAAATGAAACAAAATCAGATATCTTGGTTTTTGTGGATGCCGATATGATGTTTGATCAAAAATATCTGGAAGAGCTTATTGGTCCAATTGAAAATCACAAAGAAATCTGAACTGCTCATGGACGAGAGTATGTCGCTAATAGAAATAATCCTATCGCTAGAGCATTTAGTCTTATTAGATTACAATACGACGACAAACAAAAAAGAGGCGGGATTTTCAGAGCGATCTTAAAAAGTAAGTTTCAGGAGGTAGGTGGCTTTGATACCACAAGATGATATAGTGATGATAATTTATCTCAGCATTTTACAGCCTTATCGGTGCCGACTTCGATTGCTTATCATAATAATCCTGAATTACTTTGAGAAATATATCACCATAGCAGATGGGTTTGAGCTTCATTGATAAAAAGCTGAGATATCCTGATTTATATCAAAAAATATCAATTATATCTCATTGCCTTAAGTTTCTTTCTCATTGGGCTCATTTGAGTAGGCTGGACAGTAATGAATCGGTATGAAATACTATGTTCTATATTCTCATTGATCGTCGCTTTTTTGCTCTTTATATGAATCAAAAGATCCATCCAAGAGCATTTTGTATCACATCTCTTCTATGTCCCTCTTATTATGATAGCGAGATGACTTTGATATTTAGTATGAGCAGCAGGTTATCTTATTTTTAGAAAGATTTATTAAATTATTTTTATGACTATGAGAACTTTAAAAACTTTTTTTATTGGAATTTATTTCTTTTTCATTGATCTTCCATACCTTCTTATGACAGATTACACAATCAAAAGAAAAGCATATATAATATATATTTATATAAAATCACTATTTTTCAATGTTCTATTTTGATTAGATTATATTTCAATTGATTGATTGAAAATTAAGTCTTTTAATTGATTAACAGTTTTTTCTCTTTTTATGGAAATTTTTTATAGAAATGAATATTTTTCACTTTATCAAAAAGATCCCAAGCTTATTATAGATTGTGGTGCCAATACTTGAATGACAAGTATATTTTTTGCTCATCGTTATCCCAATGCTAAAATTATATCGTTTGAACCTAATGCAAAAGCTTTTTCTATATTTACCGAGAACATTACCAATAATTCTTTAAATAATATAGAAGCATTTAATATTGCTCTATCAGATCAAGATTGAGAAATAGATTTTTTTGATACAGATGAACCATCTTTCAGCACTGGAACATTAGAAAATAGGTCATGACAATATAAAAAAACAAAGGTTAAAAGTGAGATTCTATCTAAACTAATTAACAATCATGTAGATATTCTCAAGATTGATATAGAATGATCCGAAGACAATGTTATATTTGATTTAGATAAGAAATGAACTTTCCCACTCATTAGTGAAATTATTTTAGAGTATCACCACAATATTAATTGACAAGAGTCAAACCTACCTGAAATATTGTCTATCTTTAAGAAATGGGGATTCTTTTACGCAATAAATACTACTAACTATAGAGTATTTGAAACTAATAAATTCCAGGACATTATTATTCATGCAAAAAAATAGTTTCTACCTTTAATTTTTCTGCCTAAACCATGCTTCTGTATATCTACATCTTACTCGTTTCTCACTGATATAATTTCATAAAAAAATTTCATTACTGACTTATTTCTCTTAAAAATTTCCTACCTCAATGCCTCAACTATCGATATAGAGATAGTATGTCTGAAGCTCGAGTCATATCTTTTCATAAGTATATCTGTGATGAAAAAGTTATTGACCAGTTTTTGTGCTCCCTTGATGATGAATGAAAAAGAATAGCTGAAAAATCCATCATCAATATAAAAACTATTGCATATAATAACTTTATTCCTTATCAGAGTCTTTATGATGACCGTCTCGTAGCTGATCAAAAAAAGTTCGCTACCTATGTCCTTAGTAATCATGGAAAATATTTCAAAAATTTCGATTATCTTTATCTCACAAATGATTACTATTTAAGTACTCTTGACTCAGTTTTTACAGATCTTTGATGAAAGGCAATTCTTGACTGTTGAGCTTTTATTGGAGATACGGCAATTCCATTCGCAAATAAATATATAAATAGCACTATCCATGCTTTTGAACCAGAAAATAGTAATTATCAAAAATTGATAGAAAATATTGAATATAATCATTTACAAACTCAAATTTTACCCGTAAAACTCTGAGTCGGCGATCAAAACATCACGACAACTATTTCTGATGGTTGAGCAGGAGCAAAAATCGGTGAATGAGATCAGACAATAGAGATAACTACTATTGATTCTTATGCAGAAAAGCAGAATTTAAATGTTTGAATGATTAAACGAGATATTGAGTGATTTGAGTACGAAAGCATATTAGGAGCCCAGAAGACTATTCAAAAAGATAGACCTGTTCTTATTATTTCCCTCTACCATAGGGGAAAAGATTTTTTCGAAATCATTGAAATGTTAAAGTCTTGGGGATTATGATATAAATTCACCGTTAGAAAATGGAATTGTTTCCACCCATTTGCAGATACTGTCTTGATTGCTTATTAAAACTTTATTATCAGAAGCTAATATTCTTATGCAAAAATGATGATTGGTTTCTATCATTTTAGTCAATTATAATGGTAAGCAGTTTAATCAAGCTTGTATTGAATCACTTCTTGCTCAAACTTACCAGAATTTTGAAATTATTTTCGTAGACAACGCTTCTTCAGATTGATCTCTTGAGGAAGTAGAAAAGATTTTTCATGATAAAATTATTGAATGAATTATCAGGATAGTCCCAGCTTGATTTAATGCCTGATTCGCTGAAGGAAATAATATTTGACATAGAAATGCTAGTAAAACCAGCGAGTTTGTTTGTCTGTTAAATAATGATACGACAGTGCCGTCAGATTGGCTTATTAAACTCATACAAGCTATCAATAATGACGACCATTTAGGTTGAGTAGCAAGCATTATCTTAGATCGTTGATATGAAGATAGCATTAAAAATACTGTTTTTAACGACAAAAAGATCTTTATTTCTACATATCTTTGAGAAACAGCATTAAGCTCTATCCCCAAAGACCAATTTCAAAGAAATATAGCATATACTTCATGATTATCAGGATGTTGTTTTTTGTATAAAAAAAATATTTTATCTAAACCATTCCCAACTTCTTATTTTGCCTATGGTGAAGATGTTTTTTTATCGTTTTTAATTTTAAAAAAATGATATAAACTTGCTTATGTTCTTGATTCATTTGTTTCCCATTTTTGATCCTGAAGTTTTGGTAAGAAACCTTCTTTTTTTAAACTTTTCCATGGCACAAAGAATCAAATTGTTAATTTTTTGATATTTTATTCACCAATAACTTACTTGCGCCTACTCCCATTATTTTTATTTAAAGAGCTATCTCATCTCTTACTTAATTCTCCAATTCTTAGATTAAAAGCAAAACTATTTGCTCGATTCCGAGTAATAAAAAACTATAGAGAAATCTTAACTCTAAGAAAATATATTAAACATGAATGCAAGGTAACAGAAAAGTATTTCTTAGCTCAATTATCCTATAAGCTTACTGATGATCTTTATTATAATCCAGCAAGTAGATATTTTTCTCGTGCAATTAAAATAGTTAATTTTCTTTTTTTTACTTACAGCAGAATTCTATTATTACCATCAAGAAAATAATTACTTTATTTTTTATTAGTTGCTTTAATTATTGTGACATGATGTTCAAAAGATGGTTTTTGATTATAAATTTTAACATCCTTTTTGATACCTAGAAAGGCTTCTAGGAGACCTCTTCATGGGATAGGATAGAAGTGCTTCCCCTGATAAAGGATTTCATTTATATTAAAGTGATTTTTTATTGTATCTACAAAATCCTTAAAGGTAAAATTCGATACATGGTAGGTATTTTTCACAATTTCTCCGAGAAAGTTAGGGGTAGATATAATCAATGTCCCATCTCCTTTTAATACCCTTTTGATCTCTTTAAGAAATTGTTCATACTCGACAATATGCTCAATAGTTTCAAAAGAAATAACAGTATCAAATTGATTGTCTTCGAAAGGAAGCTTTTTACCATCTCCCAAGAAATAATGTAGATTCGGAGCATGATATTTTTCTTTGGCTACTTTTACTGTCTGAGGGTCTACATCAAGTCATGAGATATCTTTTGCTACTTGTGAAAGAATATGTGTGCCATAACCTGTCCCACATGCAACATCCAAGACTATCTTTTCTTTTATAAATGGTTTTGCAAATTCATATCTCTCTAAATGATCAGCAAACCTATGTTCAAATTTTCGTTGTTTTTTTTCGATTCTTTCTCCTGTAAATTTCATATTTATTGTTTTTATGTATATATAAATATATGAGCCCATTTTTATTTATTTTTCTCCCCTTCTCAAGTTTTTATCTGAATAAGCTTACAATATTCAATAAAAATCTTATCCACTACATTTTCTCGCTTATAATCAGGCATTGCTGTATTGTATCACATCTGACCCATTTTTTCAAGCTCAAGATCGTCTTTTTCAAGCATTATTTCTATGGCTTTTTTAATTTCTTGAGGTTTTCATGGTGATATTAGCAAACCGTTTTTATGATCTTTTATAAAATATTTATTGTCTCCAACATCCGTTGCCACAACAGGCAATCAGCAAACAAATGCTTCGAATACTACTACTGGTTGACCTTCTGCTAAAGATGGCAAGATGAAGACAGAGTTTTTTTTATATTCTTTGACCAGACTTTCAAAATCCATTCTTTCTTTGAGCATTATATAATCTTTTAGTCAATAGTCACTGATCATCTGGTCGAGCTTTGATCTCAAGTTTCACTCCCCTACCAGATTGAGATGAAAGTTTTTTTCTTTCAGAAGTTTTTTTGGGATTAAGTTTATTCCTTCAATCAGAAATTCCAATCATTTTTGTCGATCATATCTACCCACAAAAAGAAAGTTTCTTCATGGATATTTTTCATTAGAAGATATTCTTTCAAACCTTTTCTGATCAATACCTGGATAAATAATAACGATATTTTTGTTTACATTGGAATAGTTAAGAACTTTATGAGATACTGAAATCTCACAATCATAGGCTATTTGTGTGACTAAGAATTTTTCTGCATAGTATAGTAGCCCCTTTTTATTGGTATCAAGATGCATCGTTCCATGAACGGTATATACGACAGGAATTCCTAGGAGCCATCAGACTATTTTAGCAGGAATTCAAGCCAGAAGAGCATGCGCATGGATAATATCATACTTTTCTTTTTTTGCGTATTTTCGCACAGTAATAACTGTATTAAACAGTGCTACGACTCTATAAAATATTGAAAAATAATTACTAGTAGGTCCTACTCTTATTACTCTTCGATTTAAATTTTTTTTTTCTTCAGTCTGCTCATATCTTTTACCGTCCGTTCCTGTAAGTTTTCTTGTAAAGAGATCGATGGAACAACCATGCTGTTTGACCAAAAATTCACAAAGATATTGTGCGTATACCTGCCCTCCTCATAGTACAGGATCCCATCATTCTGACAACATTGCTATTTTCATACTATTTCTTGATAAGTTTCTAAAAGATATTCTACAGTATCGTTCCACAAAAATTTCTTTGCTGGAATAATAGTATATTCTTTCTTATAAAACTTCATTATCTTGTTTGCCATATCAACAGGATTCGATGGTTCAATAAAGTTAATTTTACCACTTACAACTTCTGGCAAAGAGCCAATATTAGTTACAACAAGTTCTTTTTCTAATGCAGATACTTCAGCCGCAGCAAATCAGAATCATTCAGCCAATGACGGAACAACCACAAAATCAGACGCTAAAATATGGTATCAAAGTTCACTATAAGGCACAGGTAAGATCATAGTAATATTGTCTTCAATTTGAAGTTCATTGATCAGTTTATTCATTGCATCAAGTCTCTTTTTATCATCTTTACCCACAATAAGCATTGCTTTAAAATCAGGAATTTTATCTTTTATTAAAGGTATTGATTGAAGAAAATAAGGTAAACCTTTAGAGATTCCAGGTCTTCCGAAAAACAATCCAAGGAAAGACTTGCTACCTAAGTATTGTTTGCGCATATCATTGACAAGATCAGATTCAAAATTGTTTTTATTTCGGAGATCATAATCAATCCCATTATATATAGTCTTTAATTTACTGTCATCTATTCCCATTCCTACCCTCATACAATTTTTAGTATAATTGGAAACACAAATATATTTATCAAAATGAAATTGAAAAATAAGTCGTTCAAAAAAATTATAGAACAATCCTTTTCGACCTACAAAACGATATCGTAATTTACTAAAAATTTCATGAACTGTAATCACTACTTTCTTTTGAGTTAACCACGCTATGAGACTTGCTGGAATTGCAGCATTATATGTTGTCGTATGTATAAGATCTGATTTTCTTGCCAGAGAAATACCTTTTCTTAGGCATGATCGCATGAAATTATAGCGATTGGAACCTACTCTGTGAATCTCACATAATTCAGAAACTTTCTCAAATTCAGGAAGATCTTTTGAAAATCTCGTCGTCAATATGATTGTTTTGATACCTTTTTTATGAAGTCATTTTGAGAGATTATCAAAAAGAACCTCAGCTCATCAGATGTAAGGTTTAAAATGATCTAGGATAAAAAGAATTGTCATGGTAGTTTCTTTAGATTTTAAGCATAGTGCATATATATTCAAAATGCTCTGATAATCAATCAGAATCTATTTTTATAGACTTTATACCTGCTGCCTTTGCAGCCTCAATATCTGTAGTGCTATCTCCAATCAATAGCGCTGACTGCTTATCAATGGAAGAAAATTTATCCAATGCATTGTAAATCATACCAGGTTTTGGTTTCCTACAAGCACAATTATCCATTATAAGATGAGGACATACAAAAAACCCATCAATCTTATGTACTCAAAGATCATATTGTATTTTATCGTGAATTTTTTCTACATCATTATAAGAGTACAATCCCTTTCAGATTCCTTGCTGATTTGTCACTACTATAACGAGCCAGAAATTTTCTTTACATAATCTTATAAGTTCTTGAGCTTTATCGTTTCGTTGAAATTTATCTAAAGAATAAACATATTCTCCTTCAGGTGCTTTTTTATTAATAACTCAATCTCTATCGAGAAATAATGTTTTTCTCATCGAGATTATTTGATAGATTTCTTAAAATAATCCGTAATGGCATGCATATATGATGAATGCATATCTTCAATTATTCCATAATCCTTAGAGTCTACAATAACAGAATGGTCAACCATATCTTTTGCAGCTCACCCATCAAATCAAAGGAATCATATTGTTTGAAGATTCATTTCTTTTGCTACTTCCAGGGCTCTTACTATATTTCCTGAATTACCGCTTCCTGTTATCACCAATAAAAGGTCTCCTTCTGAAGCTTTTGCATATAATGGTAGAGAAAATATCTCATTATAACCATTGGGCAGATCGTTTCCTACCGCCGTAAGAGTCGGTACATTGTCTGATAAACACTCTACAACAAATGGATGTCTTTTTATGCCTTCTATAGGTGACTTTCCAAAAATTGTCTTAGTCATATCTGCCACAAAATGCGAAGCAGTAGCATGACTTCCTCCATTACCTATTATAAAGAATTTTTTGTGATTTTTATATGCATCTTCGATCATATCGAGTGCTTTTTGCAGATCATTAAACGGCAGCTCAAGAATTGCTTGTTGCAATCTTTTATAATAGTCTGAGAGACTTACTTTCTTTTCTTCTAAAGAAAGAGATTCATAAGAATTGTATTTTTCCATCTTTATTATTTTTGAATGGGTAAATGTTATACTATTTCAGTCACTCTACTTCCTCTTTCATCGAGTCTAAATTCTAGTTCCTTAAGATCTGATAGAGCCTTTTTTATGTCATCATGTTTTTCTTTTGGTGCATAGAACAACAAGAAACCACCCCCTCATGCTCCCAGTAACTTTCCTCCTGTAGCTCCTGCTCTCAATGCTTTCATATACCATTCATCAATCTGACCACTAGATATTCATCCTGCCATTTGCTTCTTAAGTTCTCGATTTTCATGCAGAATGGCTCAAAAGTTATCAAGATTGTTGTTTTCCAATTCTTTTTGAAGTTCATATGTAAGTTGAACCATATGTTTCATGATAATGGATTTTTCTTTATTGGAAACCAGATTTTGATTTTGTTTTTGAAGAATATCAGATGCACTTCTTGTGATTCATGTATACAACATTATCAAATTTTCTTCTAGATCTTTCTTTGTTTGATCTAAACAATCTATTGCTTTAACCGATACGGAATCATCCTGATGAAACTCGATAAGATTCAGTCCTCCATATGCAGCGATATATTGGTCTTGTTTTCCAATCGGTTCTCCACATTTTTCAATCTCAATCATACATGCTTCTTGAGCAAGTTTCTCTGGCGTTATTTTTTCTCCCTTGAGTGCATGCAATACATTAAGCATTCATACAGTGAATGAAGAAGAAGCCCCCATTCATGATCAATGTGCTGTCACTTGTCAATGAGAATTAAGTTCCAATGACTTATCTAAGCTAAGCAGTTTCAATATTTCTTTTGCTCTGAGATGATTGAGTTCTTCTATTGAATCCACTAACTCTAGTTTCGAATATCATAATCTTATTTTATCATCAAATCTTCTATCTGCCGTTATTAGCACTCCTTTATCTATTGAAGTACTTACTACTGCTCAACCATTTTCACGATAAAATGAGGCAAGATCACTCCCTCCGCCCGTAAAACTTACTCTAAATGGTGTACGACTTGCTAACATGTTTATACTATTACATTTTTAAATAATTCTAATCTCTCAAAGGTACCAATGTCATAGAATAGAGCGTTTACTTCAAATGCCCCTATAAGTCACTTTTTGATTCGTGGCATCAAAACATCAGATTCAAGAGATTGTTTTTGATGAGGCACGACTGTTTCTAATATTTTTTTGTGAAGCAAATAGACACCAGAATCAGAATATTTGAACTTAGGATCATTAATACCTTTTATGTAGTCTTTTACGAGACCATTCTCTACTCGTAGATTATTATTAAGATTTGGATTACTTTTATCATACTTAACATTATTGAGTACTGTAAAGTATCAGGCAAGATCACTTTTTTGATAAAGATCTATCATATGATGATAATCATAATCAAGATAGGTATCACCATTGATGACAATAAAGTTATCTTCAAGTTTTGAGTATGCATTTCTAATAGCTCATCATGTTCAAAGAAGCTCATCTCCTTCGTAGGAGTATTCTATCTTTACTCAGTATTTTTCTCCATCTTGAAAATAGTTCTCAATCATTTCTCCCTTATAACCGATTAACATTAGAATTTTTTTGAATCAGTACTTTTTCAGCATAAGAATCTGATATTCCAAAAATGGCTTATTATTTACTTCGACCATTGGTTTTGGGATTGTCTCAGTAATAGGTCTTAGTCTCGTACCAAGTCATCACGCTAGTATCACAATTTGCATTTATTTTTATTATATATTCATATAAAATTTCCAGACCTTTATATAAAATTTCCAGACCTTTATATAAAATCTAGTGCAACAATATACAAATAAATGTTGACTTCAAGTGTTTTTATATATATATTTATAGTACAATCAAAAATCTTACCATATGCAAGTTTGGAAAAAAATCTCGGAAAGAATTGAGAAAGCAGGAAACTTATTCATTAACCACAAGACTTTTAGGTTACCTAATGGCAACAATAACCTTTTCACAATTATTGAAAAAAAGAACTTTGTAACTATTTTTATGCTTACAAAGAATCTTACTACTGTCATTACTAAACAGTATAGACCAGGTCCTGAAAAAGTTATATATGACCCACCAGGTGGGGATATCGAATCGGGACAGACTCCTGAAGAGGCTGCAATAGCTGAGTTAACTCAGGAAACTGGTTATAGCTTTGAAAAACTGGAATTTATTGGTTCCCATTATCATGACCCCTATGAGGTTCGCAAACGCTATTGTTTTCTGGCTTTGGGATGTAAACCATTCACAAAACAAGTCCTCGATCCCACTGAGTTTATTGAGGTCATAGAAATTCCATTAGAGGAATACTATAGGATGGTCTTAGAGGGAACATCAAGCATAGATAATATTGTTGTTCTTAGAGCTCTTATTCATCTGGGTTATCTGAAAAGTAATTTTCCAACTACTACAGCCGATGTATTATGATACATCGGTTTTTTTATACTTGCTGAACTATTTCCTTGGTTCATTGAATCACTGCTTCCTCTGAGTTATAAAGAGGTTTTCGTCAAAGTTTTTCTATCTTTGTCGGATCGAGCTGAACTTGAGGAACATCTCCTCTTCGCCCTTGAGATCAGCCAGTATAGTTTAGTTCCACATTATTAAGATTCATATGTTTGATGATAGATTGAGCTATGGTAGTAACATTTGTATTGCCCTGTGTCGATAAGTTAAAATAATTGAGTTCTTCATTTGTTTTCTCAAAACCTATTAACATTCCTTTAATCAAATCATCAACATGAATATATGGTTTTGCTTGTTTTCAATCCCCTAGAATCAATAACTTTTGTGGATCTATTCTTAGTTTTTTAACGAAATCATAGGCTGCTCCATGAGTTGAATTTCTACCTATAACATTACCAAATCTATAGATCCATCCTTGCATCTGATAATTATGACAAAAGGCTCCAATAAGTCATTCACATGCCAATTTACTTGCACCATAGAGAGAAATAGGAAGCATTGGCCCGTCATCTTCAGCAGTAGGAATTTTTTTTGCTATTCCGTAAACCGCGCTACTTGAAGCAAATATAATCTTTTTCACTTCATTAATTCTCATTGCTTCAAGAACATTATATGTTGCTATCGTTCCCAAACTAAGGTCAATGTCTGTTATTTGAGCCCCCTTTGAAATATCACTATTGGCAGCCAGATGAAAGACAAGCTCTATTCATGTAAATATCGGTTTAATAGATTCTAACTGTAGAAGATCTACTTCGTGAAATAAAAATTTCTCATTATTTCAAAATGGTAAGAGATATTCTCTTTTCCCTAATGTAAAGTTATCAATTCAAATAACTTGATGCCCTTCATCAAGCAATTTTTTGAGCAAATTACTCCCTACAAATCAGGCAACTCCTGTAATCAATATTTTCATTAATGATTCTTATATTTATTAAAGAGATAGTAAATGAAGCTAAAGTAGATGATCTGAATGGATGTTATAATAAAAAATAGCGCATAAAGTCAAATTCTGAATGATTCTATGTTGATTTGACCTGTTTTTCGCCAGGCAATAAATATAGTTAAATCTATGAGAAATCATATAGAAAACAGCGACACTCAAAGTATTATTCCCTTTTCAAAAGTAAATTTTTTCTCAATTCGTTTGCTGATGTGTGTTGTTCTAAATTGATTTAGATATGAGAAATTTTGTGTCAGCACACCCATTTGAAGAATAGAAAATCAAATATTGCAAAAAAGAACTCATAAGAATAAGTAGAATGTGCCAAATGTAAAAACCCCAATTGTAATTGTTCCAAAGAGTTGAGACAAGAGAATGAACAATCAAAATAAGGAAATGATAAATCCTATTTTAATAAAGACAAATTCAGAAGCTAATAGTATAATATATTTTAAGTTTGCTCGTCATGCAGCATATGCTGGAAGATGTGGCATTCTTCCTTCGCGATCTGCAAGCAGACTTATGGGCACCTCACACATTTTCAGATGTGTTAATTTCGCTTTCACTATCATTTCAGATGCATACTCTCGTCATCGAGATTCGAGCTTTATTTTTTTGAATGCGTCCAGCGTAATAGCTCTGAGCCCACTATTACAATCAGATATTTTTGCATTAAAGAATAAATTAATGAAAAAGGTGAGAATAGGCGTTCAGATGTATCTATTCTTCCATGGCATTGCTCATGGGTGAATATTTCATTTTAATCTCGTACCCATTACAAAATCATATCCTTTATCTAATTTATCAATTAATCTATCCATTTCCATAAAATCGTAAGTACCATCAGCATCTCACATAATCACATAATTTCATTGTATATGCTCCAAACTATCAATATATGCTTTCCCCAATCCTTGTTTTGGGATAGATATAACTCTTGCTCCGTATTGTTCTGCTGTTTTCTTCGTTATTCCTCCATCTGTTGAACTATCCATAATAAGACACTCTCAATCTAATGAGTACTTTTTATACGCTTCAAAAACACGCTCTACTGCATATTTTACTACTTTCCCTTCATTAAGTGCTGGTATTACGACTGTAATTTTTTTTTTCATTATGCGTTATTTATCATTAAATATAATATATTTCTGCACACAATAATTGATCACTGTGATTCCCATCGTCACAATCATAAATCATAATGAATAATTAATATTTCCGTAGTTTCTTGCAAGAGGAACAAAAATATAATTCAACACAATTAATATAAATACAAGAATGTTAAATTGTAGAAAAGCATTTTTCTTTGGCTGCACTCAAAATATAAGATGTTTTTGTATCGAATAGATCACAGTTATATTAAACAGATAAACGAACCCTAATCAGACAATAAACGGGAATTTATAATAATCAGTAAAAAGAAATATTATTATTGCATTTCATACAAATGCAATACCTCAACCTATCAGAAATTTCAAAAAACTTTCTACTTCTTTGTATTTACTATAAAGATCTGATTTCATAGATTATAAGATTTCGGTGAGAGTAAAAAGAGCCAATATACAATGTAAAATAAAGCATATTTTAGGATATTCATCTCCGATTTTTGAACACATGTAGCCGTCTTATAAAAAAGACTATGAACATATTTTTGCATATCATAAAATGGAAATCATCTTCTTATCGATAGAACTACTCCCATACCAGCTTTCACTGCTTCTCCTTCAAGTTCTTTTAATGTAAAGTGTTTCAAATGACCGTTTTCAATATCTGATTTATATCTTGTTCATGCTTGTGTTGTAAGAACTAGTTTTCATAATGGTTTTACTAGAGAGATACAATTATCTATTACTGCCTTTCGATCGGGAATATGCTCAATTACCTCGCTACAAATCACCATATCATATGTCCCTTGATATGAGAATTCTTTACTCCCCAGATCTCATCGATGAAATTTTGCAAAGTCATATTTTCCACTATTTTTTTCTATCACCTTATGCGAGTAATCCATTCAAGAAAGCTCAATTCCAGGAAATTCTTTGTGAATTGTTGCAATCAGATATCCGTCTCAGCATCATAAATCTATGAGTTTTTTAGGGTTATACTTTCTAATTTGTCTCAAAATAAAAGCATTTCTAAACATAACAGATGGATGATATCTATGGGACTCAGAGCAATCTCGATAATCCTCATAATTGATTTCTATTTCCTTATTCATTACTCTTGCACACTAGAATTAAAAAAATCTTTATAGCTTATTATTATTTCCATCAAAATATAAACTCCCAAAGGAACCAAAACAAGACCATATCTAATAAAAGAAAAATGTGACAGCAATCAAAGATTTATAACATTTGCAAATAATATTGTCACAAACATCATAAACATAAGCGTAAAAATTACAATAGGATAAAGAAGATATTTATTTGTATCTTCTCTGTTTCGTGACACTACATATACGCACAAACCTATCGCAAGCACCAGATAAAAAATATTAAAATCCGAATGAAAAAAAATTTGTTGCAACGGAGCTAATACGATATTTTTTGTACCAAGACTTGTTATAATATTAGAGAAAGAATCGGTTCACAGAAAACTTTCTGTGGAGTTTGCTTTCATAGGAGCAAATCTTTCTAGAATTTTTTGTATTATGAAGAAGCCAAAGAAACTGATTAGCAATGCTATCCGACTTTTTCTATCTCTCTTGAGTGACATTCTAGAAATATAAGCAAAGACAATCGTTGTCACCAACATCACAATGGCAAGAATAAGCCCCTCATTTCTCACCATGAAAAGTGGAGCAAATCAGATTGAGTACCATAGAAAAATACTATTTCTCCTGACTATATACTGGTAGATCATATACACCAAGGCGAAAAAAATGAAACCAAAAAAGAGATTCAAATAAGAAGCAAATGAATGAATAAATGAAAATGGAATTGATGTAAAAAGATACATTCCGATTATCGCCAAAAATAGATCTCTTTTATAGAAGATTCAAAAAAGGAAAAGGACAAATAACGCGTACATAATAGGACTGACAATATTTGTGAGTCACTCTATAGATTGATAGCTACCATATTGTAAAAAACTAATATCAATCAAAGGAGCTACTATATTTCTATCTGCTGCTGTTCCAAAAAATTCTGAATTGGATTTATCAAGCACTAATGAATCATTTATGTAAATCACTTTTGTTTTCATATCTCGTCCTATCACCGCATCTTCATCATATGTTATCATAGAGGTATTAATTTGGAATGAGATGACTATCTTTACGATAAGATAAATCAAAATGATTCAGATAATTATTTTTTTCACTAAAGAGAGTCTAATAAATAATTCTCTTATCAAGATTACTGTATTTTTAGACTCAAATCGCCATCTTAAAAGGATATTTTTATTTTTTAACAGTACTATAACTCGTAAGACTGAAGTAACTATGAGAGCAAGTATATGAAAAAACCTTCCAAAGAGAAGTCCCTCAATAAATAAAGATGTCACAGTGATAGATAACCCGATAAGAAATGAGTATCGTATTTTTTCAAATAATGATATTTCCTTATTCTCTCAAGCAAGCTCGATAAATCAGCTTCAGACAAAAAGAACAAGGAGACTATTTAGTAGTATTCACATCACTCTGTCTAATAAAATAAATCTTTGCATATGGTTTCCATATAATTTCTTTTTCAATATTCACAGACCAACCACTTCCTACGAGTACTCCTCCAGTCTGATTGTAGGTAGGATCTACGAAATTGAAAGGATTTTGCTGTCCATATGGATTATAAACAATAACTACTTGTGATCATGTCAATGTACCTATTCTTAAATGAGGATAAGAATGATACCTTCCCTCGAAATCAAAAGGGTATGGTGCTACGAAAAAGCCTTTTTCTCCTTTTGGAATAGTATTTCTTATGAAATCCAGAAATTGATAAAAATCGCTGGTCTTACCTACTCTTCCATTTTGCATTTTATCTGTCTTGGAGACTATATCTTCATATATTTTAGTCTGATTCATTGTAGAAAAAAAATCAAAAAATATCCAGAAAAATACCAGTATTCCGACTCCATATCTTATCATTTTTTTTCTTTTTTCTTCTTTTTTGGTGGTTGCATATAACAAATAACAGACAAGTAATCAACCTACCATCCACCAGAAAAATACTTCATTTATATATTTTCCGTTCCACATAGGCCAGTCTAGAAAATTGATAGTTGTAGGGGCATATGGCTTATAAGTCATGGCCTGGGAGATTCAGTTTTTTATCTTTTCACCAAAATTCATCTTACCTGCTGACAAAGAAATTCAGTTTCCTTGGGCTGATCACTGGATCAATAAAAGCAATTTGGCATCTGAAGGGATTTGGGAGATATAGGGAAAATCAGAAAATAAAAATTTCTGAGAAATGTGTGCATTTCCTTGGAGAGGGAAAGATCAAGCTGGAGTCACATTTTGACCGATAGCGAAACCATAAGCGATCTGAGCGTCTCACTGCAAGAGTCAATCTATTTTCACATAGTCGCTTTGGGATTTGTCTCATAACAAAATAACACATTGTTGCGTACAAGTGAAAGAAATTTTTCACTCTCGATCTTCTTTGTATGTCGAGAAACCCTGATTTTCATAAGCAAATGTAGGAGCTGAAAACAAAAGAGCAATAAGCAGAATTAAACTATTTTTTTTCATTAGAGAATTTTCTCATTTTAATAAAATATTTTTGCAGAAATCAAATTTTATTTGAGAATGGATTGCGACATATCACTCCGTTCTATTCGCAATGATGAATCTTTTACTTAAAAAATAATTTTTTATAGATCAGTTCGCCAAGTATCTTGAAAGCATTTGAGTTTTTTTGACCCTTTCAGAGAGAGTGGGCTGTGTAGGTAATAAGAACTGGAATTTCTTTGAACGAAAGATGATTTTTTCTCAGTTCGTCATTGATCTCATTGGCGTAGGCCATCCCGTCGGAAGTCAGACGAATTTTTTTGAAAGCATCGAACGAATAGACTCTAAAGCCGTTGTGAGGATCGCTGACTCGGACACGATTGAAGATATAAGTGACTATCTTTGATCCTCGGAGAACCACTCTTCTCAATCGTGGCATATTTTGACTTCAGCCACCTTCTACGAATCTGGAACCAAGATAAACATCAACCGATCATGTAGGATCTGTGTGGATTGCAGAGATAAAATTTTTCATATCTGAAATATTCATCTGTCCATCAGCATCAAACCCCACTACTCGTTTGGCGTTTAATTTTTTTTCATATTTTTTTATGAGCTGAAAGCCTGTTTTATTAGCAGCTCAACCTCATCTATTGATAAGATGAGAGGCTAAAATTATCCTCTGATTTTTATGGTGGGCGATTTTCTGATTCACTACATCAGCAGTTTCATCAATCGAACCATCATTTACTACGATAATCTTAGAAAATCATTCTGCGATAATACTATCTATCACAGCTCCGATAGAGTTTGATTCATTATATCCTCTTACTAAAAATACAAATTCATCTTTTTCATTCTTATTCGTATCATCAAAATCTTTCATCTGGCTACTGACAGATTCAATAGCTTGGGCTGAGACTAATCTCGAAAAATGAAACTTTTGCTTGGTGAGAGAGTTGAGAAGCTCGATATAAAAATATCACAATGCTATAAGAGTGAGATAAACAAGCAGATCAGCTCCTCTTGCTATTCAAAAAAATGCTCCAAATTTATTGAGTACAGAAACATCATATCAAAACCAAGCAACTAAACTTCATCAGCCTGCAAATACTAAAAAATGCATAACATTAAATTTTTTTCTCTGGAAAAGATCTATTGCAAAAATAATGAATACAACGCTGGCTATAATGACTATAAATTGAAATAGTGACATTTGGAAATTGAAACCAGAGATAAAATTTTTTCTAGAGTTTTTAGAATTATTCAGGTTTTTTTGAAACGAAATTTCGTCAATCTTGGATGGCTTGTCGCATAGTTCTATTGGCTTTTCGACCTAGAATTTTTTCTGCTTTTGATGGATTGGCGATGCTGACTGCGCAATCTCAAGGCCTTCTGTCGACGATATCATAGTAGACATTTTTATCAGTTACTTTTTCGACCAGCTCGATGAGCTCGAGAACTGAAGTTCACTCTCCTGTACCAATATTGAAAATCTCATGAAATCAGCCGTCTTTTTGAGTTTCTAAATCATACATTTTTTCGTACGCATTCAGATGAGCTTCAGCCACATCCATGACATGGATATAGTCCCTTACTCATGTTCCATCTTTGGTTGTATAGTCTTTTCCAAAGACTTTTACCTTTCCAAACTCTCCCGATAATACCTTGAAAATGTAAGGAAGTAAATTACTTGGTGTTCCTTTGGGATTTTCTCAAATGAGCCCAGTATGATGAGCTCCGATTGGGTTAAAATACCTCAAAGAGATACATCTAAAATATCTGTACTGAGCTAAATCACTTAAAATTCTTTCGATCATTAATTTCGTATTTCCATAAGGATTGATAGTACGAAGCTGATCTGTTTCTACATATGGTGGCATATTTTTTTCCGTATCGTAGACTGTACTGCTTGAAGAAAAAACAATATTCTTGATACCGTATTTGTCCATAGTTTGGAGAAGATGAATCGATCCTTTGACATTATTTGAGTAGTATCTGAAAGGGAACTCGCAGCTCTCACCTACTGCTTTTTTACCAGCAAAATGAATCACTCCTGCTGCGTCTTGATGTTCTCTCAGGACCTTTTCTAGCTCTCAAATTACTCTGATGTCAGCGTTGTGATATGCTGGTTTTATTCAGGTAATTTGTTCTATTTTATCCAGAACATCAATTTTTGCATTGGAACAGTTATCGATAATAACCACCTCATATCCTGCTTGCTGAAAAACTACGGCAGTATGAGAGCCAATATAGCCAAGTCAACCCGTGATAATTATTTTTTTTGCATTTTTTGGCATTGTTTTAATTTGGAGATAACCAGATAAAAAAATTTTCAGATATTTTTACAAATTTTCATGGTGGTCGAGTTTATTTCAATGGAATTGGTGTCACATCAAGATTAAACAGCATAGAACCATTGATTGAAATACCATCAACGAATTTTAGTATTTTCTCTTCATTACTAGAATCTCAATTAAATCTAACCTGAGTAATACGCCACTTTGAGTCATTTGGTGCTTTTGAAATATTTGAAAACGAGTAACTCGTCTTGCCATCTTCTTCAATTTTTATCATGAGCCAAATTACTCACTTACTATTTTTCACTATATTTAGTTGTTTTTCTTCATAGTATTCTAGCTGTTTTTCAATCGCATCTGCATAGTCTTTTCGCGAATAATTACTTTCTTCTACAGAATAACTATGATCAACAATTTCGATAATTCCACTGGTCTTTTCATCTAAGGTTAATTGGAGCCCTAATCACGCATTGTTAAAGATAAGCTCACTTGAGAATCACTGAAAATCTTGGATAGTAATTGGTCACAATACTTTATTTACCTGGTCATCAGTTGAGAAATTTTTCTTACGAGAGATAGATTCTACAGTTTTTTTAGCATTTTCTCGATCTGTCATATAATCTGTCGATCACATAATTTCAACAAAAAACATTGTTTTACCTGGTGTTTTTTCAAAATAATAAAGCCGCATACTTTTTTTATCTCGATCACTTCATCTTCATGTCACTGTATACCACACAGTATTACCTGTTGCGAATTCTCCTGTTGAAACTTGGAGATAAGTCTTTTTCGCACTCGCTATAAGATTTTCTCGCACTTTAGCTGAGTTTCGATCTTTATTCACTGTGGTAATTCCAATAGAAATAGTTGTATTTTTATTTTTTGATACTAGATCATAGCGTTCTGGATAACTATTTGTCGTAGTTTCTGTTTGACTTGCTTGGATATCAGATATTTCAAATCATTGAGCTATTTTTCAAACCAACTCATCGTGTACAATAGTATTTTGCTTAACTCTTTCTGCTACTTTGGCTACATATTGTTTAAAGAGACTGTTCACTGGTAACAAAATCTCCTTAATCACTCCTTTCTTATCTAAAAAATCACGAATTTTATTTACTGGAACCATGTAACCCAATGTGCTATATCACTCTGAAACAAATGTAGGAATACCAACTAATTTACCTTCTGAATCAAAACCTCATCATCCTGAATTTCCACCATCAAGATTAGCATCTATTTTATAAAAAGGATCTTCAAAACCTCCTATCACTCATTGCGTCAAAGTAATTGTCCCTCCTCCATTGGCTGGATATCAATAAACTGTGATTTTATCTCCTATAGAGAACTGAGAGGTCGAAGATAATTGAACTGGATTACTTCATGGCATATCTCCTTCAATCTGGAGCAGCGCTAAATCTATTTCTGTATCATAATATAAAAGCTTTGCTACTAATCCACAGATTGGTTTTTTAGTAAATGATTCAGAAACACAATACTCAAAATGTTTGAGAGGATTACCATCTTCATCAAGTACAACATGAGCGTTTGTCAGAATTTTATTTTTTTCAATAAGAACAGCACTTCCATAACCTACTACTGAAATAGTCCCAAATACTGAATCAGTTTGATAGGAATATAGTTTCACAATTTGCTGAAATACATGAGAAGATGGAGTTTTTTTTAATCTATAGAGCATCAAATATACCTCACTTCTCATGGCGTTTCTCGTAGACATTGTCCTGTCATCGACAGTGATAATTTTTCTGGCTAGGAGGTCGTCATAGGCAGCATCGAGCTCCATTGTTGGATTGTTATTGAGAAATCTAGCCAGGACCATAATAAGCTGTCCTCTTGTGAAATTTTGGTAAGGATTAAACTTGGCTGCCTGTTTGAAAAGTCAGATTTTACATGCTTCTAAAAGTTCATTTTTCTCTACTAATTTGGTCGTATCACTCCATAAAGAGCACTTCTGATCCAGAGCTTTTCACTCTGAAACAGCATATCTTTTCATAATAACTGCTGCTTCTCTCCTCTGAATAACTTGTTCATACACTATTTTTTCAGGACTCTGAGAAATAATTTTTTTTTCTCGTAGAGCTTGAGCAGCATCTCTTGTCTCATCTGCTTTGGTCATTGAAACTAGTGCCATAGCAAGGAAAAAAACTACAATTATTTTTTTTGTATATTTCATCTTAATGATGAAAAAATAAATCATACTTGTAGATAGTTTTTTGGGGAGGAAATTCAAATACAAAACTTGAAAGATACATTAAATTTTTTCTTCTGGTCAATGTGAAATTCACTAATCTTTTTCTGTCCTCGCTGGACCGGTAGTACTTTCTTTTCTTGTCCTATATTGAAAATATTTTCTCACCTTAAAAGGTCTAGCCGTTTATAGTCATACGCTCGATTATTTCGATTAAGGCTGGCTGACGAAGAATTCTCCTCCCCTGAGGGACCCAGTCGAATTCTTAAGTCTTTTCTCCTTCGTCTGTGTTTCTTTTATTGGATCCTGCGGAATATAAACGGCGTGGATTGCTAGCGATCTGCTTTCCCTCAATTTTTTTCGAAAATATTTATTCAGAAATAGTGACTTTGATAGTTTTATCATAGGTTTTGATCGAGAGAGAGTCACCAGAAGAAAGAGTTTTTAGTTTGGTAGAAGTGACGAGAGAACCATCAGACATGAAAAGAAGCGAATAACCGCGAAGGAGCATTTTTTCTGGTTGAAAGTTGGCGATGGTTGCTGTTCGTTGATCGATATTTTCTTTAATTTTTTTTAGTTTTGCAGTAGCCAGAAATTGAATATTTTGAGTTAAAAAAGAAAGTTTTTCACTGAGAAGAGAAAGTTTTTGGGTTGTAGCAGAACTGATTTGAAGAGAAAGTGAGAGAATACGATTGGCATAGTCATCGAGAATCTGGATGAGAATGTGTGCTGCATCACTTGGTGTCTTGGCTGGAAAGCGAACTAGCTGGTCGAGAACCGACTGATCGCTCGTGTGACCCACGGCAAGCATTACGGGAACTGAGGATTGACAGATCTGCTGGGCAAGAGAGAAGTCATTTTGCCAGAGAATACCACTTTCCTCCCCTCCTCATCTCACAATTGCAATCAGATCTATTTTTTGACCAGCTTTTATATCTATTTCGATTTGAGAAAAAGCTTTATTTACTGATTCTATAGCTTCGTTACCGTGAATCATAGCTGGATATAATTTTTCTGTTACTAGATAGCCACTTTGCTGAAGAATAGATGAAAAATCTTTTAATCATTGGGCTTTTTCTGAGCTAATGACAGCCACTGTATAGGGAGGGAAACCGATTTCTTTCATCTTATTAGCTTGGGCGATGCCAAGTTTCTGAAGACGCTCGATGATGTCATCTTGTTGTTTTTTGAGCTGTCAGATCGTATACTCGACCGAAAAATCTTTGATCACAATTCCTAAGCCATACTCTGGGTGGAAATTTATTTTTCACTGCATCAATAATTTTTTTCCCTTGAGAGCGTCGATATTTTCTAACTTCGTCGCTTCTAAAAAATCGCTCAGGAGCGAACGATCAAAAATGATGCCCTTTACTTTTGCTTTTACTGAGCCATCTGATTGTAATTCTATCAGCTCACAGTAGACATTTTTCCCGACCACATTTACCCTCTGCAGCTCCGCTTCAAACCAAAAAACGAACCCTCAAAAAAGTTCCTTGAATCACTTTTCTACAATGGAAATCACCTCGGATAATTTATAAGAAAATAACATTTTTTATCTGGTGAATGTAAAAACATTTCTGGTTATAATAAACTTTTTTCTGAGTGCTACTCTTTTTTTCTGTAAAATATTTTTGGAATTTTTTTATATAAAAACCCGTTTCCTCAAAAAAAGAAACGGGGGTTTTTGGGTTTATCTATCTATTCAAGAAGCCCTTCAAGTTCTTCAGTTATTGCTTTATTGATAGACTCTCTAGCAGAATTACTGTCGGGGTTTTCCTCAAAAAAAGAGTCAACTAGTTTAATAATTTTTTTCATAAGAACCTTCTTAAGGCTCTGTTTTTCGTCTTCATTTAACTCGTGACAACGAGATTGAATTACCTCATCAATCGCTGAGTCAATCGATATCTTCTTGTCTACTTCTCCGTTTTTTTCCATGTTTTGTTTTTTTATTTATAACAATTTAAAACTAAATGTCAATATTTTCTTTCATTAGCCCACTATCATTTGCTTAGCAAAATTACTAATTTCCTTCACATCCATTGTGACTACTAGAGTTTTACCAGCTACTGTGATAACTCAGTCTTTATCATAGTTCTTTTCTACAAGCTCTTCAATTACCTTTTTCTGTTTTTCAGAGATAGTTCTGGGAGCTGGTGGCTCAGAAATCGCGTCTTGCAGTCTAAATTTAGTATCCAGTAAAAGAACTTGCGTATTTTTTCACATTTTTACACACAAGATCAGATCGATACCTCGCTGGTTGTCCATCCAATAGGGTGCTTTGAAACACTTAACCTCTTTTCCAGCTAAAATACTGCTATTTATGAGTTCTCCCATCTCTTTTGGTTTCCCAGACTCCACTGTATTTCAGGCTTTATTGTCAATAGACTTACTTTTTACATACTTATTTTTTTCTGCTAGTTTTTTTTCGATATAAAGAGCTGAAAATAATTCTCTTAAATAGATCAACATCACTTGATTATCATTTTGATCTACCTCGTTTTCTTTATTTTTTACTTGAATATTTTTATACACTTTATCAGCCCTCGCAATCACTGGTAAAATTTGCTGATCTTCACGCAAAAAGGAATCATCAAGGCTATGTAAACTTATTTGAGATACTAGATAATCTTGAATAATCTCAAAACTTTTTTTTTCTTCTTCTGAAAGATTTCATTCTGATACTTGCTTATTCAAAATCTTGGGATAGACTAATTCAGCTAACTTTTTATTATTATCAATCACCAAAGCCATCAAACTATAAAGAGAAAATCACTGTTTTTCTCTCAAAACATTTTTTTGTTCTTCTTGCACTCAATTTAATTTTTTACTGTCTACTTGCTTATCCACAAGCTCTTTGAGATATTTATCGCCTTCTGGCAAAAAAGTTCATCCCTGATCGATTAAAAGCTCATATATTCCTCTACTATGTTCAAACTGGATGAGATCTTTTTTGCTCTGTTTTACAAATTCCTTCAGAGTCTCAGTACTCGTAGAATTTGTTGTACTATTTTCATTTATCTTTCTTCATACCATTCCTGATTTTTTAAGAACATAAATCTCATTAATTCTATGTTTTTTTTAGTATTTTGTCAATTTTGTGTCATATTTTTTTGCACTTTGTTTTTGTTATCAGACTATCATTTTTTATCATTATTTTTATTTCATTTACATCTCTTTCATCTCTCATCATAAAATCTCTCAGTTTTTAAACTTACTCTAGTCTGATTTTCTGAGATTTTTTTAAAAGTCAACTTAAAATACTTGCAAGAGACCTCCGTCGGAGTATAGTGAATTATTTATGAGATGAGATAATGAAGCCATGAACTATAGCATTCTTTTTGAAGATCCGGGTCTATCTCTTATCGAAAGGCTTCTCAAAGTCAGATCTGTCGAAGATGATGTTGAAGAATTTCTCAATCCTACAATGAAAAAATATCGAATCAGCCCCTTTAAACTGGCTGATATGAATAAGGCAATTGATAGAATCAAGCAAGCTCTCACCAAACAAGAAAAAATCATGATTTTTGGAGATTATGATGTTGATGGGATTACTTCGAGTTTTATGCTGTATACTTTTTTTAGAAAATTTTTGAAATACGAAAATATTAGCATCATGTTTCCTAATAGACTTGAAGATGGCTACTGATTAAAAAGTTTTCATCTGGATGAGATGAAAGAAAAATCTGTCGATCTTGTTATTACTGTTGATAATGGGATTACTTCAATCAATGAAGCTCTTCATGCCAAAGAAATCTGAATTGATTTAGTTATCACCGATCATCATAAAAACCTAGAAACAATCCCAGAAGCCTGTGCAGTAGTTAATCCTCAGGTATCACCAGATTATAATTTTAAATGAATTTGTGGAGCAGGAGTAGCTTTTAAATTACTTAATGGTTACCTTGAAGCTGAAAATCATGACATTGAGCAGAGAAAAAAAATTTTTAATTATTTTTTACCAGTAGTGGCGATTGCGACAGTAGCGGATTGTGTGCCTCTCGTCGATGAAAATAGAGTGATGGTCAAACAAGGGCTCAAATTACTCAATCAAAAATCTGATATTCCTGAATCGCTCATCAGTTTTATCGACTATCTAGGGATCAAAGACGACATCAATTCGTTTCATATTGGCTATATTATTGGGCCGAGGATCAATGCTGGTGGGAGAATTGTCAGTCCTTACAAAAGTCTATATACTCTGCTTCATACCTGAGAAAAACAGCGTGAACATCTCGATATGATAGAATCGATCAATACTGAAAGAAAAAAACTACAAGATCAAGCTTCTAAACTTGCTGAAAAGATGCTCTGTCACGATGATTTTTTATTGACTGCGCACTCTGAAGAATTTCATGAGGGGATTATCGGGATTGTGTCTGGTAGAATTACAGAAAAAAACAATAAACCTTCGATAGTCCTTTCACTTTGCCCAGAAAAAGGTGTAGCTGTAGCTAGTCTGAGAGGACCTGAATATTTTAGCGTGATCGATATGCTGATTGCTCACGGTGATTTGCTTGAAAGGTACTGAGGTCATAAGCAAGCTGGCTGATTGACTGTGAAGCTGGAAAATGTGGATACTTTGCTCAATTCGATGAGAACATACTGTAAAAATCTCCTGCAAGAGCTTAATCTCGAAAAAATTATGAAGATTGATACCAAACTTTATCCTCAAGAAATTAGTTCTCTCACGCTGGATAATTTGATGAAGCTAGAACCATTTGGACAGGGCAATGAAGAGCCACTTTTTTTCATAGAAAATGCAACTATCCTTACAGTCAATAAGGTTGGCTCCAGAGGTAACGGCCATCTCAAATTTCAATTTTTCTATGATGGAACTGAGTTTCAGGCTATGCATCGATCAAAAGGTGGTCTTCTGGAAAACTTCCAAATCTGACAAAAAATCTCGCTGGCTGGGAAGCTTAAAAAAGATACTTTCAATGGCTGAGTTTTTATTGATATACAGGGCATTTTCTAATACTTTTTTTCTGGTAATTGTTGAAAAAACTGATCTGCTGGTCTGCTTAATCTCAAACAGATTTTTTTATAAAAAAAATAGAGCTTCGAGCGAAGAAGCACTATCCTTTAGTTGTAAAAGCTTTTTTGATCGTTTCTTGGTCGTAAATAGCGGGAGTAGGGAGTACAATAGATAACCGTCATTTGGAAGAAATACAACGAAATGGGCTATTTTCTTGGACTATACCTCTTTTACATACAGAAACTTTCTCGAATTTTATTGACACAGTTTGGTTTCTCCACCAAAAGACCCGGTTGTGTTCAGTGTTTACTGAGAAAAATTCTTATAAGCTTTTTTATAATAATATTATTTATTATTTATCGGAAAAGCCCGCCGAAGCGAGCATTTCCACTTAATTTTTTAGTATTATCTAACAGCTTTTTTGAAATCAGCTCCAGCTTTGAATGTAGGAATTCTCATAGCAGGAATTTTGATTTTTTGAGATGGATTTCTTGGATTAACACCCATTCTAGCGTCTCTTTTAGAAGCTTTGAATGTACCAAAACCTTGGATTCTAACTTCTCCAGTTTTTTTAACTGAAGCGATTACAGCGTCTACGAATACATTTACCATGTCGTTAGACATTTTTTTAGTAACACCTAATTTTGTAGCCAAGTGAGCAACCAATGCTGTTTTTGTCATAGTTGTTTTTAGTAAGTTAAAGATAAAAACAGTGTCATAATACACTACAACTATTGTTTTTCAAATGTTTCTTTCTTTTTTTGTTTTTTTTATTCTTTTTTAGCATCAGAGAAACAATAGTTTTGGAGCCACATTTAGCGGAAGCCAGAGAAAAGACCTTTGATTAAGATTGACATTTTTGTAATAATAATTTCAAATTATGTATTTTCTAGCTGTTCTTTGAGCCTTTTGATACCCCTTGAAAGTTTTTTCCTCACATTATCCTCTGAATCTCAAGTAATCGTCGCAATCTCACTATTTGAATGTCACTCTGCAAATTTCAAAAAAAGAACTTCTCTATAAGAGACTGGCAAATGAGATAAAGACTGCTGAATACGATCATACTGATAATCTTTCTCAAGAAGATCAAGCGACGATGCCTCTACAGATTCTATCGTATCTTCAAATGCTATATTTTCATCTTCTGCAGAATTAGTTCGATTGAGATCTGAAAAAAAACTATCTTTCTTTTTCTTGAGAAAATCGTTTATCACATTTCTAAAAATCATCCATACAAAACTTTCAAAAGAATAGGAGCTATCATATCTATCAAAAGTATTTCGACATTTAACATACAAGTCTGAAAGAACATCCATCGCATCTTGTTCTGGCATACGATACTGATATTTGAGATGACGAAAAAAACGATCAGTAGTCTCTAAATAAAACTGATTGAAGGCAAAAGAATCTTTTTTGGCGAGAAGTTCTATGAACTCCTTAGTAAAATGTTGCATTACACAATATCTTTTAAATTTATTTCTGGAAGCAGTATGTCTTAGCAAAGATCGTAGACCCATCATATAACGGCGTCTCTACTACTCCAAAAAAGTTTTTTTCGACAATTTCTTCTATTTCTTCAAACCTATGATAGTGATTTTCTATTCTCAATGTCTTACCTTTTACAAGGACCTTATCCTCACGGCGCTGAGGGACATGGACTGCAAGTCGTTTTCATCATGGTTTGAGAATTTTATAGATCTGAGAAGCAATCCAATCCACATCTTCAATATATTCCAATGTGTACAGAGACAATACAAAATCAAAGCTCTCTGCTGGCTCGTCTCGAGGCTGCGTTACATCGAATACCTTTGACTTCACCGTTGATGGGAGCTCTTTTAACATTTTTGGAGAGATGTCCCATGCTTCATATCACTTTTTGAGATAATCCGGCAGATGCTTGTACGCCCTTCCTGCTCCTGAACCAATATCCAGAATTTTTTGATCCGTAGCAGACCTTGGAAGATATTTTTTCCAAGTTCATTGATCAATCTGATCTCGATACGACCAGAATTTCTTGACTTCCTTACTCATCACATCGAATCATTCCTGTGGAGACAGAACTGGTATCTTAGTTTTAGTGTACGACACTTTCTTGAATTAGTGACTAAAATTCAAATATTTCATATTGCGATTTTACCAGAATATTATTTTTTATTTATTATTTCCTCATGTTCTCTCTTCATAGCCCCTAAAAATTTCTTTCATAATCTTTGGGATCTATTCATTGTTTACTTAAAAAAATTTTTTTCCTGATGTATTCACATTTTTTTCTGGATGCGAAGCTGCGATCAATGGCGTTCCTCCAACTAGTTTTGCCACTTTTTCTTCGATATCACCATCTGGTGTTTGCATAATCTTGGCTAACTCGTTGATTTTTTCCGATCCTACTTTCATGTGATAGTAGTATCTACTTAACTCCGACACGACTTTCGACAAATCATCATTTTTCTCATATAGCTCCGTAACTTTTTGTTTGAGTAATATATTTTGTTGCATATGTTCTTGGGCATCGGCACTCATTGATTCAATTTCTTTTTTGTATAACTTAAGATTTGCTCTCATCTCGTTAACGATGTGTCTATTAGCATACTGAAAATAAAAGATCGTATAGCCCAATAATCCTCCCAATAAAAACGCAGCTATCATAAAAAGAGTGGTCATTTATGATCTGAAAAGATTTAAATTTATTTGATTGTACCCAACTCACAATCGATTTCAATCTCAATACAAGAATTTTTACTTACTTGTTAATATATTTTTTTCGTCTTGTGTGCTGTTGCAGCGAAAAGTTTACACTTAGTGGATAAGATAATGAAGAGGTAAG
>OEIV010000226.1_pt1 | contig 35299 bp, 52 predicted proteins | sample 1539231 | NCBI WGS metagenome assembly OEIV01 (sample SAMN03794762, study PRJEB22550) | activated sludge metagenome | feature: wastewater treatment plant; material: activated sludge; isolation source: Wastewater treatment plant of a petroleum refinery complex | place: Argentina: Buenos Aires ... | reverse complement strand
TCTCGTCAATGAAACCAGTAGGCGTAAAGAAAATCTTCGGCACGCTCGCATTCGCATCGAAGGTAAGTTCGGTAACTACCATCGACGGATTGATACCCTTGCTAGCAAGCAACTTGCTATATTCCATCAGCGAATACTTGGCATTCTGCGGCTCGCCAGAACCGAAAATACTCATTGACTTAACATCGATGATGAACGGCAGTTTCTTACCGTTAATCAGCACGACGATACGCTTGAAGAAACTGCAAGCCTTTCCGCCCGTATCGCTGGAACCCTTCTGATTCTGCGGGCAAAGATCGCAGCGTGCAGCCTGCGGATTAGTGCTAGCAGGATTCGGACTCACACCATCAGACGAAAAACATCCGGGGCGCGCAGCAACACCCGGCTGCCATTTCGTTGCATACCATGCGCGAGAAACATAATCGTGCGCAGCAACGATAACAACCGGCAGCTTCAATACATCAAGCACCTTTTCCTGCGCGCCACCGACGGCAAGAATAAAGCGCCCGTTCTTCATCTTGATTTTATTGCGGGAATCTGCCGCGCCGCCGAGATTGATAGGCGCAGCAATAGTCTTAACCTGCTGCAAGTGCGCGGGCAGATTATTCGGATTGAAAATGGAAAGATCCATGCTCATGATTTTCTCCTTGGTTATAGTACGATTGACCAGTCGTAAGCCAGAATATCTGACTGGCTAGCAACCCACGGGACAAATGAACCATCTGCACAACGCATGTCGATATGCGGACGGTATTCCACCCACGTACCTTCCGGTACGAAGTTACTAATTGGTGGGCGTCTTACTTGAAATTTGCTACCAGCAGCAAAGTAGATATACATATGCTTGCCGTTCCAGCCTTGCCGGGATAGCTTCTTACCTTCCCGCAGCATATTAAGTGCGGTATCAAATCCGAACGTGAGTTTATCTGCGGGCTCTTCTTTCGGTACGATTATCTCTGCCGCGTAGAACGCTGCAAATTCGTCTTCGTGCATACACGTAACGAACGTACTACCAAACCTATCGTACCAGACAACGTATTTACCGTGCTTTTTATGCACCGTACCACTGTCTACGAACACTGCTTCGCCGGGGATTGGCGCGTAATACACAGGCCCAATTTTAGATGGGAAATTTTGTGCCACGTCATTGGGCATCGGCTTCTGTAAATCAAACACAGGAATACTGGTATTCATTTTTTCAGCTCCTTCGGATAGAGATTTCAATTTCGGAGATCACGTTTAGCCCCGGTGGGATCGTACCGTTTTCCTCACGAAATTCATTTAGGGCACGTTGCCCAACACGTTTTTCCAGTAAGTCTAGTCTATTATTCTCCCGTAGCCATTGGTGAAAGGCACCCCAATCTACGCACGTATAGATGTTGCGTGGTGTTTGAAACGCGGTGCCGGAAGGAGATTTTAGTTGCGTAACTCCTAGTTCTTTTTGCATCGCTTTTATCCACTGCTCAATTCTGTTCATCTGTTCCTTGAGCAATGCATCTTTCTGTTCGTATTCCCTTTTCAACTCTGAGCGCTCGTCGCGCAACTGGATATATTTAGCTATTACTTTGTCTACATCAGGACGGCTCATATCTTTTCTCCGGCGAAGCAGTGTAGTCTAGCGCAGACACGTCACCGTGTCAATTCTGAATAAAGGTCCAAAATCAAATCCTGCATCTTCTGCTTATCACGTAACGCAGCGTATAGCTTACGCTCTAATTCCGTAGCAAAAATATGCGTGATAGTGACTGGATGCGTCTGTCCCGGCCTATCAGACCTATTGTTTGCTTGGATATAAAATTCAGTATTGTAGATCGGTCCATACCAGATTGTGTTGTGTGAGCGAGTTAAGTTAAGCCCGTGCGATGTTGTCTGCGGATGCGCGATCAAATGCTGCGGGGTTGAATCGTGCTGAAAGCCCCGGAATATTTCACTACGTTTAGCTAGCGAAGTATCTCCGGTAACAACCGCAACATTATATTTTTTAGCTAAGTGCTTTTCTAGGCTAGAAATTACTCCTTTGAACGGAACAAAGATAATACACTTGTCACCAGCTTCCTCAAGTATTTCATCGAGAAGTTCGATTCGAGGGCTAGTATCCAGAAACCTATGTTTCTTTTCATCGTCGTACACAACTCCTAAACAGATTTGCAGGAGCTTAGTCATTTTTACTGCGGCATTTACCGCAGTGACATGCACGTCATTTGCACCTTCGACGCGCAGGAAATTTTTCATCTGTTCGAAAGCATGCGCCTGTTCTTTGGATAGTTCCGCACCCTTAAATATGTAGGTAACTGGCGGCATATCCAAACAATCCTTTTTGTCGTACCGAATAGCTGGGCGCATATACCCCATGACAGTTTCGACCGCGTTAGATTTAGGTACCCACTTGAAATTGGATATCTTAATCATGATGCGGTTCTTAAACTGCGTCATGCTTTCTTGGATAGCCATTGGATTGACCAGCTTAATTAAGCCGTAAACATCCGCAGGCGAGTTTGCCGCAGGTGTAGCCGTTAGCATCCAGATACGCGTATCATCGCGAACGATGTTCTTTAGAGCTTTATACTTTTTAGTTCCCGGATGTTTGTATGCGCTAGCTTCATCGATGATGATAAGATCAGGACTGTACCACTTAAGCGCTTCCTCTACAATTCTGATCCCATCAGGATTAATGATTACGTAATCCGGTTCATTAAAGATTACTTGCTCACGATACTCCGGTGAACCGTACGCAATTGCGGTATATCGCTGCGGACAAATACCAAAAAGTTCACTATCCCACACAGACTTCATGCAGGAAATTAAAGATACAATAAGAACACGCTTCACCAAACCGGCTTGGCGCAAGAATTCAGCAGCCCAAATACACGATGCAGTTTTGCCCGTACCCATATCGTTTAGGCAAAACGCACGCGGATGCGCCACCATAAACTCAGTGGTATCTATTTGGTGTGTATATGGCCTGAACCTACCTGGATACTTATATCCTCCAGTAAGTTTAGCTGTGGTAAGTTCCAGCCGCTTGAGTTCCAGTGCATATTCAATCGTTCTAGGCACAACAAGATAGTCACCGCTTTGCGCGGTGACTATCTTGTGCTTAGGGAAGAACGAAACGAGATGGGATTTATCTGGATTCAGCGGAACCGCTATTACTTTTTTGGAAACGATCATAACGGTCGGCTAATTTGGCAAAGAAATATTCTACCAGATGCACAGTTTCGGGATGAACAAGAAGATAAACACCGTGCGCCGCGTTGATATTTTCTTCGCGGCGCATTTGGTTTGGCGTCTGCCGTTTACCCGTATCCTTAGTTTCTATACCTACATATCTACCGTAGGCGCAGCATACAAAATCCTCGATACCGCTTTCACCCATGCCGGTTTGAACTGGCATGTAATACCTAATGTGCGGTTTGTGCTTATCGAGGATTTTCTTGACTGCTGCTTTAACGTCCGACTCGGCCACAACCAAGCTCCAAATCAATCAGTTGGAGTAGCTCATTAACACCCTGCGATGGCTTCATTTCGGCTTTAATTAGATTTCTGCATTCGTCCAGCAATTTTTCCAGCGCATCTTCGCGGGTGTTCTGTTGCAATACATTGTGCGGAACTTCCATTTCTGGCTCCTTACTATATTCCACGGTAAACTTGACCGTACCTGAATTGAATAGGCGCATGTATAGTTGCAGAGCTACCCACTCAGTTGGGTCGGCAGCCACTACGAAATTCTGCGCGCATAACTATCCTTTCGGCGTAGTGCCGTTCATTTTCTGGAGGTCGGTAATTATTTGCAGACCGAGCTTGAACCAATCAGGGCGCCGCTCAAGTTCGTTAAGAAACAACATAGCCATATTCAGCCTAGCTATATGTGGCGGCACACCGTTCTCATCGATGAATTTATCATCGACGTACATCGCGGTCTTCTTTTCTGTAGCGACAATTGCGGCAGCACTTCCCGTCAGCTTCAATCCTACGGCGGCTTTATCGGGAGAAAAAGCAAGCTGGATTTCACTCACCTGTATATCTCCCGTTATGCTTGCAGGTAGTTACTGGACAATAGTTTTTGCACAGTCCACTCTTACGGGCAGGCCAGAAGTTATTGACGTAACTATTCTGCATGAAACCAACTTGCGTTACATATCTAGCCCACGACGGAGCACCCGGACCGCTGCGTGGAAAATTGAATTTAGTTAACTTGCGATCCTTGAGCCATACATAGGCAGTTTTTACCTCCACGACTTCCGGATAGTGCGCAAAAATCAATAGCGCATTTAGCTCTAACTGATCGTGGTCAGTTTTAGGCTTGCCAGTTTTCCAGTCAAACGCACAGGCTACATTACCTGCTACGATAAACAAGTCCGTAATACATCGGCACCAAGCATCCGAGCTATCAAACGCTACAGGCTCATAGCTGCGATCCACAGCAAACTTTTGCTCTGCAAAATGTTCGCCGGGAATAGACTTAAACTGGTCAAGGATTTTATTATACCGCGAAAGTTCTGGCTCAAGCGGTACAGCATCACGGATATTTTCTTCGAACGCCTTATGTACGCGATTCCCCCACAGAATTTGTTCTGTATCAGGCTCGACGATAGACTTTTCCACTTTGGTTTTATAGAACCTAAGCGGACAGTCACTATAGGCTTTAAGCCTAGAATGGCTCCAAGAAAAATTAGACATCGTGCTCAAGCTCGTCGAGTACGGAATTTGCTTCATCCAGCAAGCGCAAAGTTTCGGCCTTCGCTTCTGGTGTAGTACAGCTAAAGTACACGTTTACCAGCGTGATAATCTTCTGCTCTTGTTTTCGGATGCGATGCGCGCGCACAAACTGTTTATCCTGTTGCAGCTTTGGTTCGATGATTCCACCAGAATAATCGCCACTCATTTCGCTTCTCCGTATGATTTATGGAACTTAACTTCGGCTGATACCGGAAGTCCCGGCCACCACACAGGAGGCGTAGACATAGTATCGAGCATTAATTTCTTAGCAGCTACAGCTTCGTCTTCTGGCACAACACTAACTAGTTCATCATGTACCTGCATGACAATCGGAATCGACTTACGTAGCTTAAGACAATTATCAGTAACTACTTGGCGGGCAAGGGACTGGCAAGCATTCTCGAACATCTTACCGCCGTAGAGTTTTGTTTCATGTTCTTTCCTGTGCGTGCGAGTGAGATATACCCATTGCTCGTTACTATCTCGGCGCAATCCAAAGTACCGAATAGTCAGTCCGCCGGGCATAAACATAGCAGGCGCAAAGATATTCTTCTGTTCCCAAAGAAACTTGTCGCGACCAAAAGATATCAGATCAATCGGCGGCAGACTAAATTCTTCGCCGCGAGCCATACGTAGAATTGCGTTATTGCAGTGCTGCCAGATTTGCGGAATACGATAAAAAGTCCTACGATAAAGGGCGACAACTTCGGCAGCGTCTTGGTCGGAAAGTTTTACGCCCTGCAAACCTGCAATCTTACGGAACTTATCTTTGCCGCACCCATACTGCAACGATAGGCAGGCAAGTTTACCCAGGAAACGCTCGTCAGGGTCATTTTCTTTAGTGATTTTTCTGCCGTATAGTACGCCAGCAAACCAGCAATAGATATCATCACCACGAATAAGAATCTCTAGCGCATCTTCCTGACCGGCAAGTGCCATTGCCACGCGAAGTTCAATAGCAGATAAGTCACCAGCTACGACAATGTATCCATCAGGCGCGTAAATAGACTTGCGCAGTTCTGAACCGCGTTTTAGATTCTGAGGATTCCCGCCGCCACCACTAGCGCCAGAGAATCTATGCGTAGCTACTGCGCCGCAGTATTCAATATCTACCGGCCATGCACCAAAGTCGGAATGATCCGCGTATGATTGCGCACGGGTTTCCGCTTGAGAAGTTTTAAGCCCTAATCTGGCTTCGACTACTGCAACAATATCAGGATTCGGATGCTCAAGTAGGCTAAGAAAATCTTCGTCTGTCTTAGCAAAGGCGAAAGTTTCTTTACCCGTTGTTACCGAAACTTTGGTAGGCGGAACTACGCCTAGCGTTTCCAGCAGAGCCGCGAACTTCGGATTACTGGTGAAGATATCGCGGTCATACTTACCTTGCAGTCTATCGAATAGTTGGCGCTTATACTCAAGTACGTTTGCTTTATGACGTAATAGCCTCGGCTTATCCAGCAGCAGCATCGGTTCCGTAAACATACGGATAGTCCAATCCAATACTGCAAACTCCCTGCGCGGAAAGTACGGAAATAACATCTTACAAACGTCGTAGGTAAGATCAACGTCATTAAGACAGTAACCGCCAAGTCTTGCTTCCATATCGGGGGGCAAATCGTATACACCTTTGGTTTCTTTCAGGCCGTCAGTCTTACCGCGCCCAAAAAGAAATGCGCTGACTGAATCGAGCGCAAAGCTCGCAGGAATATTTCCGAGCAAAGCTCGGGCCATTCCTTTAGTGTCTACGATCAGGGCAGGCGAGCATCCGTAAATCCACGCAAGAATAGACGCGTCGAACTTCGGATTGTGCGCGATCAGCATAACTTTATGCCACGGTATCTTCGCAAATAGCCGCGGCAAATCTTTATGCGTCACCCAATTACTAGGCTTACTATCGATCTTGATACCTACGCCGTGGGCTTTGAACCTTGGATCGCGTATGTATTTAGTTAGCGTCATACCCCTATTGGACAAGGAATAATCCTGTGCCCAATAGGTTTCAAAATCGAGCGTGAGTTTTGTCAAAGACATAGTTAGTCCTCGAACTTACGATTACGCAGCGTCAAAACTAGAATCTTATCTTTCTTATCAACCTTAGTACGCATGTAGCACGTATCAGGATCAAAGCCTTCGCGGTGCGCAACGATTGAATTATTGAAGCGCAGATTATTATTCGCGCGTTCCAGTAGTAGTTCTACGTCGTGCTCGATATCGGCAATAGTAGCATCGTCACCAGCACTACGAATTGCCTTTAGCGCAGTAGCAACACCAGCGGCAAAGCCAGCGCTACTAACATGCATAGGTGCGGTAATATGCACCTGCTTTTCTTTAACTTCGTTACTCATTTTATTCTCCAGTAGATAAAGCCCCGGCCAGACGTCATAGGCTGGACTACGCACAAGTTGCGATCTTATGCAGGATAGCGCGGGGCCGTAAACAGATTAATAGCCGAGAACACTCAGCGGAATAGTCGCGTTCTTATTCGTGTCGTAGAAATACTGGTATGCGTTGCGGATAACCTTGGGCATATCAGCGACGCGCGGATTAGTAGACAGCACGCGACCCACAGGATTACGGGAATCATTAGCAACTGCGTAAACAGTTTTGCCTTCGTGCTGCATTTGGGTATCAACAAAACCCTGTGCAGCTTCGGACCAATTACGCCGGACTGCTGGCCACCATTTACGCCACAGATGATTCCCGTTAGCAGACTGACCCATGATAGCCATAGTGAAACGCGCATTGCCGCAATTAAATTCCTGCAATTGCTGCTGCGCAGAAGTCATGGCAACATAATCTTCTGCATCCTGAACGTACCACCATTCGGGCAGAAGTTCTGCAAAGCGATTAGCCAGCGGTTCTTTACTTGCGCGCAATTCTGCGCGGTAAGATTCGACAGCGCCAAGCCGAGTATATCCATCAGGCTGCAAATCAAATACATCAGGATAGATCGTTGCAACAGGCTGCATTTGACCTTCGGAAAGCAGGCTAATAACTTCCTGCAACATCGAAATTACTTTGCTATTGTCCACAGGATATCTCCTAAGTAATTTAATTTTGGGCCTTTTATGCGGACAACAGACGCAAAAAAGGAGCCCCAAGCATAACGCTTGGGGCTCCGTGTGTCAATACGCGTTTACAGACTTGAATTACAGATCAAGTCCGTCCAGCGCATCATCGACCGACGCGGCAACAACCGGAGCGGTTGCATTAGCCGCCGCATTTCCAGTCTGCTGCGCAAATTGCTTGGCAGCTTCCGCTTCCGCAGCCTTTGCAGCTTCACGGTCAGCAATTTCCTTAGCCACTTCTTCCGGCGTAAGAATCTTGCTCAGAATGCACGCGCTTTCACCAGTCAGCTTACCAGCTTCATCGCGCAGTTCGCGGATAGCGAACTTATACTGGCGGTTATTCTGGCGGTATGCCTGCACGGCACCACGAACCTTCTTCGTAAGTGCAGACGGAAACGGGAAACCGTCGCCAACTTCCTTCAAATCTTGGAACGGATAGATACTCGGGCGACCTGCACCCGGCTTCGGACCGCGGCCAACAATCTTCGGAATCTCCGCAAACTTGCGAACGGCAAACTTGGCAACAGTCGCGGAACCGGCAGTGGTAGACTCGCTCATGATACTATTTCCTTTTTCGGATGGTTTGGGTTGGTTGTATGCCCGATCAAAGGGCGCATGCTACGGGGGAGCGCGCAAGCGTCACAGTGATCGGGCATGGGTGAGACTATACAGCACTAAATCTGCGAATGCAACACCGCGAGGTCATAAATCTTCTTCGCAATGTCACAGACGCGCTTACGCTGGCGAGGATCGACGCGCAGAATGTCGGGGATACAACTCCCTATTTCATTTTTTGCTTCCTGCAACGCGTCAGCAAGCACGCTATTGCCAGCAATATTCAGCGGGCCTACTGTGTCAACCATTACGTTTACGTTTTCGATCAGCGTATCTCGGAATATCTTATTCTCCTCCTCAAGCGTGGCGTAGACTTTACCGACAACATCAGCTACTCGCTTCCAGCATTCAGCAGTAGCCAATTTGAAACCTTCCTGCATACCCTGCCGCATGGAATCTTGCACGGCATTCAGCACCGTATCAGGTAGCTGAGTACGGAAGTCGGGATTTTGGATCGGGCGGAAGGATTGCTTGAACTTGAACCTATCCCGAATCTCTGCAGGATAAGGGTATTCCTCGGCGTTGAACATATCGCCCAAGCGTTCCGCTTGGTTACGCCAGTTCTCAGAATACCAGTTAGCAAACTGTTCGCATGCCAGATTGAATTCGTCAATCAGCGGCGAAATTTCCGCTTGGTACGTAAACCAGCGAGCAACGGGGAGCGCACGTCCGCCGTTATCATCCCAAGCGACAGTATTCTTGTAGTGAAATACCCGGACGGCTTGAGCCTTGGCGGTAACGTAATCTATCATCGCCTTATCAACGATGTATTTTGTTACCGAGCATGCATCAGAAACGGCACCTTTACGTTGTGCCGTTTCTTGCGCCAATCCTTTGTCTCGTTTGGCTCCAGTCCATACCGAGATGTTGACGTAAGCAAGGATGATTGTATCCGTAATTTCGTTTTGCGTAATCATTTTATGCTACCTTATCGAAGTAAACATCTAGTAGGAAATGATGTGTAAGTTCATTAGGCTGGCCGTCGAATCCGCATACTTCGACATCGCATACATCTAGCCCAGGTACAGGATCTACGCTCTTCACTATTGAGCGCAGAGTTTTCATGTGCGGAAACGTGCTAAGTCCGTGTACGCCTATGTCGTTCAGCACAACTACATCACCGGGTTTTAGCTTCGACATTTGTCGGTGCCTCCATTAATTATTTCCCCAGCTCGCATCATTGCGGCCGCGTTAAGACTTGTGGGGTATGTGTATCCGCGCCATAGACTACGCGCTCGATTACGTACTTACCATCAACTACAGTAAAACCTAGCCCGATGTAGTATTGGGCTAGTTCGTCTCCTACCATACAGATGATATTATGCGGCGGCACTTCATTGCCTTCCAGATACCATCTATGCGTACCCGTGAAAGTACCAAGTTCCCAACGCAAACTCACGTACGCAGGACCATGTACGTTATGGCGTAATCCGGGATATCCTAGAGTCTTTTTCACGACTACTATGATTGTTTCGTACGTTTGCTCGTCTCTGATAATTTTTAGCGTAGATTCCCGCTTATCACACCATATTAGTGGTACCCATAGGTCCGCATATTCATTATTACGCGGACCCGCAGCAGGAGTTTTATGCTCTTTATGGTATCCGCCGTAGATTCTGTCCTGCTCCTCCACTATTGGTAGATGTACTTGTTCTGACGGGATCGTAACCTTGGGAGATAGCTTTGGTGTACGTTTCTTGCGGGATATAATATCCATTGTGTAGCCGCATCCCCATAGTTTCGTAGATGTATCGTTCTTCCGGACGTATGAACTTAGTCATTGGCTTTATGACTATCTCAGGCCAATGCGAATCAAGGATAGTAATTCCTACCACGGAAATCTTCTGCATGGCTTTTTCCCATCGCGGCTGCGAGTCATTAGATGCGGCATACGTCACCAAATGGCGGATTAACGTGCGGGTTATTGATAGCCCAAAGCAAAGGAAATTCCGGAGCTTGCTTCGGAAAGGTACCGTATCCATCGCTAAGATAGATTACGCCACCAATCTCGGGATATTTTTCCTGGATCAGTTCCAGCGCAGGGCGAAAATCTGTACCACCACGACCGCGAAACGGAATACTATCCGGCATCTTATTGAATTCGTACTCTTTGCGTACGATATCATCGGCAAGAATACCGATCATTCTTTCGGGTCGTAACTGTTCGAAGGCTTCTCGGACAGTAGAGATGAACAAGCCGTATTCCTCGTTATTGACACTCCCGGAAGTATCGATGACGAAAGCAAAATCTGTCCGATTTTTGCGCTTGATATTCGGCATGATGATACGTCGCGCACGATACGATGCCATCGGTACTTGCATGGACCAATGCGATTCGCGAATACGCGCAACAAACCGGAAACATTCTTCGCGCCAATCTTTACGCGGCGCGGTTGCTTCTTTATATGCCTCTTCGAACCACTCCGGTATTTTGGTAGCACTCATGCCGCAGCTAATAGCAACTTGTTTGATGCGCGCAAGTTTTTCTGCAGCAACTTCCTGCGAAATTTTTTTCTCGCGTACATCTTGTCCTGTAGACATGCTACCGGAATTAGACCCGCCGCTACCTTGTGGTTTAGGTTGCGTCTTTCCAGCCAGCATCTCATAAATCTGATCGCAGCTATACTGAATCGGATTATAGATGCCAAACTTATCGCCAGTAATATAGATTTCACGTGCTGGTTTGTGGCCGTCACGCAACTTAATCGCATTTACCCAAATATCAATTGCGATATTCCAGCGTTCTTTGTCGTGCTTTTCCGCCATGCGTTCGCAATGCAGATTTTGGATATGCGAGGCTTCGTGTGAAAGCGCAAAGACTTGGGAATCCAAAGTCTGCACTTTCCACCAATTAGGGTTGAGGAAGATAGTTTCGCCATCCGTCGAAATCTGCGGTATTGTTTCGTCTTCAACGATCCCGCAAGCAATGACAGTTGCGAAATCAAACAAGCCAGACTGATTCGTCTTGGCGTTGAAGTTCTGCAGTGCCCACAGTGCTTTAGTCAGTATAGAAGTTTTCATTGTAGTTCCTTATAGTTGAAGTAGTCGTCAACTTTATGCAGCTTGCTTTTGCGTTCAAACTGATGGATGTGGCGTATGTGCCTAGTAAGCCAGCCTTGTTGGTATTCTAGCCATCGTCCTCCGCAGGTTTTGAACCCGAGTGCTTGGTATAGGGTTATTTCTTCTCGCGTAAACTTATCGCTAGCCTTAAATCCCATATACACGTAGTGCGGTCGGTATTGCTCGCCAACAAAAGATTGCTTTCGCTGCGCGAATCCTAATATCACGAAATTATTTGGCAGTACGCAATATATGATCGTTTGCATTGGGTCGCTAACACCCCAATTAACAAGCGGATATATTCCAGCTCTCCATCTAGCCATTAGTCGTAATCCTGTATAGCGCCCAAGCTACGTTATCAATTATTGTTTCTGATTCGTCGCTGCGCATCTGATCGCGTACAAATTCGCGCGCATCATCTATCGACGCAAACTCTCGTTTGCGCTTGGCAAGAACCCATGCAATTTCTTGGCATTCAGTCATAGCTACGCCCCAAAGTAATCGACATGGTGCCGGATTACTCCGGCACCATAGCTATTACTTTAGGAAGTCATAGCTTTGTGCATCATCGGCACGTAGTTATTCGTGACGATGAATTGTTGGATGCCAGCGGCATTCCGATTCACTGCGAGTCGCAACGCGACGACAATGAATTCAACCGGCAACTGATCGATCACCGGCTTTACTGCTTTCGCAGTCGTGCCATCCATATTCTGGCCGATCATTGTAGCCAGAATCGACTGCAGCACGAATTCATCAGGCACTTTGAAGTTACCATTCGAACTCACCAGTGCAGCCCACGACGGCAGTTTCGAAGTGATCTTCATGAACACTTCGAATTCTGCGGTTGCTTTCGCACCAACAAGCCCGAAGCACAAATAGTTGCGCACCGGACTATCGATGATACGCGACACTTTGAACCATTGGCGCGGAGTTGGCGACGAATCTGCTTTCGGATCGTATGCATTCAGCAGATTCATATACTGCGGCTGATTCAGAAAAGAAATAACGCGGTAATCAATACCGCATTTCGACGCGTGAGTCGTCCATTCCTGAATCGTTGGCCCTTCGAAATCGACCACGCAGACGCGATTGCGCAGAATCGAAGAAATTTCGAACGTGCCTTTACCGTCTGACATACGATTCGCCGCCATCACATGCCAGCGGTCAGACAGTTCGCGCCCATTGATCCGGTTATTCTGGATCATCGGAAGCATCGCATTCTGGATAAGCGTATCGAGCTTATCCATTTCGTCGAGAAACACGATGCCGCCGGGTTTCACGTCCACAAATTCCGCTGTCGGGATGATATCGCAGGCAGAATTATCTGCGCGCGGAATCGTGATACCGAAACTCGACGGGTCCATTGTGCCAGCATTAAACGGTGCGAAATCAACTGCATATTCCTGCGCGATCTGATTCACGATGTCCGTCTTGGCAATACCCGGACCACCACGAATCAGCAGCGGAATGCGCGCTTCGTAGCAGGATTTGATAGCTTGGTGCAATTCAGTGACGTTAAGCATTTTGTAGCTCCTTATCAGTTATCAGCGTATGTTTTTCCAGCTAATGCCAGCCTGTCTGGCCGCACGAATAAATTCTTCATTCCTGCCGCGCTCCTTTCTATCGGAGCCGGGCGGCTTGTAGTTCAGAACCTCTGGCGGTATGCGGCGTACCTTCGGTATTTTATTAGTGAGTGGGCATTTCTCCAATTTAGTTAGCACTACATACGCTGCATTACCGTTGGTAATACCGAATGTATGCGGTGAAGGTGGAAGGATGGGAAATCCTAGCGCTTCGTACATCTGAAGTTTTTCTTCTTGCGTTAGGATCGGAATTACATCTACAACTTCGTATGGCATACCGAAATCGTAGTTATTATTGACCTGTAATTCTCCGGTTGTTGGCTTGAAACTGAGTTGCAGCATCCGAGGATATGCTACATCGCAAGTTTTGTGCTGCAACCCAAGTTCTATGCAGACGGACGCTCTAGACTCCACAGAACGCGGAACATAAATCTTATCCCGCATTTTTCCCTTCTGCAATAGAAGGTCGATGATTTGTATATACTCCATTAAGGAGTAAGATCGGCGGCTATCAGTTGATCCGTCTCGATCCCCTTGTTCGCCAGCCATGATCTAGCCTCCGCTAATGCAAATCCGATTGCTTGCTCTGCTGTTTCTGTGTCGTACGTAAACAGAAAACCGGCGCAGCCGTATGGCAACGCGTTAGTTTTCTGTTTCGGAGCAAAATCGATTCGCACACCGATGATCCGATTCATTGGGTAATCTCCAGGCGGTAATTGTCTACGTACCAATACGCGTCGTCGGCATCCGGACCATACATTCCACCGTGCCCATTTTTGAAATTCTCGAATCGTACCAATACACATCCAGTGATATCGGAAGAAATTACCACTCCAGTATCACCGACTTTGAGCCCGTATTCTTTGTCCATCGAAGTGGTTTCGATCAGTCTAACTTTATCGCCGATATTCATTTCTGCTTCTCCGCATTGATTCGATACATGTAATGGACTTCTCCGCTACCGCATACAAAACGCACGCCGTTGGTTGCTTCTCCCGAAATACTTTCGAGCCCACCTTGCGGCTCGCATATTTCAACTGCGCGTTCTACCGCGGACGTCGGAATCGCGTAGTACACACAGCCGAACAATCCTGCAGCCAACAACGGAATAATGATCTTTTTCATTTGCGATCCTCCCAATGCACTTCGCAGTCAACGAGAATGCATTTCTTGTTACTGTGAATACGAATTGTTCCACTTGTGTAAAAAGTATAGCAAAGCGTTTCCTCGCCCAAATTTTGCAGCTTGGCGTAGAGCGTACCGCAGCCACTAGCAAGTCGAAAAGTATCTCCGTCGGCAACTTCGCCCAAGAGATATTCTTTTTCCTTCTGTTTTTTGACAATCTTAATCATTGTGCCAGACTCCAAGTAAGTTCACCATCGAGAGCAACCGCAGTCTCTTCCTTACTAAGCCAGATAAGCTGGTAGTTGTTGGACATATTAACTGCAGCAATACTGCCGTTAGTTTCAGGTAACGATCGGTCTTCGACGCAGAGATAGACGATATCTCCGATCTTAAACATTTCGCCCGGAAAAACTTCACTAAGACGCTTCTTGATCGAAGTTTTCCGTGATGCAACAATACGAAGCATTTGGCACCTCCATACAGGCGGGATTGCCTGTTCTAAATACGCGAAAAAGCCCCGGCGAACCGGGGCTTTATCTCGCATTCAGCTATATTAGTTCTTCCGCTTATTTTGGCTGTTATCGCGGAGGAATAGTGTGACCCCATCTTTTCCGGTCACACGATACCGATTCTTACGCCCGTTGCACGCGTAGAACGGAAAGTGCGCATTCGTCGCCATCATCTTGGAATCTTGGCAATACTCGTTGCGCGCTGCCTTATTGGCAGCATTACGCGCTTTCGCACCGCTCAACATATCCCGGCGGGTCTTGCCCGGACGCATCACAACGGCGATATCACGTTCAGTCTTCTCTCGCATGTTATTTCTTTCCTGCGAAGGTTTGGGTTTGTTGGTTAGCAACTTCGTCCCCGTAGTAGATAGGAACGATTTTGTAGTCCCATACGGTAGTTGCTTCGTACCGTACTTTTCGTTTCTGGCATTCTTTCAGCGACAACGGCCAGATACCAATGGGCTGATTGTTGTCAGCCCGCATCAATCCATATCCAATTCTCGTCATTAGTTCGGTTTCATCCCCATTTGCGCGATGAACTTTTCTACTTCCGCCGTAACACCCTCGCTATTTTGTTGTTCCATTTGCAGACCAGATAGCACGGCTTCCTTGTTGGTGAGGACGTATTGCATCAGGATCGCATGCAGCATCATCGCGATCTTTAGCGGCGGAATCTTCTGCCCGCTGATATTCATGAATTGTCCCATCGCATTTCTATCGCTATCCTCCAGCGAAAATGCGGCGACAATAAGAAAATCCACTCTAGCTTCCATGCGCTCCAAGATTTGCATGGTAGCTTCCATCATTGGGTCAATAATCTGTTCGTTGCTCATTTTACTTCTCCTTATTTTCGTATTCTCGCACGTAGGTTACAACTTCCAATAGCAAGTCTAAGGCGTCGATTGCCTTATCCATTGCTTTTACATCGCTGCGTTCTGCGTTAATTTCCGCACGCAGCGCTGCGGAAATATTTTTTATCCAGTCCATAGCAGTGCGTGCCGCGGCGCGTGGGGACTTATCCCAATTATTAATCAGTGCTTCTGCAATTGCCATCGCAATAGCTGCACGCTGAAACAGTTGGGTACTCATATGCGGCACTCCGGGTAGTATTTAAGGCGGCGCCACAGGTTATGATGCGCCATGCGGTTGAAGATTCGAATATCTACATCCAGAAGGTTACACCAGAACGCAAAGTCCTGCATGCATTCTTCGAAAGTAATTATCGCCATTCGAGCTGCATGTTGTCGATAGCGAAAATTATCTGCAAAATCAGCGAAATCATCTTCTCTGACGGAACCCGCTAATGCGCAGAGCTTGCGATGAAATTCGCCGATTGCACGAATCTCCAGCAATGTTTTCGGCATACATGGCGCACGAAATTCGATATACCGCGAACCTCCAAACTCACATTTTGGTCGCAGTATAGCATACTCATGTGCGCTGAGTGGAATTCGCGCGGTATCATCGTTGTATGCCGCAGCAAAAATCCAAGACAGTACGGGATGCATCATGTAAAACAAATTCAAACGCTCATGCACTCTATGATTTTCCTGGTATGAAATGTTGGGGATACCAACATTTACGTGCATATCCTGCGTCTGTTCGACGCCACGCATGCGATACGGAATCAAACCATGCTTTCTTGCGATGGCATCACATTCGCGATAATATTCGATATGCCATTGCCAGTCAGTGCAAGCGGGTGTAGATACCTCCAAGCAATCAATGTCGTAATGCACGACTTGCTGTGCACCCTTGAGCGCATCGTACTCTGCTTTAGTTTTTACTACGTCAGGGAGTGCCCTACGCTCTCCGAATTTATTTCGGATATCATTGATGGCGGCATGGATTTGATCTTGGTCTTCATGCGACATACGCAGCAGGAAAGGGCGACGGTATCCGTCGTACTCATCGTATTTACTGACTACTTTGTATGGGCTCTTTTTAGGAACCCACGTAAACTCGTAGCCAAATGTCGTTTCATGCCACAAATCGTGGAAGTCGGGAGTCAGCATTTTACGCAACATTGTGGCTCTCCCCAATCTCGCGCAGCACTGCGGACGCTTCTGCGAGCAGCAATTCTTCGTGCCACGGATGCGTGGCCTGCAAGAATTGCTGGAAAAGCGATTCAAATTCGTTGTTTAGGAATTCGATACTGCTATTCGAGTTCGTAATCATCGTAGTAGTTCCTTTTTCGTAGTGGTATCGGGTAGCTTTAAGCTCCCGCGTAAGTGCCGACGAATCGGCACTTACACTGAAACTTACAGGCGATCTGCCCATGCACTGATTGGATGGTATTCCGCATAGTGCACGTTTTTTGCGTGCAATTCCTTGCTGATAGCGCAAGCGTAATGTGCATTGCGCTTACTGTCGTACGCTACTGAATAGTACCAATCAGGACGCGTATCGGCGAGTTCGCCGATTCGATTGATAATATTCATCGGTAGATTGTCACCGGGTTTTAGCCATTGTTTCATTTCGTTTCTCCCGCTGTCCGGGCGCCGAATGGACCGGGTTTTAGTTTACTTCTGTTCATGACTTCGCCTCCTTCTCATTCTTTTCCATCCAGATGTAATCCGCTTCAACTACTGCAAAATCTTTGATCCAATGACCCGGATCGCGGCTATCGTGAATATCCTGCAGCCGCTTCAGTAACCAACGACGATCACGACTGATTTCGAATTTATCGAAACAGGATGAATTTATGGTGCATGCTTCCATGAATGCGCCGTACTCATCGTCTGCAATCAGATGCCCGACAGCGCATTTCAGACCGTTCGGACCGCGGTATAGGCATCTAGCACTAGTACCGAAATACTTTATACTCTGCGTATTCTGCGCGAGTAGCTTTTCTTTGACGAATGCAATGATCTCCAGCTTCGTGAACTGATTAATGGTCGAAAGCGTAATATCTTTCATGATTGCTTCTCCGTAGTTTCTTTGCAGTATTTGTTAAACTCTTCCATCCATTTCGCAACGGTGCTTTCGGAAAGCACCGTTTCGTATTCTCCTATACCATACACAGCATCGGCGACGTCAATCGCATCGCGGAAGTTTGCGACTTCTCCGAGATACTTCAATCCTCGGAAATTTTTTGTGATAACAAAATACTTGCGCATTTTCCTATTCCCTATCGAATTTCGGGTTTGATTTCGACAAGCAACATCTTATCGCCGATGCGCGCCATCTTGTTATCATACACCGGATCAATATACATTTCGATCTTACCATCGAACATACGGTCGCGATCGAATCTGTGATATCCCCCGAAAGACTGCAAGACAATAATCTCATCGTCTTGGTAGTCAACGCGATAGATATGTTGCCAATTGATGCCGCAATCACTGAGGAAGCGCATTTTCTTACTCCATCTTTCCGGGATAATTCCCGAGTAAACACACAGCGCTGTGTGTTTACGCGTTATTATCGGTCGTTGGCAAGCGGCAGATAGATTGCATAGCTGCCGAACGCGCATTTACGCGCGGACTTGATTTTGCTTTCAGGATAGAACGCGATGCTGAATCCATGCTCTGCCGCTTCTGCGCGCAGAGCATTTTCAACATCGGCATTGTTCGGATGCACGCTGAGAAGCGCACACGGACCAACTACTTTTCCGAATTGCTTGGAAAGATTCGCAAAGCGAATACCGATCTTTGCGAGCCGCTTAAATGCGTCAAACTCATTGGGTTCAATCTTGCAAGGCGGATTAACCTTGAAAGATTCTGTAAGCGACAACTTACAGTTATTCTCAGCATCCCATTTGCCGGGACTGAGATAATTACGCGTTGTATTATCTGGATACGACGTGTAATAGGGTTCAAGTGCGAGAATCTGTTCGCACTCTTTATGGCAGAGAAGGTCAACATTCTTTGAAACCTTCAATTCTACCAATCCTTTTGGATCGGCGTAAACTCTACGCTTGTCGTGGCGACAATCGGAAAGGATGCGCTTTGCTTCGCGCAAATCAATTTCCTGCAATCCCTGCGCGGGATGCCGGATTTTATTTTCTTGCTCGCGATTATATGCGTCAAGAATCGCTTGGGTTTGTTCGGGAGAAAATAATGCGTCCATTAGCGAAGCTCCAGTTTCGCCAGTGCGTCAGTGCTTTCGGTCAATTTCTTCCGCGCGACTTCGATACGCTCCACCGCAATCTGCGTACTGGCACCGCGATTCAATGCGGCCAGCGCGACTTCCAGCAATTCTTTTGCTTCATTTGTACGGCGACTGGCTAATTGCTTGGCTTCGCTAGCACGATGCAGACGGAGAATATTTTGCTCGTCCATTATTATTCTCCCGTCACTTCTGCCAGATAGCGCACGCCGTCAATCGACGCGTAAGAATTGCTGCGCATTCCGACGCGCGTATGATCCTGGGATACAAGATACTCGAAATACATCGCACCTTTCGGCATTTCCGTTTCCCAGCGACGGAAACGGCCGAGATAGTGCATTAGGATAATCTCGCCGTCGAAATACTTGACTTCGTAGCGATATTCCCAATTGATCCCGCTATCAATCAGGATCGTACCGGGCTGGATTCGTTCCAGTAATGCTTCTGCTCGCGTAATCATCGTAAGTATCCTCAGTAGGATTAATGCGCCAGATAGCGCACGTCGGCAAATGATTTGATATCCTGCACGTTATTATCCCACGTCATTAAGCGATGCGTGTAACCGCATTTACGCATTTTATGCTCTGCGGGAAGCTCCCACAATTGCCATTCGTTATAGCGTCCCATAGCAACCAGTACGAATCCATTCGGCATTGCTTTATATGTCATGTCCATCGTAAGTATCCTCAGTAGAATTAATTGGTAGTTGTATCTTTTATCTTTTATTTTTATTTTTTACTTTTGCGGGCATGGGCGGCCCTACCCATAGCGTAGCACCTGACCGGGGAGGTGTCAACGAGCGCGGACGCGCCCCCGGACGGGATCGGGGGCGCGTTGGCGCGCGGGGGCGGCTGGACAGGGGCGGCATCGACGTTAGGGCACCTGCGCGGCCCTAGGGGCGCGTCGGGAGGTGGGGCCGCTGCTAAGGTACAGGGAGCCCATAGGATCGCGCCTAGAGGCTCCCATTCGGGCAGGGGATATTTATACTTTTGGTGTTTATGCTTTATTTTTAGCGGTTACTTTTGGTGCCTAGCAGGTCGCTGATTTCTCCCAAGACGGATGCAGGGAGTATTTTCTGCTTTGGCTCTTTGTCGCTTGGCTCTATTGGTTGCTTGAAATACTTGAAGGCTGGCTTGGGTTGATTTTGCGCTTGCTCTTGGGCTTGTTTTTCCAATTGGAGCATTTGAGATTCCAGGGCAGATATCGCTTCGGTATTTACTTCTTCGTCGGGATTGGGCACCAGTTGTATTTGGTGCATAACGGTCAGCATGGAGTCCGAATTGTTATGCACGTAGCGTTCTGCGTTGGATTTAATCTCGTCGCGATTAAAGGTTAGATGCAATGGCGTAGGACGCGTGTCCAGTGAAGCAATTGCTGGACGTAATTTAATTTCTAGGTCTTGGATTCTACCATGCGTGCGCAAGGTTAGTGGTCCATGAAACTCGCAATTAGATAGTTCGAGGGGTAGCGAGGGCATTTTCTTTTCTTGCAGTTCTACTGTGGATACGAGAGCTTTCCTATCAACATGATTCCTACCCAATACTCTGACTTTTTGCGTAACTTTTTGCGTAACTTTTTGCTTACTCTTGGCATTTGGGCGCGATAGAGTGCTGGCAGGTAAACCCTGTATCCAGTGTATATCGTAGAACTTGCAGGAATGACTGAGACGTAGGTTTTCTAATTTGGCGTTGAACCTATTAGGACTTGGGCAGTCGGTAGGTTGTGAGATAGATATTATATGTTTAGCATTAGCGGGGAGCGATTGAGCCGTGGAACTTGGCGGTAAGATGCAGTTGACATTATCCAGAGTAAGATAACTCTCAGATGGTGCTCGCATTGTGATAGAGATATTATTTAAGTTGCAGTTAGAGAGAGTAAGGCAGTTATTTGGTTCGATGGTGATAATCGTTTCTGGTCCGAGGTAGCAATCACCAAAGATATTAACTTTGGCAGATACTTGTTTGCGCACTTCTTCGCGGGTGTTTGGATCTGGCGCGTTATCAGGTTTGGGGAAAATGAATCTAGCAGTTGGATGTATTACAACGGAACCCGCTTTGGAGATATTTACTTCTAGAGGAACAGCTTGCGGGTTGCCGTATATATTTGTGATATATTGGTGTGTTTTGGCAGTTTTGTTTTTGGCTTGATCTTTGTTGCTTGGATCTTTGGCAGACTTTCTCATGGGAGTTTTCCTTTTGCTCTGTGTTTTTACCAAGACCGTACTGAAATACTGAGATGAATGTACGGGCAGGAAGCATATTTTACCGAACTGGCGTGTGGAGGGGCTACCGTTCGTCGGAAAAAGGGGGTCAAAACGGGGGTTTTGGGGGAAAGTGTCAACGATGTAACGGGGGCTGTAACGGGAAAACCCGAGGCAGATCAATGACTTACGCGCGTTGTAGCGGATGTTACAGGATTTTCGAGAGATAAGAGCTATAGAAGGGGAGGGATATAGGTATATATAGATAGGTACATATAGGTATGTAGCTATTATTATGTAGCTATTAATATGGTACATATTAATATGTACCATATTAATATGTACCATATTAATATGTACCATATTAATATGTAGTTATAAGGGCTCCGGCGGCCTCAAATTCGCGTGTTCTCTCTTTTTTTTCGTATCTTTGACTACAAAAGCGACACTCTGCCTAAAAATTAATAATTATTATTTTGGATTACTGCCCATTACTGCCTATTTCTTGTCCAATTTCTATCTATTTCTTGCCTAATTACTATGTATTTCTTGCTCAATTTCTATATGGAGCCCACGACCGCATGGCTGTCCACGCCCGATGACAGTCATAGCAAAAATGTTTGTGTTAAATTGTAAACTGTGTAACGTGCCCCTAGGAAAATCAATGACTTAGCGATTGTGACGGATCGCGTTACAAGTGTCTAGCCGACAAAGGAACAATTACTTAGTACCTTTTCGGGCCTAGTTTGGATTCCTTTTTTCGCATTTTGGGCCGCGCATTTACCGAATTTCTATGGTTTTGGTCACCCCTGCCTGTGTCAACGGGGGTATAATGCCGGGTCCAATTGCGGTAAATGCTTACAATTGCGGCACAATCATAGTTTTACTCAGGCCAGGGTGAGGTAGAAAGTTAAGAATCAATTAATTTCTTTATATTTTTGGCGTATTGCCTGCGTGTTATTCTTGCAGTTTCGATATTAGTTTATTAATACCTGGCATTCTCGCGGGTTAAATATCGCGGTTATTATATTCTTTTATTATTTCGCTTAAATGCGGCTCGCTGGTAGTTTATTAATACCTGGCATTCTCGCGGGTTAAATATCGCGGTTATTATATTCTTTTATTATTTCGCTTAAATGCGGCTCGCTGGCGTCGATTGCTGCGGGCTCAGAGAGCGCAAAAAATCCGACGAACGGTAGGTACAAGGCGTAGAATGCTGCTATTGTCTACCCACCGCACGGCGAACGGCCGGCGGGGATCCAGCCAGCGGCAATCCTGCCGCTGGCATACTGCTAAAGGAGTTTGTGTGATGACCGTGAAGACCGACAACGTGTTGGAGGGCGTGTTGCTTGACCTGGAAGCACTGGCCGCTGATGGCGCGACGGAAAAGGCCCCCGGAAAGCGGAGTAAACCGCTTCCGGCGTGGGTTTCGCCGATCGTGGAGAAGATCAATGCAGAGGAAAAGGTGCCGATTGCCGTTCCGCACTGGAACAAGTACGGGACGCGCATCTGTAAGGACTACCGTGCGGCGAATCCTGGCTTCCGCATCCGCGCGAAGTCCTGGGAAAAGGATAAGATTGTCGTCGCCTACCTGCTGTCGCGTGACGTCGATTGATCTAGCATCCTAGTTCGGCTGTTTCCGGGGGGCGCCAATGGCGCCCCCTTTTTATTGCCCGGATGAGATTGTAACGGATTGTGACTGTAACGGATCGTGACGCGGTGAGAGCGTTTTATTTTTAGCGTATATTTTTATTCTATACTATATATTTTAATTTGTATAATGTGGGTTTATTTTTGCCTGTTATTTATACTTTAAATCAATGGGGTATACCCCCAACGGACCGTGTGACTCCGGTCCGCGCACCCCCGTACCCCATACCCCCCATAGCTCACTCATAACCGCTAGGGTAAAATCGCACCATAACGGTAGCTATAGCCCCGGTACGGACCGGAAAAATGGTGCCGACCCCCGGATGCCCCACGCCAAAAATTTTTTATAAAACCCAAAAATTGGCGGGCTTGACACGGAGAAAAAAATATGCAACACTGCCGCGACCCGAAAACGCGCCGCAAAATTTATGGCATACATAGAAATTACAAGTGCAAAAAGTTTGGTTCCAAGTAACAAGATTATCACCGAGACTACAAAAGAACTTTTCTTGGATAGACTCCAAGAAGGTTTTACTTTGTCTTCTGCCGCCAAAGCATTGTCGCTATCTCCGCGTCAGCTAAAAGAGTTACTGGCAAAACATTTGCTAGAAACAGAACTCAAGGAAGCAATGCGCGTAGGCGCAGAAGTTCTAGTCGATGAAGCTGGTGAATCGCTAAAGCTGGCAGATGGTAAGGAAGAAATAGAAAAAGCCAAAGCATTAGCGCAGCATAATCGCTGGTTGGCTTCGAAGCTGAATCCTGCCAAGTTTGGTGATTCCATCAAAGTTGATGGCAATAAAGCTCCGAGCTATGAGTTTATTGTTAATATTGCTGCTCCGCAAACTCAGAACAACCGCGTCCCGCAAATCATAGAATCTGAGGCTGTAATGCTGGAGATTCCGCAAATATGAGTACCCTACCCAACACAAAGCGTGTACGATATAATGCCTCACCTACGTGTGCAGAATTCCACGCGGACAAGAGTTACTTCCGCGGAATACGTGGGCCTGTAGGTTCTGGCAAATCAAGCGCCTGTATGTGGGAACTGATGATCCGGGCGCACGCACAGGAGCCATGGGAAGGCGTACGGCGCACGCGCTTTATCATAATCCGCAATACTTACCCTGAGTTGAAGCAATCTACAATTAAGACTTGGCAATACTGGTTTCCCGACGCAGTATGTCCGCTTACTTTTGATACCCCTATACGCGGTAAAATGATACGCCCGCTGTCAGATGGTACTACAGTAGATATGGAAGTAATCTTCATGGCAGTAGACTCGCCAGAAGATGTGCAAAAACTTCTATCTACTGAATATACTGCGGCTTACATCAACGAAGCCTCAGAAATCGATCAGGCCGTGATTACTACGCTACCTCAGCGTATCGGTCGATATCCTGCTACTATCCGCGACGACAACGGAAATATTCTTTTCGGCGGCGCAACATGGGCGGGGATTATTGCAGATACCAATCCGCCGTCCACCCGTCATTGGTGGTATCGCTACGCAGAAGATGAAACGCCGGAAGGATTTAAGTTTTTCGTACAGCCGCCGGGAATGCTGTACGACGAAAAGCTGGACCAATATATCGAGAATCCCGAAGCCGAAAACATTGACTACCTACCGGGTGGGTACGAGTACTACCGCAAGATCATTGCGGCTGCTAATGGCGATGTCAATACAATCAGCCGTGTTGTGTGTAATGAGTACGGCGTACCGCTACATGGTAAGCCAGTATTCCCACAGTTCCGTACGCGGTTACATGTAGCTAAAGATAAGCTACGCGTTGATAAGTCTCGTCCGCTCATCATAGGACTAGATTGGGGCTTGAATCCTGCCGCGATTCTTGGTCAGCAAACTACGCTTGGTGGCGTAGTTCTATTGGATGAATTAACTCCGTCTGACGAATCGCTGGAAGAATTTTTAGACTCGTATCTGCTTCCCCTGCTATCCAGCAAATATTCCAACATGACTTATCATGTTGTGGGCGATCCTGCGGGTCGCGGACGTAGTGGGCTAGATAAGCGTACTCCGTTTACTGTCTGCGCAGAAAGAAATTTGCGTGCGGCTCCAGCGATAACGAACTCGTTCGTACCGCGAAAAGAAGCGGTCGATTTCTTCCTGAATAGAACTAACGGCTTGCTTATCGCTCCGCATCTTACTATGATACGTGAAGGGTTTTTGGGTCAGTACGCTTACTCGCGATTAATAGGTACTAGAGATCAACACAAACCTACGCCGGATAAAAACGATCACTCCCATATCATGGACGCACTACAATACTTTTGTTTGTTTGTGCGGTATGGGGCGCAAAGACTTAGCGCAAAACGTGTGGCAAAGAATCTTTCTGCTACAGACGAACCTGCGACAAAGAAGATAGTAAAATACGCATGATAAACCTAACCCAAGCTAAGCCAGATACTTTTTCCGATACCGCCACGCATGAGCGGCTAGAATCCGCCGATCAGATTCCGCTGTTATTTGAACTTTACTCCAAGCATATGGCGAAACTGTGCCCATCGCGTAGTTTTGATTCGGCGCAGTTTGTAGCGATGATGCATAGATTCCTAGAATCTCCGGAATTTGATATCTGGATTATCCGCGATAGCGCCGGAGAAATTTCACAGTATCATGTTACGCAACTAGATGGACTTACGCTTAAAGCTATCATTACCGTATACCGAGAAGATGTGTATTTACCGCTAGCATTTGCTGACGGGCAGAATATATTCAAAGATATTGCTGCGAATACAGGTTGTACGCGGGTGCATGTATCTGCGCATAGTAGCTTAGTCGATGTGATACCACATATCGAGGCTATATATGACCGACTAGCGCAGCCGAAATACACTACAAATCCCGATATTCTTGAGTTTGAGTGCTTAGTATAGGAGTTTTTATGAGCCATATGGCCCTATTGCTTGCCTGTGTTGTGCTTGGTTTTATAGCCCATCTGGCTAAAAGTATCGTATCTTTGCGCAAGAAAAATCCCGAATTTTCGTGTATTCAGTACCTAAAAACGTACGAATACCACTTTGTGTTGAATATCTGCCTTACCTCAGGCATGTTTTTGGCGATCTATGACGCTGGCTACATGAACGGTATGACGGCATTCTTTACTGGTTTCGCTTCTAATTCCGTAGTTTCCATCTTTAGGAGTCATTGGGAAAATGCTAACAAAATTATTGGCGGGCAAACCACTTCTGATTCTGATACTAGCGACGAGCCTCGGTAGTTTTGCTGCGGGTGCTGCGCTTACCAATGTAGTTTGGGATCGCAAGCACACCAAATACCAACTCGTTGTCGCGGAGGAGAAAGTTAAATTCCTCGACGATACTAAAAGAGAACAGGCAGAACGGTTGGATAAGTACGCGAAAGATTATAACGCGGCACTTGCGCAGGTAGCAGAAATAGTTTTAGTGCGCGATAGTGCAGTCGAGGCGTCTAACCAAAAATATCGGAGTTTATATGCTGCGTATACCAAACTTCAAAACGCCAAACCTTCTACGCCCGAGTCTGATATTGACGCTGAGCGTAGTGCTCTGCTCTTGCAGTCTGTTTACCAAGCAAACGAAACAAGAAACGAGTTCGCAGCTTCCCGCTTTGGAAAAACCAAAAATTAATGTTCGAATTCCTCCACCGTATCCGGAACCTGCGGTACAAGCTAACGGTAAAATTCGGCGCGATGAATTAGAACGGGTTTTTATTGAAGGCGGTCAGGCTTACGATGCGTGCATGATTGAGTTATACAGTGCGGTAAAACAGGCAGAGGCTTGCGCTAATGATCCCCGATAAGCTGTATAAAGTATCGCGCACGCGAGAAGATATTTCTAAGGCTACGGAGTTGCAGGAGTCGATTCTTGCAGCTATAGATGTAGTAGCTGATGCGCTTGCGGTACACGTAACTACCAGTTTTAATTCTGCGCGCGATATGAAGCAGAAGACTGGTATTGAAGAACGCATGCTTCGTGCATTACGCCGTAGGCGGCGAGAATATGATCCCGAAGATAAGGATCTAGTTGCCGCTACCGCGAATATCTACATACCGATCATCGATCTAAAGTGTCGTGCGTGCTTGTCTTGGGCTACGGATATTTTGGCGAATGCCGAAGAACAGCCTTGGACTTTAGATCCTACGCCTAATCCTAGTATCCCAAAGAGTATCCGGGATACAGCGATCAATAATCTCAAGCAGGAAATTATGGCCCTCGGCATTGCCGATATGGGTCAAATTATCGCTGCCGCGAAGAAATATAAGTCTCTCGCGCAGGAGTACGTCAATGCGCGCGCTAAAGACGCTGCAAACAAGATGGAAACAATTCTTCGCGACCAACTGCTGGAGGGCGGTTGGGTAGCGGAATTCCATAAGTTTCTTGATGATGCGACTACATACCCTGCGGCTATTATCGAAGCACCTATTGTGCGCAGCCGCGAAAAACTGCGTTGGGATGGCGATAAACTTGTTACTGACGAAATTCTTGTACGTGAAGTAGAACGCATCGATCCGTTTGATGTGTTCCCATCTTTCGATTCTACGGATACGCAGGACGGTACGTATGTCATCTTGCGTAAGAAACTCACTTACGCCTACCTATACGAATGCCTGAGCCTGCCGGGATTCAAGCATGACGCTATCCGTAAACTACTTGATAAGTTCCAAAATAGCGGTACGCGCGTAGACGTCAATGCAGATGACGAGGAAGACGATCTTAAGAATCGTGATGAGCAATATACTAATGCCGAGTACATCGAAGCGTTAGTGTATTATGGCGTCGTTAAGGGTCAGCTTCTTTTAGATGCTGGTGTACTCGTCGATGATCCGCAGCGTCCATACGAGTCTATTATTTGGGTAATCGACAATACCACAATTTGCGCGCTGCTAAATCCGTACCCGCTTAAAAAGCGTCCGCTGTATCGTACCTCGTTCAAAAAGATCAACGGATCTTTTTGGGGTGAAGCATTGCCCGATGTGCTTGAATCTGTCGAACGCATGGCCAATGCTGCCGCGCGTAATCTTGCGCGCAATATGGCCTTTTCCTCGGGACCAGTCGGCGAAGTGCAATACGAGCGATTATCTAGCGAAGAAACTGATATCCGACATTTAGAGCCGCATAGATTATATATGGTGGAACCTTCGCTCGGGGGAACTTCTGAGCCGGTATTTAGGTTCCACGATGTTCCTAGCCACGCGAACGAACTCCAAAATATCACCGAATACTATCTCAAGATTGCGGATGATATTAGCGGTATTCCAGCGTACGTGCTCGGAAATCCGCAGGTTGCTGGTGCGGGACGTACTATGGGCGGACTTAGTATGCTCATGGGTAATGCTGCTAAGGGTATCAAGCAGTTTATCGGTAATATCGATCGCGATGCGTCTACGCCATTAGTGACGATGTATTATAACATCGAGATGAAACATGGCGAAGATGAATCCGCAAAGGTTGATGCGCAGGTTCAGGCACGCGGTGCCAACGGAATTCTGCAGCGTGAATTGTCGCAGTCGCGTACGGTCGAATTGCTGCAGGTTCTTACGCCCTTTGTTGGTAACATCCCCAAAGAAGGTATGGATATACTTCTACGCGAAGTGCTTAAAACTCGCGGATATAACGTGGATGATATCATTCCTGATCCTCGTAGGGGTAGTAATCTTGCTGCTTTGTTTGGTGGGCAGCCTAATACTCCTAATATGCCTAGCGCACAACCGGGTACACCAGCTCCGCCGTTAGATGGTAGGAGTATGCCACCTATTTCGCCGGATGTAATAGCAAAAATTCCACAACCCGCCAATTTACCGATAGGTAACTAACTATGTATATGGATAATTTTCCTGTTATGCAGGGCGACACTGTGTACGATCTAGTATACGGTTCGGGTACCGTCGAGAAAATTATCGGTTCAGAAAAACGATTTCTTGTGAGTTTCGGGAATAGAGTGATCTCGTATAGGTCCGACGGTACAGGATCATTTGCAAAGCGCACTCTTTACTGGCATAATCCTATTCCGGGTATCCCGCCAAAAGACGCACGCGCATTTGGTTTCTATCGAGAATTATGCTTGTGTCTTTCTAAGTTCTGCGCTGAACAGCGTGATTTAGTAAACAAGATTTTGGAGACCGATAACAATGGCGCTTAATCCTCGTGGTACGCGGCAGCGGGATGGTTCCGCGCAACTTTCTCAGTACCGAGAAGAGTTTCGACTTTTCGGTCCCAACAGTTCCGATCCTATTTCCGCCGTATTCGAGGTTTGGAACGAACCTACTGTAGTCAAAATTTTCGGCGTTGCTCCGGGTCAGGCGGTAGCAATCGATCAGGTTTCCGATTATTCAGGTTCGCCTGTCTATGCACCGTTTACTCCGGTGCGTGGCCAACCACTCGAATTAACCGAAGATTTGACGGCGGTAATTCTTTTCTATCCCGGTCGCTATGTGCTTCGTCTTACCGCAGGTGGGCTAGGCACTATTCAGGCATTCGCTTATCCGTTTAGTGTGTCCCATGATTGGGGCGACTATTATGGTGGTTTAGGTCTTGGCGGCAACGTAGTTACCTCCATAGATGAAACGGATACTAATACCATCAATATTACCCTTACGCCTGATCCGGGCGTGGGTGATGTAAACATCCGTGCGGATGCAGTTTTATCGCCCAATGCAGGCAATATTCTGCAGTTCCTTGGTAATGGCATGTTCGTTCAGGGACCAGATAATGGCCCGATAAATGTCGTACCTACGTCCGTGCTGGATACTGCTACAATCGACATGACGCTCGCTGCGAATGTTCTTAGCGCGGTTGTGATTCGTTCGCCAGATGCGGGTCAGATTCTCCAGCTTCGCGCCAATGGTGTATATGTCCCCGGTCCGCAAACAGGCAATCCGATTGATGTGCCGACTATGGTACTCGATACGGCCAGTGTCGATTTAACGCTTGCCGCAAACGTACTTAGCGCAGATGTAATTATCTCACCAAATGCAGGTAATCAGCTCCAGCTTTTGGGTAACGGCTTATTTGTTACTGGTTTCGGCGGTACTATTACTACCGCAAACGATACGGTTACTATTGACCACACTGTTGCTGCTGGCATCCTTACGTCGGATGTGATTGTTTCGCCTAATGCGGGCAATCAGTTGCAGGTACTTGGTAACGGTTTGTTTGTTGCAGGTTTTGCCGGCACTATTACTAGTGCTACTGATACAAATACTATAGATCACACTGTTGCAGCAGGTGTTCTTTCTTCGCAAGTTATTGTTTCGCCGAACGCAGGTAATATCATTACTGCCCTTGGTAACGGTATCTACGCTGCTGCGGCTGCGGGCTTTGTTACCTCCGTTCTTGATACGCTTAGTATCGATCTAACTGTTGCTGCTGGCGTTTTACAAGCGGATCTGCGCATTGATCCTAGCGCAGAAAATGTCTTGAACCTCGGTGTTCCAGGTGTAATTGTTGAGGCAGCAACTACCGCCGAAGAAGAAGCAGAAACCGCTGGTGATCTGGTAATTACCGCTTCTGTTCTCGGTCATATCGTTAACGCCCGAACCGGTACGCAGTCTTCGCATCTCGGCGTAAATGCCGGTAATCTTGCCACTACGCAGGTAGCAATTGGTTATTTTGCTGGTAGTGGCGTCTCCGGTGTAGGTAATATCAGCGTAGGTGCCGCTGCTGGACAGGGTGTATCTGGTAACTACAACATCTACGTGGGTACTGCTACGGGTCCGGGATCTGGAACAGGCAATACTTCGCGTTCAAACGTAGTACACATCAACCCAAATGCTACCCTGAATTCTACGCGCATAGGTGATGATTCGGTAATTATTGGTCGAGCTGCCGGTAGTATGCTGAATCAAGCAGCGCTTATTACTGTACCACCCATAGTGGCAGTCGGTAAAAATGCGGCTGCTTCGATGAATTTTTCATCGCTTGCGGATTCGTTTCCAGTAGTTGCTATCGGTGAAGGTGCCGGCGCTAACTACGTAATGTACTCGAATGGCGGTTTTACCGGCTTAGGTGGAAGTGCTGGTAATAACGCTCGCGCGGGTTCCGGTAGCTATATCGGACATTTAAGTGGTATCAATTCGCTCCGGCTGCATAACGGTTACATCAGCACGGTAGACTGCTTAGGTTTTGCTTCCGGCGCAGGTTTGTACGCTACTGTTTTTAGCAACCAAATCCTAGCAGTAACTTGCCTCGGCAGTACAGCCGGATTTAATGCTGCTATACCGAGTAAAATCTATGTACCAGATAGCAGTAAGTTTGCTGTTGTAGAACCGGCGGTAGCGGATGCTACCGATCCGGATACCGGATTTACTGAAAGTGTTGGCGAGTCTATTACTTCGCCCAGCATTTTGGATGCTAGCGCTACATCTGTTTTGCTCGGCGGTGCAAAAGCAGCTATTAGCGCGCATATCTACGACGTGGTAAGCGTTGGTTTTGAAAGTTTAGGTCTGGGTTATGGCGCATTTAGCACATTGCTCGGAAATTTTGCTGGACGAACTAGCGCTTTAGAAGATACTATCGCTATTGGATATCTGGCTGGAAGTCCAAGTAAAGCTACGCAGTCTGTGTTTATCGGCAACCAAGCAGGTAAATCGTCCGTTGGCGCTTCCATCTGTGCTAATTTTACTGGCACGGCATTTAACGGCACGAATACCATCACTACGCCAGTGCATACGCTTGCAGTTGGTGAGTACCATACGCTACAAATGAATGTTGTAGCGGGTACTCCTCCGGGCGAATTATTGCATGGAACTGTTTTCGTTGTTTTTGCACAGTCAAATACTACGCTTGTTCGTGTTGCTGGTGCGGTTTCTGCCGGCGCAATCGGTACGTTTCAGTTTTTAGAGCGGACGCATCAAGAAAATAATATTGCCATCGGTTATGGTGCGGAAAATACATCCGCTAAGGATAATATCCGACTCGGTAACGATAACTCGGAGACACTTACTACTGCCGCAAAGATTTTCCCCGGTACTGATGGTGGCGCGGTTCAAACTACGGCTGGTATGTACGCCGGTACCGGCGCACCAAATAATGCAAATGGTAACGATGGCGACTTCTACTTCCGCGCTGATGGTGGTGCAATGACTACTATCTATCATAAGCGGGCTGGTGCTTGGGTTGGTGTGGTTTAATTTTTCGGAGAGATAGGATCATGGCAACTCAACGCAGTGCATTTTTAATCAATAATCTCCGTCCTGATCTCGTTCTGTCGAACGTGTTTGAAGTTCGCGAAGGTGCTGTTCGAATAACGGCCGGTCCGTTTGTCGATACTGAATACGTAGTCATTGAAAAGCAGGTTTCTCCTAAGACTGGAAGTTTTGAAGCTGTATGGACTCCACTTGTTCGACAAGGGCAAGTTGTTCGGCTTAGTGGAAACAACATCGAACATATCGAATTACTGGCTGGGATATATCGCGTAGTTTTTAACTTAGATGCAGTTAGCTACCCTGAGCTTGTTGTGTGGATGCAAGAAGATCAGTCCGGGCTCGATTCGCGATTGATGTATACTTTGCCAGCGTATAACGCCAGCTTCAATGGTTCCGTTACTGGACGTCCGGATTCCCCTGCGCTGGTAAATTCGCGGCATGTCGAAGGCAAATGGATTTTCGACCCATACGCACGAAAATATCAGTGGATAGAATCTGTAATCGATACTTCTACTGGTGATGTGCTGGTTACGCGTACGCTTACGAGGCCCGGCGGTACAGAAGACACCGAAGCAAATATTGCGTATCCTCCCGAAACTGCTGGGCATAGTTGTGAGCGAATTTTACCGCTTACTATGGATAATACGCAAAATGAAAATATTAATTTCGAAAACTATAACACTAACAATTACGTACTGAAACAAATAACTATTATCGTGGATACAGGCGAGTTTATCTTTTCGTACGATGGAGAGCAAATTTCGATGTACGAAGGCGAAACTTTTGTGTTTGCGCCTACTGCTCCACTAGGTGGATTTGCAGGAAATATTGGTGGTATGACTCTTGCTACTGCGTCTGGTCAGAGTGCAGGTACAGTAACGGATTCTGCGCGAGTACTATTGCAAGTCGATGCTATGACTCCCAACGACATCTTTATGGATGTATAATATGGAAATCGCGCTCAAAGTTTTGAAGGTTGTACCGGGACTCAAGCGTGCTGTCGAGTATTTTGCGCAAAAGCGTTTCAATACTAATGATAGTGTTTTGGCCGTGGGGCATATGCTAACGCCAAAAGGTTCCGCAGAAAATATAAATATCTACGTAGCACCAAAAGGCGAAGGTGGAATAGGCAATGCGCATATAGAAAATTTGGAAACCAATATCTCACTGTCTTTTTGCGATGTTACATTACTTCATACAGTAAATTCATCCGTGGTTTTTGGCGGCAATGGAACTGCAAGACTAAATGACAGCTTTAACTGCGGACTAATTAATTCTGTAGACTCAGAGATTGAGGCTAGTTCTGCCAGTACAATTGTCGGATGCACTGGTGCATATATCTACAACGGTTCCTTTAACGCTGTATTTGGGGGTACAACTAATAGCGTAGAAGATTCTACAGGTTGTGCGATTATCGGAGGAAATGCTAATTTTATATCTAATGGAAATTGGTCGGTTGTACTAGGCGGACAAAACAACCGTGCTTGGGGTGCTACATCGTCGGTTGTTTTTGGAGAGTACGCTAGCGCCCGAGGTGCTACTTCTGCTTTAGGACAAGGTTTTCAGTTTGGCGCAATAAATGCTCACGGTATTCGTTTCTGGTACGGCACTGGATGGATAGATTGGAATACAACATATGTAGCACCCAGCACTATACTTTCTGACACAGGTTTTTACACCAATACAGATGGTTTAGATACAGTAGCTTCGGTCAAACTTCGTATCAATATCTACGACGATCTCGGCAATATAGCGCACGTAGAGTCGCGAGTAATCTACCGGTATGATGTCGGTACATCTACGCTGGTAATACTAAATCAAAGTAACGACGTAATATATGACGGCCTAACTGCTGGCTGGGTACTTGCTATGGCAGTTAGTGGTGGATATCTATGCATCGAGTTTACTGGTGTAAGTCCCCGGCAGTATCGAATTTTTGCGCAAGCAGATCTATTCGACAATAGTATGCCAGAATTACTCGGAGGATAAAAATGAGCCTGCAACAGCTAGAGCGTCGTCAGCCTATCAATTATGTAGACGAAGCTAATTTCGAGCGTGCTACAGATCCGAATAAACAAGGACTTGTTTGCGTAATTGGTGGCGTTCGGCTTGCTACTGGCGTAGTTAAAGTAGCCGGTATGAGCGCTGATGACGAACTACTTGTCGAATTACTGCCGCTCGAAACGCGGCTCGATGAACTAAACGCTAATGTCGGCGATATTACTGACGTTCCCGCCGCAACGGATACCGGTAACTATAGTATTATCGCATTAATTAAACGTGGATTGCAGCATCTTACTAGTATCCTTGCTGGAATTAATAGTTTGGCAGTTAGTTCTGCCGGTAATATTTCTGCGCAAACTGCTGCCGTCGGATCTGACTGGACGGCATTTGCTGCGCAGGCGTGCGAGCGACTTGTAGTTCTTAATACTACCGGCACTACGCTAGAATTTCGGCAGGGTGGCGCTGGCGTAGGTTTGCAGATTCCAAATAGCGCAGGTTTTCCTTTTGAAGGTATAACCAACACTAGTCAGATCGAAGTTAGGCGAGTTGATCTTTCTAACACGCAAGTAACTATCTACTGTCGTTGGGAGGCGTGATGCAACTTCGCGGCTTTTCTTTTGGTGGCGGTGGCGGTGGCGGTGGCGGCGGCGGCGGCGGCGGCGGCGGTGTACTTCGCCTAGACTACCTAACAAACCCATCTGGTACTTGGCTAAAAGATTCGAACGCAAAATTCGTTCGAATTCAGGCTTGGGGTCCGGGTGGTTCTGGTAATGGCGGCCAGCAGAAACCTTCCGGCACAGATTCGCGTGGCGGCGGTGGTGGCGCTGCTGGTGCGTATGTAGATATTACACTACCAGCTTCGGAAGTCCCTAATAGCGTAAGCTATGCAGTCGGTACTCCGGGGGCAATTGGTTTAGGCGCCACTGTCGCTGGCGGTAATAGTCCTGCTGCAAGTGCTGGCACAAACACAACTTTTGGTACTTTAGTTACTGCTATCGCAGGACAAGCTGCTGGACCTGATAATGCACCAGGTTATGGTGTAAGTTATACCTGCTTCCAATTTGGTACTGTGCATAATAGCCAAAATGGTGGTGGTGGTTCTAGTGGTACAGGTGGTCCAGGATCAACACCCGGCACTTCCGTCGCACAAATACCAACTGCTGGTGGCGGTGGCGGCGGATTAAATACGGGTACAATGCAAGGCGCTGGTGGTGCCGGGCAGGTATGGGCTATTCCGTTTAATACGCTATTCCCCGTAACGCAAGCTACAGCGGGTGTAATAAATGGCGGCGATGGCGGCCACGGAGTATCTAAATTTGGTATAGGCTTTGGTGGTGCTGGTGGTGGCGCCGGTTCTACTAACGGAACTATTCGCGGTGGCGATGGTGGTAATGGCGGATTTCCGGGTGGCGGTGGTGGCGGCGGTGGCGGCGCCCCGGGTGGGGGGCGGGGGGGGGAGTGCGGGCGTTGGGGGGGCGGGTGAATTTGTTTTCCCCCGCGACGGCCAGCCAGC
>OEIV010000225.1_pt1 | contig 35521 bp, 28 predicted proteins | sample 1539231 | NCBI WGS metagenome assembly OEIV01 (sample SAMN03794762, study PRJEB22550) | activated sludge metagenome | feature: wastewater treatment plant; material: activated sludge; isolation source: Wastewater treatment plant of a petroleum refinery complex | place: Argentina: Buenos Aires ... | reverse complement strand
GAAGTGCTACCAAAAAAGTATGGTTTTACCAACTGAATTTAGACAGAAACCTCGGTAAGACAAATGCCCTGAACGAAAAAGATTTGGCAGAATTTGTTGAACTGCAAAAAGCAAAAAAAGAAAGCGAAAACTCTTGGAGCATTGATGTAAAGAAAATAGACCAAAGCACGTTTGACCTAAGTGCCAAAAACCCCAACAAAAAAGAAGAAACCGCTTTACGCCAGCCGCAGGAAATTTTGGAAGAAATGAAAGCCTTGGATGAGGAAAGTGCTGATATTTTAAAATCAATTTTGGAACTGATATGAAACAAGGTTGGGAAATACAAAGATTTGAAGATTGCTTCAAATTAAAAAGTGGAGATGGTTTAACAAGTAAAAATATGAGTGAAGATGGTACATATCCTGTCTTTGGAGGGAATGGAGTTGCTGGTTTGCATAATGACTTTAATCTTTCGGGAAGCAATGTTATTATCGGAAGAGTTGGAGCATTGTGTGGCAACGTTAGGCATATGATTGAAAAAATATGGCTTACTGATAATGCTTTCAAAATAGTTGATTACAAATATGATTTTGACCATTCATTCCTAACTTATTTATTAAACTTTAAAAACTTGCGTGAATATGCAAGACAAGCAGCACAGCCCGTTATTTCAAATTCATCATTGAAAGATGTTGTTTTAGAATTTCCAAAATCCCTTACCGAGCAACAACGTATCGTAGCCATATTAGATGAAGCCTTTGCTGCCATCGCAAAGGCAAAAGCCAATGCCAAACAAAACCTCAAAAATGCCAAAGTACTTTTTGAAAGTTATTTGCGAGGGGTGTTTGAGAATAAAGGGGAAGGTTGGGTAAATGCAACAATTGGAGAAACTTGTAATCTACAAACTGGTGGCACGCCAAGTACAAGTAAAAAAGAATTTTATGAAGGCGGTACAATTAAATGGCTTGTTTCTGGTGATATAAACCAAAAAGTAATTAATGATTGCGAAGGTAGAATAACGGAATTGGGAATGAATAGTTCAAACACAAAGTACTTGCCTATTAACTCTGTTTTGATTGCTTTAAACGGTCAAGGTAAAACTCGTGGCACAGTTGCTATGCTCAGAACCAAAGCAACTTGTAATCAGTCATTAGTTTCTATTTTTCCAAAGGATGAAAAATCACTCTTGCCTGAATTAGTCTTTTCCAATCTTGAAGGAAGATATGATGAAATAAGAAAGATGACTGGTGATAGTGGAAATGATAGACGAGGTTTAAATATGCCATTGATTAGAAGTATTAAATTTTCTTACCCAAAAAAGATAAATGAACAAAAAGAAATCATAAAAAAACTTGATGATTTGCGTTCCGTAACCAAAAAATTAGAAGCCATTTATCAGCAAAAAATAAATGATTTAGAAGAGTTGAAAAAGAGTATTTTGCAAAAGGCTTTTAATGGAGAATTAAAAACAAAAAAAATCGAATTTTATGTCTAATGAAATAGTTTCAAAAAGTTTTAGGAATTCGGCTGCCTTTGGTAAGCGTATTGAATATTACATAATTGGCTTGATGCTGAAAGAAGGCTTGGATGTATATTTACCTATGGTAGATGACGATGCTATTGATGCAGTGATTAAAAAGCCTGACGGTACTTTTGTAGAAGTTCAAATTAAAGCTAGATCAAAGCATGTCAAATTTGGAGACGGTGCTTTGTTTGCTGCAATTCCTCATGAACTCAGAAATAATTATTGGTTTGTATTTTATGCCGAACGATTAGATAAAATATTTTTGCTTTCCTCAATTGAATTTATAAAGGAGTCCAGACAAAATAAATCAGGTAACAATGAAGGTAAGCGTTCTTTAAAATTAAATGGCATTAATACAAAAGCAAAAAAAGAGCACACATTACCACAATTTATAAAGTATGAGGTTAAAAATTTCAATCGTATTTTAAATGAAAATCCAGATTATGTATAAAATAACCGATGGAAAATACCGACTTCCTTACATTGAAGCACTTGCAGGTATGGGCGTAATGGATACAGGCACTACCGAACCAATGAAAATTAGAGGGGTAGATTCATTAACTGGGGATAGAGGTCAATATGTGGTGAAATACATTAAATCTTCTAGAATGAGTGAAAAGTCTTCATGTAGAGAATTGCTTGGGGCGTGGATGGCTCGTGAGCTTGAAATAAATGTAATAGAACCTGTCATTATTAATATTACTAGAGAGTTTGCTGAAACTCTATTAGGAGAAAACGGTTATCATTCAGCGTTAAAAAGTGTAGGTTTAAATTTTGGCTCAGTTTATGAAGCTGGTTACATGGAACTTGTAAAAGGAAGATTTAAATTACAAGATCAACTATTAGAACAGGCAAAAATGATATTTATGTTTGATATGTTTGTTGCAAATGCTGACAGAGGAGCGGGTAAACCAAATGTGATAACCAATTCAGATAATTTTTTGGTTTTTGATCACGAGCTGGCTTTTTCATTTGCTGATTTATTAAGCTTTGCAAGAAATCCTGAACCATGGACCCTAGGATTAGCTGAAAAGTACTTATATGAATCTCATCTTTTTTATCCTTATCTTCGTGGCGCCGATATAGATTTCACTGCACAAACTGAAAAGCTTACGCTTATAAATAGCAATTTCTGGAACCGTGTAAATGAATTTGTACCAACTGAATGGCGAACAGATGAGATAGAAGACATAAAAACACATACTGAAAAAATAATAGCAAACAGAAATATATTTTCGAATGAACTAACCAAAATATTAATGTCATGATAAAGTATCAATACCAGATAATAAAATATGTACATGACCAGTTTACAGGAGAGTTTGTAAATGTAGGCGTCGTTATTTATTCACCAGACAGTCACTTTCTTAAAGCAAAAGTAGTAAACAGATACAGTAGAATAAATTCCCTTTTTCCTGAAGCTAACGGACGGTTTATACTTAGGCTCTTGCGAAATTTCGAATCTGAAATTTTTAGTATTGCTAAGCAACTTTCTGAACTTTTCAAACCCTCCGCAGACTTAAAATCTATCACCTCAGATATTTTGCCAAATGATAATAGTGCATTGCAACTTTCAGATGTAAAACTTGCGTTAGATATTGACCTTGATGCAGCATTAAATGATTTGTATAAGGACATTGTGGAAAAATACATCGTACTACAACACAATAGCAATACTCTTTCTGACGATGATGTTTGGAAGAAAAGGTATAAAGATTATTTTGATAAATATAATGTTTCAGAACGATTGACAAAGCATGAAGTGTCTACAACAAACGATATTTTTTCATTTGAAAAAGCCTGGAAAAATGAAATATGGCATTGCTACCAGCCTATATCTTTTGAATTGCAAAATCAGGAATCAATAAAGGATAAAGTTTATAAGTGGGTTGGCAGAATACAAGAAATTAATAAGGCAAAAGAAAAAATACACCTTACATTTTTATCCTCCATATCTGAAAATCATAAATCCCTCATGAAATTTATATTTAATCATCTTGATTATGATACTGAGCAATTACAAATAGATGTAGTATTAGATGTTGATGCCGAAAAAACAGCAAAACATATAAAAGAGATGATGGTAGATCATGATCAGCATTAATTAAGGTATTATACCCATAATCAAAAACCTTAAATGAACGAAGCAGAAACAAGAGCAGAACTGATAGACCCCAAGTTAAAGTCTTGCGGTTGGGGCATTGTAGAAGGCTCTAAAATCCTTCGTGAATACAATATTACCGCAGGTAAAATACAAACTGGTGGCATAAGGGCAAAAAAACTCACTGCCGATTATGTATTGGTTTACAAAGGCATTAAACTGGCCGTAATAGAAGCCAAAAGCGATGATTTAGAAGTAGGCGAAGGTGTGGCACAAGCCAAGCAATATGCCGAGAAACTGCAATTAGAAACCACTTACAGCAGCAACGGAAAAGAAATTTACAGTATCTGTATGAAAACAGGTGCAGAAGGTTTGGTTGATGATTATCTCACACCTGAAGAGCTATGGAATAAAACCTACCCTGCAGCAGGGTCAGGTAACAACACAGTCGCTGAGCTTGCTGATGCATGGCGTGTAAAATTTGCCGATGTCCCGTATGAGGATAAAAGTGGTACCTGGCAACTTCGATATTATCAGGAAATAGCCGTTCGCAATACCATTGAAGCCATTGCTAATAAGCAACAACGCATATTATTAACCCTTGCCACAGGCACAGGAAAAACAGCCATTGCATTTCAAATAGCATGGAAATTGTTTCAAACTCGGTGGAACCTGTCAGCCGGACAGGCAGGCTTAAAACCCTATGTTGCACGCAGACCACGCATTTTATTTTTAGCCGATAGAAACATATTAGCAGACCAGGCCTACAACGCTTTTTCTGCCTTTCCGGAAGATGCATTGGTGCGAATAAACCCAAAAGAAATACGTAAAGACGGACGGGTGCCCACCAACGGCAGCATATTCTTTACCATCTTTCAAACCTTTATGACAACATCAAAAAAGATTGTTGAAGAGTTCAAAGAGGCGCGTTTAGCTGAAGCCGCCGAAGCTTCATACACCTCCTATAATTTTGGTCAATACCCTCCTGATTATTTTGACTTGATCATTATTGATGAGTGCCACCGTGGTGGTGCAAATGACGAAGGAAACTGGAGAGGTATTCTAGAATATTTTTCTCCAGCTGTGCAATTAGGTTTAACAGCCACACCCAAACGCAAAGACAATGCGGATACTTACAAATATTTTGGCGAACCTGTTTATATCTATTCGCTGAAAGAAGGGATCAATGATGGTTTCCTTACCCCATTCAAGGTTAAACGTATAAAAACAACCCTTGACGATTACATCTACACCAGCGATGACCAAATAATTGAAGGGGAAATTGAAGTAGGCAAATTGTATACCGAGGCCGATTTTAACCGCATCATAGAGATTAAAGCAAGAGAGGCAAAGCGGGTACAGATTTATATGGACGAAGTCAACCAAAAAGAGAAAGCCATTATTTTTTGCGCTACACAGGACCATGCTGCAGCAGTTCGTGATTTAGTTAACCAATACAAGAATTGCACAGACCCAAATTATTGTGTTCGAGTAACGGCAAATGATGGCGAAATCGGCGAACAGTTTTTAAGAGAATTTCAAGACAACGAAAAAACAATCCCGACAATTTTAACCACTTCACAAAAATTGTCCACAGGCGTTGATGCACGGAATATTCGAAACATCGTATTGATGCGTCCCGTAAACTCTATGATAGAGTTTAAGCAAATTGTAGGACGAGGCACACGTTTGTTTGATGGCAAAGACTTTTTTACCATTTATGATTTTGTGGATGCCTACCACCACTTTGCCGATCCTGAATGGGACGGCGATGCTTTGCCCTGTGAGATTTGTGGAAAGCTGGTGTGTGAATGCCCAATAGTGCCAAAACAACCGCCACAACCATGTAAAATATGCGGTCAATCACCTTGCATTTGTGAAAAGAAACCAAAAGAGCCTTGCGAAATTTGTGGCGAACTTTTTTGCGACTGTAACAAACGACAAAGAATAAAAGTGAGGTTGAAAGATGGAAAAGAACGTGAAATACAATCTATGATTTCTACTTCGTTTTGGAGTGCCAATGGCACGCCTATTTCAGCCGAAGAATTTTTAAATAATCTGTTTGGCGAACTGCCAAACCTTTTCAAAAGTGAAGATGAATTGCGAACACTTTGGAGTAATCCATTAACCAGACGAACACTTTTAGAAAAGTTAGATGCATCAGGTTTTGGCAAAGAAGAACTGACCACTTTACAAAAACTGATAGACGCTGAAAAAAGCGACTTGTTTGATGTGTTGGAATACGTGTTTAACAGCGACACAAAACCAATGACAAGAGAAGCAAGAGTTGCAGCTGCTCAAGCGACCATTTTTGCATTCCTTGACAACAAGCAAAGAGAGTTTATAGAATTTGTGTTGAGCAAATACATTGAGACAGGTGTTGAAGAGCTTGACCAGGAAAAACTACCAATCTTACTGACAAACAAATATCAATCTTTAGAAGATGCTAAAGAAATGTTGGGTGACGTAGCAAACATCAGCCGACTGTTTATAGAATTCCAACAACATTTGTATAAACAGAAAGTAGCGTAATAGCAATTTTTTTTGTATTCATGTGAAGGTGCAGTATCCGTTGATGGGATGTTGAAGGATTGACTAGAAAAAATGAAAAAACGGTCATTATGTTCTTTATTTTTTAAAATGTATATTACCTTCATGTGATAAAACCCACATCAACATGAAATTAATAACTACAATTATTTTAGGAATTTTTGGTATTCTATTTTCCTCAATTGCTTACGCTCAAGTACCACAACTTTTTAATTATCAGGGCATTGCACGGGATTCAAAGGGTGAGCCATTGAGTAATCAGATTATTTCACTGAAACTTGCGATTCTCCCTACTTTAGATGCATCTATATCTGAATATGAAGAAACACAATCTGTAACAACCAATGAATTTGGTTTGTACTCATTACAAATTGGAAACGGGACCGCTGTTACAGGCACCATGAAAACAGTTAAATGGGAAACAGGTAACAAATACATCAAGGTTGGTATCGATGCTAATGGCGGTACCAACTATGTAGATGCCGGTATTAATCAATTACTTACCGTACCTTATGCTATTTACGCCGATAAGGCAGGTATAGCAACAAATACAGTATCTGATAAATCCCGGACAGGAGCCGTAAACTCCAATGCTACCCATGTTGCAGGCGATGCAAATTTTGTAGCAAAATTTACAGGGCTTAACACGATAGGTAAATCTTCGATATTTGATAATGGAACTAGCATAGGAATAGGCACTGTATCTCCATCTGCCTTGACCAAGGTTCATTTGTTTACAGGTACTGGCAATGTTGAACATCTTAGAATGCAAAATATTGACTCCAGTGGATTTGGCGCCTTTAGAATGTATAATGATGTACCGGCAAACTATGCAACATTTACTAAGTATGGTAGTACTTATCCGGGTGGTTACTCTGGTATTGTGTCACAATACCCGTTCGCAAACATGCTGGCTTTTGGCAATAATAATGGTTCCAGCATATTTTCTACAAGTGGCAATGTGGGCATTGCAATTATTGATAATGGTGTTACTAAATTAAAATTTAATGCTAATAAATCTTCTGGGTATATTGGCATTGGAGGCAATGCTTTGCCAGCTGCCAAGATACATTTCAACACGGTTACTAGCAGTGATACCATTAAGTTTACCAATTCTAATACTGGCCATACTTCGAATGATGGCTTTGAGATACGAACCATTGGAAATGGTGTCCAACTCATCAACCGGGAAAATTCAACCATCACTCTTGGTACAAATAATGCTGACAGAATTTTAATTGATGCTACAGGCAAAGTTGGTATAGGTACAAACTCACCTTTAACCACCCTCGATATAAATGGGCAAGTGCGCATTCAAGGCGGTGCACCGGCTGTAGGGAAAGTGTTGACTAGTGATGCAAATGGATTGGCAACATGGGGGAATGGTGTACCTGGTCCGCAAGGCCCTCCAGGTATTGGTGGATTTATGCATTATGTTGGTGAGGTTTTTGGTGGTGGCGTTGTTTTTTATGTATATAGGGATAATTTAGGAGCAGAACATGGGCTAATTATTAATTTAACTGACCAGAGTACAAGTCAGCAATGGATAGAGCCAATCCCACTTTCTTTTGTATTAATTGGGCCTTCTGCCCAAAGTTTGTGGGATGGCTTAACAAATAGTACTGCGATTGTAAATCAGGTTGGTCATACTAATAGTGCGGCTAAATTATGCTTAGATTTGGTATCGGGAGGTCAATCGGACTGGTATTTGCCCTCTGCAGATGAATTGAATTTGATTTATCAAAATCGATTCAATGTCAATAAGACTTTATCAGTTACAATTGGTGCAACTACCATTGGTCAAAATTTGTACTGGGGTTCAACTGAAACTTTAGACCAGACTGCATCTGTATTTTATCCTACAGGTTCAGGTGTAACTATTAATTCCACATCAAAGAGCAACGCATTATACGTCCGCGCTATTAGGGCATTTTAAATTTATTTTGAAACGGGAAAGTTTGATTATTATTTTTAGGTGAATATTTATTAGTTTAAAGAAAAGTTTCAGTTTTAGTTACTGATTCCAAGCAGTTCGAGATGTTTTGCTTTACAGTATCTCGAAGTCTAGATTAAAAAGGTTCTGTGAGCTGTTTAAAAAAAGTAAGTCTTAGCACGCTGTTAGCATTAACCGAGAAGTAACATTGTACTCGAAGATCATGAAAACAAACAGCCCATAAATATAAATAATTAACTAAATTTTTGGAAACCTATACAATATAAATTCAATCCAAAATTATTTTTTACCTTCACATCAAAAAATATAATTTATAATTTCTAAGGTCAAAACATGCTTCAAAAATTTACACCATTTTTAAATCGCAATAAAATTCATCCTATGAAATATATCTTAGCAATTCTACTAATAATAACTTTCGCCAATTGTGCAAAAAAGGAGTATATTCATTTATATCAAGTAAAGCCCAAATGGGTAAATTCGAATGATGGAAATGCTTTTGAAAATGATACAATAAAAATAACTTACTCATTTTGGTCTGAAGCAGGAACCTTTTCATTTTCATTTTACAATAAACTTGATATACCATTATATATTGATTGGAAAAAATCCTCATTTGTTAAAAATGGGAATAAGTTGGATTACTGGTCAGACGCGATTGTAACTAAGTCAAAAACAGTTGGTCGGAGAGAATCCATTCAATATTACAAAACAGTTTTTAGTGTTGAGGAAGGCTTTAGTAATTCAATCTCACAAAAGCCCGAACGGATAACATTTGTTGCCCCTAAGTCAACAATCTATAAAGTACAATTTGAATTGCAGAATGAAAAAGATAAAAAGTTCAACAGTTCGTCTGCAATTACAGAAGAGGTAAGTAGACTAGATCAACCTAAAAAGAAAACCATGTTGCTTCATATTAACTATGAAGAAGAAAACTCAAAGTTGTTCTTCAGAAATTATATGACGTTTTCTACAACAGATAAATTTGAAACAGAAATTAAAATTGATAACGCATTTTATTTATCAAAAGTTACAGAAATGGATATGTCATATTTTTTCAATAACAAACATGCAAATGGCTTTAGTGCAGAATATAATTTTGAAAGAAACCGATTTAAATCACCATATCAGCATAGATTAAATTATTACACAATTGTTAAATAATTTATTTTAATAGACCTTGAGAGATTTAAATTTCATTGTCCCATCTCCGTGTTCTGAGAAGCATATTTGCTTCGCAGCATTATTCTGTTGCGTACCGCAACCTCCATCTATTGGTTGGAATCACTTCTATCGGAATTAGTATATGGTTACCGGGCTGCAAGAAATGGAAAATGAAATTAATAAATTCTAATTTCTTGCCAGAAAAAAGGTAGCTGTTTGGTGGGACATCAACCAGTAGAGAAAAATAAAAATTGAAGGCTTGTGTAAGATTACCTAAAATCATCCATTCATGAACCATAAATGTAATCGAAATGCTTGAAATCATTCTACGGTAAGCTGTTAGCAGCCTTTACAACGCAAATACTATTTATCCCAACGATGTTCCTTATACCAAAATTCAATTTTCTCTTTGTTGAAAATTCTATATTTTAATGATAAGTATACACCCATTGCCTGATTGGTGGTTTTAGCACGGGTTATCAGCGGATCTACTGGTCCTCTGTATTTTACTTTTACATTGGTAAATGAAGAATAAGCTGTAGACACAGGTGGATTTGTTTCAGTCACTAAATTAATTTTATCGGTATTTTCAACACCACTCATTCCCATATCCATACGGGCACCAAAACCAAATACGATATCTCTACTTAATAGAATATCTAGTCCAAGGGTGCCAAATATATTTAAATCTGATTTGTTATATAAAGGATCCGATAATGTGGCTTTGGTTTGCGCAGTGTCATAATAAGATACATCTGAATTTTTGACATCTACAATAAAACGATCATTGTTATAACGTATCAATTCATAACGGTCTTGATAATTTGTCAAAATACCATAATTAGCTCCTACTGTAAGCGCAACTGATACTTGTCGTCTGATGTTCGTACCAAATTGCAATGCCCCACCGATTCTAATATAATTTAATCGGGTATAAGCATAATAGCTAGTACTGTCCTGATAAAGACCATTGTAGTTTTGCCCAGCTTTGTTATAGGATACTTGCGCTGAAAAACCCATTGGAATGGCTTTAAAAAGGGTAAAATGATATCCCGCACTAAGACCTAAACCCGGTTTTACAGTTGGTAAATAATCTCCAAATGCTTTATCATCTTTATTTAAAAGGGTCGTTTTGCTAATGGTAGTAAACACCCCTATCCTACCTTCATTTTGTGCAAAAAGGGAAGATGAAATAAAAGATGTAACAAATATTAAAATTATTTTTTTCATGTGTTCGTATTCTATAGCTATTCTATGTTCTTAATGAATCTTAAAAATATTTTTTAATCGTTAAAAAGGCGCCTACCGAAAAGTTTTTAGTTGCTCTTCTGTTTGATTCTATGCCTGCAGCTTTGTCTGCAGCATTTAATGAATTGTATTTTGCATATAAGTCTTTCCAGTAATTAAAATCAATATCTGTTGCTTGTCCTTCGTATTTCAATTTCAATCCTTTTGTATTTTCTACATTGGTAATACCTACATCAGTTCTGATATTTAATGCCACTACAGTACGTTTCCATAAACGAATTTCTCCACCTATGCCAAATACAAATCCAATATCAAATGGGTTTAATATATTGCCATTCAATTTTCCTTTCGTCATTGCTCCTGTTGCGCCTGATTCAAATACATCACCTGAAACAGATATTTTAGAAAGCTCCTGACCCAATGAATCTTTATAGGTACCATTGTCTGAAAACCCCGTCATTAAGGCTATATAAGGGCCAAAACATACATTAAATCGGGTTCTTCTATTTGGATAATATCTATTATATGATTTGAAATAAAACATCAATGGCAACTTTATATAAGTCATTTTAGTTTGTGCCGAAAACTTTACCTGAGTTAAGGTATCTAACCCTGTGTATTTAGCACCTGCATTCCAATACATAAGCTGACCACCAAAGCCAAAATAAGGTTGAAACCAATACATACATTCTGCACCAGCGGCCCAATTGAAGTTCATAAATTGAGGATTCAATCTTTCATCTGCATTCAAATCATCTCTGTTATTGAGCATTGCTGTGAAACCGCCTCCTACAAATCCCCAGTTTAAACCCAAAACTGGGGCATCGCTGTTTCTATTACTAAACTCATATTGAGCAAATGTTGTGCTGCAAGTTAGCGCTAAAAGAAAACTTAAAAGATACTTTTTAACCATGGTTTTTGATTTTGCAATTTTAATCCCATCACTGATTGGGCTTGTCATTAATTTCATTTTTTTTATTTCTTCCATACAAATATATAAAAATTGATTACATTTCATACTATTCTTTAAAAACTTCATAAATTCCAGGAAATAAATAGATCTTTTTGGTGTGGATATTTTCGCAGGCAAAGCGGGTTCTTCTCTTCTGTTTTAAGACAAAAAAATCACCTTTTTCCGTCTTGAAAGTATCTCCAATACTCAATTGTTCCACTAAATGTTTCCCATTTTTTTCATCATATCGGTATAAAATTTTAAATAGTTGAGGGTCTGAACAAGTACTTGCCGATAAATTGTGTATGGATCGGTTGATTCCGAACGTAATATCCTGTGGAAAAATTTGCAGATCAATAAATTTTTTTAACAATAATGAGAAATGTTGCTTCCATTCTTTGCCATGTGGCAATGCGCTTCTCCCAAATTCTATATAATTGATTAAATGGGCTAATTCATGGATAAATGTGATTAAAAAATGGTATTTATTTAAATTCGCATTCACCGAAATCGTGTGGGGCTTCCCGTTAAAAGAAGGTCTATAATCGCCTAAAACCGTTTTTCTTTCCCTTTTTATTTTTAAGTGTATTTTATATTGATGCATATAGGCAATTACCAGTTCTACTGCATCACTGGGTATAAAATCATGTAAAACAGACAATTCTTTCTTTACCAGTCCCATGTTTATAAAATAGCTTGTCTAATACGTATTAATTTTTCTAAAAGGGCTTTTATTTCATGCAATGGCAACATATTCGCACCATCACTCAATGCATTGGATGGGTCAGGATGGGTTTCGATAAACAAGCCATCGGCACCCGCAGCAATGGCACATTTAGCAATGGTTTCAATCAATTCGGGTTTGCCACCTGTCACACCACTTGGCTGATTTGGTTGTTGCAACGCATGGGTACAATCCATGATGACTGGTTTGCCAAATTGCTTCATAATTGGGATACCCCTGTAATCAACAATTAAATCCTGATAACCAAAGGTTGTTCCGCGCTCAGTAAGCATTACTTTCTCATTACCTTGAGAGGTAACCTTTTTGAGGGCAAATTCCATGGCTTCTGGCGACAAAAACTGCCCTTTTTTGATATTTACGATCTTGTTGGTATTGGCAGCAGCTACCAATAATGATGTTTGACGACATAAAAAAGCTGGAATTTGTAATACATCTACATATTGCGCAGCTAATTCGGCATCTGATTCGGTGTGAATATCCGTTACCAGGGGTAAATCATATTGCGCTTTTACATTTGCCAACATATTTAATGCTTTCTCATGACCAATACTTGTAAAAGAGTTTGCACTGCTTCTGTTGGCTTTGGTAAAGGAGGATTTAAAGATTAATGGAATCGATAAGGCTTCACATATATTTTTTAAAGTAGAGGCTGTCTTAAACAACACTTCTTCATTTTCTACCACACATGGTCCGGCCAAAAGAAAGAAATTATTGTGGGTATTTTTTTGATTAAAAAGAGGGGCTAAAAATTCCATAACGCAAGTTAATACAGTTTTGTATTTTCACAGAAAAAAAATATAAACAATGATGTTGAAAGTTGGGATTACAGGCGGTATGGGTAGTGGAAAAAGTACGGTATGCAAGATTTTTAGCCTATTAGGTATTCCTATCTTTTATGCTGATGATGAAGCCAAAAAATTATATGATACAAACAAGGATTTAAAAACAAGTATCATTCAATATTTTGGCACTTCTGTATATCCTCATGGTGTATTTGACAGAAAAATAATGAAATCCCTTATCTTGAATGACCCTCAAAAATTAACCCTTTTGAATGAGCTGGTGCATCCTAAAGTGAAAGAAGCCACGGAAGAATGGATACAAATGCAACAAGCACCCTATATCATTAAAGAAGCAGCCTTGCTTATTGAATCTGATTCGTACAAACAAATGAACGAAATCATTTTTGTAGATTCTCCGATTGAATTACGGATGAAAAGAATCATGCAAAGAGATCAATTAGATGAAAATCAAATAAAACAACTCCTGGATGCACAAATGTCTATCAATGAAAAAAAACAATATGCCACCCAAACGATTATAAATGACGAAAAGCACTTGCTGATACCACAAGTGCTTTCCTTACATCATCTTTTTTTATCGAAGTGTGCTGAATTAAATACGCTTTAAATCATCTTTTTAGCGATTTATTATTACTACTACTTCATAGCGGGTAGTGCCTTCAACAACTGTTTTGCCGTGTCATCTTCAGGGTTGAATACCAAAAGTTTGTCAGCATATTTCTTCACATTTTCTTTGTTGTTGGTATTATAAGCTACCATGGCCAAATAAGTATAAGCTTTGGTGAAATCTTTCTTTTTAGCGGCATCGGTTTCGTTTACCATACCTAACCATTGTGTGTAAAGCGCTGATGCTGAACCATTTTTGTAATCTTTATCTTTTGATTTTTCACTGGTTCTTGCCAACCATAAGATGCCTAATGGTTCTGTAGGATTTGATTGATTGTATTTAGTGAACATTTGCTCAGCTGTAGTCAAGTCATTTGAATAAAATGACATATACCCAGCCCACCAGTAATCTCTGTCTTCTTTGGTAGCATAATTTGATTCAGCTAATTGTTTATACCATTTTGCAGCACTTGCATAATCTTCTGCCTCATAAAAAGCTTCTGCAATACTACGTAAAGTAGGTGCTTTATCAGCAGTTGTATCTACAGCAATACCTTTTAAAAATTGCTCATCAGCCAATGCTTTCTTTGTTGAATCTCTCAAAAGTATTTTACCATAATAAAAATAATCTAATGGAATGATTTTTTTAGGGTCTTGTTTTTTAAAGAAATTGTCCATATTCATCAAAGCATTTGTATAGTCTTTGATTTCATATTGGCTATATCCAATCACACGATACATATAGGCTTTTTCGGTTCCTTTACTGATTAGTTCTTTCATTTTACTAATGGCATCATTGTAGTTTTTTGATAAATACAACACATTCGCATAACGTATTTGATCATCAATGGTATTATCAGAAAGAGGTAAATAAAGTTCTATATTTTCCTTTGCTTTTGCATACTTACTTATTTTATTATATGCATTGGCTAAATCATTATAAGGTAAAGGATTTTTGGCATCATATTCAGAGGCTTTTGCATATTTTACCAGGGCGCTGTCATAATTTTTTGCTGCATACCAAAGATTACCCATTTTGTAGTTTGCCATTGACTTGGTAGGTGCAAAAGTTTCAGCATATTCATAATTATTCATGGCATTTCCGCCGCCACCTTGAATTTTTCTGTACACATCACCTAATGCCAAGTATACATCGCCAGTTCGTTCAACTTCCAATGCTTTTTTATACCATTCAACAGCTACATTTGGGTCTCCACCTTCTGTATAATTAATGGCGTCTGCTGCATATTTATAAGGCATATAATCTTTCTTTTTGGCTTTGCCTGCTACTTTTGCCAACATGCTCATTGCTTCAGGGGCATGATTCTCAATAAACATCGTACGACCTATACCCGCCATATTAGCTGCATCTTCAGGATATTTTTGAAATATCGCTTTGGCTGCATTCACATTGCCATTGTCATTTCCTAATTCGCAAATGCCTAAATAATAATTGGCTAAGGGATTAGTAGCGGCTAAAGGTTGTAAAATCCTTTTAGCACTCTCGTATCTTTCATATTTAATGTACTGAATGGCTTCATCTAATGTTTGTGCTTTTGCGAATCCTGCACTTATCATGCATATCAAGGCGATAAAATACTTTCTCATGTCTTTTTTTATTAATTTGAATTGTTAGAATTTTATAATTTAGATTAGTTAAAAAAATGAATTACAAAGTAAACATATTTAACTTTTCATTTATTGCATGCAATAAATTGTTATTTAATGAATTATTTAACTTTTACTCGTTGATCTTTGATTCTCTGAGTAAAACATTTACCCTTAACGGAAACATTTTTGCTTGTTTAAAAACCAGTTGACCGTCTTTGCATAAATAATTGACAAGACCTGTCCCCAACCCTTGCCAGGTTTCTTTGCTGATAAAATACAGATTACGTGTACAAGGATATTCTTTAAGGCCAATATAAGCTTGATAAGGCATCACATATGATTTAATAGAATCATTGTCAGGTTGGATACCTGCTACATTGATAATATTTAAGAAAGCTTCCACCGTAGAATCTTTACGATCTGCAATCCAGCTAACCCCAATAACACCAATGGCCTGATCATTTTTGGCTACATATTGTATCACATCTTCACTGTTTTTTGCTGCAAAAATATTGTCTGATAATTTGCCTCCCTTCAATATCGAATCGGTAACATATCTTACAGTACTGGAGTTTTTGTTATCAAACACAATTTGGTATTTTTTATTATTGCCGGTTAAAATTTCCTTTAGTTCTACAATGGAGAATTGCGGATTTTTTTGATTTTTTGAAGTGATAAATACGATTGCATCACGAGCCATCGCAAGACTTTTGCTGACAATGCCCTTGCTTAAAGCGTATTTATTCTCTTCTTCTGATAGTTCACGTGTTACAAAAACAACCCGCGTCGTATCTTCCAGAAAATCTTTAATACATTCACTTTCAGGTTTATACTCCGCTATGATATGTGCATCAGGATATCTTGACAGAAAAATTTTAAGCTGTTCTTCCATCACGGGTTTATACGTTTCATCGATACTTATTTTGATATTCCCAGAGGTTTGATTGTCTTTTACAACAATTTCGGTACAGGAATGCAAAAAAATGGATTGAAATAGCAAAAAGAAAATACTTATGATGTTGATCGTTACAAATCTCATAGTTTTAATTGTTTTTATGATGAAATTGGGTTGTAAGTCTTATTTTAATGATAACGCTTAATTACGCAGTTTATTACACTGCAAAGTTATAGTATTTATAAAATAATATTTCAATGTTTGTTTGAATTAGTTATAATCGACATCAACGATGTTAAAAAATCAACATGGCTTAGATATCAATATTCAAATTATATTTGTATTTTAATCAATGAAATACAATTTTTAATGATGAATGAAAAAGTATGGATAGTTGGGTTGGGCGCTATGAGTTCTATCGGAAATAATGTAGCTGAAAATTTTAATGCACTTATGAACTTACAAAGTGGCATTGGTGCATGTACTATTTTAAATACTATTCATCAAGAAACATTGCCTGTTTGTGAAATTAAATTAAGCAATGAAACCCTTGCCGAAATGGCTGGTATGAAACTTCATTTACCAAGGGCCGTTTATTTCTCTGCAATTGCAAGCCAGGAAGCGTTAATGCAATTTAAATCATGCATCAGCGAATCAGATTATCATGATTTACGTATTGGTTTCTTGTCAGGAAACACCATTGGCGGGATGGATTTAAGTGAAAATTTTTATGCTGATTTTTTAAATGATCAAAGTTCAGGTCATCTGAAAGAGGTAGTACATCATGAATGTGGCGCTATCACTGCTTTAGTAGCCTCCCATTTAAATATCAGCCATTATGTGTCTACATTGAGCACCGCTTGTTCATCATCGGCGAATGCCATTATACAGGGCAGCAAACTCCTAAAGCACGACAAACTCGATGTGGTACTTGTGGGTGGTACAGATGCTTTATGTCGCTTTACCCTGAATGGTTTTAATACTTTAATGATACTCGACAATCAACCCTGCAAGCCTTTTGATGAAAACAGAAAAGGCTTAAACTTAGGTGAAGGCGCGGGTTATGTAGTACTGATCAGTGATCGAATCAAAAACAAATTTTCTATCGAACCCATCGCAGAAGTGAGTGGATATGCCAATGCAAATGACGCTTTTCATCAAACAGCATCTTCTGCTGAAGGGAATGGCAATTATATGGCCATGGAGCAGGCATTACAAATGAGCAAATTACAACCATACCAGATTGATTATATCAATGCTCATGGTACAGGCACTGCAAACAACGATGCAAGTGAAGGAATTGCTATCGAAAGACTCTTTAAAGAACAAACACCCCTTGTCAGCTCTACCAAAGCGAATACTGGTCATACATTGGGTGCTTGTGGTGGGCTCGAAGCCGTATATTGTTGCTTGTCATTGCAACACCAGGTAGTGTATCCTTCTTTACGAATTGATACACCCATGAAAGAATTTACATTTAAAATCAATCAGGCAATCATCAAAGATCAAAAAATCAATCATGTAATGAGTAATTCCTTTGGTTTTGGGGGCAATTGTACTTCGTTGATATTTAGTAACCCCAAAGAACAGCTATAATGATGAATATCTATATCAATGGAATCGGTAGTATTTCAGCCCAACAATTTGATACCCGATCTGCTCAATTATCGTTTCAAAATCATCCAAGCAACAGGCTGATGGCCATTGAGCCCGATTATAAAGACTTAATGCCTCCCATGCAACTGCGCAGAATGAGTAAAGTGGTGAAAATTGGTATTGCAAGTGCAAAAACGGCACTCAAAGATGCAGGAATTGAAAAACCAGATATCATTACAACAGGCACAGCGTATGGTTGCTTAGCAGATACAGAGGTTTTTTTACAAAAAATGATTACCCAAAATGAAACCTTATTAACGCCAACGGCTTTTATTCAGTCAACGCATAATACTGTAAGTGGACAAATAGCCTTAATGTTGAAATGCCATGGTCACAATTTTACTTATGTACAAAAGGGACATTCCTTTGAATCGTCATTACAGGAGAGTATCATGTGGTTGAATGAAAATAACAATTTACATATTTTAACAGGGGGGATTGATGAAATGACTGATCATGCATTTAATATTATTGCACGATTTGGTACTTATAAAAATGATTCCAATCATTATACCAGTCCTTCTGAAGGCACTATTGCTGGTGAAGGTGCTCATCTTTTTGTGATCAATACCCAAAGAAATGAAAAAACGTATGCCCAACTCGTGGATATGAAAATATGTGTTACAAATGATATTCCGATGGAGTTAGAATCCTTTTTATCCTCAAATTCGTTATCAGTCAATGATATTGACACTTGCTTTGTAGGTATTAACGGTGATAACCGATATGATGAAACGATATTAAATAATGTAAAATCCTTGTCAAATTGTCAATTCGTTGATTTTAAAAAATGGTGTGGTGAATACCCTACTTCTGGTTCGTTTGCATTGGCACTTGCATGCAATCAGATATATCATAAAAAAATAGATTCAGCCTTTTTATTTCAACCAAGCAATCAGGATTATATTCCCCAAAATGTATTGATTTATAATCATTATAAAAACAACTATCATTCATTTATATTATTAAAGTCGCTATGAACTTCAAAATAGTTAGATTTGTTTTTATCGTTATTAGCGCCCTACTTGCAATATTTGTATTTAAAAAAAATATCCCAATCGCTTATTTTTTTATCCCATTGGTATTATATAATTTGTTACTTGTGCTGGGTGCGATTTTTATACAATGGAATTTCTATATAAAATCAATCAACTCAGTTTCTACATTTAAACATTTTATGGATTTAGATGAAAGTAAAAAAAATATTTGTCTCACCTTTGACGATGGCATTCATACAAATAATACCCCTTTAACACTTGATATTTTAAAAAGATATCAAATAAATGCACATTTTTTTATCATAGGTAAAAATATTCAAGGCAATGAAAACATCCTGAAGCGTATGCATGATGAAGGTCATAGCATTGGGAATCATAGTTTTGGGCATACCTGGAAATTTGATTTACAAAGTACTAAATCGATGCAACTTGAAATAGAGGCAACAAACCAACTCATAAAAGCAACGATAGGTGAAGCACCTGTACTATTCAGACCTCCCTATGGGGTGACCAATCCAAATCTGGCAAGGGCTATCAAAAATACCAATATGTTGAGTATGGGCTGGAATCTGCGCTCATTTGATACGGTGGCTAAATCAACAGATCAATTATTGAAAAAACTCATAGATAATACCAAACCCAATTCGCTTATTTTATTACATGAAAGATGTGACCTGACGGTAGAGGTATTAACAGAATATATAGAGTATTGTCTACTTGAAGGATATACATTTGTAACTTTAAAAATAAACCATGAAGTTTAATATCTCTTTAATCGTTTCAATATTATTCTTTTTTAAAGGCTACTCACAAACTACCGGTTTTACGACTATTAAGGACGAGGTAGCTTTTAAAACTAATTTTGCAAGTGCTTCCCAAAAAATAGAAAGTATAGAAAGTCAATTTAATCAGGTGAAAAACTTATCTATGTTGAAAGATAAAATTGTTTCGAAAGGTAAGTTTTACTACAAAAAAGGAAATAAGGTTCGTATAGAATATACCACTCCATATCAATATTTGATGGTATTGAACAACAACACCATGATGATTAAAGACGATCAAAAAACAAGCAACTACAATACCAAAAGCAATAAAATGATGCAGTCAATCAATAATATAATGCTTGACTGTATGAGAGGCAGTGTATACAATAATAAAGAATTCAGCGTTCAGGCATTTGAGAGCCCCAAAGAATATTTGTTAAAAATGAAACCCCAAACATCAATCATGAAAAAAATGTTTGCAAATATTGAGGTGTTTTTAGATAAAAAAGATTTTCATGTACTCCGATTAAACATGATTGAAAATGGCGGAGATAACAGTTTGATGAGTTTCTCCAATACAGTGATGAATAAAAATGTAGCAGATGCGCTTTTTAATACAAAGTAGTATTGGTCTGATAATTGTATTTTGTTTGTTTGCTCATCAAAAAGCATGTGCTCAACCTGTATCATTGCAGGTGCCCAATATCGTTTCAACAAAATACAAAGCTTCGATTGATGTGATAGGTAAACATCTGAGCGGGATATTGATTTTTAAAATGCAGGAAGACAGTAGTATTCGTACTGTTTTTATCAATGAAATGGGGGTTACTTTTTTTGATATCACCTTTTATGAAAATACCTATCAATGGAACACCATCATGGAAAGTATGGATAAAAAAGCTGTAAAAATATCATTAGCCAAAGATTTGGGGATGATACTCATGAAAGGCATTTTTGTCAAAAAGCCTGCAATAGCAGTTGCTAACATGCAAGGGTTGCCTGCAAATACCCCTTTTGTAATAGAAAAGAAATTAAAAAGAAAAGGAATTGTCAAATACTATTTATTGAGTGGTTCGCATGAAATACCACAAATAGAAAATTATGGAAGAAAGAAAAAAGTAATTTCTATTACCCAAAAATATAAAGATAAAAACTCAATGCCAGATAGTATTTTTGTGCAACATCATACCGTTCCTTTTACCATTTCACTCAAGCATCTTCATGTTACTGAATAACTTTTTTTACATAGATCATTTATCTCATCTTGAAAATAACATTCAAGCAGACATTCGAATTCAACAAGATCATGAGATATTTAAAGGGCATTTTCCCCAGCAACCTATTGTGCCAGGAGTATGTGTAATGGAAATGATGAAAGAAGTGTTACAAGAAGCCCTCACTAAAAAGTTGATGCTCACAAATAGTGCGTTCACCAAATTCTTAGCCATCTTAAGTCCTAAAGAAACAACAATAGCTCAATTGGTCATAGATTATACCCTACTCGATGACCAAAAAATAAGTGTGAACGCCACTTTAAAACATGCATCAACCATCTATTTTAAATTTAAAGGACAATTTACCGTAAAATAAATCATTGGAATCTACAAACTCACATCAACAGTCAGCTTCAGCGCTTTTATTTAATCAATATAAGGCTTGCATTTTGTTGCCAACTTATAATAATCACCAAACCATTCTCGAAGTCATCAGAAAATCATTGTTACAAACAAATCATGTGATAGTTATTAATGATGGGAGTACAGATAACACTTTGGCAATCATAAAAGATGAACCTGTTCAAATCGTTAGTTACGACAAAAATAAGGGAAAGGGATATGCGATTAGGCAAGGGTTTAAATATGCCATAGCTGAGGGATACGATTATGCCATTACCATTGATACAGATGGACAACATTATCCTGAAGATTGTATTCATTTTTTAAATGAATTAGAAAAAAATGAAGCTGCAGTCATGATAGGCTCACGTGATTTAAGTCACGAAAATGTACCTGGTAAAAGTACTTTTGGAAGAAAGTTTTCTAATTTTTGGTTTAAAATTGAGACAGGCAAAGATATGCCTGATACCCAAAGTGGGTTTAGACTGTATCCAATTTACAAATACAAAAATGCCCTTTTTTTTACCCGAAAATATGAATTTGAAATCGAAATTATCGTAAGAAGTGCCTGGCAAGGCTTACCGATAATTGCCGTTCCGATCAATGTTTTTTATCCCACACGCGAAGAAAGAATTACGCATTTTAGACCTTTCAAAGATTTTTTTCGCATCAGTCTCTTAAATACAGTATTAGTCCTGATCGCATTTTTATATATCAAACCACGCGATTTAATACTCAGACCAATACGTGAAAAAGGCATAAAAAATGGGTTAAAAGAGCTGCTCTTTAATCCACATGAAACAAAATTTTTACGCGCTTCATCAGTAGGATTTGGTGTTTTTATGGGTATAATACCTATTTGGGGATTTCAATTATTAGTAGGAATACCGCTTGCTATTTTAATGAAGATGAACAAAACACTCTTTATAGTGGCAGCCAATATCAGTATCTTTCCTCCTATCATTTGGGCAGCAAGTTTGGCTACCGGAAAATTAATTTATCGGAATCCAAATTGGAAAATCAATTTTAAAAATCTTACCATGGATCAAGTACTGAATACAGGGAAAGAATTTTTTGTTGGTGGCACTGTATTAGCTATCATTGCTGGTCTTGTTTTTTTTAGCATTACCTATTTATTATTAAATTTTAAGCGCAAAAAAATAAACCCAATACCATAACCTTTGCCAATCTGCATTAAAATCAATACTTTCGCAATTCTTTAAATTTCAGTAAAACGTAAAAATAATGAATCAGGAAATCGTAGTGAGTGGTATCCGATCAACCGGCAATCTTCATTTAGGCAATTACTTTGGGGCTATGAAAAATTATGTAAAAATGCAGGATGAATATCCTTGTTATTTTTTTGTGGCTGATTATCATTCACTTACTACACACCCTGAGCCCGCAGCTTTGAAACAAAATGTGTACAAGGTGCTTGCCGAAAATATTGCCTGTGGCCTAGACCCTGAAAAAGTAACATTATATGTGCAGAGCGATATACCAGAAATACCTGAATTGTATCTCATTTTAAATATGTTGGCGTATAAAGGAGAATTAGAAAAAACAGCCTCTTTTAAAGACAAAGCCAGAAGTCAGCCCGATAATGTGAATGCGGGTTTACTCACCTACCCCACCTTAATGAGTGCCGATATTATGATTCATAAAGGTCAGTATGTGCCTGTTGGTAAAGACCAGGAGCAACATTTAGAAATGGCCAGAAACTTTGCCCAGCGCTTCAATCATCGTTATGGTGAAACCTTTCCTGAACCTGAAGCATTTAACTTTGGAACCCAATTGGTAAAAATACCCAGCTTAGATGGAAATGGTAAAATGAGTAAAAGTGAAAATGAAAATGCCACTATTTATTTATGTGATACCGATGAGCAAATTATCAAAAAAATCAAAAAAGCTAAATCAGATCAAGGTCCAGTAACCGAGTTTAGCGAAATGCCTGATTATATTGTCAATTTATTTGATTTGATGCAATTGGTAAGTGCAAAAGAAACGGTTGAACACTTTAAATCTACATTTAATCATTGTACAATTCGCTATGGAGATATGAAAATGCAATTGGCTGAAGATATGATTAAATTTATAAGCCCTATTAGGGAGAAAACCATTTCGATAAAAGAAGACACAGCGCTTATACAAAAAATAATGAAAGCAGGGAAAGAAAAAGCGAGAGAAAGTGCATCTAAAACATTAGCAGAAGCCAGAAAAAAAATAGGAATCCATTTTTATTGTTAATGATTGAAATTATTTATTTAGAAGCTATACTTTAGCATTCCTTTGTAAATCATAAAACGCTCACATCACTATAAGTTATGTCCAAAAAAAAACAAATCAAACACATTGCAATAGCCGGTAATATTGGTGCTGGGAAAACGACACTTACCAAAATACTGGCAAAACATTTTAATTGGGCACCTCATTTTGAAGATGTTGAAAATAATCCTTACCTCAACGATTTTTACAATGATATGCATCGTTGGAGTTTCAACTTGCAGATTTATTTTCTCAATAGCCGTTTAAAACAATTGGTTGAAATTCAAAAAGGAAATCAAGTAGTAATTCAGGATAGAACCATTTATGAAGACGCCTATATATTTGCGCCTAACCTCCATGAAATGGGACTGATGAGCAAAAGAGATTTTGAAAATTATAAAAACTTTTTTGAAACCTTAAAAGAAATGGTCAATCCTCCTGATTTGCTGATTTATCTTAAGGCAAGTGTACCTACGCTGGTAGGTCAAATACAAAAAAGAGGAAGAGAATATGAAGAAAATATCCGTATCGATTATTTAAAAAGACTGAATGAATATTACAACAGCTGGCTTGATAAATATGATGACGGTAAACTATTAGTCATTGATATCGATAAAATCAATTACGATGACAACAAAGAAGATTTAGCGAAAGTCATTCAATTGATTGAAGCTGAAGTAAATGGTTTGTTTTAAAAATGCCCTTTGTTATACAATTTTACATTGCATTAAATCGTTATGATATGAAAACCGCCAAGCAATGTATATAAAAACCATTTTCACTTTAGCATTATGTGCTCTCTCTTTTTATGCAAATGCTATACCTGTAAATTTAATTGATGCCATCAAACTTCATAAAGTTGAGGCAGTCATCACAGGTAATCTCTCAACAAACAATCCTCAGGGTTCATCTCATACAGGTAAATGTTTATTATTAAACATCAAAAATAATTCAAGCAATAAAATTGATATTAAAATAGAATCGGCCTATTATTTCGAAAACTTATCAAAATCAAACCAAGATTTAATGAGTACAGAAAATATGATTGTTTCTATAGCTGGCAATGAATCAAAATCATTTGCTATCAATGCATTGTGTTCTGAAAAAAGCAATGCCTCCCCTTCTGTTAAAGACACCTTTAAATTAATCAAGAAACAAGATATCACTTATGCGAACCTGACCAACATTTTTGAAAAATATAAATGCTATCTCAATACTGCTCAACAAGCTTTATGGTGTTTTACAGACAACAATGCAATCGATAATATATACGATACCCATACAGATACCCTTGTAGAAAATACTTTAGTTGCTTATGTAAGCAATGTAAAAGGGGTGCCCGTGCCGGCAAGAAGACGTTTTGTAGATGTACCACGTATTTTGCGTTATCCAGTAGAAGTAGATTCATCTATTAGTATTCATATTGAACGAACAACCACTATCGGTATTTATATTACCGATACCAATCAGCATCATGTAGTGGCTACACTTTTTGATGACGATACCGAAACCAGAACGGGTACAGCCAAGTATTCCTATTTCTACAGAGGTCAGTTGCCTAAAGGTACCTATTTTGTAGAAATGAAGAAAAATGGCGAATGGGTGATACTCAAAAAAATAATTATTTCAGGTCAATAAATCACACCAAAATATTTAACAAGAAGTATTGGATGTATGCGCGAAAGTTAAATCATGATTCAGCTCTTGTTAGCGTGTTTGTACTTCGAAGCATATTTACTTCGAAGTATTATTGTGTTGCCTGTTTGTCACAGACAAGCTTTCAGCAACTAAACGTGGTTTCGTTTTGAAAAAGTACTAGAATGGCATTGTGAGTTACCTTTAAAGCCAGTATGAGAGGGTAATTTGCTCTGTTTAGTATCCATCTTGTTCTTTGTTTGCCATAATAATTTATTGTACTTTATTTATATGTCCTTCTTCAATTAAAAATGGATATAATTTGTCAAAAACTTCTTGCCATGTTTTACCAATTGTACCATAACTATTTGCACCATGCCTATTTTTGTATCCTACAATTATATCTTTTTCTTTATCTACTTTAATTTGCATTTCAGATTCGCCGTGAGAAGGGTGAATAATTATGTAGGGTATTTTGCTTTCAAATTCTGCTCGTTTCATTATATTTATTTTAAGGTTCTTCTACAATTTTTATTTCTTCTGCAGTTAAATCATATAGCTTGTAAACAAGTTCGTCTATTTTGGCTTCGATCGTGGTGGTGTCTTTGCCCTGTTGTTTTAGCTCTATGATTTGGTCGACTAATTTTATGAAAGGTTGTTGCTCTTTTTCATTTAATTGCTTAATTGGTATTTGTTCAAAAAATACTTTACTCAATTCAAATGTGTTACCTAAAAGTTCTGGAAAATTATCTTTGAAGCAAAATCTAAATATCTTTGAATTTAAAAAAGCAGTTAAATATTTAAGACAAGTTTGTTCACTAGTTATTATAAAACATTTTTGGTTGGTGAAATATCCTTTTTCATCATATACAAATGGTAGAAATTTTGTCATGTTAGGATAAATCAATTTAGGCTTAAAAAAATCCTTGTAATAAGAAATACTATCTTGAGTTTCAAACCATTTATTATTAGTTTTTTTACGTGAACCTTTATTTCCACTTTGTTCTAGTTTTTCTTTTCCAAATGACAATAAATATTCTTTTATATCTGGATAATCATCAATATCAACTTTCATACTAGGTAATGTTGTAATTAACCATAAATCAGAAAAACTAGGTTGCCATGCTTTAATATCTTGACCCCTCAAAATTGGTCTTATTAACTCTGCATTCTTAATATCAGATTCAATTAACTTATCTTTTGAAACACCATTAATTATAAAAGCTTCATTAAGTCCGGTGAGTATTCCTCTATTTATTTTAATATCCCATTCTTTAAGTTTAACACCTTGTTTTTCAACCTTAGATTTAATTTCTTGTATAACATTGCTTTGAATTACCCATGCATTTTGATTTACTGATACAATTGAATTTTCATTAGTAAAAAAAACATTTATATCTAATTTTAAATCATAATCATTTGGTGTTCTAACTGCTTTTAAACATTTGAAATTACGGCCTTTACTAAAAATTAAAATATTACTTAGAACTGTAGCATTATCAAAAACTAAATTCATACCAAAATCAATTAAAATTAATGGATTAGTATTTTCAACAATGTATTTTCTAGTTGGCTCACCATAGTTTGCACGCATCCATTTATTAGATGTAATATAAGATAAAATGCCGTTATTTTTTAAAAGTTCATTTCCTTTCTCATAAAACAAAGAATAAATATCACCAGTTCTAGAGTAAGTCTTGTAATTAATCTTTTCTAAAGTGTCCGCTTCTTTACCTATGCTTTGTAACTGAATATAAGGCGGATTGCCAATTATTAAATCAAAGCCTTTAAACTCACCATCATTGTTTAAAACTTCTGGAAATTCAAATCTCCATTCAAAGGCATTTTTGTAGATAGCATTTGATTCGATTTCATCTTTTTGTGAAGTCATTTTTTCTAAATTAATTGTTGCTTTTTTTAAATCATCTTGCAACTTTTTTGGGACTTTTTCTTTCCATTGTTTTAACCTATTTATTTCGCTACTTATTTTAACAAGTTTTGTTTTTGCTTTTACAAAATCTAAAGCTTCTTTGTCTCGAAATGTGATTTTGGTTTTGAAATTTGTTTTTATGCTGTCAATGATATTTAACAATCCTCTTTTTTCGTCTCGGTCTTTGCAATTTTTGTAGTCGTTTACAAAACCTCTGTAGGCTTCTATGTTGTAATTGATACTTCTTAATGCTTTACTTAAATCGGCATCAATACCAAATCGACTTAATAGGCTATTACCACATTTAATATTGATGTCGATATTGGGTAAGGTTTCGAGTTCGAGGTAGTTAGTTTCTTCTTTGTAGTAGGCATTTTTTAATAGTTCTATCCACAAACGTAGGCTACAGATTTTTACGGAGTTGGGGTTGATGTCTACACCAAATAGGCAGTTTTCAATAATGGTTTGTTTTTCACGAAAGAGTGTTTTTTGTAGTCGTTGTATCTCTTTGGTTTTGGGTTTGCCATTTTGTATGGTGTATTCAAATCGCTTGTCTTTGTCTTTAGGTTCGGTAATTATCAATTCATCGTTGATGATTTCGATTTCGTAATTATTGATGCAGTTACCATTTTCGTCTGCAAGTATTCCAAGTTCTGCCTTAATGCTTATAATTTCGTTTAGTGCTGAAACTAAAAAGTGACCAGAACCAACAGCAGGGTCGCAAATACGTAATGAATTAATTATTTCGTTTGCCTTTAGTATGTCGGTTGTTTTGAATTGTTTGGTAGTGTAGTTTTTTACATCTTCGAAAGTGTCGAAAAGTTTTTCGTCTTTTTGAGAAATTGCTTCATTGAATTTTTCGACGACTGCCAACCGAATCGATTGTTTGCACATATACATTGTGATGAATGCAGGTGTAAATATTGAACCGTCTTTGTAGCCGTTTATTTTTTCAAATATTTTTCCTAAAACAGATGCATTTATTAATTCTTTTTTGTCTTCTCGAATATCGTCTGTGCCTTCGCTTGCAAAATCGTAAGCATCGAGAAATTGAAATAAGTATTCAAGCGTTGGAAGAGATGTTGATTTCTTTTTACTTTCTTTAAGAATGGTTGTATTGATTAAATTGAGTGCTAAACGATTGTCTAATGCGCTGATTTTTATGGTTTCTCTTTCTAGTAATGTGATGTCGAATAATGAACTATTGAGGTAAGGTACTTTACTGTATTTTTCTTTTAAAGCTTCTTTTCTGTTTGCAAATTTTATAGCTAATACATTGTGAAATAGAGTAAATAGTTCGTCGTAATCGAATATTTTTTCGCTGTTTAGGAATTTGTATTCCTTGTTTCCTTCATGATAGTTTACTAGTTGCCCTTCCATGAGTTTAAGAAAAAGTATTCTATTCATCCATGTTATGCAAAGTTCTAATGCTACATTAAAAATTCTTTCTTCTTTTGTTGTACCTTCTGCAGTTATTATATAGTTAGGGTCGTTAGATTGTAATGCATCCATTGTAACCTCAATAAGGGAAGCTGATGAACGGTTTTCTTTTTTACGACGTATGATATTTTTTCCTCCCTCTTTTGCTTCTTCTAATCCTATTATGTGAAGTAATTCTTTATAGAATTTTTCGTTTAGTGAATTGCTGTCGTTTGGTGTTGAAGTTTTTAAAAGATGTTGTGCTGAAAGTATTTTGTATAAGGCACTGAATTGTTTATCATCGACTTTATTGTCGTTTCGTAGATTTTTATCATATTCTTTAATGTCGAAATAGACACATGGTATTTCGATATCGAGTGTTGCAATTATTTTTGATACTTCATCGTAGAACCAAGGGTTTGTTTTGTTGTCGTTTTTGTAGGTTTTGTAAAGGGTTTTTATTTTTGAATTGTTGTATATGTGTTTATCAAAATGGTTTGCATCTATAATATACCATTGGTTGATGTTTGTAATTACTAATTGTTTTAATTGAAAGTTACCTGCATTGTTTCTTTCGTCTAAATAGTAAAGTATTAATTCGTGAAGTGCTTTTTTATTAGGATTATCAGCAGTGACCATTTCATTGATGTTTGTTGGTCGCTTTGCTTCAATGATTACTCCAACTTCACTATTAGTCGTTTTGTCTAAATGTATAACTAGGTCTTTTTTGTCTTTAGTGTTTATGGCATTTGAATTAAAATAGTAAGTATCTCGCAAAAAATCTCGTAGGTCGTTTTTTAAATGTTCTTCACTTTCATCTGTAGGTCGTTTTTCAATAATATTAATCTTGTCGAGCAATAAAATGAGATGTTTTTTAAAATTATCTATTTCACTTCTTAAAGGTTTTTGCTTTAAGAAGGCTTTCATTGTTTTTTCGGGAGTTTGTAATGTCAACTTCATAAGGAATATAAAGATGCTAAGATATGTTTTTAAACTATTAAATATTCAACTTGTATATCCTCAAAAATTGAACAAAAGTTAATCCTCACCATTAAAGCTATGCCTTTGTGATAATTTATTTTATCTAAAGCAAGTAGCACACTATGTATGGAGATAATTGTATCAGTATTGGCATTCAATCAATAGATGCTTATACCTATATTCTTTTCTTAATCTCTGCTTGTATTTCGGCCAATTGTTGTGGGCTAAGCTTTTGCAGGTCTGGCAGTAGGTTGCTAATGGCTTTAGGCTTTAGAGCTTGTAGCGGATGTGTTGGTATATCGGCTGTGGGCGTGTCGGGTAGCCACTCAAACAAATCTGAAGGCGTACACCATGCCGCCTCGCATATAGTGTTGATATGCTTTGTAGAAAGTCTGATATAGGGTTTGCGAAGCATTTTGTAGGCTACATTATGTGTAATGCCTTGTGTGCGAAGCCATGTGTAGGGCTTAAGTATACCTTTGCTCTTTAAGAGCTTGTCGATACATAATAACATCATAGTAGGGTAGTTATGTAAATAATAAAATCGAATATCGTAAGGTAAAAATAATAATAAATCATGAATTTTCCCCTCTCCTTCATACACTTTTTTTATCCTAACACACTTACAAGGCAAGCGATTATCAAAATGCACACAAAAAGTACTCAAACGCACATAAAAAGTATTCAAACGCACACAAAAAGTACTCAAACGCACACAAGTATTACTCGGACGAACACTAGTATTATTCGGACGCACATAAGTATTACTCGGACGCACACAAGTTGTATTCAAATACACACAAATAGCGCTGAAACGCACACTGGTATTGAATTGTAACAGAATGTTAAACATGAGTATTGTACAAAAAAAGGTGTTTAAAACGAAGTGTAACAACAATGCAATAGATTAAATTTGAGAAACAAATAAATTTTTTAAATTATGAATGACGTACAAACAAACAGAGTAAACTCGCTCATTAAGTCAAGCGATTTTCTCAACGACAACGCAGGCGACATAGCTGTTATCACTCAGTTACCTCCCCTCGCCCTTGACTTAATTAGCATCATCGACAACATCGAAACCGCTGCCGCCAAAGGTTCGCTAGACCTGAGTGGGGTAGCGGAGCAAAAAAGCATTACACGCCAAAAACTCATAGCTACAATGCTAAAGATAGCCCGTGGTGGCGCAGCCTACTACCTCAGCAGTGATAAACTTCGCGAACTGCGCATTGTAGACTTTACCGAAAACGATCTTAACTATAAGCGCGACAACGACTTATACGCTACTGCTAAGGAACTACACCAAATGGCAGTTGCTGATGGTGCTAATTATATAGGGGTCTGACATCACATTGCTCAATACCGAAAAAGAAAAATTCTTTGACTACATACAAGACCCTAAACGCGAAATAGAAATAGCCGCTCAGCATAATGCCCTCATAAATCCTCTCATTACTCAAGGTATGGAACTTAGAAAGAAAATGGACATATACATGCAGACCTTCATAGCAACTAACCCTATATTTTACAATGAATGGAAAGCCTCATTATCAATAGACGATACAGGCGCTAATACACCACCGTCATATACCCTTACCTTAAGCATTGCAGCAGGTAGTATACAAAACGTTGATTACAGTGCAGTAGCCCTTCAAGGCAATACTGATATTAAGCTCATCAACGATTCAGCAGGTGCACTCATCTACGGTTTTGGCAACGACGATACTACTTTTAGCAGTACCGATACTGTGAATGCCAACACTCAAAAACGCAAATCAGCTATTAGCCTTGGCTACGATGCCCTCACCGATACCAAACTCAATATACAAAACACTAACGACGTAGACCTTAGTTGCACGCTTGAGTTTTATGAAATGGGTTAAGATGTAAAGACTTATTTGTGTACTAAATAATAGCCACATTGTTAAGTGTGGCTATTCTCATTTTGTAACATTAGGATTTGTAAATATGTATATATACATTTACAATACATTCGTTTTTAATCTACCATTTATATTGTTTTTCCATTGCATATTATTTTTAATTTACGCATCAATTTAAAAGGCTTTCAAAACGTTTTTTATAATAAATAATTTGAATAAAAGCAGCAATATCAAAACATATATATAACCACCAAGTGGCACTCCTGCGCGCTCTACTTGCACATTTGCTATTTGGGTAAAACTAACAGCCTCCCAAAAAGCAAAAGAGCCATATTCATAAACATTAATCAACAAAATTCCCACCTCCATAAAAACTACACACATGACCAAAAAATTAAAACTCAAATCAGCAATTTCATTGCTACGTATTTTATTCCTTTTATTATTTGCAATAAATGCCAATGCACAACCACCAGTCAAAACAATGAATCTTGTTACTGATTTTGGTGCTATCGGCGACAGCGTAACAGACAATACAGACGCATTTGTAAAAGCTGGGATTTTTTTCTCTAACTTTTTGACGAACGATACAACAGGCATTCTAATCATCCCAAGCTATCATCCTATCAATTCAACTAACCCTGCTGTCTATAAAGTAGGTAGACAGTTGGTAATGAATGACAGCTTTATAATTAGTACAGATTATAATGGGGTCACAAGGTTTAGGAAGTTTAAGCATTGGCACACCGATCAAGGAGCGGTTAGCGGACTAGGAGACACTACAGAAAATTATGGAATGCTTGCAATAAATAATGTACATGGCATGATTATAAAAGGTTCCGACTCAGTACATCCTCCTACTATTCGATATAAAGATAGCTTGATGTTTGGTTCTTTCCTTAATGTAGGTGATACATTTACAAACGGTGCGTTTATTCAAATAAATCCAACAAATTTCACACAGCCATTAATACATTATGGATACAACCAAACAAAGAAAACTAAGGGATGGATAGGTCATTTTATTACTGTTCAAAATTCATCTCAGGTGACTATCAAGCATTTGAGAATAGATGGCAACAATACTGCCTTTAAATGGGGAGGTACATATAGCAATAACGGTGGAATTCAGTTGCCTCACGCTGGTATATTTTGCAAGAATGCAGATACAGTTAGCATAAAGAATGTATATGCTTGTCGTTTTGGATTTGATGGCATTTTATTATTTAATGGCAATAAGCATGTTACCTTAGACAGTTGTAAATTTAATGAAAATACAAGAGGAGGCATTTCCTGGACTGGGGGGCAGTATGTTACTGCAAAGTATTGTGAGGCTAATGAGAATGGCAGAACTGTCCCTATTTCGAGTCTTGCAAATCCCGGGACTGGAATTGATATAGAGCCTGATTTTAACGCGGACTCGTGCAAATTTGGATATTTTTTTAAATGTACATTCAACAACAATCTCGGAGCAGCAGTCAGCACCAACCAAATTATAGCACATAAAGTTTATGATATGCATTTCGATTCTTGTACAATGTATGCATCACGCGAAATCGGAATATTTTGCACTGGAAAGAAATACTTTTTTGAGGATTGTGCAATCAATGCAGCGGTGGCATGGAGCAGTGTGGATAGTAATGAGGCGAATGCAAACATTTACAAAGGCTGTCATTTTTCGGATGCACCATACAATGGCACGGAGTATTGGACACATAATAAGCCCTTGATTAGCATACCCGGCGCAGGCGATGTAGGTCTGAATATGAAATGGACTCATTTTGAAAATTGTACTTTTCAAGTAAATGATAGCCTCAGAGAATTTTTTTATTTGAATTGGCATACTAATAATATGGCGAAAGATGAATGGACGGTGCTTGACAATTGTAGTTTTAATTACAATAATAAGGGAAGGGCAGACACAACTTTTTGTTCTCGATTAAGAGGCGTTCGGTTTAAAAACAGCAATAAAATCGAAAATATTTTAAACAGTACAAACTCTTATCACCTTTTCACTACACGCGAGGCTGTAGTAGAAGGAAACAATACTGGCTGTGAAGCCGGTGCATTGAAGTTTGAGGGGCAGGTAGAGCATGTGATGATGTCAAGCAATTTAGGAGCTGTTGATACGTTTCACATCGGTAAAAAAATAGATGGTACCGATGGATATGCAAGCTACGAAATTGGTGACAGAGCCTTGACTTTTATTGAGACTGCTACGCATGTGAAAATTGGAAATTACTCCGCTATGCGTGCCTTAAAAGGAGGTAGCTTACTGTCAAACAATAAATTTTATTTTGGAGGACAACTTACGTTTGATGCAGGAAGTTATGTAACATTTAGTAATGCAAGTACACAATATATCAGTACTGCTATCAACCCTTACGACTTGCTATATGTGGATAGATTATGCAACTATAACAATACCACAATGTCACCTATTTGGACAAATGGCGAAGGATATGCAGCAGGAGCCAACATTGAAAATTTTGTGGCAAGCTGGTTTGGCAACTATGCTGGCACTCCGCCATGTTTACAAGGTAATCATCCACAATTAATTAACGCCAATATATCTTGTGATTCCTTATACACTCACATACTAACCCATGGCGCAAAAACGTTATTGTACAATTTGCAAGTACCATGTGTAGGCTCCACAGCCGACATAAAGTTTACAGTACAAGGCGGCATCAGACCATTTACTTACAAACTAAACGGAGTAGCTACAGATTCAGTACTAACAAATGTCGCCGCAGGCATCGATACCATTACCGTTACAGACGCGAATGCTTGCACCGACACGTTTATCGTAAAAATGGATACAGCCCTTACCTACAAAATAGTTAAAGGATGTGTGAGTGGCACACCAGCTAAGTTTAAGACAAATGCATGTACACAGCCAACAGTAACTGGGCCTGGAAACATAAGCTACTCAAATGATACAGTAACAGTTACTTCTTCAGGCACCTACACCATAACATCAAGTGGCAAAACCGTTACCTTGTATATAGGTAGTTGTAGCAACTGCACCAATGCACCCGACACTGCCGAATGGAAATTACCAAATGAAAATGTTACAACTTTATTTCCTGATGGCATCATCCCCTTGACTAATATTGTATTGCAAGGGGAAATAGAAATAGACACCATACTGGTACTAAACAATCAGCGTGATATATATTGTACTGCCAATACGCAACTGATAGTTACTGACAGCTATACATTTATCTGTGGAGGTACAAAAATGCGCGGCTGTACCGACAACTGGAAAGGCATCAAAGCAGATGGATTTTCAAAGAGTGTAATCATCAATAACGCAAGCACCTTACAAGACATGAGCGAAGGTGTACACATCATGAACAATGCGTTTTTACAGGCACGTAATAGTACTTATCATAACAATACTACAGGTATATTTTTTGAAAACATCAAAGAGCCTGCCTACAAAAGTGCTATAACTCACAACACATTTAGCAGTGACACCACTATACTCAATAATGGTTGCGCAGGCTTAACAGGCATACTTGCCTTCAACTGCACAGATATTGAAATAGGCGATTCGCTCATTGCCACAAGCGGCAATAACTTTCACGATTTATATGCCGGTATTCTTATTACTGGCGACACCAACATGCCTTATGTACTCAACAACAACACTAGTCGTATTGGCATTTATAATAACAAATTTAGCAACATCACAAACTGTAGCATTACTGGCAGCTACCCTGAAAATCAAAAAATAAACGGATGCTATGTTGACTTTTTCGGTGCGGGCGTATATGCAAATTTTGGAATGGTGCCATCTACTTTTGATGCCCGAGTAGATATACGAAACACGAACGATACAAATACAGTACTGCGGTTTGAAAACTGTGACAAAGCAATAGTCACAAAAAACACTTCGGTAGTGGCAAAAAACTTGTATTTGAATAATAATTTGATGGGCATAATGTGCAACGGCACTACAAGCAAGACACTCAAAATAGAAAAAAACTATATAAAGAATGGAATTATAGGGATGCAGTTTATCGGAAATAATACAAACAGCTTTGTACGCAATAATACCATTGACAGTTTAATACAAACAGGCTACCAGAAAGGCATAGCTGATTACGGCTGGGGCACAGGCATAGATATTAGACATTTTACCAATGCAGATACGAGCCTACTCGAAGTAAAGGATAATATCATCACCGTAGGGGCATTTGCAGGTAGAGGCATCAATATGGAAAATACAGGCA
>OEIV010000224.1_pt1 | contig 35522 bp, 29 predicted proteins | sample 1539231 | NCBI WGS metagenome assembly OEIV01 (sample SAMN03794762, study PRJEB22550) | activated sludge metagenome | feature: wastewater treatment plant; material: activated sludge; isolation source: Wastewater treatment plant of a petroleum refinery complex | place: Argentina: Buenos Aires ... | reverse complement strand
GGCATCATTGCCACAGACGTTCCGCAGTCCATGACGGCGGCACAGCGGGTCGCGTGCACCGGGCCGATGGGCTTGGTGGGCTCATCACGAGTTTGATGGCTGGCGTGCGATTTCATCGACGTGCGATAGCTCCCGAGAGTGCTATCGACATCGAGGTGGTCGCGAACGCGATCCGTCAAAGTCGTGAACAGCACACTCGAACATGAGTTTACGGTGCGCTTCATGTCTCGACCGATCGCACCTTAGGGGATGACTTTGAGACAGCCTTTCCGCATCGGAGGTCAGGTCGTGGCGCCGGGTGAGCGCCGGCTGGTCGATCTGCCGGTGTCGCGGTTGTCGAATCACACACCCGTATCGCTGCCGGTGCACGTCTTGCACGGCGCGAACCCGGGCATCACTCTGTTCATCTCGGGCGCGGTGCACGGCGACGAACTGAACGGTGTCGAGATCATCCGCCGCATTCTTCGCACCATCTCTCCGGCCAATATCCACGGCACGCTGCTGTGCGTTCCGGTCGTGAACGCCTATGGATTCATTGGTCGTTCGCGCTATCTGCCGGACCGGCGCGATCTCAACCGCTCGTTCCCGGGGTCGCCAAATGGATCGCTCGCCGCACGGCTTGCGAACCTGTTCCTCGTGGAAGTTGTGAAGCGCTCGGAAGTCGGCATCGACCTGCATACGGCGGCGGTGCACCGCATCAACCTTCCGCAGATCCGATGCGCCTTGAAGAAGCGAAGCCGTGTTCGCGAGCTCGCCATGGCATTCGGGGCGCAGGTGGTGCTCGACAGCCCGGAGCGCAGCGGCTCACTGAGGCGTGCGGCACGGGATGTCGGCTGCGACGTGCTCGTCTACGAGGGGGGCGAAGGGCTGCGGTTCGACGAGTTCGCGATCAAGGCGGGTGTCGACGGCGTTGCCGGCGTGATGCTGGAGGCCGGTATGCTGGAGCTGCCGCCCAGATCGAAGCGAGCCGACAGGATGCCCGGCCAGACGCCGATCATCGCCAACTCGTCATGCTGGGTGCGCGCACCGGAAGGTGGCGTCTGGCGCACGACCCGGCGCATCGGTGATGCTGTCGCCGCCCAGGAGGTGGTCGGTTATGTCGCCAATCCGTTCGAGGAACTCGACGTAGAGGTGCGCGCGCCGCATCGCGGCATCATCATCGGCGCTACGACGCTGCCGGTGGTCAACATGGGCGACGCCGTGTTCCATCTCGCCTGGGCCGAGGAGATGGGCAGCAAACCCCGCGACCGCGAGGCCGCGGAGCCCTTGATGGACGAGGACGAGATCATCTGAGAGCCTCATCCTCCGCTACGCGATCCCGTCGGTCAGCTGCTGCGCTCGCCACGTTTCGGCAGCTTCGCCAGCACGAACGCCACCAACGCCACGGTGACGACGAGCACCGATACCAGCCCGCCAAGGGCGATCATGGCCAGCGGATCGGTGTCGAGGAAGAGAGCCTTGAGGTCCATCGCCGTCTCCTGTGTGGTGCGCCGCTGGGCCGAAACCCCGCGAAGCCTTGGCGGCTCAGCGAAGCGATGGCGCGGCCTTAGGTTCAAACAGGAAAAGATTGCGACGTGGGCGTCGCCAGATCATTGCGGGTAGTCAACGTTTCGGCTGACTGGGGTCAGCGCAGCGGGGATCATTCGCCGCACTCGCGTGGGCCGGGCCGATACCGATCGGGGCGGTGAAATGTCACTCGGTGCCGGCACGCCCGCCGGCAACGGCCTTGTGGAGCAACAGCACGGGCACGAGGCCGGCGACGACGATCGCCAGGGCACCGAGCGCCGCCTCCTCGAATTGCTCGAGCGCCGCGAACGAATAGACATGGGTCGCGAGCGTATCGAAGTTGAACGGGCGCAGAAGAAGAGTCGCCGGAAGCTCCTTCATCGAGTCGACGAACACGAGCAGCCCGGCGGCGCCGAGCGCAGGAAGCAGCAGCGGTAGGTGCACGCGGCCCAGTGTCGAGAGTGCCGTTTCGCCCAGTGCGCGTGAGGCGGCATCGAGGTTGGGAGAGATCTGTTCGAGGCCGGATTCGATCGAGCCGAGGGATACCGCGAGAAAGCGGATCGTATAAGCGAGCACCAGCGCGGCGACAGTGCCGGAAAGCAGCAGGCCGGTCGAGATGCCGAACGTCCGGCGCATGAATGCGTCGATCGTGTTGTCGAATCCGGCGAGCGGTATCAGCAGCCCGAGCGCGAGCACGGTTCCGGGAATCGCGTAGCCGAGCGATGCGATCCGGATCGCCGCGCGCGTGAACGGGTTCGGCTCGACGCGCTGGGCATAGGCGAGCACGAGCGCAAGGGAGACGGCGGTGACGGCGGTCGCGGAGGAGAGCATCAGGCTGTTGGCGGCGGCACTGTAGAAGCCGAGCTCGAGGCTCTTGCCCGCATAGGTGAAGGCGTGCCGAGCGAGCTGCAGGAAGGGCAGCAGGAAGCCGATGACGAACGGCATGGCTGCGATCACTGACGCCGCATAGCCACGCCATCCTGTGAGATCCTGGAACGGTATGGAGCGGTAGCGTCCGGTGGTGTGATGGACTTTGGCGCGGCCGCGCGCGATGTGCTCGAGAGCGAACAGGCAGACGATGAGTGTCAGAAGCACCGATGCGATCTGCGCTGCCCCGCCGAGGTTCGATTGCTGCAACCAAGTCGCGTAGATGCTCTGCGACAGCGTTTGCACGCCGAGATACTGAACCGCACCGAGGTCGTTCAAGCATTCCATCAGCACCAGCGCGACGCCGGCTGCCAGGGCCGGGCGTGCAAGCGGCAGCGCAACAGCGAACAAAACCTGGAGCGGCGTGCGGCCGAGCGTACGGGCAACCTCGAGCGCGCAGACCGACTGCTGCACGAACGTCGCGCGAGCGGAGAGATAGACATACGGGTAGAGCACTGAGGCCATGACGAAGATGGCGCCAGGAAGCGAGCGGATGTCTGGAAACCAGTAGTCGCGCGAGGACTGCCAGCCGCCGAGCCAGCGCACCGCGCTCTGCACCGGCCCCGAGTAGTCGAGAAGCTCGACGTAGCAATAGGCCACGATATAAGTCGGCATCGCCAGCGGGATGACGAGCAGCCGGTCGATCAAGGCGCGTCCCGGAAAGCGATGCATCGTCACAAGCCATGCGGCGGCCGCGCCCGTGACGAGCGTCAGTGTTCCGGCGCCGAGCATCAGCAGTAGCGTTTGCAGCGTCGAGGTCGGCAGTACCGTCGAGACGAGGTGCGGCCAGATGTTGTCGGCGGGCGAGAGCGCCAGCCATAGCGTCGTCGCGACCGGAAGAGCGACCACGACCAGGATCAGCACCACGAGGGTGAGCCAGAGCGGCGAGGTCCGCGTGCGGGCGCGCCAGGTCTGCAACAAGCTCGACAGAGCGCCCTCGGCCGTCTCTCCGGGCTCCGGGTGCTGCGGATTCTGCTCTGCGCTGACGTTCATTCCGTTCGGGTTCCGCGTCGGGACTCAAGGAGATTGCGAGACCGGCGCCCACGGCGGGCGGCCGACGAGACGCGGGCGAAACGGGGTCGCCCGCTCCCGCACGTTCGCTATACCAGCACCTGACGGCTTTTTGGAAACGCGATCGTCGCGACAAGGCCGCCCGAAGCGCGCGGCGCGAGCCTCAGCTCTGCACCGTTGGACGCCGCCAGCGCACGAACCAGCGGCAGGCCGATGCCGAGGCCGCCGCCCTTGCGTGGAGCGATCTCTGCCGTGGCAGCATCGTCGAGCATGCGGGCAATCTCCTCGACCGACATGCCGGGGCCCGTGTCCGCGATTTCGAGATGTAAGGGGCCATCGATCGCCGCCCGCGTCGAGACGGTGACGATGCCGCCCGGCGGCGTGAACTTCAAAGCGTTGCCGAGAAGATTGTGAACGATCTGTCGCAGCGAGGTCGTGTCGGCGACGATCAGGGGCAGGCCGGGCGCGAGTTCGGGTTCGAGACGAATTCCAGCGTCGGTGGCGATCGGCCCCATCGCGGACACGAGCGACGATACGAGGCCATTGAGGTCGAGATTGACGAACGCCAGCTCCGGGGTGGCATCGCCGCCGACATGGGTGCCGAGCATGCGCTGGATCACGTCGAGAGCGTGGCGTGCGCTCTCGTGAATGTCGCGCGCATAGCGCAGGTAGCGCTCATCGCCGATGGACCCGAAGCGCTGATCCTTCATGATCTCGGATGCGGCGGCGATGGCACTCAACGGCGATTTCAGCTCGTGCGCGAGACGTCGCGTCAGGGCACGGCGGGCCGAGACGGCGCGTGTTGGCTCATCGGGCTCCGGGGCTTCGGTTTGTGCGAGGGCGTCGGTGCCGTCGGAGAGGGCGTGCGCGGCAAGGGATGGCGGAGCAGCATCGTGCGTGCGCTCCGCGTCTTCGCTGCTATTCCGGCCTGTCGCCGGGCCGCTCTCTTTCGCATCGACATCGTGCGTAGCCCCGCCGTCGGCAGGTCGTGGGGCTGCGGATGCGGCCCGGCTATCGTCTCCCTCGTCCCCCGACCCGCCACCCGCAGGTGACCCGCCACCCGCAGGTGCAGACGCGCCGCCCGAGGAACCGGCGCCAGTGGAGTTACTTGCCGCGAAGATCTGGCCGGCGATGGCCTTGAGGATCTCGGCGTCGGTGCGAGGGGGCGAAGGCCCAACAGTCGGGGTCGAACGCAACGAGGGTGCCGGCGCGGCCGCATCGCGTAGCGGGGGGGCGTCTCCGCCGGTGGCGTGCCGCGTAACGGTCTCGCCTTCGCTGGTCTCGGCCTCGGTGGCCCCTGATGCGGTGGTCTCGGCCAGGCGAGCGTCGTTATCGTCGGTCTCCGCCGGCCAGTCGAACGCATCGGGCCGTGCCCGAGCCGGCCTGCGATGGACGCCCGGGAGTTGTTCTCCATCCGTCTTGCAGACATTCGGCAATGGAGTGAAACCCGCGTCGAGCGGCTCGATCAGCATCAGCAGACGGGAGCAGTGCGCGGCAACTTCGATCGGGCGCACGCGACAGAGAAGCCGCGCGGCGCCGGTCGGTGTCCAGAAGACCAGGGGCTCGATGCGGGGCTCGCCTGCTGCCATGCCGCGTCCCGCGATCCGCCGGAGTTGGACGAGCGCCGGCATGGCACTGTCGAGAGGATGTCCCGAATTGATTGGGGCCGGCTTTTCCGCTGGCGCGCCGGAGCCATCCTTGCGCCCGCGGCCCCGTTTGGCCGGTGGAGGTGCGGAGGGGAGAGCGATATCGGCGTCGAACGGCAGAGGGGCGGCGACGCCGAGCACCCCGGCGCCGGCACGGTTCGCCGCGACCAGTCGTGCTTCGAGGGGCGCCAACACGAGCGCCGGCGCCTCCCGGGCGAGCCGTTCGGCGACATTCTCCAGATTGGCCTGGCGCGGCGCGCTTGCGGCGGTCTCGAGCATGGACGGAGAAGCCTCGTTGCTGAAAAACGGTGTTATCTGCGTCGGTCGGCCGCGTCCATCCGCGATTTGAGCCAGCGCCCCGGAGGCACCAGAAAGGCAGGGAAAAGCGCTCATGGGGCCGAATCCCGGGCGCCGATGCAACCCAGGTCGTCCGCCGCATGCCCGGCTCGACAGCGCCTCTCGTTTCGGCTATGAGCAGCGCACTCGAATTCCCCACGAGCTGGGACGCCCCGCAAAAGGGGCCGCACGAGCCGCGCCCATCCAGGCCGAAAGCCTGGATGTGTCACGTGGCTCCTCTGCATTGATGGACAATCAAGGACCGAAGCAATGAACATCATTCAGGAGCTCGAACTCGAGCAGATCAAGTCCATTACGGCGAAGCGCGGCGTGCCGGAGTTCGGCCCCGGCGACACGCTCAAGGTTCTCGTCAAAGTGGTCGAGGGTAACACCACCCGCAACCAGGCCTACGAGGGCGTTTGCATCTCGCGCTCGGGCGCCGGCATCAACGAGAGCTTCACCGTCCGCAAGATTTCCTATGGCGAGGGCGTGGAGCGCGTGTTCCCGATCTACTCGCCGTTCGTGACCGCCATCGAGGTCATCCGCCGCGGCCGCGTCCGCCGCGCGAAGCTCTACTACCTGCGTGGCCGCCGCGGTAAGTCCGCGCGCATCGTCGAGCGCACCGACGCGCGTGCGCGCCGCCTCAACGCCGCCTGGAAGGGCTTCAAGAAGCCGAAGGGCGAGGCCGAGGATCTGACGAAGATCACGGGTATCGACGCGGATCTGTTCGCGCGCCTGAAGCAGCTCAACCTCTTCAAGCTCGACCAGGTCGCCAACCTGTCGGACGACGACATCGCCAACGTCGACGAGGCGCTGCAGCTCGGTGGCCGCATCGAGAAGGAAGACTGGGTCGGTCAGGCGCAGCGCCTGATCGCCGAGGCGACCGCCGGCGAGGTTCCGGCCGAGGACGAGGCGAAGGGCTGAGATAGCCCCGCCTGCGCGGCTCGGTTCGCGACAAACCCGAATTGCAAAAAGGGCGCCCGCTGGGCGCCCTTTCTCTTTGTCGGCTTCGGTGCTGGGATCCAGCGCGCGCGGGCCTCATCCGTCGACATGCTGCCTACTGCTCTCAGCCAATCAAATGCTGACAGCCATCGCGGCAGGTGACCTCAGCCGGCTCGCTACGTCGCAAGAGGGGTTCGGGCAAACCCTCGATGGGGTAAGCCCGAACCTGTCACATGCGATCGTTTCAGCGCCTGTCGCGGCCGCGGTCACGGTCACGGCCGCGATCGCCGTCCAGATCGCGATAAGGGCCGTGCTTGAGACCCTGGATCTCGACGCGGCCGCTGCCCTTGAAGCTGAGCTTCGAGCGGTACCGGAACGAGATGCTTTCGATGAAGCGGTCACGCCCGCGCAAGTCGAACGCCTGCGAATACTCGCCCGGCCGGATGACGCCGTTCAGCGGCACATCTTCCGTCTCGCCGTTGCCGTAGCGGATGGTCATGCCGTAGAAGCGCACTTCCTGCTTTTCCACGTAGGCACGGATGGCGCGGAACGTACCGGCTTCGCGGCCGACTTTGAAAGTGTCGTTGTCGGCCTCGAGCATCGCCGCTTTCTGCGTGCCGAGCGTGACCCACTCGTCACGGCCGCGCTCTGGCGGCGGACCGCGGTCGTCCGGACGTCCGTCACCCTGCTGTCCGAGCAGCGTCAGGCGGGCACCGCCACGGCTGTCGCGGCCCGCATGCGCCTCGACATCGACGCGACGGATGAAGCGACGCTCACCGGCGAGATCGATGACGCGGGTCTGGTCACCCTGCTCGAGACGATCCTCGACCGTGACGATCTGGTTTTCGCCGTTGCCGAAGACGATGCGGACAGACTTGATGCGGACGCTGCCGTCGTCGGCACGAAAACGAAGGGCGGCGAAACGACCCTCGCGGCGGCCGACATCGAAGGTAACGACACGGTCGTCGCGATCGACACGCTGGCTCTCGATGACGTCGAACGGCTTGCCGCCGCCGCCACGCAACTCACCGTAGACCTTGACGATGGCGCGGCCCTCGAAGCTCGGGCGGGCGCGATAGGTGAGTTCGATCTGGCGCAGGAAGCTGCGCTCGCCACGCAGATCGACAGGCAGCGCATCCGTGCCCGGCCGCAGCAGCTTGTCGACGCGGACGTCCTCCGCGAAACCGTTCTGATAGACGAGGCGCAGCGCCATCAGGTGCACGTCATTGCGCTCGGCGACGATGCGCAGCTCCGAGAAGCGGGCCCCGCCGTTGCCGACGTTGATGACGTCACGGTCGACGCGGAAGCCGACGGTCTGCTCGCCGAGCAGGACCCAATCCTTCTGTCCGCGCTGCGCGGACGCGGGTAGCGCGAGCAGAACGGCAAACGCCGTCGCCAGCAGCAATTTGAAACTTCTAAGCACGGTGGGATCTCCCTCCAGGGTACGAGCGCGAAAGCCTTTTCGGCTGTGTGCACCGTAGTCGCTCGGCTTGCAGGAAAAAAGACGATTCTGCGTTGGAATGGGGCAGAGAGTCTGTTCGAATAGAGGAAACTTCTGTGCCTGGCGGGCACGATGCGAAGTCGGGGAGTTGTGATGGTCGAGCTTTCGAAACACGCCGTTCAAAATGCGGTCGGTGTCCTCCGGCAGCTCATGCCGGAGCAGGTCGAGACGGGAATGGCGATGCGTGAGCAGCATGCCAATACCATTACGTTCCTTCCGAATCAGCCGCCCGACGCGGTCGTCTTCGCGCGTGCCACGGCGGATGTGGTCGAGGTGATGCGGGTGGCGCGTGAACATCGCGTCCCAGTGATCGCGTTCGGTGCGGGTTCGTCGCTCGAAGGCCATGTCAACGCGCCTTTCGGCGGCATCTCACTCGACCTTTCGCGCATGACGGCCATTCTGGCGGTCAATCCGGGCGACCTCGACGCGACGGTCGAGGCGGGCGTTACGCGCGTGCAGCTCAACACGCACCTTCGCGACACGGGACTGTTCTTTCCCGTCGATCCAGGAGCGGAGCACGCGACGCTCGGCGGCATGGCGGCGACACGCGCTTCCGGAACCAACGCGGTTCGCTACGGCACCATGCGTGAAAACGTGGTGTCGGTCACGGCGGTGATGGCGGACGGCACCGTCGTCAAGACGGGCGGGCGGGCACGCAAGTCGGCTGCGGGTTACGACCTCACACGGTTGTTGGTGGGCTCGGAGGGAACGCTCGGCATCGTCACCCAACTGACGTTGCGGCTCTACGGCATTCCCGAGCGCATCGTCGCCGCCGTCGTTCCGTTCGAGGCGCTGGCGGGCGCGGCGTCGGCGACCATCGAGGCGATCCAGCTTGGTCTTGGTCTCGCCCGCATCGAGCTGCTCGATCCGCTGCAGATCCGTGCGGTCAACTTGCATTCCAAGTTGTCCCTCGCCGAAGCACCGACGCTGTTCGTCGAATTCCATGGCAGCGGTACGGGTGTCGCCGAGCAAGTCGAAGCGTTCCGCGCCATCGCCGAAGCGAACGGCGCGCAGGGTTTCGAGGCGGCTGAAGCGGAGGAGGAGCGGCGGCGCCTTTGGAAGGCGCGTCACGATGCTTATTGGGCGACGAAGTCCGCGTGGCCCGGCCGCAAGACGCTGGCGACGGACGTCTGCGTGCCGATCTCGCGGCTCGCGGCGTGCATCGCCGAGACGGAGGACGACATCCGTCGGCTCGGGCTCATCTGCCCCATCGTCGGTCACGTCGGCGATGGAAACTTCCATGCGACACCGGTTGTCGATACGGACGATGCGCGGGAGATGGCGGCGCTCGACGAGATGCTGCGGCGTCTCGCCGAGCGCGCCATCGCGATGGACGGCACGTGCACCGGCGAGCACGGCATCGGCCAGGGCAAGATCGCCTATCTCGAGAAGGAGGCGGGTGCCGGCGGCATCGCTGCGATGCGCGCGATCAAGGCCGCGCTCGATCCGGATGGCATCCTCAATCCCGGCAAGATCCTCGCATGAGGTGAGGCACACCCTTCGCGGCAGGTCTTCGATGCGCGCAAGGTTTGGCGAAGGCCGGCAAGTGCGCTGAGATCGTCGCCTCACCGTCGCATCATGTCGATGCGCGATGCGCCTGCCCTGCGAGGTGGATCGGCGAGCAAGGTCGATAAAATTTGAAACGGGTTTGACGAGAAGTGCGGCAGTGACGTCAAACGTCGCTTCATGCGGTGTTGATAAGTTCGAAATCGAAGGGCGACAATTCGACGATAACGCGAAAGCGTTGTGGCGGCCCGCTCGATATCTCTGCCTCGCCGGTGGTTGGCGAGACGATGCGATCGGCGCGCGTTTCTCGAAGCTCGTCCATTACGTGATCGCTTGGCAGCGGTGCGGTGGGAGCGGTGTCCGGGCGGACCGCTCCTGCCGCTTTTCAATTGAGCGGTAGCCGGTTGCTTTCGGCGCGTGCCGAAGCGGTGCAAGTTCGGCAGATGTTCGGTGCCGTACCCGGCACGGCGCGTGCCTCTCTAAGCCTTCCGCTAAGAATTCGTCGCTAGAGTCTTGCTGCGGTGCAGAGCCCGCCAAGTCGCTGGCTCGGCGGCAGATGTCGCGCAACGAGGAAGATGGCATGTCGCGAAAGACTTCGGTCGATACGATCGTCAAGTTCGGCGCGGGGGGCATGGTCCTGTTGCTTGCGGCCTATTCGGCTGTGGCCTACATGCTCGTGGAGAAGCCGGTGCCCGGCTGCATGGAGAGCTACGAGCGCACCGCCATCTTCGATCTCAACGCCAGCGACGGCCGACCGTTGACGACGATAGAGCTGCAAGCGCGTGCTGGCGCAGGCGAGGTCGGCATCATGCAGAATGCCCGCATCGTCGAGGTTGGCGGCGGCCCGTCGCCCGTCGCCATGGAGGTTGCACTCTCCGCGAGCGCGCCGGGTGGTCAGGCTGAGTCCGGGCTCGATTTCGCTTGGCATCCCGCCAGCGACGGCGCGCGTTCTGCGTGCCTGCGCTATAGCGTTTGGATGCCGGTCAACTTCGATTTCGGACCCGGCGGGTATCTTCCCGGCTTCTACGGCAACGAGGTCGGCAGCAGCGGGGCGACGCCGTCTTCGGCTGGCCTGCGCGTGCGTACCAAGTGGCAACGGGAAGGCACGTCCGAGATCCACGCACGCGCGCCTGCTATCCAAGCGGCCAATGGCCGTTCGTTCACGACACGCGACAAGGTGTTCGGGCGCGGTCGCTGGAACACGGTCGAGCAGGAGTTGGTCGTGAACGCGCCGGGCGCGCAGGATGGCAGTCTGAAGGTTTGGGTGAACGGCGACCTGGTCGTCAACGAGCGACGTCTGCAATTGAGCAAGGAGAATCCCATCGAAATCGAGGGCGTGCTGGCGTCCATCGGTTTCGTCGGGCAGGCACGGGTTCACCCCAATCCCGAGGCCGCCAAGCTGCAGATTTCGCCGATCGTACTCGCCTGGCGTTGAACCGCGCCCTGATCTCTTGGTTCAGTGTACCTCCCTCCTGCGGCGTGTCGTTTCGCGTACTACGTTCGGCGGGCATATGCTTGGACCGAACGGACGCTTCGATGCGATGTCCGAGACGCGTATTCAGGACTTGGCAATCAGGATTCGTGGAATGAATTGCGCGCCCCCGTGGCAGCGCTAAGCTTGAAGCAGGTCGTGTCTCCGTCCCTTCCTCCTCCCCCCTCCGAACGTGACCGACACGGCTTCGGCCCGCGATCTCCCCCCCCCCCCAATGATCGCGGGCCATTTTGCCTTCTCAACGATGTGGGTCTCTCGATGCGACGGGCGCGCTCGCCGAGACGGGCGAGGCCGTTTCCGCGTCAGTCCTCGATCGCGCAGCGACTAGTTGTTGGTCGCGACGGAGATGCCCGGCGGCGCGTGCATCCACGGGTAACCCTCGCGCGCCATCCGATAGCCTTCGGCATAGAGCTTGCGCATGTAGTCGCGGTCGAAGGGTTTCGGCAGCGGCACGTTGAACGCGTCCGGGATGGCAGCGAGGCGATAGGCCATTCCATCTGCCGTCGCCTTCGCATGAATGCGGGCGAGATCGCCGAGGGCCTGATACTTGGTCGTGGCGTACAGCGAACGCTGGCCGATCGAGAGCACCGACTCGCTCGACTTGCCCCATTCCGGTCCGAGCTTGCCGTTGCGGATGATGTAGAGATGGCGCGTCACCTTGCGGCCAATCGCCTTGTCGAGTTCGCGGAAGCTGAAATCGGACGGGGAGAGGAAGACCTGGCGCGTCGGTCCACCATCGACGTGCAGTTCCTCGTAGTGATGGCCGTTGGCGGCGACGACGGGAATGCGCACCGGAGGAAACACGCCTGGAATGGCTGCAGAGGCGAGCAGGACTGAGCGGATCAGTTTGAGAGATTGCTCGTCGCCCTTCTCGGCGATCTTGCCGATATCCCAGAACACCGGGCGCTCGGCGTCGAGGTTTGTGGTGCCGACGAGCAGCACGCGCCCGTGCCGACGCTCCTCGGCCAGCCGGCGCATCATCTCGTGGTCGACGAACTGGTCGATCAATCGTTTGAGAGGCGCGTTGCTCGCGATCGCCGTTCCGCCGAGCAGGCCAGCGACGATGTTGGCCTCGAAAATGTCATCGCTGCCGAACTCGGTGAAGAGCCGGCTCAGTTGGGAGTCGTAGTCTTTTCCGAGGTAGGCGAACGGAGCGATCAACGCTCCGGCGCTGACGCCCGTGACAAGGTCGAAGTCGGGCCGGTCGCCGCGCTCGCTCCATCCGACCAGGATGCCCGCTCCGAAGGCGCCGTTCTCGCCGCCGCCCGAAAGCGTGAGGATGTGGCCCTGCAACGTTTTCTCTGTCGCCGCCTTGGCCTTGTACTTGGCGCGAAGCGCGGTGATCTCCTCACCCTTGAACCGCTGGTTCGCGTGAGGCTGGTCGCCCCATCCGCGGACGTCGGCCATGCCTTCGATCTGCGCGGAATCGAGCAAGGCAAGTGGCACGACGCTGCGGTCGGGGGGCGACGCGCATCCAAATGCCAGACTTGCCAAAAGGGCCACGGCGGCCAGCTTGAAACGACGCAAGGAACGACCTCGGAATGGACGAAGCGAGCTTTACAGCGATCGCGCGGCCGACGGGACGAGCCTGTCGAACCACGAACAGCACTCCAAGACATTGAACGCTAGTTGCGATTCACGCTTTCTGTCCGACGCCCCCAGAGCGCTATCGATATCGATGAAATCGCGCCCGCGATCCATCAAAATCGTGAATAGCAATCCGAACAATGATCAGGGGTGCTGCCGGCCATATTCCGAAAACGCGAACTGCTTCCGTCTCAATTGATCGCAGCCTACCGCCCGGCAAGGTCCCCGTCAGCAGATTTCGCGCATTGGTGATCGGCGTGGCCGGACCATTAACTTTGGCGGAACACGGATTTGGCCGGGGTAGATGCTCCGCACGCCGCGTGGTGATACAACTTGGTGCCGGGGATCACGCGCAATCGCCGCCGAGTGCGGCCGCAAGGTGCTCCCTCAGGCTCCCGACGAGGCGCTCGACATCGGCAAGGCCGCTCGCGGGGTTCATCAAGGCGAGCCGCAGCCAGCGACGCCCCATGGCTTCGGTGGTCGAAATGTAGAAGTCGCCGGCCTCGATGAGCCGCCGCCGCAGCTCGATCTGCAGATCGTCCGGTCCTTCGAGGCGGAAGCAAACAATGTTCGATTGAGGCTCCACCGCCACCTCGATCCCCGGCTCCGCGCGGAGCAAGGCCGCTGCTTCGTGGGCGAGGTCCGTCTGCTGTTCGATGCCGGCCCCGATTGCACCCTCCCCGCCAGATGCGAGAGCGCAGAACACCTTGAGGCCGAGGGCTGCTTTCGTGCACTCGACGGTGCGATGGATGAAGTCGAAGCCCGGTTGATCCTTGTCGTGGAAGAGGTAGCTCGCTTCCTCGCGGAACGCATGATCGAGATCGCGACGGTCACGCACCAGAACGGCCGCGCAGAGGATCGAGGTTCGCAGCATCTTGTGCGCGTCCCAGATGAGGGAGTCGGCCAGCTCCACGCCGTCGAGCAGGTGGCGAAGGCGCGGTGAGACGAGAGCCGAGGCGCCGTGAGCTCCGTCGATGTGCAGCCACACGCCTTCGGCGCGGCACACGTGCGCGATCTCGCGCAGGGGATCGTAGAGGCCGAGCGCGGTGGCGCAGGCATTGGCAACGACGGCGAGCGGCGTCACGCCCTCACCGCGAAGTGAAGCTAGAAACGCGGGCAATTGTGCAGGGTCCATCCGCCCGAGTGCGTCGGTCGGCGCGTGTCGCACCGCCTTCTGCCCGAGACCCATGATGCCGGCGGCGCGCGCAACGGAATAATGCGATCCCGCAGTCGCGACGATCACGAGCCCCTCGGGCGAGCCGTTTTCCCAGGCATCGGGTGCTATGCGTGCTCGCGCGGCCAGAAGCGCGGTCAAATTGGCGAGTGACCCGCCATGTGTGAGCACGCCACCTCCGCTCACTTGCGAACGATCCGTCGCATCTTCGGCGGGCTCCGGACTCCACCCGACCTTACGCAGCATCCAATCGACGACAGTTCGCTCCACCGTCGCCGCCGCGGGTCCCATCTCGTAGATCGCCATGGCATTGTTGGTAAAGCCGTCGACGAGTGCGGCAATCGCGCTTGTCGCAACCGGCACGGCGACTTGATGGGCCATGTACGCGGGATGATAAAGGCGCGTCGAGGCGGCGAGATACGTATCGAGGAACTGGCGTAGCCTTTCCCCGGCGAGGCCACCTTCGGCGATGAGGCGGTCGAGTTCGAGCCGGTGGGCCAGCTCGGTGATCCGCGGCTGGTTTATCACGGGGCCTTCGCCGGCAAGCGCGCGCGCCGCAAACGCCTCGAGCGCCTCGATGGCAATTGCGCCGTCCTCCTTGAACGTCATCGTCGATTCCTTGTGCTGCGGCACATGTCACGGTGCGCCACAGGGTTGCGCTCACTCGCGGAGGGATATCGCCATCGCCCGAGATGCGGCAAGTGCGCCGATGCGCGTCGAAAGAAGCTCGCGCGGCGCTCAACGCTTTTTCTGCCGGCTTTCCTCGGCGTATTCCGTTTCCGGGTAGACGACGCGCGAACGCAGCTCATAGGCTTCCGCAGGCCCTGCCGGCTGCGGTTGCTGATCGCCTTGCGCCAAGAGATCGACCCGCCGCCACGGACCGAAATCCTTCATGTGGCGCGGCCTTGCTGGAAGCTTGAGGTCGAAGATCCGCGCCGGCTGTCCTGGTTCTGTTTTCAGTTCGAGCAACCGCCAGCCCGAGCGGTACGCGAGTTCGACCGATCCGGTAGCCACCGTCCGGTCGCCGTCCTTCCATGCGGCCTTGTCGCGAATGCGCCCGGGCATGTGGTTCTGCTCGGTGCTGAGCTCGATCCGTATCGCTTCGGCCGGTGCGGCGAATTCGACGCCGGGCGGCAGTCGAATTTCGAACTCGAGCCGCGGTGCCGCATTTCCCGACGAGGCAAGCAGCGGGCGTGTCTCGTAGGCATACCAGAACGCGCCAGCGGCAATGCAGGCGATCGCCGCGACGACGATCGGAAATCGCCAAGCGATCGTGCCCGCGCGGGTGTGGCCGCCCTTGCGTAGCGCCAGCCAGATGCCGGCGACAAGGCCGATCACGCCACCGATCGGGCCGATGCCGAACACGGCTTGCATGCCGAGCGCGCCTTCGAAGTCGGATTCTCCGAATATGCCTCCGAGGCCGATCGCGAGTGCAGCGGCCGCGACCCATCCGAGTGCTGCGCCGATGATGCCGGCAACGGTGGCGAGGACGTATGTCATGCCTGTTCACCCCACGAGAGTGCCGGATCACCAGTGTGGCCGGCGGAGGCGCCCTGGCGCCGTAATCCTGGGTTTCGGGTTTAAGGCCTGCCGTGCCCTTTATCCAGTGGCGGGTTCGCCTGTGCCAAGCATGCGAAACGTTGCGCCGGGCGGTGGTCGCGGCGTGGCGAGCCTAGAGGATCAAGCGATACCGCACGAAGTCGTCGGCCGGGACGTAGTGGTCGTAGAGCCGCCGCGCTGTCCGGTTGTCCGCGCGCGTATGCCAGTAGAGCCTGCCCCAATTGCTTTGGCGGGCGAGTTCGAGCAGGTCGTCGATGAGGGCGCGCCCCACGCCCGAGCCACGAGCATCTTCCGACACGAACAGGTCCTCGAGGTAGCACACGGGCCGGATGTCCCAAGTGGCCTCGTGAATGACTGAAGCGGTGAAGCCGACCACGTCGCCGTCGAGCAGTGCGACGCGGCCTACGAGCGCGGAGCCGGGGGCGAGCAGCCGCTTCAGCGTGCGCGCGGTCACGAACTCCGGCACGTCCGAGTCGTAGAAGTGATTGTAGGCAGTCCACAGCTCGCGCCAGCGCGCCTCGTCGCCTGCAGCAAGCGCACGGACCGTTACCTTTCCTGATCCATGGCCGATCCGGTGCATCTTCCCGCTCCCCCGATTGAGCGCGCCCTGGCGGCGTCTCGCGCCCCGACTATAGCCTTCGCCTTGCGACTTTAAAATTGCCCGACAGGAAATAAGTTTTCGCACCAGTTGACGTTGGTGTTTGCTGTCTGCTAGCTTTTGGCCACTCGAACGGGAGCTGGGGACGCAAGCGGGCATGTGTGGGATCGTCGGATTGTTTCTCAAGGACGCAGCGCTCGAGCTGAAGCTCGGCGGCATGGTCGCGACGATGCTCTCGACGATGTGCGAGCGCGGGCCGGACTCGGCGGGCTTCGCCGTCTATGGCGCTCCGTCCGCAGGCAACGCCAAGATCACGCTGCAATCGGCTTCACCTGAGCAGGACTTCGCCGTCCTTCCTGATGTCGTGCGGCGCATCACCGCGAGCGAACCCGAACTTCGCGTAACATCGACGCACGCGGTTCTCACGGTTCCTTCGGACAAGGTCGAGGCGGTGCGCGCCGAGTTGCGCGCAAACCATCCCGGCATCCGCGTGATGAGCGTCGGTCAATCGATCGAGATCTACAAAGAGGTCGGCTACCCGACGGGCGTTGCGGCGCGGTTCGGCCTCGGCGCGATGCGTGGAACGCACGCTATCGGCCACACGCGCATGGCGACGGAATCGGCGGTGACGACGCTCGGCGCGCACCCGTTTTCAACCGGCCCCGATCAGTGCCTCGTACACAACGGTTCTCTATCGAACCACAACAGCTTGCGGCGCGAGCTGAAGCGTAACGGCATGACGTTCGAGACGGACAACGACAGCGAAGTCGCGGCGGCCTATCTCACGAGCAAGATGCAGCAAGGGATGAACCTCGGCGAGGCGCTGGAGAAGAGCCTCGACGACCTCGACGGATTCTTCAACTTCGTCGTCGGAACCAAGAGCGGTTTCGGCGTCATTCGCGATCCGATTGCGTGCAAGCCCGCCGTAATGGCTGAGACGGACTCGTGGGTTGCGTTCGGCTCGGAATACCGTGCCCTCGTCGGATTGCCCGGCATCGAGCAGGCGCGCGTCTGGGAGCCCGAGCCGGCGACCGTCTACTTCTGGGAGCGCTGAAGCAGCATGGGCGATCACGTAAAGCTCAGAACCTACGATCTCGCGGCGAACCCGCTGAGGGAGCTCAACGCCGAGCTGCACAGGCAGGTCGATGGTGCGAACGATACGCGCTGGGAGGTCCTCAACCCGCGCGGATCGCACGCGGTCGCCGTCGGTGTCGATGCGCCGCTCGACATCGATGTCCGCGGCAGCGTCGGATACTACTGCGCGGGCATGAACAAGAAGGCGACCATCACGGTCTACGGCTCGGCCGGCCCGGGTGTCGCCGAGAACATGATGTCGGGGAAAGTCGTCATCAAAGGTGACGCCAGCCAATATGCCGGTGCGACAGGCCGCGGCGGGCTTCTGGTCGTCGAAGGCAATGCATCCTCCCGCTGCGGCATCTCGATGAAGGGCATCGATATCGTCGTCAAGGGCAGCATCGGCCACATGTCGGCGTTCATGGCGCAGTCGGGCAGCTTGGTTGTACTCGGCGATGCCGGCGACGCACTCGGCGACTCGATCTACGAGGCGCGGCTCTACGTGCGCGGCGGCGTCAAGAGCCTCGGCGCGGACTGCATCGAAAAGGAAATGCGACCCGAGCATCACGAGCAGCTTGCCGCTCTGCTCGACAGGGCCGGCGTCAGCGGCGTCGCGACCAGCGAGTTCAAGCGCTACGGCTCGGCGCGCAAGCTCTACAACTTCAACATCGACAACGCGGACGCCTACTGATGACGTACCACAACCCGCCGACCACGCCGCGCAAGTCGTGGGCCTTCGACGACTACACGATGTCAGAAATCCGGCGCGCCGCGGCCACCGGCATCTACGACATTCGAGGCGGCGGCGCGAAACGTCGCGTGCCGCACTTCGATGATCTGCTGTTCCTCGGTGCCTCTGTGTCGCGATATCCGCTCGAGGGGTATCGCGAGAAGTGCTCGACCAGCGTGACGCTCGGCACGCGCTTCGCGAAGAAGCCGATCGAGCTGAAGATTCCGATCACCATCGCCGGCATGAGCTTCGGCGCGCTATCGGCGCAGGCGAAAGAAGCGCTCGGGCGCGGTGCATCGCTCGCGGGCACATCGACGACCACGGGCGACGGCGGCATGACGCCCGAGGAGCGCGGCCAGTCGAAGACGCTCGTCTACCAATATCTGCCCTCGCGCTACGGCATGAACCCCGACGACCTGCGCAAGGCCGACGCCATCGAGGTGGTGATCGGCCAGGGCGCCAAACCGGGCGGTGGTGGCATGCTGCTCGGTCAGAAGATTTCCGATCGCGTTGCCGAGATGCGCAATCTGCCGAAGGGCATCGATCAGCGCTCGGCTTGCCGGCATCCCGATTGGACCGGGCCCGACGACCTCGAAATCAAGATCCTCGAATTGCGCGAGATCACGGATTGGCAAAAGCCGATCTACGTGAAGATCGGAGCCACGCGGCCCTACTACGATGTCACGCTCGCGGTGAAGGCCGGCGCCGACGTCGTCGTCATCGACGGCATGCAAGGTGGCACGGCGGCGACGCAGGAAGTGTTCATCGAGCACGTCGGCATTCCGACGCTCGCGTGCATTCGCCCCGCGGTGCAGGCGCTGCAGGATCTCGGTATGCATCGCAAGGTGCAACTGATCGTTTCGGGCGGCATTCGCACGGGTGCTGACGCGGCGAAGGCGCTGGCCCTCGGTGCGGATGCGGTCTCGATCGGAATCGCGGCGCTTGTCGCGCTCGGCGACAACGATCCGCGTTTCGAAGCTGAATACAACAAGCTCGGCACGACGACGGGCTGTTACGACGACTGGCACGAGGGGCGCGACCCGGCCGGTATCTCGACGCAGGACCCTGAGCTCGCCGCGCGACTCGATCCGGTGCTCGCCGGGCGGCGGCTTGCCAACTACCTCAAGGTCATGACGCTCGAGATCCAGACGGTGGCGAGAGCCGCGGGGCACAACAACATCCACAATCTCGAGCCCGAGGATCTTTGCGCGTTGACCCTCGAGGCCGCGGCGATGGCGCGTGTGCCGTTGGCCGGGACCAATTGGATTCCAGGCATGCAGGCCGGACTCTGAAGTCCGGCCTGTTTTCGATCGGTTGATGGACGATGGGGAAGTTCTGGCTCTGGCGCAATCGCCGCAAGTCACTCGAAAAGGAAACGCCGATGACGCAGAACATGCAGACGCACGACACGACGCCTGCGCATCAGGCCAGCGCGCCGCTCGATCTCGCCGCATACGCGAAAGAGCGTTCGATCCGCTATTTCATGATCTCCTTCACCGATCTCTTCGGCAGCCAGCGCGCCAAACTCGTTCCGGCCGCCGCCATCGCCGATATGCAGAAGGACGGCGCGGGCTTTGCCGGGTTCGCCACCTGGCTCGACCTGACGCCGGCCGATCCCGATCTTTTCGCCATGCCGGACGCGAACGCGGTGATCCAGCTTCCGTGGCGGCGCGACGTCGCCTGGGTTCCGGCCGACTGTGTGATGGACGAGCAGCACGTCTCACAGGCGCCGCGCGTGGTGCTGAAGAACGTGATCGCCAAGGCGGCGAAGGAAGATTTCTACGTGAAGACCGGTGTCGAATGTGAGTTCTTCCTCACCAAGCCGTGCGGCACGATGATCTCCGACGACGCCGATACCGCGCCGAAATCCTGCTACGACCAGCAGGCCCTGATGCGGCGCTACGACGTGATCTCCGAAATCTGCGATTGCATGCTCGAGCTCGGCTGGGGGCCGTATCAGAACGACCACGAGGACGCCAACGGCCAGTGGGAGATGAACTGGAACTTCGACGACGTTCTGGTGACCGCGGATCGCCACGCCTTCTTCAAGTTCATGGCCAAGTCGATTGCCGAGAAGCACGGCCTTCGCGCCACGTTCATGCCAAAGCCCTTCCTCGGTCTCACGGGCAACGGCTGCCACGCCCACATTTCCGTCTGGGACAAGAGCGGGACGACCAATCGCTTCTTTGATCCGACCGACGAGATCGGTTTGTCCCAGCAGGGCTATCACTTCCTCGGCGGCATCATGCGTCACGCCGAGGCGCTCGCTGCCATCACCAATCCCACCGTCAACTCCTACAAGCGCATCAACGCGCCGCGCACGCTCTCCGGCGCGACGTGGGCGCCGAACTCGGTGACGTGGACCGGCAACAACAGAACCCACATGGTGCGCGTGCCGGGGAAGGGCCGCTTCGAGCTGCGTCTTCCGGACGGCGCGGCCAACCCCTACCTGATGCAAGCGGTAATCATCGCTGCCGGTTTGGATGGCGTGCACAAGAAGGCCCATCCCGGCAAGCGACTCGACATCGACATGTACAAGGAGGGGCATACCGTCACCGATGCACCGAAGCTCCCCCTCAATCTGCTCGATGCGATCCGCAACCTCGAGAAGGACGATGTCCTAGGCGAACTCCTCGGGCCTGAGTTCGTCAAATCGTATGCGAAGCTGAAGCGCGCGGAATGGGACTCCTATACGTCTCACATGACGCAGTGGGAGCGCGATCATACCCTCGACATCTGAAGTTGCGCGCCACCGATATGCCATGAGGGCCCGGCGGCCGTATGCCGGGCCTTTATTGCTTCGCGGGGGCGCTCAGACCAAAAGCGAGCACGTTCTCGAGAAGGCAGTCGGCTTGCCCGCGCGTCCCACCGCCGCGTACACTTGTGGCGGGCGCAGTTACGACCGCGGAGAAGAAACTTGAAGAAGACCACGGGTGCGGGCGGGGATCGGGATGCCGTTAGCAGGGCCAAGGCCCGCATCACGACGAAGAGCAAGCGGGAGAAGCGCGCCAAGCCGAAGTCCGACCGGGGAGAGCCCTTGCTGGCGACCGTGTCGGGTGCGCCGGTGGTGCGAAGCCTGGAACAGGCCATCGGCAATCAGGTGCGCGATTACCGCAAGACCGCGAGCCTAACCGTCACCGAGCTGGCGCGTGAGGCGTCGATTTCGGCGGGCATGCTCTCGAAGATCGAGAACGGGCAGATTTCAGCGTCGCTCGGCACGCTGCAAGACATCGCATCAGCGCTCAATCTCCAACTCACCGACCTGCTGCGGGGGCATGAGAAGAGTCGTGGCTGTTCGTTTGTTAAAGCAGGAAGCGGTACGGCCATCCGGCGTCGCGGAACCAAGGTCGGGCATCACTATCAACTGCTCGGACAATCGGTCGGCGGCGACATCGCCTTCGAGCCCTACCTCATCACGCTCGCCGACGATGCGGAGGTCTATACCGAGTTCCGTCACGAGGGCATCGAGCTCATCTATATGCTGACGGGCGAAGTTTCCTACGTGCACGGCGACCAGAGCTACCACCTCGTGCCTGGCGACAGTCTGCTGTTCGATTCCGCCGAGTTGCACGGGCCGGGCGCGCTCATCAAGCGGCCGATCAGCTACCTTTCGATCATCGTCTACCGCCGCGATCGCTGACGACTTGGTGTGGTGAGCGTTCAGCGCGCGGTGGCGTGGACGAACTCGGCGGCGGCCGAGTGTAGCCAGTCGGCGAAGCTCGTCGCGTAGCTGCGATACATCGTCAATTCGAACGTCGGTGCGTCGTCGAGTCGAGCGATCGTGATCGCGATATGGTTGGCGTGTGTGTTCGCGACTTGGCCCGTTGCAAACGCGCGCTCGTGCAGATCGATCGGCACGCCTTTGACGAGCACATCGATCGCGCGCGGTCCCGAGATCGCGACGATGCCGCGGGAATCCGACTGGTCGACGACGGCGGCCAATCCGCCGACGAGAGACTTGAGCTCGACCTCGAGGTCGCGCCCTGCGCCGTCGTGCGGACCGCGCTCGGCAATCGCCAGCCATTGGCTTGGACCGGACCACTGCAGAGTGATAGCGCCCGAGGAGACGCGCCGGCCGGGTTCAGGCAGCGCCGCGCCGTACGTTGCCTCAATGAGATCGGAGAGCGCGGCCGCTTTATCCCGGTAGGCGGCGATGCTCGCAACGGTCAGTCCGCCTCGGCAATCGATGACGAGGCCCGGCAGGGAGACCGGCCTGTCGTGCGCGAATGGTACGGTTTCGACGAGCATGGATTCAGGCACGCAGGCGCGCTCCCTCTGGATCGATGAAGACGGGCGATACTACTTCGACGAGGGTGTCCTCCCCCCTCACGGGATCGTAGGCGCGCACCACTTCACCCTGACGCTGCGGACCCCGGCGAAGCAGCCCAAGCCCGATCCAGTGACCGAGTGACGGCGAGAAGGCGGCCGACGTCATGTGGCCTTCGTCGTTTGCAGCCGTTGCCTCGTCATTCCGGGCGATGAAGTGCGCTCCTGCACGCAGACGCTTCGCACGGTCTAGCGGTTTGAAGCCGACCAGCGTCGGCCGCTCCGCGTCGGTAAGGCCGGGACGTCCGCCCAGCACGCGACCGACGTAGTCCTTCTTCTTCGACGCCATGCCGCCAAGTCCGATGTCGCCCGGAGTCGTTGTGCCGTTGAGTTCGGGGCCGCTGACGTGCCCTTTCTCGATGCGCATGACGCCGAGCGCTTCGCTTCCGTAGGCGCAGCCGCCCAAGGCCTCTGCGTTGCCAATGAGGCGTAGCCACAGCGCGTCGCCGTATCTCGCGGGTACGGCGATCTCGTAGGCAAGTTCGCCCGAGAACGAGAGACGAAAGAGGCGCGCCTTGATGCCGCCGCAGCAGGTCAGTTCGGCCGCGGCGAGATAAGGGAAGCCATCGTTCGTGATGTCGAACACGGGATCGACGATCTGGCTGAGCAGATCGCGCGCGCGCGGACCGGCCACTGCATACTGAGCCCACTGCTCCGTCGCCGACGCGATCTCGACGTCGAGATCCGGCCAGAGCCATTGGCGCGCGAGCTGCATGTGTTGATACACCTTGGCTGCGTTCGCCGTGGTCGTTGTGATGAAATAGTGCTGCTCGCCGAGGCGTGCCACCGTTCCATCGTCCATCACCATGCCGTCCTCGCGCAGCATGACGCCGTAGCGTGCGCGGCCGACTTTCAATGTCGACATGCCGTTCATGTAGAGCCGCTCGATCAGCGTGATCGAATCCGGTCCCTGTACGTCGATCTTGCCGAGGGTCGAGACATCGCAGATGCCGACGGCGCGGCGCACGGTCTCGACTTCGCGCTTCACGGTATCGAGCCAGTCGCGTTCCCCGGCACGCGGAAAATAGGCGGGTCTCATCCAGAGCCCTGTTTCGACGAGAACGCCGCCCTGCTCGCGTGTCCAATCGTAGGACGGAGGCAGGCGCGAAGGTTTGAACTCGCGGCCGCGATGGTGCCCGGCAAGGGCGCCGAGCGCGACGGGCGTGAATGGCGGACGCGCCGTCGTCATGCCCGTTTCAGGAATCGTCTTCCCGGTGAGCGCGGCGAGCATCGCGAGCGCGTTGACGTTCGCGGTGCGTCCTTGATCCGTCGCCATGCCGAGCGTGGTGTAACGCTTCAAGTGCTCGACGGAGCGGAAGCCTTCGCGCTCCGCAAGCGCGACGTCGGCGGCGGTGACATCATTCTGGAAATCGACCAGCGCTTTGTGGCGTGAGCCATCGACGTGCCAGAAGGCACTGACGGAAACCGGTTCGTCCTCGGTCTCTGGAACGGCAATGGGTTCCGCGTCGTATCCGGCCGCGACGGCCGCTGCGGTGCCGGCGCGAGTGCCTTGAGCGAGGCAGGCGGCCAATGCGAAGTCGCCTGCGGCGGCGCCGGCGACGCTCATCCCCTTCGGCAGGCCGCCCGGAATGAACGCGGAAATCGTATCGTTCCAGCGCGGCCTGCCGTTGAGATGCGTCGTCATCTGGATGTTTGGATTCCATCCGCCGGAGACGGCGACGAGGTCGCAGCCGACGACGAGTGACGTGCCATCGCTCGTCCTGATGCGGGCCCGCTTGACGCCGTGACGCCCCTCCACATCGGTGATGACGCCATTGATGGCACGGACACCGAGCCGCGACGCGAGGTCCGTGATGTGCCGCGGTGACGAGGCTCGGGTATCGACCAGTGCCGCGACCTCGATGCCGGCGGCCGCGAGGTCGGCGATGGTCGCGCAGCCGTCGTCGTTGTTGGCGAAAACGACGGCGCGGCGCCCCGGGGCAACGCCAAAGCGGTTGATATAGGTGCGGACGGCGCCGGCCAGCATGACGCCTGGACGATCGTTGTTGCCGAAAACAATGGGGCGCTCGGTTGCGCCGGCCGCCACGATGGTTTGCTTCGCGACGATGCGCCAAAGGCGCTGGCGCGGCGCACCTTGAGCGGGCACTGCAAGGTGATCCGACACGCGCTCCACCGCGCCATAAGTGCCAGAGTCGTAGGCGCCGAAGACCGTGGTGCGTGTCAGCAGGCGAACGTTGTCGGAGGCGGCGAGTTCGTCCCTTGTCGAGGCACACCATTCGACGCCGCTCGCTTGGTCGATCGTGCGGTTCTCCGCGAGCAATCGTCCGCCGAGCGCAGAGCTCTCATCGGCGAGGATCACGCGCGCGCCGGTGCGTGCGGCAGCACGAGCGGCCGTCAGTCCAGCAGACCCGCCACCGACGACGAGCACATCGCAGTACGCCGTGACTTTCTCGTAAGTGTCGGGATCGGGTGCGTCGGCAGCGCGGCCGAGGCCAGCGGCACGGCGGATCATCGGCTCGTAGAGCTTTTCCCAGAAGGCCGCCGGCCACATGAGCGTCTTGTAGTAGAAGCCCGCGAGGAAGACCGGCGAGGCGAGGCTGTTCACCGCCATCATGTCGAAGGCGAGCGACGGCCAGCGGTTCTGGCTGAGCGCATCGAGGCCGTCGTAAAGCTCGGCTGTCGTTGCTCGCGTGTTGGGTTCGCGCCGCGCCCCCGAACGCAGCTCGACGAGGGCGTTCGGTTCCTCCGACCCCGCCGACAGGATGCCGCGCGGACGGTGATACTTGAACGATCGCGCAACGAGGCGCACGCCATTGGCGAGAAGGGCGGAGGCGAGCGTGTCGCCGAGAAAACCCGTGTAGGCGTGCCCGTCGAAGGAGAAGCACAGCGGGCGCGTCCGGTCGATCGCTCCGCCGCTTGCCAGCCTGAAAGATGCCGCGCGGCTCATGCTGACGGCTCCCCGAGGTCCGTGGGATTGCTGGAACGCGCCTGGGCCACGTCACGGGCGAGGCGCACGCCGAAGACCTCGTGCGTGCGCGTGTCGCGCGTGACGACCAGCCACGAATGGCAACCCGCGTTGTGAAACCAGAGCTCGTCGCCCGGACCGGCCGCGTTGCGGCGCAGATAGGCATAGGCGTGAAAGGCGTCAGCGGCGTCGTCGGCCGTGGGATCAGGGCGCGTTACGCTCGCATCGCCGAGGAAGGTGAACTCGTCGAGGCTGCGTTCGCCACAATAGGGGCAAGCCAAGCGCATGCGTCGTCCTCTCAGTGCAGGTTCGGCTGGTTGCCGACACCCTTCTCGTCGATCATGTGGCCGCTGGCGAAGCGGTCGAGACGGTAGGCGCGCGCGTCGGCATGCGGCTCGTCGCGCGCCAGCAGATGGGCGAAACAGAGGCCGGACGCAGGCGTCGCCTTGAAGCCGCCGTAGCACCAGCCGGCGTTGAGGTAGAGGCCGTCCAGGGGTGTGCGGTCGATGATCGGCGAACCGTCCATCGACATGTCCATGATGCCGCCCCAGGAGCGCAGCAGCCGCACGCGGCCGATACGCGGCATCAGCGCCATGCCGCCTTCGAGCACGTCCTCGACGACGGGGAGGTTGCCGCGCTGTGCGTAGGAGTTGTAACCGTCGATATCACCACCGAAGACGAGGCCACCCTTGTCGGATTGGCTGATGTAGAAGTGGCCGGCGCCAAAGGTCATCACGCCATCGATCACCGGCTTAACGGCTTCGGATACGAAGACCTGCAGGACATGACTTTCGATCGGCAGGGGTAGCCCCGCCATGGCCGCGACGCGCGAGGAATTTCCGGCACAGGCCAGGCCGACGTTGCGTGCTCCGATCGGCCCGCGTGTCGTTTCGACTCCCATGCAGCGGCCACCTTCGATGCGAAATCCTGTCACTTCGCAGTTCTGCACGATATCGACGCCGAGGCGGTCTGCGGCGCGCGCGTAGCCCCATGCCACGGCGTCGTGGCGCACGGTGCCGGCGCGACGCTGCAACAAACCGCCTTTGATCGGAAAGCGTGCGTTGTCGTAGTCGAGCCAGGGATACATCTGGCGCACCTTCGCTGAGTCGAGCAGCTCGGCATCGACGCCGTGCAGCCGCATGGCGTTGCCCCGACGCGCGTAAGCGTCGCGCTGAGCGTCGGAATGATAGAGGTTGAGAATGCCGCGCTGCGACACCATCGCGTTGTAGTTGAGGTCCTGCTCGAGCCCCTCCCAGAGCTTCATGCTGGTTTCGTAGAACGGGATATTGCCAGGCAGCAGGTAGTTGGAGCGCACGATGGTTGTGTTGCGGCCGACATTGCCCGAGCCGATCCAGCCCTTTTCGAGAACGGCGACATCGCGAATGCCGTAGCGCCGGGCGAGATAATAGGCCGTGGCGAGCCCATGGCCGCCTCCGCCGACGATGATCGTGTCGTAACGGGGCTTGGGCTCAGCGTCGCGCCACGCAGGTCTCCATCCCGAGTGTCCGCGCAGCGCCTCGCGGAGGACGCTGAAGATCGAATAGCTCTGGCCTGCCATTGTACTCCTCGGCTGCCGTTGGCGCGCCGCCGGTCAAGGGACACGTGTGGGTCGAGGCGAGTGGACGCCGCGGCGAGCTGGATGGGAATATAAGTTTGGCTTATAGTGTGGGAATGGACGACGCCGGCGGTGATCCACTCTTCGACCTCAGATCGCTCGAGATCTTTCTCGCGGTATGCGAGGCAGGCGGGATGGCCGCGGCCGCACGCCAGATCCACGTCACCCAGCCGGCCGTGTCGCTGGCCATCGCCGAGCTGGAGCGAAAGGGCGGCGCCGCGCTCTTCGACCGCGCCGTTCGGCCGCGGGCGCTGCCCCCCGCCGGTGGCTTGCTCCGACAACGGGCGGCGGCGCTGATCGAGGATGCGCGAGAAATTCCGGCGTTGCTGCGGGGAGCCGCTCAGGGGCGCGTTCCGCAACTCCGCGTCGGCCTCGTCGACTCGCTCGGCCGCGCCTTGAGTGTCGAGGTTGCGCAATGTCTCGGCGCGCGAGCGGATCAGGTGTCGGTGCTGTCGGGACTGACGGCGGCCCACGCCAGCGCGCTGCTGACGCGGCGGTTGGACATGCTCATCGGTGTCGACGATCTTCAGGAAACGCCTGGGCTCGAGCGTTACGAGCTGATCCGGGAGCCTTACGTCCTGCTCCTCGCGAAGGGTATGGGACCGGTGCGCAGCGTAACCGATCTGAAGCGACTTGCCGAGCGAGCGCCTTTCGTCCGCTTCAGCGCTCGCTCGCAGACCGGGGTCGAGATCGAGCGGCATCTGCGGCGGCTGGGTTTCGAGCCCGAGCGGGGGCTGGAATTCGATACCCCGTTTGGCGTGACGGCGAGCGTGGCACGGGGCGGCGCGTTCGCCATCTCGACGCCGCTGTGCATCCATGAAGCGCAACTCGCGGCGGGCAAAGTCCAGGCCATGCGATTGCCGGGGCCGCGCATTTCGCGAACGTTGACGCTGGTGGCGCGCCACCGGGAGCTGGGCGCCATCCCGCGGGATTTCGCGAAGGCCATGCGCCAGATTCTGGCCGAGCTTCTCGACCGTTTGCCGGCGGCCGGCGATTGAAGCGCAGACCGCTGACGGATTGGGCGCTGCGTTCGGCAGGTGTGCGCGCAAGTGTCTCGGCCCGCCGTGTCGGTGCCTTGGACCCCTGCCGATTTGCAAAAGTCGGCCCACGCGGGCCATCCGGCCACGCCCGACTTTTTTCATTGATATGCAGGTGCTTCCACCGGGCCGCTCGCGATCGTGCGACGGTTTCCAGAGCGGTGCCGACCACTCCCGGCGATTCCACGGTTGGCCGCGGCCGATCGGAGCGTTATGTGTCGTGATCGATCATATCCGGCCGCGCGAACGATGCAGTGGAGCTGAGCATGAGCCTTGGCAGGTTGAATGCGACGACGATCGCCATTCTCTGCGCGTTGTTGCAGGGGGGCGCGGCGCTGCCCGCCTCGGCGCAAACGCGCTCGTCGCACGCCGCTGTCGATCTCGACAACGATCGCGGGCCGGTTCCGGAATCGGGTGCGCCCGACCCGCTCACTCCGGCTCCGTCGAACGCTGGGCCACCGGCGGCACCGGGCAGCACAGAAAGCGTGAGCGAGGCAACGGCGCCGGCCGAGGCGGATCCGGTCGTCGTGCTGGTTCGCGAAAAGCTCGCAGCGTTTTCCGCGAAGCAGTCATCCGTCGATAAGGACGATCTCGCCGCCGCCATCACCTATTACGGCGAGCACAAGTCGCCGGTGTGGACGGGCAAGGATGGTCTGACGGAGCGCGGCACGCAGGCGGCCGCCGAGATCGCGCGCGCTGACGATTGGGGGCTCGACGCCAAGGCATTCGATCTTCCGGCCGCGCTATCGGCGCCGGTGCCGCCCGACGCACTCGCCGACGCGGAGGTGAAGCTGGCGCTCGCCGTGCTCACCTATGCCCGCTATGCGCGCGGCGGCCGGCTCGATCCGGCTTCGGTCAGCAGGAAGTTCGATCAGAAGCCCGTCGTGTTCGAGCCGAAGACAGTGCTTCAGGGCATTGCGTCCGCCGCGACCGCCGATGCCTACCTGCGCGATCTCCATCCCAAGCATCCACAGTTCGAGAAGCTGCGTCAGGCGCTGCTGGCGTTGCGCAAGGAGGCCGGGGACGCGGCGCCAGGCGCGAAGGCGAAACCGGCGGCCGTGAGCGAGCGTCAGCTTGTGGTCAACATGGAGCGCTGGCGGTGGATGCCGCCGGAGCTTGGCGCGTTCTACGTCTGGAACAGCGTCACCGAGCAGATCACGCGCGTGGTCGACAATGGTAACGTCGTGCTGTCCGAAAAGATCGTCGTCGGCAAGACGTCGAGCCCGACGCCGATCTTCTCCGCCGACATGCAGTTCGTCATCTTCCACCCGTCGTGGGGCGTGCCGTCCGGCATCAAGTCCCATGAGCTCGCGCCGAAGCTCCGCAATAGCGGCAGCAACTGGTTCTCGTTCAAGCCGCCAGCATCGGCGGTGCTGCGGGCCCACGGCCTGATCGCCTCGCGTGGCGGAAGGCCGGTCGATCCCGACAGTGTCGATTGGGAGAAGGTGGATATCCGCAGCTTCGATTTCACGCAGCCTGCCGGACAGCGCAACGTGCTTGGCATCGTCAAGTTCCGCTTCCCCAACAAGCACGATGTCTACATGCACGACACGCAGGAGAGGAACCTGTTCGGTGGCGCTGTGCGCGCCTTCAGCCACGGCTGCATGCGCGTGCAGAATCCGATGCGTCTGGCCGAGGTGCTGCTGGCTCACGACAAGGGCTGGACGAAGGAACAGGTGAAGGCATCGGAGCGACGCGGCGAGCAGGTGACGCTTACGACGCCGATCCCGGTTCACATCAACTATTTCACGGTCGAGGTTGCAGACGACGGGAAAATTGTCACGAGGTCGGACCTCTATGGCCTCGACAGCCGGGTTGCTTCGGCGCTGGAGGGCCGCTCCGTGACGGTCGCCAGTGCGCCCGCGCCGCGCACGGCGGCGTCGGCCGGCGAAGGCCAGCCGGTGCGCTCGGCCAGTTCGTCGCGCCGCAAGCAGCGCGCGCGATCGGCTGCGGCGAACAGCGAAGACTACAGCCCGTTTGCATCGCTGTTCGGTAATTGATTTCGATCGTGACAGGGTCGGAGTTGGCCCGAACAAGAGTGGCAGCCGTCAGATTTCTCAGTCCGTGAGGCCTCTGCCCAGGATCTCCGACCCTCGAGGTTCGTGGTCGACGCGACGCGCGATTTCGTCGCCTCACGCCTCCTTGTTGCGGTCCTTGCTCGAGTGATGCTCGACGACCTCGCCGACCATCACCTCGTACTCGGCGAACACGCCGTTCTTGCCGCGTTCCTTTGCGTGCTTGTGCTCCGGGTGCCGGTCCCACGCCTCGACCGTTGCGAAGTCGCTGAAATATCCGACCAGCAACTTCTCGCCGTCGTCGGCCGTATAGACCTTGTGGCCAAGATAGCCGGAGAGGCCTTTGATCAGCCCGGCCATCCGCGCATAGAGCGTCTCGAATTCGTCCTGGTGATCCGGGTTCACGCGATAGCGAAACACTTCGATGTGCATGCGGTTCTCTCTCCCCAAGTTGGTTTTCTGGTGCGTGGATGCCTAATAGAGACCACGGCGGCGAAACGCCCACAGCGTAAGGCCGACGATGGCGATGCAGACGAGGCAGAACACGACGAACGCGCTCTCGTACTGGGAAAACGGAATGCCCTGAAGGTTCACGCCGAACAGACCCGTCAGGAACGAGATCGGTAAGAAGATCGTCGCGACCATGGTGAACAGGAAGTTGATCCGCTCGATGCGGCCTGCCTGGATGCGGTTGATCTGATCGTCCGCGATGCGGCCGCGGTCGCGCAGATCGTTGAGTGTTTCTAGGAAACGCGAAAGCGTGTCGTGATGCTCGACGAACAGGTAGTGGTCCACTTCGCTGAAGAACGAGCACTTGGAGTTCATCAGCGTCTCAAGCACGGCCTTGTGCGGGGTCAGATGGTGAAGAAAGGCCGCGACCCGCCGCCTCAACTTGCCGAGGTTTCCGCAGAAGACATCGTCGGCATCGTTCGACGCCAGGCGCTGATCGAGCTCGTGAAGCTGATCCTCGAGCTCCTCGACGAGCGGCCCGAGGTCGCGATAGACGGAGCCGATCAGACCCGCGAGGAACTGCCCTGTCGTGTGCGGGCCTTTGCCCGCCTCGATGAGCTCGCGCATCTGCAAGATGGCATCGATGTCCTCCTCGCGCGTCGAGATGATCCTGTTCTTGTCGATCCACAACCGAACCGCGGCGAAGTGCTCCGGATCGGCGCCCTCGCGCAGGTGCATGGCCTTGAGCAGAACCATGACGCCGTTGGCGCGCAAAACGATGCGCGAGCGGGTCTCTGGCGCGACCATCGCCGACACGATGATCTCGTCGAGTTGCTCGTCATCCATGAGGAATTGCGACGTCTCCCTGTGCCGGATGCACATGTGCAGCCATTCGGGGGCCGGATCCTGGGCATGTTCGGGCATGGCAAGATCGAGGCGATGCAGATAGCCAGGGTTGCTCGCCATCGAGGTGTCGGTCGTCGTGGTCACGAAGTCGTCTCCCTGCGCCGCCGCGTCCCTGGCGTGCGTCATCCCTGCGACCCATGCTCGCCGGGCCGACGAACCGCAGTACGCCGCCAGAGCATCGACGACATCGCACCATCCCTCCAGATGAAAGAATGCGCCAGGGCACCGCCGACGTGGAGAAACAGCATCGCCAGAAATACGTGGACTAGCGTCTTGTGCCACTCGAACAGCGTATAAGCCAAAACGCTATCTGCCTTCGAGACGAGGTTGTGCGTCGGCAGCAGGGAGAATGCTTCGTCGAGGTGCCCGCCCATCGCACGAGCTAGCCACGGCAGGAGCGGGATGAGGAATGCGACGACCGCAAGCGCGATATGATAGAGGCCGATCAAGCGGTCGGCCTGCGCGTCGGCCCTATCAGCGGTGCTGCGCCGGAATCTCGAAAGAAGCCAGATCGCGATACCAACAGCAGTGGCGAGGCCGGCGGCGCGATGAACCAGGAAGTACGTCGTCCGGTGGAGAAACCCGGGGGCGCCCGGCGTGAAGTCGAATGCCGCGTGGCCGGTGACGAAGGCCGTGATCATCAGTGCCGCCACGCTCCAGTGAAGCACACGCATCGGCGCGGGCTTCATGTCACGCAATCGCGCGGAACGCGCGCTAGGTCCCCGCATCGGCGGCCGCCCCCGCAATCGACATGACCTACCTGATCCGATCGATGCGGGCAGCGATGAAACACGTCGCTGCCCGCATCGTCACGACCTCATGACGGGTTGCGCAGTGCCTTCAGGTATTCGATGACGGCCTTGCGCTCGACAGGATCCTTGACGCCGTTCTTGTAGAGCTTGCCCATGCGGTTGCCGGGGATGAAGCCCGGTACGTCGGCCAGATGCTTGTCGAGGTTCTCCTCGTTCCAGATCACGCCCGAGCCTTTCAATGCGGCAGTGTAGGCGTATGTCTCGCTCGCGCCTGCCTTGCTGCCGAAGATATTCGAGAGTGACGGCCCAATACCGTTCTTGCCGGGCTCGAGCGAATGACAGGTGGCGCATCGCTGGTAGACGCCGCGTCCCTGCTCGGCGAGGGATTTGGCATCGCGTCCGGTCTCGGCGGCGGGCGAAGGCGCACTCTCTCCACGAGCCGTTTGCGCTGCCGGAGCAGCCGCTGCCGCAACCTTTTCTTCGAGCGGCGGCGCATGCTTTGCGGCGTCCGCGCCGAGCAACGGGTAAGCATAGACATAGAACCAGTTGGTCTGCTGGGCCGGGACGTGACAGCCGAGACAATCCGTCTTGTAATCGGTCGCGGTCTGCTTCTCGGGGTTGTCGCCGTTGAACAGCGCCCAGCCCCAGCCATCGCCCCACAGCGGATTTCCGGGGAAGCGTCCGACCTTGTCGCGCACCATCACGAACCAGACTTTCACGCCTTCGGCCCAGTAGGCTTGTCCCGTGGTGTGTTCGGCGCCGCGCGCGTGCCGTACTTCCTTGACGACGACGGCGCCGTCATCGAAGTCGCCGGTCTCGCGGTATCTCTCGATGACCTCCTTCGGGGCATAGACGTTATGGACGTCGGCGACCTTGCCGTCCTCAGCCACGGCCCACGTGCCCATGAACGTCCAATCGGTGGCGAAATTCTTCGGCAGCGTGATGTTGCCCTTCGCATCGACGTATGTCGTGAACGCGGCATGCCCGCGAGCTGGCTCGCGGGCCGAGATGCGGAGCGTGCCCGCTGCCGTCAGTGCGATGGCTGCCGCCAAGGCCAACGTCATACCGCGCGGTCCTGGAAGTCTTGGCATGGAGTGCTCCGATCCTGGTCTCGTCGCATGGCTCGACGGGGCGGCAGTGGATGCGACTGCCTGCTGCCTGTCGAAGCTCTTCGCGTTTGGGAATTGGACTTGCCCGCCAGCGGCGGAGGGCCACTGCTGGCGGGCAAGTGCCTGTCGGCGGTGCGGGCAACTACTGGCGGGGCAGCGGTGTCAGGATCGGCTTGTACATCTTGATGTACACCATGTCCTCGTGAGCGTTGTCGATGTGGCACTGGGCACACTTCTCGATCGGCTCCTCGAGAGCAGCAGCCTTGTAGGGCGGCGCGGAGTGATTGAAGTTGAAGTATCCCCAACCCTTCGAATTCGGAAAGCGCTTGGGATCCTTCACCGCCACGTCGACGCCATTCACGGGACCTGGGAAGTAGCCGCGCCCGGAGGGCTCGAAGCGCGAACCATCGGGAAACTCGCCCTTCTGGTCGTCGACCAACTGAAGCTCTTTCAGCATCATTGTGCCGACGGGCCACTTGCCGGTTTCGCGGTAGGCCTTGAACGCTTCAGGCTGCACATAGACGTTGTGGAACTCGGGGAAGTTGGCCTTTCCGTCGTTCAAAGCATTCGGCGTGAAGGGCGCACCGAGATACACCCACTGCCGGAAGTCCTTCGGCAACATCAACTCGCCCTTTGCGGTCCACTCGGGCTTGATCGAAACTTCGTAGCCGTCGGCCGCCTGCACTGGCGAAATCGCCACATGCCGCGCGAGCGATCCGATGATGGATGCGGCGGCAACGACAGCCCCCGCGACGCCGACCGCGAGAAGCCTACCCTTGAAGCTTGAAGTCATATCCATTTCCTCTGCCACCATACGTTCTTGTCGGAAGATGGTGCATTCGGGCTCGGACGACTGCAATTGCCGGGGGGTTATAGTTTCGATAGCTATCGGTTATCGCCGTCGCGCGGGCGACGCCCATTTCTCGTGGCGTCGCGTTGGGGCCACTTGAAGTCAATGGCGAGGCGGCGAAGCGTCTCGACTGCGCGCGAGGGGGGCGGCCCCGAGACAGATACGAACTGGACTTCGCGCGCGAGTTCGAGGCCGACCACCGGGCGCAGCACTATGCCTTCGACGCGAAGCGAGAACTCCGGCATCAGCGCCACGCCGATATTCGCGGCGATCAAGCGTTGAATCCACTCTTCACGATTCGATTGGATATTGGACCTCAAGACGACGCCTTGATCGCGCAGCAACTTGGCGGCACTCAGCCTGAATTCGCAATCGAGGCGATCGAGATAGTCGACGTCGCGCAATTGCTCGATCTCGACCGTGTCCTGGAGTGCGAAGGGGTGGGACGATCCGACCGCAAGAACAAGGCGCTCGGAAAAGAGCGGGACGACGTGGATCTTCGGGCTATTGGAAACCTGATCGCTGCAGATGCAACAATCCAGCGCACCAGAAAGCAGAAGATCAGGGAGCTCGGTCGTCTCGGCCTCGTGCAGAAACATGCGCAAACCGGGATGTGCCTTCACGGCCCCCAGGAGAAACTCGATCGTGTAGGACGTTCCGAGGGTGGTGGCGATACCGATATTGAGTTCGTTTCCATTCCCGCCGGAGATGATACTGACGATCTGGCGGGCCTTGTCGATGTTGGCGACGACGTTCTCGAGCTCGCGGCGGATCGAGCGGCCGAGCTCGGTCAGTCGCGTATCCTTGCCGTCGCGGTGCAGGAGTAGGCCACCGAGATCGTCCTCCAGCCGCTTGATCGATTTGCTGAGCGCGGGTTGAGTGATGCCGAGGCGCTCAGCGGCACGGCTGAAGTTGAGCGTTTCGGCCAGAACCAGAAAATGCTCAATCTGTCTCAGGTCCAAGTGTTTGCCCTCCCCAGGTGCGGCGGGCCGCTAGTGACACCATTTGGGCCGTCGGCGCAAGGTCGATGACGCGAGAGCGCAATCGTGAAATCAATCGTGACGTCGCCTGCGGGAACGCAAGCGGCCCGGTGGCCGGCGGTAAAGGGGCGCGGATGGCAAGGTTTCCACGCTGGCGATAAGCTCCGCGCGATTTGCATTTTTCTCTCGTTCGCGGCTTTCGATTTCTGCTGCAGCGCCGTTCGGACGCGAGGCTGATCGGGAGACGCGGGGATCGGGTGACATGGAACTCAGTCAGATAAAGTACTTCCTCAATCTCGCCGAAACCCTCAATTTCACGGAGGCGGCACGGCAAAGCGGAATATCCCAGCCGAGCCTTACGCGGTCCATTCAACGGCTCGAGGAAGAGCTCGGCGCGCCGCTCGTCTATCGCGACGGCAAGGATACGCGGCTGACGGCGCTCGGGCGCGAGCTGCAAGTCGAGTTCATGCGGATCGATGGTCTCGTCGGCAACGTTTACCACGTCGCCGAAAATTCCGTCGCCGGGCACCGCCGGCTTCTGCTGGTCGGCATCGCCTCGACCATCTCCCCCGGCGCGTTCGTCCGGTTCTTCGGCCACGTCGTCGATCAGCTTCCTTCCGTCGAGCTGCACCTCCATCCCATGCTGCCGGGCGAGAGCGAGGACGAGGTGCTCACCGGGAAGTACAGCCTGTGCATCCTGCCGTCGTCGCCGTTGCCCGACGCGAAGCTCGAGACGGTGTCGCTCTTCTCGGAGCGGCTGATGCTGGCCGTCGCCGCGCGGCATCGGTTGGCGGCTCACGATCTCGTGACGACGGCGGAGATGGCCAGCGAGCCCTACATCGATCGCATCAACTGCGAGTTTCGATCCCAGCTCGTCATGCACTTCATGGACAGGAACATCGTCATGCGCCCGCGCATTCAATCCGAGCGAGAGGATTGGGTGCAGCAGCTCGTGGCCGCCTACCA